>Ga0255055_10000468_pt1 | contig 31332 bp, 22 predicted proteins | sample JV7_2_27_MG_FD_188633 | JGI IMG/M metagenome (GOLD analysis project Ga0255055, IMG submission 188633) | Seawater microbial communities from Jervis Inlet, British Columbia, Canada - JV7_2_27 | ecosystem: Environmental > Aquatic > Marine > Inlet | place: Canada: British Columbia | collected...
CCCACCCCTGTTCGGCGGCGACCTGGGGTAGGAAGACCGAGCGATAGAGTTCGCGCCTCAGCTGGACCCCGTCGCGGCCCACTACGATCTCGCGCCAGTCCTTCACCGGACTCATCGGGGTGAGGACGGAAACGCCGATCCAGATCGAGTCCAGCTCGTCGATCGCCAACGGAGGAAAGCGCGGATCTTCGAAGGCCGCCTTGGGAGCCGTGTCGATTGCCGTGCGGTAGAGCGGCTCCGAGGATTCCATGATCCCGATACAGCCCCGAAGAACGGGTCCGGTCGAGGCGGAACCGGCGGGCGCGGATTTCTTCAGCGTCACGAACAGACCGCGCCGGTGCTCGAGAGCGGCCGTGATCTCCGAGCCCTCCAGGGCGGAGTCGAGACGGCGGTCACCGCACAGACGCTGACCGATGGCGGCTCGCGCGAGGCGCAACAACGTTCGTCTTTCTTCGTCGGACAGCAGGGAATCCATGCTCACCCGGGGTCAGTGACGGAACGCGAGACTGGCGTAGGAGACCGAGTGGTCCCAGTCGCCGGTCATGCGTCCCGAGGTGTCGTAGGCCACCAGCTCCGAGATCGCGCCCGGCTCCAGCAAGCCGAGCAAGACGTCGATCGCGGCGCGTCCGCAGATCGTAGCGCCCGTCTCTGCTACGTAGTCGTTGAAACCCTGCCGGTCGAGGTGGAGGATTTGTTCGACGGCGCCCATGTCGAGACGCCGGATTCGTTCAGGTACCAGATCCCGAAAGGGCACATAGCCGAAACGCGGCCCGTAATGTGTAAAGTCGCTGGAGACGACGACCAGCGTTTGCTTGTCGACGATCGGCGCGAGTGCCTCGACGGTCTGCCGGCGACTTTGCGAGCCGTTGCTGCTCCCCGTCAAGACAGGAATGACGAGCCACCCGGGGGCCAGACTGCGTTGCAAGAAGGGTAGCTCCGCCTCGAGACAGTGCTCGGGCTCGAACGGGCCATCGTCGATCCGCATACCCGGCCGCTGCCCGATTCGTGCAATCGTCTCGGTGTCGATCGGTAGGGTGCCGAGCGGAGTCCGGTAAGCCCCCGCCGCAGGAAGGCAGGCTCCCTGAAAGGAGGCGTAGTGGCTCGGGCCGAGCAGGATCACGCGCTTGTAGGAGCGGTCTCGAACGAGAGAGAAGCCCTTGCCGGCGACCGATCCGGAGTAGGCGAATCCGGCGTGCGGAGCGATCAACGCGGAGGGCGAGGAGCCGGGTCGATCGTCGGACGAAACCGCGACCGCACCTAGCAACCCGTCGACCTGCCGCGCGAGCTCGCCAGTCCGCGAGGGGTACCAGGTACCCGCGACGGCTGGGCCCAGGGTCCGGGGGGTCCGATCTCGGTCATTGGGGTCGGCCATGCACAGGCAGATTACCCCAAATGACCCGCCGCGGACACGGTCATCGGGCCGAGCGAAGCTCCTGGAGACCCTCCTCGATGGTGCGCACGATCTCCTCGGGCACCTTCCAACTGGTCTCGACGGTAATGCGCGCCTGGCCGTAGACCGGCTCGCGGGCCTCGAGGATCGATCGCAATTCCTCCATGGCGGCGGGGTGGTCGGCCATCGGCCGCTTGTCACCCTGTGCCACGACCCTGGACCAGTGATCCTCGGGACTGGCCCGCAGCCATACAACGGTCGTTTGTTCGAGGAGCATTCGCCACGTTGCCGTTTCGTTCACGACGCCGCCCGCGGCCGCGACGACCGCTGGCTCGCCGCGCGCGAGGATCGTTCGCACCGTGTCCTGCTCCAGCCGTCGGTAATAGCGTTCGCCTTGCAGCTCGAACAGTTGATCGAGTGTGAGGCCCGAGGTGTCGGTGATCAGCTCGTCCATCTCGACGAAGGGGCAACCGAGCCGTCGGGCCAGCAGGGGACCGATCGTGCTCTTACCCGAACCGCGCAGGCCGACGAGCGTGACGATCTCGCTGCGCCGGGCTCGGGGTCGCACCAGCCTGTCGGGCGTGGTGCCCAGGGCCCGGGCGAGGGACTCCAAACGGAGGATCGAGATGTTCCCGTCTCCGCTCTCGATGCGAGCCAGGAATCGCAGGGAAAGTCCCGATCGCCGAGCCAGCTCACTGCGCGTCCAGGATCGGTTCTCGCGCAGCGCGCGCACGCGGTGGGCCAGCGTCTCGAGAAGTGGTGAGCCCGTTTCGGCCACGAGTGTCTCGCTCCAGTGTATCGAATTCTTCGCGAAGTGCACTATATTGCTGGTTTTGGCGGATTGCAATGGTCTTTTAATGCAGTATAATTCGCGTCGAAGGAGAACCCCGTGGAAACGCAATCCCACAAAGGCGAACCGATCGTCTTCGAGACCCATCCCGACCGATACCGGCACTGGAAGCTCGACCACGACGGCGAGATCGCCACGCTGACCATGAAGGTGAAAGAAGAAGGAGGTCTGCGCCCGGGCTACGAGCTCAAACTGAACTCTTACGACCTGGGCGTCGACATCGAGCTGCAGGACGCGATACAGCGCTTGCGTTTCGAGCATCCCGGGGTCCGGGCCGTCATCGTCACCGGTGGCCTCGACCGTGTCTTCTGCGCCGGCGCCAACATCCACATGCTCGGATCGTCGTCCCACGCGTTCAAAGTGAACTTCTGCAAGTTCACCAACGAGACGCGCCTGGCCATCGAGGACGCCTCGGCCAACAGCGGACAGCGGTTCGTCGCCGCGCTCAACGGGACGTGCGCGGGCGGTGGTTACGAGTTGGCGATGGCCTGCGACCGGATCGTTCTCGTCGACGACGGCAACTCGGCCGTCAGCCTTCCTGAGACGCCGCTGCTCGGCGTCCTGCCGGGTACGGGCGGGCTGACCCGTCTGGTCGACAAACGCAAGGTGCGTCGCGACCTGGCCGACGTTTTCTGCACCGTGGCCGAGGGTGTGAAGGGCAAGCGTGCGGTCAAGTGGGGACTGGTCGACGCGCTGGCACCCAAGAGCCGGTTCGAGGAGGAGGTCCTCCGGCACGCACGCGAGCTGGCCGTGAACTCCCCGGCGCGCTCGACGGAAGGGGTCGAGCTGACGCCGCTGCGCAAGGAGTCCAACGGAGAGAGAATCGAATATTCGTCCGTGAAACTGGAGCTCGATCGCGACACGCGCACGGCGACGCTCACGGTGAAGGGGCCGGCCGGGACGCTTCCGACGGACGTGGCCGCTATTCGCAAGCTGGGAGCCGACTGGTGGCCGTTGAGAGCTTTCCGCGAGCTCGACGACGCGTTATGCCACGTGCGGGCCAACGAAGACGAGATCGGTCTGATCCTGGTCAAGACCGAGGGCGAGATCGAAACAGTACTGGCCCTCGACGAGACGATGCAAGACCTCGCGAACGATTGGTTCGTCAACGAGGTGCGCCTGCTGATGGCCAGAACTTTGCGGCGGTTGGATTTGACGGCGCGCTCCTTCTTCGCGCTGATCGAGCCCGGCTCGTGTTTCGCGGGCACCCTGCTCGAGTTGGCGCTGGCGGCGGATCGTTCCTACATGCTCGACGATCCGGACAACCCCGGAGAGATCGCCACCAGTCCGGCCAACGATGGCGCCTACCTGATGTCCCACGGAATGACGCGCATCGCGGTCCGCTTTCTGGGCGATCCCGGGCGCGCGACCGAGATCCTCCGAGAACCCGGAAAGTACGACGCGGCGGAGGCTGAGGAGACCGGTCTGGTCACCATCGTTGCCGACGATATCGACTACGAGGATGAAGTCCGCATGGCGGTCGAGGAGCGCGCCAGCCTCTCGCCCGATGCGCTTACGGGGATGGAAGCCAGCCTACGGTTTCCCGGCGCGGAGAACTGCGACAGCAAGATTTTCGGCCGGCTCTCCGCGTGGCAGAACTGGATCTTTCAACGCCCGAACGCGGTGGGCGAGAAGGGTGCGCTCACGCTCTACGGAAAACCCGAGCGCCCGAGCTTCGACTACAGGAGAACCTGATGCAGCTCTTCGAGAAAATCCCCAACAACGTCAACCTGTCTCAGGACCGCAGGCTGCAGCGGGCGCTCGAGAAGTGGCAACCCAATTATCTCAAGTGGTGGAAAGAGGCCGGCCCGGGGGACTTTCAGGCTGACGACCTCTACTTGCGGACGGCGATCTCGGTCGACGCCAAGGGGTGGGCTCACTTCGACTACGTAAAGATGCCCGACTATCGCTGGGGCATCTTCCTCACGCCGCCGGAGCAGGATCGCCGCATCCCCTGTGGCGATTCCTATGGCGATCCGGTGTGGCAGGAGGTGCCCGGCGAATTCCGCAACGCGCTGCGCCGCATCATCGTGACCCAGGGGGACACCGAGCCGGCGAGCGTCGAGCAGCAGCGACTGCTCAGCTCCACCGCACCGAGCCAGTACGACTGCCGAAACCTGTTTCAGGTCAACGTCGAGGAGGGACGGCACCTGTGGGCCATGGTCTACCTGTTGCAGGCCCACTTCGGGCGTGACGGCCGCGAGGAGGCGGAGGAACTGCTCGAGCGGCGTTCAGGGGACTTCGACAAGCCGCGCATCCTGACCACCTTCAACGAGCCGATCGACGACTGGTTATCGTTCTTCATGTTCACCATGTTCACCGATCGTGACGGCAAGTATCAGTTACTCGCTCTGGCCGAAAGCGGATTCGATCCGCTGTCGCGTACGACCCGCTTCATGCTCACCGAGGAAGCGCACCATATGTTTGTCGGCGAGACGGGCGTGGGTCGTGTGGTCCAGCGCGCCTGCGAGCTGATGAAGCTGGACCCGAACGAGGACGCGCGCGCGCAGGGAGGCATCGACCTGGCGACGGTCCAGAAGTACGTCAACTTCTGGTACTCATCGAGTCTCGATCTGTTCGGCGGCGAGATCTCGTCCAACGCTGCGGACTACTTCGCCGCCGGGCTCAAGGGTCGCGCCAAGGAGGAGCGCTACGAGGATCACCGGGCCTTGGACGGCTACTACGATATGCAGATCCTCACCGAGAACGGTCTGGAATCCAAGAGCGTCCCGATGCGCAACGCCATGAACGAGGTGCTCCGCGACGCCTACGTCGACGACAACCAGCGCGGCGTCGACCGGTGGAATAAGGTCATCCGCGAGGCCGGCATCGACTTCGAGATCGAGCTGCCCAACCGCCGGTTCAACCGCAAGATGGGCATGCACACCGGCCACCACTTCGACCCGCGGGGCAAGCCGATCACCGAGGCGGAATTCAACGCCGGGCGTGGCGAGTGGCTGCCCCAAGAGGCCGACAAGACCTACGTCAAGAGCCTTATGCAAGCCGTGCTGGAGCGGGGGAAGATCGCCCAATGGATAGCGGCGCCGGCCCGGGGAATCGACGGCAAACCGTTCGATTTCGAGTACGTCCGTCGGATCTAGCCGGGCTTACGAAATCTTCTTTCCCCGACGGCCGTCCGGCGACCGCCATCCGGCGTTGGCGAGGCGTCGGTGGCGTGAATGCTATAATCCGCCCAGAAAAGCGGCGAACTCCTTGCCAGTCGGGTTCGTCGAAAGGAGTAGGCCGTGCCTCCCCAAGCGTGGGACGCGGGTGGAGAACCGCTCGTTGTCCTGTCCAATCGTCTCCCGTACAACTTTCCTCGGCCCGGCGTGGAGGGTCGCCCCAAACGCAACGTCGGGGGACTGGTCAACGCGCTCGAACCGGTCCTCGCCCGGCGCGGCGGAATGTGGGTCGGCTGGGACGGTGTCACTCTCGGCAGCCAGCGCGCGGTCGAGCAGGTCGCATCCGAGCCGCGCACGATACTCACCGAAAGCGGGGTCCGCTTGCTGGGCGTCCCGCTCGGCGATCGCGAGCTTCGCCGGTACTATCACGGTTTCTGCAACCGGACCCTGTGGCCGCTGTTTCACGGTCTCGTAGACACGACCTACTTTCGCCCCGAATACTTCACGAGCTACGTCGAGGTCAACCGCCGCTTTACCGAGATGGCGCTGGCCCACACCGGCGCCCGAGACCGGATCTGGCTCCACGACTATCATCTGTTGCTCGTGCCGAGGATGCTTCGCGAGAAGGGTTTCACCGGACGCATCGATTTCTTCCTCCACACCCCGTTCCCTCCGGCGGAGATCTTCCGTGCCATACCCTGGCGCAACCAGCTCCTGAATGGTCTCCTGGCCGCCGATACGGTCGTGTTCCACGTCGAGCCGTACCGTGACAATTTCGTCGATCTTTCCACCGAGCTGATCGGCGCCGTGCCCTCTCCGGCAGACGAGACGGGCCGGATCGTCATTCATCACGAGCTCGGGGGCACCGTGGTTGCCGCCTCACCGATCGGTATCGACGTCGACGAATTCGAGAAGGTCTCGCGCAAACCCGAGGTGCGAGAGGAGGCGAGGAAGATCCGGCAGACCCACAACGGACGTTCGATTCTCTTCGGTGCTGACCGCCTCGATTACACGAAGGGAATCCTGGAGCGTTTCCGGGCTGTCGAGCGTTTGATCTCCACCAAGCCCGAAACGGCCGGTAGCTTCAACATGGTGCAGGTCGTCGTTCCCAGCCGGCACGAGGTGCGCGAGTACCGGGAGCTCAAGGAGAAACTCGACCGCGAGGTGGGTCGGATCAACGGCGAGCACGCCCGCGCAGGGTGGATCCCTCTGCACTACGAGTTTCGCGCGCTCAGCCGCGATGAGCTGGTGGCCAAGTATCTCGCCGCGTCCGCAGCGCTCGTCACGCCGCTCAAGGATGGAATGAACCTGGTGGCTCCCGAATTCGTTGCCTCGCGTACGGACGAACAGGGCGTGCTCGTACTCAGCGAGTTCGCGGGTGTCTCGCGGATCCTGGGGCAGGCGCTGGTCGTCAATCCCTACGACCTGGACGGCTGCGCCACGGCGATCGGCGAGGCCTTGAAGATGAGCCCCGGCGAGCAGAGCGCACGCATGGTCAAGATGCGCGAGCGCGTCAGGGCCAACACGGTGTCCGATTGGGCGGACCGCTGCATGAGTCTGGAGACCCTGATCGGCGATGAGCGAGTCGCCTTCAGGCGAGCGGCCGCCGTACGCGAGTTGAGCAAGGACGTTCACCCTTGACGATGAACCGTTTCGTAGCCGACAGCCCGCCTCGAACGCTGGCGCGGGAGGTGAACACCGCCGCCGGCTCTCCCGGCGCCGCGCGAACGTTGCTTCTCGATCTGGACGGCACGTTGGCGCCGATCGCGCCGACCCCGGAGAGGGCGGCCGTGCCCGGCGCGACGCTGGCTTCCCTTTCACGCCTGATCGATGCCGGGTGGACGGTCGCGCCGGTTTCCGGGCGACCCGCCGCGCAAATCCGTTCACTGGTGCCGATCGACGGTATCCAGCCCTTCGGCAGCCACGGACTGGAGACCGAGAACGAGCAGGGCGCGTGCGCGCTGCCGGTGGCCGGCGAGATTATCGACCGTCTCCGCCTGCTCGAGACCGAGGCGCCATCGATCGCCGCGGCCTTTCCAGGTGTCCGGGTCGAACGGAAGCCGGCCGGTCTAGCATTTCACGACCGTCAGCTCACGGAAATGGCGCTGGCGTCCTGGCGCCGGTGCCTGGAGCTCTGGCTCGCCTCGAGGGATTTACGAGGCCTAGAGTTGCTCGAAGGCAAGCGCGTGCTCGAGATCAGGCCGCAGGGCGCGCACAAGGGGCGGGTCGTCCACAGGCTCGCCGAACGACTGGGTCTGGAAGAAGAGGACCGGAGCTTCGTGGCCATCGGTGATGACGTAACCGACGAGGACATGTTTCGCGAGATACGCGGCCTGGGCCTGGCCGTCAGGGTCGGCGACGACGAAGCGCCGACGCACGCATCCCGGCGTCTCGACTCGCCGACTGCCGTGGGTGATTTTCTGGCGGCGCTGGCGCGCTGCACCGAAGACAAGAAACGCTGACCGATCGAAGCGCTCCCCGAGAATCCCTCAGCGCTCGGACAGGCTCCTACGGGGCGAATTTCACGTTGACGACCTCTCCGGGCGTCAGCTGCATGCTCGGCGCCGCCGCGATGACGACGGCTCGCCCGTAGTCGGGAACGCGCGGATTGCGCCACAGACGTTGCGGAAGCTCCTGGACCGTGGGTCCGACGCGCAGGACGACCGACTCCGCGACGGTGCCACCCGCGTCGCGCGTCGACACGACGACGCTCGTGTTCGCCACGATCTCTCGGCCATCGTCCTCGGCCAGAAAAGCCACGATCTCACGAACGGATTCCTCGGCGATGACTACCACCGGCTCGCCGGGCATCACGGATTGGCCACGCCGACCCAAGACCTGGCTGACCTGCCCGTCGACCGGGCTGCGCAGCACGAGGGCCTGCCGCTGGAGCTCGATCTCGTCCAGGCGCCTGCTCTCCACCTCGATCGCCTCGTGGAGAGGTTGCAGCATCGACTCGATCCAGGCGTCCCGGGGCAGCCCTTCCTGGTATTCCTCGCGGCGACGCTGTGCGGCGAGAAACTCCTGCTCGGTCTGCGACAGCAGAACCTGGTTGTCCTCCAGGCCCTGCCGCACCTCGTCCCGCTGCAATCGGATCATGTCGTAGTAGTTCTGGGCGATCACTCCGGCCTGGAACAGTTCCTTGCCGCGCCGCTCTTCGATCTCGACGCGCTCGAGCTCGATTTGCTGCGTCTCCACGATGACCTTCTGCGACAGCAAGTCGAGCCGGCGTTGCTCCTCGTCAATCTGGAACCGGCGCAGGTCCGCGACCCAGTTGGCGCGCCCCTGGCCGCCCTCCGCCATCAACTGGACCCGCGCGGCCTCCAGCTCGGCCTGCAGCTGGCGCAGCGTGGCGTTTGCCGTGGAGATGTTGGCCAGGACCGGAGAGTCGTCGAACTTGGCCACCATGTCGCCCGAGCGGACGTCGTCGTAGATATCCACGACGACCGTCTCCAGAGTTCCCCTTGCCACCGGCGAAACCGGATACTCGAGGGCCTGAGCCAGTCCCAGATACTCGAATCGACTGGCCCGTCCGATCAGCATGACCACCGCCAACAGCGCGCAGAACGACCAGACCACCAACGGCAGCGTGCGGTGCCGGAAATCGACCAGCTTCTGGGTCATCGGTGTTTCGATTGGCTGGGCTTCGCGTTCGGTCATCCGTCAAACCTCGGAGAGCTCGCTGCGCAAGACGAGGGAGGCGTGGGTCACGCCCTCCACCCGGCGCAGCTCCTGGAGCAATTCGTTGCTACGATCCCTGTCGCGCAGGCCGATCTGGAATACAAACTCGGCGCTCTCCTCCTCCCCCGACTGCCGGGTCGAGATCTGCTTGACCGCCCGGCAGAACTTGTTCAGCAACAAGGTCGACTCGCGTCTTCCGCGAGCCGCGGATCGCACCCGCACCGTAAGGTAGCCGTCGTAGCGGCCCAGCGTCCCGAACGAGGTGGTGTTCAGGTAGAACACGACCGCCAGCAGCGCCACTGTCCCGACGATGGCCAACTGGAACCGCTGCGTGCCGATGGCCATGCCGACGACGAGGGACATGAAAACGAACACGGTGTCGCGAGTGTCCTTCAGTACGTTGCGGAATCGAATCAAGGCCAGGGCGCCGAGGAGTCCGAACGCGGTGACGAGGCTGTCGCCGATGACCAGCATGACCAGCGAGACGACGATGGTCATCAGGACCAGGGACTGGGTGTACGAACGCGAGTAGGACAGGCCGCTGTGCGTCCGGGCGTAAATCCAGGCGATCACCTGGCCCAGCACGAACGCCATCAGCAGTGTCAGGATGATTGCCTGCAGCGAGTAGTCGGCACTCACCCGATTCGAGGCGTCCAGCGCCTGAAGAAACTCTTCCACGGCTCAGGCCCTCCGCACGGGCATGGTGAAGCCGGCCAGGTTGAGCACGGACTCGCGGCCCTCGAGCATCATGTGATCCACGGACATCACGTACTTCGGCACCGGCTGTTGCTTGAGTCCGAACATCTGCACGAGATCGCGGATCCAGGACGGGAACATCTCGGTGAATTTGATCTCGAGGATATTGCCGTCGACGGGCGTGCTGACCCAACGACCGTGTTCGTGGCTCAGATCGGTGTCCAGGGTGACGGCGTGCATCAGCTCCGTGTCGATGGTGATGCGAACCGGGTCGCCGCCCTTGGACTCGTAAGCCTCGCGCCTGTAGCGCACTCGAAGCAGCGGACGTGCTGCAGCCAACTCCATGTGACACGCGAAGTACTCCAGGTCGTCGGCGGGCGTCGGGACGGCGTGGAAACCCGATCCGTCCATCCGCTGTTCCAGGAAGTCGGCCGCATCGCACCGCACGAGCCGGGCACGACGCTTTTGCACGATGTTGTTGATCTTGCGCTTGACCTCGAAGAAGACCGGCGAGGACCAGAGATCGGAGTACGACCGGATTCGCAACTTAAACCGGTTCTTTTCACCGCCGACGGTTTGCTGGTAGAGCAGCAAGTCCTGACTGTCCAGGTAAAGGCTGCAGACCGGATAACGATGGCCCTCGCGCAGCGCGGCAAAACGATCGGGCTGCATGAAGGGTTGGATGAACTCGCGGATCTCGGGAACGAGCAGCGGACTGATCAGATACTTGCACTCGTAGCGAGACGAGAGCGTGATGTCGCTGTCTTCCACAACCCTTGTCATCGCAACCATGCCCCCCCTCTGCGATGCCACGAACCGTCCGCGGCGGTCCCGCGCCATCGAGCGGGCGAATTGTCACAAGACCGTGACCTCGCGCATGCGTTCGCCGAGCGGATACGGAACAGGCGAACCTTCCGTCGCCGACCGACACCGTTCTTATATACCGACCTCGTTGCTGCCAGACTAGTCATTTCGCCGGACTTTGCGGCCGCCGAACTGGCGCCCCTTACGCCGGGGCCGGTTTCGCCGCGACGCCTGCGGAACGCTCCGATTCGTCTGTAGGGGCCAGAAAAGTTACAATAAGTTGAGTATTCGGCCCTCAAGCTGGGCAGAATAGTCCCGCGCAGCGACCCGTTGATAATCCAAGACTCCTCGGCTCACGTTACGAGGGGACGCATGGTATCCCTGATCATCCCGGTTCTCCAGGAAGGTTCCCGGCTGGAGGCGTGTCTGGACGTGCTCTCCCCTCAGGCCCGACAGGTCGGCGCCGAGATTCTCGTCGTGGACGGCGGCAGTGACGACGGAACGCGCGAGGTGGCTCGATCCAACGAGGGGGTCCGGCTACTCCTGTCGCCAGTCGGCCGCGGAACCCAGTTGAACCGCGGCGGAAGGGCCGCCCAAGGGTCCCTGCTGGTCTTCGTCGCGGCCGACACTTTGCTGCCTTCCGGTGCCTTGCGGCTCCTCGACGAGATCGACCGGCGCGGAAATCCGCGGGCCGGAGGGTTCCGCCAGCGCTTCGATTCCGCACGCCCCTTCCTGAGGCTGATCTCCTGGCTGCACAACCTGCGCGCTTCGATTACAGGCGTTTTCTACGGAGATCAGACGCCTTTCGTTCGTCGTGACCTTTTTCTAGAGACGGGCGGATTTCGGGAGGATCTCCCCATGGAGGACGTCGATTTCGGTACCCGCCTCCGGCGCCGGGTTCGCACTCGGCAGCTCGCCCTGACGGTCGAAACATCGTCCCGCAGGTTCGATCGTCACGGCGACCTGCGAGCTGTCGCGGAGGCGGCGCGACTGCTGTTCTGGTGGACCTTTTTCCGGCGGATCCGGCCCTCGCGCATCTTTTTCGGGCCGGCCGAGTGCCGGGGACCGGGGCGCGATCTTCCCAACGGGAACGCCACGCAACCTCCTGGCGGCGCCTCGTCGCCCGCGCGCAAACCTGGGACTCGTGGAGTCGACAGGTCCTAATAATTGCTTGCGGCGTTGCCGGCTTGCGGGTACAAACGGCTCAGGTGGATCTGAAAAGACTCGGTCCATCGCGCCGGGAGGAGGTCGCATGCGACGGCAACGGACTACTGTGCTCGTCATCTCGGTTTTGGGACTCCTTCTCGGAACCGCTCAGGCCGAAACCCTGCGCGAGGCGCAGTGGGCCACGGTCCTACTAGCCCAGGACTTGCCGGAAGATCTCACGTCGCCCGAGGGTAGGACCCGCTGGGACCTGACCTCGGTCGCGACGGGCCGACCCTGGGTACGGACGATCCGATCGCTCGACGACGGCACGGGCGGGCTCGAGATCGTCGACCGCGGACTGAACGAGGAGAGGTCGAGACTCGACCTCTTCCGGTACGCGCCACACAAGAAGACCGGCGGCCCGGAACGCTGGCTTCTGCCGCATCGAGATCCGTTCTTGCTGGAGACCGCACCGGCGACCGCCGTCGAGATCGTCGAGCGGCTCGATCGGAGCGACGCCGTGCTTCGCATCGAGACCGCCCGCGTCGGCCTCGGCTGGTTACACCTGCCCTCGGGACCGCGCGAAGTCGTCCTGCAACGGGCGCTCGTTTTTCGCCAGACGTCGAACGGCTCCGGCTTCGTGCTGGGGAGTCTGGTGCACCGCTGGATCGACCCCCGTGCGGGTGTCGTCGCCGAGATCCGCGGGCCGGTCTCGGCCGACGGCAGGCAACGCCTCGAAGTTTCCGGCGCCGCGGTCGTGGATGAAGTCAAGCAGGGCCAGGCCGGCACGAAGGTCTACGATTTCCAGATGGACCTCCCCGTTCAAACGCGACTGACCTACGGCTACGACCGGAAGGGCGTCTGCACGGTCGGTCAGAATCTCTGTGACGACGACGCCGACTGCGTCGCGGGAGGCGGCGACGCCTGCATCGTATCGGTCTCGGTTCTGACACCGGAGGGCCACACGACGATCGGCGACCTGATCGGCGCCGGGGCGTGGGATTTCTCCGCCAACGACCAGGCCCTAGCGCGCAACGAGATTGCCTCGACCACCTCGCCGATCAACGCGAACGAGACCTGCAGCTTCGACAAGTGCGGTTTCACGATCCCGGGGGCCAAACTCGGACGCTCGGACAAGAACTTCGACGACCCGCCCAACGCGGATATCACCACGACGGTCACCGAAATGGAATTGCGCGTCGACCCGGACACGCAACTGCCGACCGACGTGACGCAGTGGCTGCGTGCCGGCGTCAACAAGGAGGGGCAGACCGGCAGTCTGGGGAGCGGCGAGAGCCGCATCTGCTACGCGGAGGGCGGGCGCACCGGCGTGCCGCTGTTTCGCTTCCCACATCAGGACGGCAACGGCTGGTACTGGGCGCTGGGAGATTCGTGGAGCAGTGACAGCAATCCGGCGACGCCCGAGGCGGATCCCTTCCTGTGCGAGAACACGATCTTCGTCCACACCTGTCCCAACTCGTGCGGGTTGTTCTGCGCCAACTACATCAAGGAGTGCACTGGCTATTCCGGGACACAGTCGGGCACTGTGGTTGCCGAGGGCCCGGTGACCTTACCGTCGGGCCACACTTTTAACGCGCTGGTCGTCAGGACCGTCGCCGAGTTTTGCGTTTTTATATCCTCTAACTGCGGCTCCCCGGTCTTCCAGGTGCGCACGGTCGTTCACCTTTGGGAAGTGCCCTGGCTGGGAACGACGGTGCGGTTGAGCTCGGCACAGAACGTGGCCGATTCCACCTCGTTCTCGACCGTTGAGGAGACCGACATCAAGCACGGCCCGTTCCCCCCGCTCTCGATCACGGTGGGCAACGTCACCGACACCAGCGTAGAGTTGTTGTGGGACCCGGGTCTCGACATGAACCGGATCGACGGCTTCGCCGTCTACTGGGATACGGACTCCGGAAGCCTCTCGGACTACGCGAACCGGATGGTGCACCCCGCGATCGACGGCAACAGCGCCGTGATCCAGGGATTGACGGCGGGCACGCAGTACTTCTTCACGATCACCAGCATGTCCGACTTCACGAACCCGGCGACGTTGGAGACGACCACCTACGAGAGCTTGATGTTCCCGATGACGACCTCGGGGGTCCCGGATCCGATTCCGATGGAAGTGACCGCGACGACCACGGGTGGATCGTGCACGCCGACGGCCGAGGTGACCGGGCTGACCGTGAACCGGGCGGTCGGAGGCGACATCGAGCTTTGCTGGGATCCGGCGACGGACCTCTGCCTCGAGGGCTACCGGATTCTGGGCGCCGCATCGCCGGAATCGAGCACCAACTTCTCGCCGGTCGTCGATACCGGCCTGACGACCTGTCAAACGATCACGCCGGCCCACTCGTATTACCTCGTGTTGACGAGGGGATCCGGCGGGACCGGCCCCTGGGCGCACTTCGGCCTGTAAGCGCCTCAGCGGAGTGGAGAGGAACGGGTGAGATCGTCGCTGCGCGCCGCGATCGGCGGCGGCCTGATCGCCACCATTTGCCTGTGGTCGGCGGCCTCTGTGGCCCAGACGACCTCGGCGACGCTCGTCGGTCGTGTGGTCACCGACGCCGGCGCTCCCGTCGAGCAGGCCGTGGTCCAGGCTCGGTCGACCGCGACCGGGGCCGTTCGCACGGCGATCACCGACCCCGACGGACGCTACCGCATCGAATCGCTCCAGCCGGGTGAGTGGACCGTGGCGGCGCGGCTCGTCGACAGCCGTACCAGCGACTCGCGTGCGGTCGAGCTGCGTTTGCAGGAGACCGTACGGCTGGATTTCAGGGTCGGGGCAGGCTTGGAAGAGCGGGTTACGGTCGTCGCCGAGACTCCGCTGGTCGACGCGAGAGAGACGGCCGGGAAGCTTCGAGTGACGGGAGCGGAGGCGGACGCCCTGCCGACCTCCCGCCTCGCCGTCACGGACCTGGCCCTGCTCGACTCGTCCGTGCAGACAGCGGCGCCAGGCAACTACTACGGCGAACGCGGGTCGGTCTTCATTCTCAACGGGCAGTCCGGACGCTCGAACAGCTTTCTGGTCGATGGTTTGGATAACAACGACCAGACGAGCGGCACGGCGCTCAACGGGTTTTACTCCCAGCAGGTCATCCAGGAGTTCGTCCTGCTGACCCACCAGTACTCACCCGAGTTCGGGCGGGCCGCAGGCGGCGTGCTGAACATCGTCACCCGCGGCGGCACGAACGAGCCGACCTGGGAGGCCTTCCTTCAGGGGTCGATCGATCGCTGGAACGACGGCGGAAATTTTGTGGACTCCCTGCCCGACTCCGGTCTGTCGCGCGACGCGGCCAACCGCTACCAGACCGGGTTCCGTCTGGGTGGACCGTTCAAGAAGGACCGCGCCTTCTATTTCCTGGCCGTTGAGCGCCAGGACTCCAGCGACGTCGTGCCTTACGTGGGCATCGGCCGACTCGGCGTCCCGGGTGGGACCCTTCTGGCGCCCAACGAGAACGACAGCCTCTTCTTTCGCACGGACTACAACCTGTCCGGCTCCAACTCGTTGATGATTCGTCTGTCCTGGAACGAGAGACTGACCAGCGGTGTCAACGTCGGCGGGCTGTTCACGCCGGAGGCCGGCTTCGGGATCGAAGAGGAGGATCTCGCCCTCGGGGCGTCGTTGACCACCGTCGTCTCGCCGAACGTGATCAACGAGGTGCGGTTGCAGGCTTCGACCTCGTCGTTCGACCAGTCCGCCAACTCGGACCGGCCCGGCGTCACACGGCCTTCCGGAATCTTCGGTGGCAACAACTTGAATCTGCAGCTACGAGACGAGGACCTGCTCCAGTTCGTCGAGAACGTCACCGTGCGCCAGGGCCGGCACACCATGAAGTTCGGCCTCGACATCGCGCACTCGAGAACGAGTATCCGTACGCGCTTCAATCCGAACGGCAACTTCATCTACAACTCGGACATTCCGTTCGAGCCCGGCGACTGCGGCGACATCTTTCTCAACGACGTCTTCGATGCGGACGCCATGGGAACGTTGCCGATCGTGCCCTGCCCCGGTGTCGTCGGTGTCGATGACGACGGCGACGGAGAGATCGACGAGCCGGCGAACATCGACAGCTACCCCGCGGTCTTCACGTTCCTGTTCGGCGAGCCCGAGGCGGATCTCGAGAACACCAAACTCGCCGTTTTCGCCCAGGACCACTGGCAGGCCACGCGGCGCCTACTCCTGGACTACGGGCTGCGTTACGACGTCAGCACCTACGAGCTACCTTCGAGCGCGTCGGTCAACTCGACCATTCGCAACGGGGGGGCCCGGAGAGACACCGACAACCTCGCTCCTCGTCTCGGTTTTACGTTTGCTCCGAGTGTCGACGGGCGGATCGTAATCCGGGGCGGTGCCGGCGTCTTCTACGACAAGTTGGTACTCGGCTTCCCCGCCGTCGCCGCTATCACGTCGGGCACCAAGGTCGGACTCTCCTTCCCTCAAGCGTTCGCGTTCGAGATTACCGAGGAGTTCGTCGAGGAGCACGGGATCGAGACGACCACCGAGCACTTGCTGCTGGACGATCCCTTTCTCGACGAGTTGATCATGCGATTCTCCACCGCCTCCGAGCTGGAGACGCCCTACACCGTGCAGTACACGGTGGGTGTCGAGCTGCGGGTGGGCGGCAACGGGGCCTTCGGAGCAGATGTCGTGCGAACGCTCGGCTATCACAGTCCGATCATGAAGGATCTGAATCCCGTCAGCGGACTGCGCACGGTCGGGGTCGATTGCCGGGAGGAGAACCTGGATCCCGATCTGGAGGTGGGACTGCCGTGCCACCTACGCGACCCCACCACCGGCTCGATCGCGGCCATCGCGACCGAGGGCAGGAACTGGTACACGGGTATCAACCTCGGCTACCGCTGGCTCAAAGGTGACTCGAGCTTCTCGACTTCCTATACATGGTCCAGGGCGGAGGACCTCGGGTTCGACCCGCTCAAGGGCGGGATCTCCCTGCCTCCGGATTCGGACAACCTCAGCGACGAGCGGGGACGTTCCGACGGTGACCGGCGAAATCGGTTTGTTTTCTTCGGGGACACCGGCCTCCCGTGGATGGGCCTGCGACTGTCGGGCGTGGTGCAGGTCGCCAGCGGTCTGACCTTCAACGTGACGACGGGGACCGACGACAATCTGGACGGGATTCTCAGCGATCGGCCGGAAGGCGTGGGGCGGAATACGGGCGAGGACACACCGCTGGGGATCGTGAACGCCCTGAGACTGGAAGAGGGTCTCGAGCCGGTGAATTCGCTGGACGAGCCGGACTTCGCCCAGGTCGACCTGCGCGTCTACCGTCCCTTCGTTTTTGACGGCGGAAAGGGGCATGGTGAGTTCTTCCTCCAGGTGATCAATCTGCTCGACCGCGAGAACGGCGCTCTGATCGAGGGTCGGGCCATTTCACAGAATTTCGGCCGCGTGATTACACTGGCCGGACCGCCGCGTATCATCGAACTCGGGATCAGGATCGGACACTGACAGGTGGCGTGGGCACGGGGGATCTGGAATGGAGGTCATCAACCTTGAGGAGAAGTTCGGCGCGTTCGACACGTTGTGGGATCCGAAGATCGCCGCCGAGCTGAACGAGAACTACGTTAAGCTGGCGAAGGTGCGGGGCGAGTTCGTCTGGCATCGTCACGAGGCCGAGGACGAGTTGTTTCTGGTGGTCCGAGGCCGCCTGGCCATCGACCTGCGCGATCGCACGCTGGAGCTGAACGAGGGCGATCTCTGCGTGATCCCCAGAGGCGTGGAGCACCGACCCCGGGCCGATGAAGAGGCGCAAATCCTGATGATCGAACCCAAGTCGACTCTAAACACGGGTGACGTGCGCGACGAAAGGACCCGGGAGAGACTGGACCGGATCTGAGCTCGTCGGCCGGCGTGTCGCGGGCGCTACCGAGGGATCGAAGCTACAATGGCGCGCTTTGCCGGGGACCTGACCTCATGTCAAACCTGATCTGGAGCCTGGACGATCTCGTCCGATTGCTGCGGGCCGACAACCCGGAAGTCCGCTTCTGGGCCGTGGACCGGCTGGTGCGCCACTATCCCGAAGAGTGCTGCGACGCGATCGTCGATCTGGCCCTCGACGACCACGAGGCGACCCCCGCGGCGGTGGCCCGTCATCTGGGAGAGCACGGAGCGGCGCGCCACCACGCGATGCTGGTGCGCGGCTTCCGCGTGCTGCGCGGGCTGACGCCCGGTCATTGCCTGCACGCGCTGGTTCGTCTGGGCTATCCCGACGCCGTCGAGTTGGCGTCGGACGCGATGAAGCGCGGGGATCTCAACGAGCCGGCGCTGGCGATCATCGTCGAAGCCCTCGCAGAACTCGGCACGCCCAAAGCGCAAGAGTTGGTGCGCGAGATCATCCACCGCCGGCCCGAGCTGCTGGCCGAACCGGCCGCTCTGCGCGGCGCACTGACCGTCGTCGAGGCCGACGAGGTGCGCGAGGTCATCGCGGGTTTTCTGCGAGCGCTGCACTGGAGAGGTTCGCACCGGGCAGGAGAGGCCTTCCGCACGCTGATGGACACGCTGCGCATCGACGATGCCGGCTGGTGTTTTCGGACAGGGCCGTCGGGGCACATCGAGCTGCGCAAGACGATCAAGGCGGTCGAGTCCGGCTACGATTGTGACATCAGCACGGTCATCGGCGAGGCCACGATTCGCCAGATCGCTCATCGTTTCCGCGCGGGCAACCTGGCCGACATCGTCAGGGCTTTCGCGGACTGGACGCAGGGAGCCACCTCGACGTTTCCGGGTGACGAGCATAGTGACCTTCCGCGGCGAATCGCCGCCGCCGTCGGTGCCTTCGCCGCCCCGGCCACGCTGGAGGATGCCGCGAGACTCGGGCAGCAATTCCAGCAGTGGCTGCTGGGATTCCAGTTGTCGGCGGCCTTCGCGGTCGCGCGTGGATTGAATCCGGAGCAGGCGCTGCGTCGCGCCCGAGGCGATCTCGATTCTTCGTTGAATCTGGCCGAGTTGGAGACCGCGCACCTGCTCCGCGAGCTGCCGATGGCGATCGCGGCGGCGTGCAGGGACAACGAGGCCAACGCGCGTAAAGCCCAGGAGTGGTGCCTGAGGATGCTCGAGGCGCAGGGTCCGTTCTTCCCCAAGGTGATCGCGCTCGACGTCCTGGGAGATCTCAGGGCGGTGCACTTCATACCCGAGGTGATGGACTACCTCTCGGACGAAAACTCCTACGTCTACGGCGCGGCCGAGCGCGCACTGTCCAAGATGGGCGAGGCGATCATCGCGCCGGCGGTCGAGCGGATCGAGAAAGGAGTGCTCGATCCCGATGCCGCGCACAGCGTGCTGGTGCTCTTTTGTGACCTGGGGACGCACGGAGCCTGCGAGGCGATGCTGCGCTACTTCGAGTGGTTCATGGACTCCGTCGGGCCTGGGACGACCGCCGAGTGGTCCAGCCTGTTCGGCCTGGAGGAGTTGATCGATCCTCTGCGCGACTGGCTCGAGGAAGATCCGGCCCTGGTCGGTCAGTCGTTGTTGTTGCTGGGAGCGATCCACGACGTGCCGATCCCGGAGGAGGACGAGATCCTTCAGGCCATCGAGGATGAGCGTGCCCGGCAGGCAGCCGAATCCGGCGGCGGCGAGGACACGCCGGGCGGCACCGACCGGAAGGACGGCGACTATCTCATGTGAGGCGCCACGCCCACCGACCTACCTTCCCGTTTCGCTTTTGGTTCGGTCTCACAATCGTGCGACGGCCGCTCTCGACGCGGCTTGACACCCCCAGACCACGGTCTTATAGACCAGGGCGACGGGGCGAGAGTCCCGCGCATGAAACAGCTAAACCACTGCATTCAAGGAGGTTAAGACATGACACTCGTGAGATGGGATCCTTTCCGCGACCTGTTGAACCTGCATCACCGGTTTGCCGCGCCGTCCGCCGGATCGAACGACGCGTTCGGTACCTGGGCGCCCGCCGTGGACATCTTCGAGCGCGGTGACGATCTGGTCATTCGCGCAGAGGTCCCCGGGGTGGAGAAGAACGAAATCGATATCAGCGTCGAGGACAACCGACTGGTGATCAAGGGTGAGCGCAAGCGGGAGAAGGAGTTCGACGAGGAGAACGCCTACCGGCTCGAGCGCTCCTTCGGAGCCTTCACGCGGAGCTTCCAGCTGCCGAAGACCGTGGAGGCGGCAAAGATCGTTGCCAGCTACCACAGCGGCGTGCTGGAGATCGTGCTGCCCAAGGCCGATGTCGCCAAGACTCGGAAGATCGAAGTCACCGCGGCATAACGGTTTCGGTTGGATCGTGTCGCGCCCCGACCCGGTCTTCCGGGTGCGGGGCGCAACTACTTCCCGGGCCTCCCCGCGGGCATGGAACTATACTAGGAGTCAGGCCCGTTTCTGCCGCACCAGAGGTGAGAAATAGACATGGATTCGTTGACGGCGCCAGCTGAAATCGGAGTACTCCCGCTCAGAAACAGCGTGCTGTTTCCGCACGCGATCATGCCGATCTCCGTCGGCCGGCGAAAGACGCTCAACCTGCTCGACGACGTCGTCGGCGACAACAAGTTGATTGGCGTCGTTTCCCAGCGCACTCCGGCCGAAGACGATCCCGATCCCACCGGCATGTACCGCGTCGGAACCGCGGCGCGCATCCTCAAGGTCGTCAAGCTCAGCGGCAACAACGTCAACCTGATCATCCAGGGGCTCCAACGCGTGCGGGTCGACCGCTTCACGGCGACGGAGCCGTTCATGAAGGCGGCGGTCACCCCGCTCGACGACGTGCTCGACTCCGGAGTCGAGCTCGAGGCGCTGGTGCGTAGCCTGGTCAACCAGTTTCAGAAACTGGTCCAGGGCTCACAGAACATTTCCAGCGATCTGGGCGAGATGGTGTTGTCCGCCGGTGCCGGAGAGCCGGCACGGCTCAGCGACCTGGCCGCATCCGTGCTCCCGATCTCCGCTGAGGAAAAGATCGGACTGCTGGAGCGGAACAACATCAAGGACCGCGTACAGAAATTGGTCGAGATCGTCACCCGCGAGCTCGAGCTGCAGGAGATCTCCAGCCGCATTCAGTCCCAGGTGGCCGACGAGGTGGGCAAGACGCAGCGCCAGTACTACCTGCGCGAGCAGATGAAAGCGATTCAGCGTGAGCTCGGCGAGGAAGACGAACGTCAGGCCGAAATCGACGAGTTGAAGAAGAAAATCGAGGACGCCCAAATGCCCGAAGAGGCACGGAAGGCGGCCGAAAAGGAGCTCGATCGTCTGGCGAAGATGCCTCCGCAGGCAGCCGAGTACACCGTGGCCCGCACCTACCTAGACTGGCTCGTGAGCCTGCCCTGGGCGGTCGAGACCGACGACAAGCTCGACGTACCCGCGGCGAAGACCGTGCTCGACGAGGACCACTTCGACCTTGAAAAGATAAAGGATCGCATCCTGGAGTACCTCGCGGTCCGGTCGTTGAAGAAAGAGCTGAAGGGACCGATCCTTTGCTTCGCCGGACCCCCGGGGGTCGGTAAGACCTCGCTCGGCCGGTCCATCGCGCGTGCCATGGGCCGCAAATTCATCCGCATCTCGCTCGGAGGCGTGCGTGACGAGGCCGAGATCCGCGGGCACCGGCGGACCTACATCGGCTCGCTCCCCGGCCGCATCATCCAGGGCATCAAGCGCGCCGCGACGCGAAACCCGGTTTTCATGCTCGACGAAGTAGACAAGCTCGGGTCCGATTTCCGCGGCGATCCGTCATCCGCGCTGCTCGAGGTGCTCGATCCGGAGCAGAACTTCTCGTTCTCGGATCACTATCTGGAGGTGCCGTTCGACCTGAGCAAGGTCTTCTTCATCTGCACGGCGAACGTGCTGGACACGATTCCTCCGGCGTTGCGTGACCGGATGGAGGTGTTGCGCATCCCGGGTTACACCGAGGAAGAGAAGGTCGAGATCGCCAAGGCGCACCTCGTCCCGCGCCAGCGCGACGAACACGGGTTGGGCGAGGACGACATCGAATTTTCCGAGGAATCGATCCGCACCGTGATCACCGACTACACGCGCGAGGCGGGCGTCCGCAACCTGGACCGCGAACTCGCCAATCTCTCTCGTAAGGTCGCGCGCAAGATGGTCGAGGGCGAGAAGGAGAAGACGGTCCTCGACAGCCACAAGGTGCAAGAGTTCCTGGGGCCGGTTCGCTTCTTCCGCGAGCTGTCCGAGCGCACCGATCGCAGCGGCGTGGCGATCGGCCTGGCCTGGACCCAAGTCGGCGGCGAGATCCTGTTCGTTGAATCCTCGCGCATGCGTGGCAAGGGCAAGGTCACGATCACAGGCAGGTTGGGCGACGTAATGAAAGAATCCGCACTCGCCGCGCTGACCTGGATCCGTTCCAATGCCGTCAAACTGGGCATCGAGGAGCAGTTCTTCGAGGAGAGCGATTTCCACGTGCACATCCCGGCGGGTGCGATCCCCAAGGACGGGCCCTCGGCGGGAGTGACGCTGGCCTGTTCGCTGGTCTCCCTGCTCACGGGCCTGCCGGTCGGGGCAGACTTGGCGATGACGGGCGAGGTGACGCTTCGAGGCAAAGTCCTGCCCGTCGGCGGAATCAAGGAGAAGGTCATCGCAGCCAAGTCGGCCGGCATCAAGCGCGTGATCCTGCCGACCAAGAACGAGAAGGACCTCGAGGACGTCTCCGATCCCGTTCGTGAGGCGCTGACCTTCGAGTTCGTGGACGACATCGATCAGCTGCTCGATCTCGCGTTCGGTGCGGCGGTGCGCAAGCGACCTGCTGCCGGGCCGGAGAAGGAAAGCTCGTTGGACGATGGTGACGGCACGCCGGTTACGGTCGTGGTGACGCAGGACCTGGACGACGACGGCGTCGAGGCGCCCACCGCCTGAGCCTCTCCCGACCCGCCCACGGGAGGACCGCCCCGGACGGGGGAGTCGGCGTAGAATGGGCTCCTTTGCCTGAGGAGCCCGTATGCCGGCATACCCCGTCGTGCTGTTCTGCTTCGCGGTCTACTTCCTCGGCTACAGGTTCTACTCGCGCCTGCTCGGCGCCCGCGTTTTCGGCCTGAGGAAGGACGCCGTCACGCCGGCACACGCGCTGCACGACGGTGTGGACTACGTCCCCACGCACCGGTTTGTGCTGTTCGGGCACCACTACGCTTCGATCACCGGGCTGTCACCCATGCTGGGTCCGGCGATCGCCGTGATCTGGGGATGGCTGCCCGCGATGATTTGGGTCGTCGGGGGCGCCCTGTTGATCGGCTGTGTCCACGACTTCGGCGCCCTCGTGGTTTCCGCGCGCTCGAAGGGGAAATCGATCGGCGTCGTGGCCGAGGGCCTGATGGGCCGGCGGGCCAAGTCGCTGCTGCACGCGATCATCTTTTTCGGCGTTTCCCTCGCGATGGGCGTCTTCGCGTTCGTCATCGCCAAGCTGTTCACTCCCGACTTCTATCCGCAGTCGGTGCTTCCGTCGGCGGTGATTCTCGTCCTTGCCGTCGCGATCGGCTGGCTCGTGCGTCGCAAGGGCTTCAACCTATGGCGCCTCGTGGCGGCGGGATTCGTTCTCGTGCTCGTGGTCATCGGCGCCTCGCCTTCCTTCCCCTGGTCGTGGGATTCGTTGTCGGGCTGGATCTGGATCCTGCTGGCCTACGCCTGGCTGGCTTCCGTGCTACCGGTCTGGTCGCTGCTGCAGCCTCGCGACTTCCTCAATTCGCTGCTCCTATACCTCGGTCTCGGGTTGACCTTCGCCGGCTTCTTCGTGCTCGGTCCGGATTTCGCCGCGCCGGTCTTCGATCCCCGGCCGGAGGGCGCGCCGCCGTTGTTCCCGTTCGTTTTTATCGTCATTGCCTGCGGCGCGGCGTCGGGCTTCCACTCGCTCGTCTCTTCGGGCACGACGGCCAAGCAGCTCGACCGCGAAACCGATGCCCGTGTCATCGGCTACGGCGGGATGATCGGTGAGTCGCTGCTGGGCTTGGCCGCCGTGCTGGCCTGCACGGCGGGGTTCGCGACCAGCGAGGCGTGGAGGGAAACCTACGCGTCCTGGGGAGCGCTGAGCGGCTTGGGAAGCAAGATGAGCGCGTTCATCGACGGCGCCGGGGGTTTCGCCTCCACGCTTGGGCTTCCCTTCGACCTTTCCCGTTCACTGATCGCGGTGATGGTGGTCAGCTTCGCGCTGACCACGCTCGACTCGGCGACACGGCTGCTGCGTTACAACGTCGAGGAGATCGGCCAGACGGTGAAGTTCGTGCCGCTGGCCAACCGCTACGTATCGACCTCGGTGGCCGTGGGCTCCATCGCCTTCTTCGCCTTCTACAAGATCGACGGGGAGGCGGCCGGCCTGGCGTTGTGGCAGCTGTTCGGCTCGACGAACCAGTTGCTGGCCGGTCTGGCCCTGCTCGTCGTCTCGCTCTACCTGATCCAGCGCGGACGCCCCAGCCTGCCGTACCTGCTGCCGATGATCTTCATGATGGTGAGCACTTTGACGGCGATGGTGTTCAAGCTGCGCGACTATCTCGTCGGCGGTCAGACGCTGCTACTCGTCGTGGGCAGTTGTATCACGGTGATCGCCGTCTGGCTGATCGTCGAGGCGGTCCTGGCGCTGCGGCGCTACCGGAGCGGCGGGACCACGGACGAGCTCGACGTCCCCATACCGGGGGTCTGACTCTCATTCCGGTCCTGCCGGCGCCTCGTCTCGCCAGGCCTTACGAATGATGCGCTTCATGCCGGGCGTCGCGAGCTGAAAGTTGCGACCGAGCGGCCGCGGTTCGGGGAACCACTTCCACAAAAAAGCTCCGAGGACGGCGGGCTCGTCCTCGATTGCCTGGAGTGCCGTCTGCATGCACAGCTCCTGGAGCCTACGCGCCGCATCGCCGTCCGTGTGGTAGTCCCACGGGCGGGCCGCGGCCGCGAAGGAGCGGTTGTAACCCAGCTCGGTGAACACAATCGGTCGCCGGTGCTTTTCCGAGAAGGCGTGCAGTCGGGTCATCCAACCTCGCCAGCCCGCGCGAATCTCCTCCTCTCCGGCATCTGTTTCTTCGGTCAGCGGGAAGTAGGCCTGGATCCCTATCGCATCGAGGGCATCCCAGAACGGCACTTGGTCGAAGGCGTTCCAGTTTGCGGCATAGGTCAGCGGCACCCCCGTGCGGCGCCGAACGGCCGCGACGACGCTGCGCCACTCCTTTTCATGGCCGAGGCTGTGAATCAGCTCGGTGCCGACGACGAATCCGTCCGCATCGGTCGTGCCGGCCGCGAGCATCGCAATCCAGCGCTCGTAGTCGTTCCAAAACTGTTCCCACTGCCGTTCGTCGGCAAAATCGATCTCCCCGCGCCAGCGGAAGGGTGTTCCCCAGTACGCGAGGTGGGGCTTGATCAGGATCTTCAGTCCCAGCCGGTGCGCTTCACGGATCGGACGGGCGATGTAGGGCGGAGGGTTGGCCGGTTCGAATCCGTGAAAGCGTACTCGGCCGTCCGTCTCGATGGCGGCGTACGGATGGATCGCGATCCAATCGGCTCCGAGAGCGCGCAGCGACTCGATCGTCGGCACCACCTCGTCCCAAGCCCAGTCCCGCCCGTCGAGATGGGTCGAGAGGGTGATTCCGCGGATCGTGGCGTCGAACCTCGGTGGGGTTCCCCTCGGAGGCGCTACCGAACCCGGGGAATAGACGACGAGCGCCGCGATCGCCGCCGTCGACCACACGTAGCCTTTCCGCACGAGGAACCTCCGGTGAGAGGGGCATCGACCCGCTCGGGTCGGTTCGGACAGCTTGCCGCACGGCACGCCCATGCGCCACCGCCCGACCGCGGCCGGGTTACTGCGATGCTCGCTCGGCGGGGGCCAGGTCGGCGAGTGCCGACAGCGCCTCGGCCGCCGTGAGCAGGTGCGGCCACTGCGCCAACGCCAGATCTCGGTTGCCGGCGCGATCCTCGCCGACGCGCGCGAGCTGTTCGAAATATCGCTCGCAGGCAGTCAGGCAGCTCACGAGGCGTATCGGCCAGTCCTCGGCTTCCAGTTCGGGCGCGTGGCCGCGCTGGACGAGGCCGAGAATGAAATCGAGCTCGTTCTCGACGGGTTGGACCTTGGTTGTCCGCAACTTCAGCCAGGCGTTACGCAATGCCGGATCCTCCGGCGGAGGACCGTTGAGCATCGGATCGTCCGAGATTCTCATCTGCTCGACGGTCTCGATCGCCGAGGCGATACGGGCCAGCAGCTTGCCCGTGGTCTGTTCGGGTTGCGATGTGCCGTCGAGCAACTGGTCGCGTCGGTCGGCGAGATAGCGCATCAACGGCGATTGCCAGCGGCAGACATCGACCGGCGTCTCCGTGGTCTCTCCGGCGACCTCGGCCCGGAATCGCTCCGCGGCGTCGAGGAACGGGAGCCAGTCGGTGGGCACGCGAGCCGGCAACGCGCGTGGCTTCATCCACGGGTCGGGATCGGGTTGTTCCGGTTCGGGCGGCTCGGCCGCGGCGCGTTCGCGGGGCAGGCTCTCGGAGTCGGGCAACTCGATGACCAGCGTACCTTCCCCGCCGCCTCCCGCTGCCAGCGAGTGGATCTGCAGCTGCCAGATTCCAATATCGGCGTCGCCCGGACGGATGGCGGTCTCCAGGACTTGCGGGGACGGGCCGGAATGCCTCAGCGTACCGTAGGGCCGGTCAGGCGGGTCCAGTTTGAGTGAGAGGATGCGGTTGCCCGGCCACTCGGCCCGGACCGACAGAGTCCCCGGATGACGTACATCGAGCTCGAGCGTGTAGGTCACCGATTGTCCGTCCGGCACCTCCAGGCCATATCTCAACGTTTCCGCGAAGGCGGGACTCACACAGGCCGCCAGCAGCAAGGGGAGAATTCGGCTGATTCCGGCCGACGTAGGCTTCCTCGCAAGCACCTCGATCCTCCGATCGTCGGATTACGGCGAGCCGGTGCCCCCCGAGGCCGGCTCTCCACGAAGGGCGAATATAATGCTCGCTTTTCGGAGGGACAACGGACGTGAGCGCGCGGCCGATCCTGGTGGGGACATCCTCGTGGTCCGAGGACGACTGGAGGGGGCCATTCTACCCGGCGGATACCCGGCCCCGGGACTACCTGGCCCATTACGCACGGCAATTCGATACCGTCGAATGCGACGCCACGTTTTACGCGATTCCGTCGGAGCGCACGGTCGAGGGCTGGAGGGCTCGCACGAGCGAGGGCTTCCTGCTCTCGTCCAAGCTACCGCGGGAAATCACCCACGAGCGGGGAATGGTCGACTGCCAGGAGGTCCTGGGCCGTTTCCTGGGTGTGATGGAGCGCCTCGGCGACCGCATGGGTCCGGTCGTGGCCCAGTTCGCCTACGTGGCCAAGGGTCGGGACGCCCCGGAGTTCGAGACGGGCGACGACTTTCGCCGTCGCCTCGCACTCTTTCTGGACCACTGGCCGGCCGAGAGAGAACTCGGGGTCGAGGTGCGCAACGCGAAGTGGATCGCGGCTCCGCTACTCGACCTACTGCGCGAGCGGGGTGTGGCCCTGGTGCTTCCGGTCTACTACACGATGCCGGGACCGGAACGGTTGTTCGGCGGACTCGACCCGGTTACCACCGACCTGGTCTACGTGCGGTTTCTGGGAAACCACAAACGGATGGACGAGCTGATCTCGCGCCTGCGGGCGCAGGGAAAGCGCACGGCCGACTGGAACGAGCTCGCGATCGATCGCACCGCGGAAATGGGTCGTTGGGTACCCCCGCTCAAGCGGTACGCCGAACAAGGAGCGCGGGTGCTCGCGTATTTCAACAACCATTACGCCGGCTACGGACCCGGATCGGCGGAGCAGTTCATACGGCTGTGGCAGGAAGGCTGAGCCGGGCCGCGGCACGTCCGATGATTCGACTCGACAAGATCAAGCGTCAGTTCGGCGGGCAGGTTCTGTTCGAGGATCTGTCGTGGATGATTCCCTCCGGTGCGCGCCTGGGCCTCGTCGGGCCGAACGGCGTGGGCAAGACGACCCTGCTGCGAATCCTCTGCGGCCTCGATCGGCCCGACGCCGGCGAGCTTCACAGGCCACAAGCGGTACAGGTCGGCTACCTCCCGCAAGAGGTCGAGACCGTGCAGGGCGAGACCGTGTTGGGAGTGGCGCTCGCCGGATTCGAGGAGGTGGCCCGTCTCGAATCACGACTGGTCGACCTGGAGCAGCGCCTGGCCGTATTGGGACCCGACGCACCGGAAGGCGCCCGCCTGGCCACGCGATACGGCGAGTTGCGAAGTCGTTTCGAGGCTCTGGGTGGAGATCGTCTGGAGACCCGTGCGAAGACGATCCTGTCGGGTCTCGGCCTACCGGTGCAGAGCTTCGAACGGCGGCCGGAGACGCTCAGCGGCGGCTGGCGCATGCGCGTCTCGCTGGCCCGACTGCTAGTCGGTTCTCCCGACCTAATGCTTCTCGACGAGCCGACCAACCACCTGGATCTCGAGGCCATCGACTGGCTCGAGCGATTCCTCGAGGGCTACGAGGGTGCGTTCGTCGTGGTCTCGCACGACCGTTACTTTCTCAACCGCATGGTGCGCGACATCGTCGAGCTCGACCGAGGCGAATTGTCGACCCACGCGGGCAACTACGACGACTACGTTGCGGCCAAGCAACTTTCCGAGGTGGCCAGGGAGAAGGCTGCCAGACAGCAGCGGCGGGAGATCGCCAAGGTCGAGCGTTTCATCGAGCGGTTCCGCTACAAGAACACCAAGGCCCGGCAGGTACAGTCCCGAATTCGGAGTCTACGAAAGACCGAGCGGATCGAGACGGCCGCCGAGACCAGGACGATCCGATTCGGCTTTCCGCCCGCGGTTCGCTCGGGCGACGTCGTGGTTCGTGCCGAACAGGTTGACAAGAGTTTCGGCGCGCACGTCGTTTACCGCGGGATGAACCTGCTGCTGCGTCGCGGGGATCGTGTGGCCCTGATCGGACCCAATGGCGCGGGTAAGTCGACGCTGTTGCGGATGCTCGGGGGCGAGCTCGCGCCCGAGGGCGGCCGGATCGACCTCGGTCACAACGTCCGGGTGCACTACTACGCGCAGCATCAGCTCCTCGCTCTCGACCCGAATCTGACGGTGCTGGAGGAGCTGGAACGAGCCGCGGAGCCGGAAGACAGGTCGCGGTTGCGCAAGCTGGCAGGCTGTTTTCTGTTCCGTGGCGAGGATGTGGCCAAGAAGGTGGCGGTGCTTTCCGGGGGCGAGAAGGCCCGTCTGGCGCTGGCCAAGATGCTGCTTCGACCGGCGAACCTGCTGCTGCTCGACGAGCCGACCAATCACCTCGATCTGCGCAGCCGCGAAGTGTTGGAAGACGCGCTCAACGAGTACACCGGCACGCTGGTCCTGATCTCTCACGATCGTTACTTCATCAATCGCGTCGTGACCGGGGTGGCCGAGGTCGGCGGCGGCACGGTGGTCCGCCACGAGGGTGACTACGACGAGTACCTGGAGTGGAGGCGCGCGAGGGGCGCGGAGGAGCGGGAGACCGACGCCTCGGAAAGCCCCGGGGAAGTCGGTGATCGCCGACCTCGCCGGGAGGAAAAACGTCGCCAGGCCGAGGAGCGCAATCGCCGCTACCGCGAGCAAAAGGTCATCGAGGACAAGCTGGCACCGATCGAAGCCGAGGTCGCGACGCTCGAGCTACGCGTCCGCGAGCTGGAGAAGGCCCAGGCCGATCCCGAGGTCTACAGCGATCCGGATCGGGCGCGCGGTGTGGCGCGGGAGAAGGCCGAGGCCGAGGTCCTTCTGAAATCGCTCTACGGTCAGTGGGAAGCCCTGGCCGCCGAGCTCTCAGAGTCCTGATCGATCGATCCGTCCCGTCCGCACGTGCCTCTTCACATCTTTCGGCTGCGCTCGAGAATCAGTTTCAGGTTGCTCACCGCCTTCTCGCGGCGGGCGTCGCTGAGACCGAGAATCTCCTGGAGGGCGTCCCCGATGTGGGGGATGTACTTCTCGATGTAGGAGCGCTTCTTGATCTCGTCCGCCTCGCGTCGGCGCCGGCGGACAAACGCGCCCAGTCGACGGCCCGCCTCCATCAGGCCGAGCCGGATCTCCTTCATGATCTCGGGATAGGAGGCGACGGCTTCCTTCGACTCCGAGGTGAAGGGCACCCAGACCGAGGCGATGTGCACGAAGACGATCATCGGGGCGACGGGCAAGGCTCCGCGCGCCTGATGCGCACCGTATTTCTTCCAGTCGACCGTGACGGCCGACTTGGCGATGGCGCAGGCGGATTGCTGGTACTGCAGCGGTACGCGATTGGCGTAGCGAAAGAGATCGATCGGCTCGTCCCCGGAAAGGTTTCCCCCGTAGGCCAGACCGACCTCGATCTGAAAGGGATTACCGCGGTAAACCGCCGGCGGACGCGTGACCGCGGTGGAGAAGTCGGCTCCGATCCGCTCCTCGAGACCTCGCCAGAGGAGATCCTCGCCGATCGGGGACAGACACGAGGTCGGCGGGGCGAGAATGCGGACCTTGGGAATGGCCTGGTACAGGAGCTCGACCTGTGCCGCGGACAGGCGCGAAGGCCGGGACTCGGGCTTGAGGCCCGCGACGCGGCAGATCTCGCCGGCCACCGTCGGGCTGACGCGGCTGAACTCCGAGGTCAACATGCCCCTCAAATTGCGCGCGCGCGTCTCCTTGACCAAGCGAAGCAGCACGCCCAGTTCCAGGCCGTACGGATGTGGTTTGATCTCGGTCGATTCCTTGGGCAACTCGGTCGTCACCCGTTCGTACAGCTTCGGCTCGTTCTTGGGTGAGCTGTAGCGGATCTGGACGTGCGGGTTGGCCAGCGCGGTCTGTTCGACGTAGTCGTCGACCGATCGGCGCCCCTTCTTGTAGACCGCTTCCAGCTCCAGCTCGACTCGGGTCCCGTGCGGGATCTCCCACTCGATCTCGTCGTCCTTCTGGATCACCGGGGCATTCTTCTTCGTGTCGATGGCGATGTGGAACAGGTGGGCCGGCTTGCGTTTGCCCGTTTTCGAGATAATCCGCACCGGTCGGCCCGTCGTCAGCTGGGCATACATGCCCGCGGCGGAGATGCCGATTCCCTGCTGGCCCCGCTGCTGTTTGAGCCGGTGGAACTTGGAGCCGTACAGCAGCTTTCCGAAGATCTTCGGGATTTGCTGGCGCACGATGCCCGGGCCATTGTCCTGAACGGCTACGCGGAAGCGGTTTTCGGCCAGTTCATGGATTTCGATTTCCAGTTCGGGTCCGATTCCTGCCTCTTCGCAGGCGTCGAGCGAGTTGTCGACCGCCTCCTTGACCGCTGTGAGCAGAGCCTTTTGTGGATTGTCGAAACCGAGCAGATGGCGGTTCTTGGTGAAGAACTCCGACACGGATATTTCGCGTTGGCGCGCGGCCATACTGTGGGCGTCTTCTCTGCGGTTCGACCTCTTGGCTGCGGTTTTTCTCTTCGGGGGCTTTTTCGAGCGGGGAGGCTTCGCTGCTGCGGAGTCCTTCGCTCCCGCCGATAGCCGAGACGCCCGCGTGGCCGGCGGCGTCTCGGGGGGCTCGAACAGGCCGGGCTGGCGGTCGGGTAGACGGGCGGGGCGCGTGCTTCCCATGGCCTATCGTTTCCCTCCGGCGCCGTGCGACACGGCGGCGCAGCATTGTAGCAGGCAGCCCGCGGGCCGAATGCTCGCCCAATAAATTCGACGGGTTCGTCCGAGCGCCCGTTTCGAGTAAGATCGACGCGATGACGGTTGAG
>Ga0255055_10000469_pt1 | contig 31319 bp, 30 predicted proteins | sample JV7_2_27_MG_FD_188633 | JGI IMG/M metagenome (GOLD analysis project Ga0255055, IMG submission 188633) | Seawater microbial communities from Jervis Inlet, British Columbia, Canada - JV7_2_27 | ecosystem: Environmental > Aquatic > Marine > Inlet | place: Canada: British Columbia | collected...
TTATGCTGAAAAAAAGACTCACTAGAGAAATTGCTAGTGATTTATTTTGGAATGAACAAATTCTAGGATTTATCATTGAAGTTTTTAAAAATCTTCAGAAGGATCCAATGGGATATTTGCAGAAATATCGTTTTATGATAGGAACAAGCGATTCAGTTTTGTCATCTGGATATTTTTCTTTATTGGACATTAATCTATCTCAATTATTATTTGAATTCATACATATGTTTAAGGATGTCCAAGGAACTCTTGAGTCTTTCTATGCACTCGAAGATCATGAGAAATTAAGAAATGTTCCAAATCTTCCTAAGCATGAAAAAAAAGCACAATTTGTATTAATATCACTAACTAGATCATCAGTTTATCAAAAATTAAAGAAACAGTATTACTCGGAATGGAAAAAACAAAGAATAGATTTGATTCATGAAAGATATCCTGAAAGAATTTCTCAGTTGGATAGAAAATATCATCTGCAACATAAAAGGAGGCCAAGGGTGAAAATAAGTCAAAGCATAATATTGTGCATATGTTTCATATGTTTATCTGCTCTTTTTGTCATTAAGGGTATAGTTAATTGTCAAAATTTTGATCCTAGTTTTACACATTTTATTGTTGCTACAATATTGTTTTTTACTGGTATCTTCTTTTTGACTCTGATTAAAACTACAAATAAGCCTGATAAGGATAAAACAAATAAAAAAAACAGAAAAAAAAGAAAATGAACCTTAGACTATGCATGCAGGGGCTGTAAGATTTGGAGATTAGGTCCTAGTTTTTTGTAATTGGATTGGATGTCCAACGGCCTGTCAATGAGATGATAGGCATGTATTTCCTTTAATAGCAAAGAGCTTTTAGATCAATAGCCTTCTACTTTGCCTGAATAATGGCCCAATTGTGACCATATTGTGACCATCAAGTCACTAATCCATGATCCTTTCATTTAGACCATTATATTGGTTCTACCTGTTCTGACCTGCCCCCCAAATATCGGTCCAATTCTTGTGTTTGAATGAATCAAAGTTGAACCTGCCCCCTGATTAGTTCCATTTTCAAGTGATTGGATAAGGAGTCCAATGCCCTGTTTTTTTGTTGATTGATCGATATCTCCTGTAATATCAAATAATTACTTTTTTCTTTTCGTGGTAAGTAGCTCGATTGTGTCCATATTGTGACTATAGAGAAGGGAAGAAACTAAAAATTAAGGATTTGAATTGTTAGAGTAGATGTAGTAAATTGCATTAGGGTTCATTCAAAGGGAGGTTGATAGGTGAAAAAATCCAGTACTATTTTTCTATTGTTTTCTTTAATTTTATTAACTTCGGGCTGTGCGACCATTTTTAAAGGGACTTCAGAAGAGGTAAACTTTAATACCGATCCTCAAAGAGCAGAAGTCTGGATTAATGGTGTCAATATGGGTGAAACTCCTGTTAGTTTTAAGCTCGAAAGCAAAAAAACTTATACAATTGAATTTAAGAAACCTGGATACAAAACAAGCGTATACAAAATCTCTAATCATGTTGGAGCTGGTTGGGTAATTCTCGATGTTTTGGCAGGTGTTTTTGGTGTTGTAATCGATGCTGTTACTGGTGCATGGTATAAATTAGACCAAACTAATGTGAATGCTATCTTAGAAAAACAACAACCATAATCTTAATAGTCGTTTCTTGATATTCTTTTTTATTTAAGGAGGATAATATGTCCTCCTTTTAATGACTCACGAAATTCATTTATAAAATTGAAAAGAATTAAAATCGTTATAGGAGAAGGTACTATGCTAAGAAGCCTAAGACTAGTTCTATTAATATTCTTTATTTTAGTTTTTTGTTTATCTTTATTTCCTCAGTGTTCTGATGTTTTACAAGAAGCAATTGGATACACAATCGTGAATTTTGACTATGTGATTGAAAGTTATGAGGATGTTTATGCTGGATATTGTGTAAAGATAGGCTCTGGATTGACATTTGAGGTATATCAGATGGTTATTGAACCACTTCCTATGAGTTCTGTGATTATTTTGGCGAAAAAATTACCAATTGATTTTAAAAAAGTTCCTTCTGTACCTGAATATTTACAGTATAGTTATTTTCTGCTAATTAATGATGAATTGTACAGTGCTGCTCCACGTATTTAAATTCCATAAAAATTATTTTAACATGTTACAAATAAGATCTGCTCTCAGGTTGTTGGACTAGATGTCCAACGACCTGTCCTCTATTTGACTAATCGATATTCCCTTTGATTTCAAAGAAATATCTAATCGCAATCTGTCAATTATCTCTGAAAAATAGCCCGATTGTGACCATATTGTGACTATAAATATAACGTCTGATTGCTAAGCAGAAGGTCGTGGGTTCAAATTGACCTGCCCCCAATCATTGTACCACCCCCAGAGTTAGGATTCTAGGTTCAAAAGTCTCTGGGGCTGGTGGTCTGTATCCCAAGGAACTGTGAGGCCGTAACTGATTATATTCCCTTCTCCAGTTCTCAATGATCACCTTTGCCTCTAATGATGTATCAAAGATCTCTCCATTAAGCAGTTCGTCTCTGAGTTTTCCTATAAACGACTCAACATAGCCATTTTCCCAAGGACTGCCAGGTTCGATGTACAACGGCCCCACACCAGTATGAGACAACCACTCTCTTACAGCATTGGCCGTAAACTCTGGCGCGTTGTCAGATCGAATATATTCAGGGGTACCCCGGCTGATAAATAGATCATACAGATTATCCAAGACATCCTGGTGTTTTATCCTACGAGCCACATGGAGTGATAAACACTCCCGAGTGAATTCGTCGATTATGGCCAAGATGCGTACGGGCCTGTCATCTGTAGTCCTGATCATTGCCATATCATAACTCCAGACATGATCCCGTCTCTCAGGACGGAGCCGGATACATGAGCCGTCTGTCAACCACAGTCGTTTCCGCTTGGGCTGTTTCTGAGGCACTTTCAATCCCTCCTGCCTCCAGATCCGCTCCACACGTTTGCGGTTGACCAACCAGCCTTCGTTGTGCAGCATGGCTGTGATCCGACGGTAACCGTAACGCCCGAACTGTTTGGCAAGAGACACAATGCGATCCACGAGTTTCCTTTCATCATCCGGTATCTTCCGCTTGTGTCTTTGGGTTGAACGCGGCTGTCCCAATACCTTACACGCTCGACGCTGGGACACTTTAAGCTTCTCACAGACATGTTTGATCGCCCGACTCAGTTTGGCCGGGCTCAGAAATTTCCCCGGACTGTCTCTTTGAGAATGTCATTGTCCAGAGATAAATCAGCCACAAGCTTCTTCAAACGCACATTCTCTTTCTCGAGTTCTTTGAGCCTCTTGGCCTGGTCAACCCGCATTCCCCCGTATTCTTTGCGCCAACGGTAATACGTCTGCTCTGTAATGCCCAGCTTGCGACTGATTTCCCCGATGGTCATGCCCTGGCTCTGAAGGATTTCAGCCTCCCTAAGCATACCGATGATCTGTTCTGCTGTGTAGCGTTTTCTGCCCATTGCTCCTCCTTTCGTCCAGGTCAAATTCTAACATAATACCTGGACCGATATTTGGGGGGCAGGTCATTCGCAAGCCGGTTGATGAATAACGGCTGCCAATTGAATATCATCAAAGAGCTAATGGGTCATTCATCGATAAGAACGACCCAACGGTATCTGCATTCTAATGCAAAAGAGAAGGCACAAGCAGTCCAGACACTGCCTGGACAAACCCGAAATATTGATATAGAATGTCAAACGAGCGTCAAATCTGATAGACCAGAAGCCGAAGCTGCACCGATATCCCCTTTATTTACAGGAAATTAAACAGGGGCGAATGATGGTAGACCTTCTGCTTGCCAAGCAGAAGGTCGTGGGTTCAAATCCCATCGTCCGCTCCAGACATTCCCCCGATGAGAAATAAAAAGGCGCGGTACCCAAGTGGCTAAGGGAGGGGTCTGCAAAACCTCGATTCGTCGGTTCGAATCCGACCCGCGCCTCCACACCACCAGAATAACTGCCAAAATTCTTTCCCTGAGCAACTCATTGTTGACATACCGAAATAAAAGATATATATTAGCCTAAAATTTTCCCAGAAGGAGAAAATGGATGGATTTAATACCACGTATTCAAGGCCTTATCGTCAAACCAAAAGATGAATGGACGAAAATCAAATCCGAAACCATTTCCATTGCCCAGCTTTTCACATCTTATGCGGCTATACTGGCTGCCATTCCGGCCGTATGCCAGTTCATCGGAATGGCGCTCATCGGACGCCGCATCCCTTTTATCGGCTGGTATCGTTACGATATTGGAACAGCTATTCTATACGCTATTCTCACTTACATATTCTCCCTGGTCACTGTTTATGTCTTTGGTATAATCATCAATGCTCTAGCACCGACATTTTCATCTAAATCCGATGCGACAAACGCGATGAAAATCGCAGTATTCAGCATGACCCCTTACTGGATCGCTGGCGTACTTTACCTCATTCCCTACCTCGGGGTCCTCGTGTTCGTTGCGGGTCTCTACAGCCTGTACGTCCTCTATCTCGGTTTCGCTGCCCCCATGATGGACACCCCCAAAGAGAAAGTGGTCGGTTATCTGATCGTAAGCACTGTGGTTGTGATCGTAGTGACAGCTATTGTCGCAGTGGTCTTGGGAGCGATCTTCGCAGTAGGGAATGTAGGAAGACTTTACTGATTTTCAATCTCTTCGACAATTTTCTGAAACGCGTGTGAAGGACTTTTGTCTTGGGTGATCGGCCTACCGATCACAAGAAAGTCAGCCCCTTTCTTAACGGCATCAGCTGGAGTCATGATACGTTTCTGGTCATGAGCCTCCGTCCATAGGGGCCGGATACCCGGAGCGATCACCAGAATATCATTTCCAATCTTCTTCCTTACAGAGGATATCTCCTGAGGACTGCAAACCACACCATCCAATCCAGCATCCCTGGCCAATTGGGCAAGACGGATAACCTGCCCTATGGCACTATCCCTTACTCCAATTTCTGTTAACTCTGCATCCTTTAAACTCGTGAGAACTGTCACGCCGAGAAGCAGTGGTTTTTCAACTCCTCTTTTTTCGGCCTCTTCACGAGCAACATCAGCTGCACGGACCATCATCTCCCTTCCTCCCGAAGCATGGATGGTCATCATTCGGACCGAATAACCAGTACAACCTCTCACTGTTTCCGCTACGGTATTGGGTATATCATGAAGTTTCAGATCGAGAAAAACGCTTTTCCCCATCTCTTGGATAGCAGAGAGAAGCGGCGGTCCTTCCGCTGTGAAAAGCTGGAGCCCGATCTTGAATGTTCGGGCATCACTCAGCTTCTCCACAAGATCAATCGCTTGGCTCCTGTCTGCCACATCCAGGGCAATAATAATCCGCTCGGCGGTTCTGATCTTTTCTTCCATTCCGGATTGCCTCCTCACTGGCCGGACGAATCGGCATGAATTTTCCCGATGATATCCTCGATCCTTGAAATCCCGCTCCTCCTGCAGTGCAGAACAAGGTCATCCAGGATCTGCAGAGTTATATCTGGCTGCACAAAATTTGCTGTTCCGATCTGAACGGCTCGCGCTCCAGCATAGAAAAATTCAAGGGCATCCTCGGCAGTCATGATCCCGCCGATCCCGACAACAGGGATCTGGAGCCGCCTGAATGCTTGGTAGACCATACGAAGCGCGATGGGTTTAATGGCAGGACCGCTTAATCCGCCGAAGACATTTGCCAGTTTGGGTTTAACTGTCTCAACATCTACAGCCATGGCCAAAAAAGTGTTCACCAGGGAAACAGCATCCGCACCTGCTTCTTGAGCGCTCTGGGCAATCACCGTGATATCCGTTACATTCGGGCTGAGTTTGGCGATCACTGGCCGCGAACTGACCTGTTTGACCGATCTGACTACACGGTAGGTGTCTTCCGGATCCTGCGCAGGATTGCGCCCGTCTTTCTTAATGTTCGGGCATGAAATGTTCAACTCATAAGCAGAAATCCCTTCCTTCTTCTCAAGATAGCCAGCGACTCTTGCATATTCATTCTCGTCATCCCCGCAGACATTTACAATGAGAGCGGTGTCAAAGTCTCTGATTTGAGGAAGGATCTTCTCGGAAAAATTTTTTACGCCTATACCTTGCAGGCCAATGGCATTGATCAAACCGCTGGCCGTTTCAACAAGACGCGGTGGAGGATTTCCCTCTCTCGGTTCATAATAGAGACCTTTGACTACAAACCCTCCCAGTTTGTTCAGATCCAAAAAGGAAGTGAATTCCACGCCATAACCGAATGTCCCGCTGGCCGCTATAATGGGATTTTTTAGCTTCAGGGATCCAAGGTCAATGGAGAGATCACTCATGACTGCTCCTCATCCCAAAGGATGGAGTCCAAAGGGAATATGGGCCCGTCTTCACAGATCTTCACCCATTCTTCCTTGTTATTCCTGCGTATTCGCTTGACACATCCCCAGCACGCTCCAAATCCACATCCCATGATCGATTCCAGGGAAAACTCAGCAGGGATTTCTTCTTCACGGCAAACGCGCGCAATCTCTCTCATCATAGCTTCAGGACCGCAGGAAAAAACCATGGCCGGCCCTGTTTTTTTTATCTCTCGAGAAAAAAGAGTGGAAATCAATCCCTTGAAACCGAACGATCCATCATCGGTGGAGCAAGAAATATCAAATCCGTTATTCTCGCATTTAACTCTCAAAGGCAGATCTGAGCTTGTTTTTCCCCCATAGAACATTTTGATATCGGTCCCGCTTTCTGCCAATCTCTTCCCCAGAAAATAAAGAGGTGCCATCCCCCGGCCTCCTCCAACGAGAACAGCGGTTTTGGCCTTCATTCCAGACTCGAGGGAAAAACTCCTTCCCAACGGTCCAAGAATATCCAGAGTCTCTTTTTCTTTTTTTTCAGATAACAATTCGGTCCCTAAACCCTGCTTTTGGAAAAAGACCTCCACGCAGTCCTTATCCACAGCATGAAGACTGAATGGGCGCCGGAGAAGAGGATGAGAAAGGGAAGACACACGGATCATGATGAACTGACCCGGCTTCGCCTGGCCTGCAATGGAGGGTGAAAAAAGAGAGAGGAGACAGTAGCTGTTTTCCTTCTCGACTCGGATTATCCGTGCATAAGGGTCTTTTACCATTATTCCTGTTTGGATGCGCGAGACCAAAATATCAAAATCATGAACTGCTGGCAACAAAAAACTTTGACAGTATCCCGGGCTATTTGACATAATGAAGTCTCATTTTTTTAATACCTGATTCTTCATCAATAGAGTGTCGGGAGGTAATAATCATGGAAATATCCAAGCGGGGTTTGGAAATACAAGAATCTCCCATCCGGAAGCTCAAACCCTATGCCGATAAAGCGATCGCAAACGGAATCAAAGTCTACTTCATAAATATCGGCCAACCGGATATCCCCACGCCACAGCCCGTATGGGACGCCATCAAACATTTCGATGAAGCGGTTTTGAGTTACGGTCCCGCTCAAGGTCTTAAAGAGCTCCGCCAGGCAATTGCCGATTATTTCTCAGGATATAACATTCCATTGACTTCCGAGAATGTCATTATCACCACCGGAGGTTCAGAGGCCATTCATTTCGCTTTCAGCGCGATCGCAGATCCGGGAGGCGAAATCATCGTTCCCGAACCTTTTTATACAAATTACAACGGGTATGCAGCCTTCGCCGATGTCAAACTCATTCCTTTGACACTCTCAGTTGATGACGGTTTCCGTCTTCCTCCCGCTTCAGAGATCGAGGCCAAGATCACTCCCCGAACCCGTGCCATACTTCTCTGCTCCCCCAATAATCCTACCGGTACGGTCTACTCACAGGAGGAACTCGAGCGGGTCATCCATATTGTGAAAAAACATGATCTGTTTTTCATAGGAGATGAAGTCTACAAAGAATTTGTCTACGATGGGAACAAACATACGAGCGTCTTAGAGTATGACGACATCACAGAAAAAACCATGGTGGTCGACAGCATCTCTAAAAGGTTCAGCTGCTGCGGAGCCCGGATCGGCGCTTTCGTCACACGGAATGAATCTCTCTACAACGCTGTCCTTAAATTTGCTCAAGCACGACTTTGCCCTCCTTCGATTGAACAGGAGGGTGCCCTCGCCGCCTATCGGATGGGAATGGATTACTTTTCTCCTATCAAAGAAGAGTACAAGAAGAGAAGGGATATCCTTTTCGAAGGATTGAAAGACATTCCCGGAATCGTCATGCACAAACCTCAGGGCGCTTTCTATATCATCGTCCGTCTTCCAATCAAAGACTGCGAACACTTCGTGAAATGGATGCTGACCGATTTTCAACTCAACAATGAGACTACAATGGTCGCACCGGCCCAGGGTTTTTATTCCACACCGGGAAAAGGTTTGGATGAAGTCCGGATCGCATATGTCCTTAAAGAAAAAGACCTAATCAGGGCAGTCGAAGTATTCAAAGCCGGCCTGGAAAAATACAAATCTCATTTCGATTGAGACATCGAACAGTTCTATCGCGCCATGACAAAAAAACACATCCAGCAAATAGTGATCATCATTCTGGCGAGCACGCTTGTCGGCCTGGCATGGAATGCAAGATCTGTCCAGAGGTATTTCAAAGGAGAATTCGAACGGGGTTTTCTCAGTACCGAGGAATCTTCAGCGATCATTTTTATCTCCCTTCCCGAAGCAGAAAGCCTGTTTGCATCCAGGGAAGCTGTTTTCCTCGACAGCAGATCCATAGGAACTTACCTTCAGGGCTACATTCAGGAAGCGGTCCATGTTCCTTTCGAAACGGTCTTCGAGGTTACCGATGAGATTCTTGCATCCCTGCCTCATGACAAGATCCTCGTTATCTACTGCGACGGACTGGAATGCCAATCCAGCATCAATCTCGCCCGGTATCTTTTCCAAAAGGGATTCTCCAATCTAAAGGTTTTTTTCGGGGGCTGGATGGATTGGAAAAACGCAGGTCTTCCCGTATCAGGTGATGATGATTAAGAACAGATATATCCTCCATCTGTTCCGTGCTGTGCTGGGAGGCGTCTTTATCTGGTCAGGTATTCTCAAAGTCATCGATCCCATGGGGTTCGCTCAAGACATATCCAATTACAGGATATTTCCGCGCATCCTTGTTCTCCTCACCGTTTCAGTTCTACCTTGGATCGAGATATTCAGCGGCACCCTTATCATGGTCAGAAAATGGACCCGCAGCAGCACATGGATCCTCTCTGCTCTTCTCATTTTTTTCTTGGTTCTCATCAGCGTCACACTAATAAGGGGGATAGATATCAACTGCGGTTGTTTCGGACCGCTGAGCAAAAAAGTGGACTATACTCTTATTCTGACAGATAGCGTCCTCCTTTTCCTCTCTTTGAACCTACTTACGGTCAAATCTTCCCGGAATATCGTCCGGTCTTGAATTTTCAAGTCCGAGTGTGTATATTCACTGAGTATAATTTCGGGATAACTCATTCTGAGTTCATACCAGGAGTCAGATCATGAAGGAAAAATTCGTCTATTTTTTCGAAAAAGGAAATGCCGACGGCGATAAAAGCATGCGGGATATTCTCGGGGGAAAAGGGGCCAACCTAGCCGAGATGTCAGGAATCGGCCTCCCCGTCCCACCAGGTTTTACTGTCTCGACCGAGGTCTGCACACGGTTCTTCACATCCGGCAACAGGATTCCTCAAGACGTTGAAGAAGAGATCCTAGAGAATCTGACAAAATTGGTGGACCTTTCAGGACAATCATTCGGGGATGAGAACAATCCCCTTCTGGTTTCGGTTCGCTCAGGAGCGAAGTTCTCGATGCCTGGAATGATGGATACGATCCTGAACCTTGGCTTAAACGACACAACTGTCCAAGGGCTGGCCCGCAAAAGCAATAACAAGCGCTTTGCTTTCGACTGCTACCGCCGTCTGATCCATATGTTCGGGGATGTTGTGATGGGAGTCTCAAAAAAAAGCTTTGAGAATATCTTGCGCAACCTTAAAGCAGAAACAAATACATCCAGCGATGCACAGCTCAACGAGGACTCCCTGGAAAAGCTAATCCGATCTTATAAAGACCTTGTTCAACAGAAAGCAGAGAGGTCATTTCCTCAAGACGTTAAAGACCAGCTGTTCATGGCCATCTCCTCTGTGTTCGAATCCTGGAATACTCCCCGCGCCGTGACATACCGTAGACTGAATCACATACCGGAAGATCTGGGCACGGCGGTGAATATCCAGCTCATGGTTTTCGGCAACTTCGGAGAGACATCTGCAACTGGGGTTGGATTTACGAGAAATCCATCTGATGGCAGCAAGGAGATCTATGGAGAATATCTCACCAATGCCCAAGGAGAAGACGTGGTTGCCGGGATACGGACTCCCTTTCCCTTAAAGCACCTGGCAGATGACATGCCTGTTATCTATAAAGAACTAACAGACATTACGACTCATCTAGAAAAACACTTTAAAGACATTCAAGATTTCGAGTTCACAGTTCAGGAGAACAAGCTGTATATGCTTCAAACCCGAAGCGGAAAAAGAACAGGTCAAGCAGCTGTGAAGATCGCAGTCGACCTTGTTGAAGAAGGGATCACCAATGAAGAAGAGTCTTTGATGAGAGTGGAACCAAATGCATTGAACCAGCTTCTGCATCCCATATTTAAACAGGAAGACAAGGAAAAGCATGAAAAACTTTCCGAAGGACTGCCCGCTTCCCCCGGAGCTGCATCCGGCCAAGTCGTCTTCTCGGCAGATGACGCTGTCGCCTGGAATGAGAAAGGAAAGTCAGTCGTACTGGTCAGGGAAGAAACGTCTCCAGACGACATCCATGGAATGAGCGCTTCACGGGGAATCCTAACCGCAACAGGAGGGATGACCTCTCACGCTGCGGTTGTCGGAAGACAAATGGGAAAACCTGCCATTGTCGGCTGCGGAGCAATTCACATTAATGAGAACAAGAAACTCTTTAAGGTCAATCAGAGTTCAATTCAAGAAGGAGACTGGATATCTATTGATGGGGCCTCAGGAGAAATCTTTGTCGGACAGATCCAGACGAAACCCTCCGAGATAATCCAGGTTGTCAGAGGTGAAATAAAACCCGAGTCCTCCGAAATTTACATGAGTTTTTCAAAGCTGATGACTTGGTCGGATAAAATCAGAAAGATGAAAATCCGCGCCAATGCTGACACTCCGGAAGACGCCCGAATGGCCTCTGCATTCGGTGCGGAAGGCATCGGCTTGGCCCGGACAGAGCATATGTTCTTCGAAAAAGACCGCCTCCCCCATATCAAAGCCATGATCCTGGCTGAGACAAAAGCAGAGAGGATAGAACACCTCAATAAACTCCTTCCCTTCCAGAAAAAAGATTTCTACGAGCTTTTCAAGTCCATGCAGGGAAATCCCGTCACCGTCCGGACTCTAGATCCTCCCCTTCACGAGTTCCTTCCCAAAAAAGAGGATCTGATGGTTGAGATCGCGGAGCTGAAAGTATCGAAAGACCGGGATCCCGGCAAAATAAAAGAACTGGAGCAATTATTAGAGAGAGTCAGAACCCTGTCAGAATTCAATCCCATGCTCGGGCACAGAGGATGCCGGTTGGGGATCACCTATCCAGAGATCACTGAAATGCAGGCCAAAGCCATCTTCGAAGCAGCCTGTCAATTGGTGAAAGAAGGAAAAAAAGTGCTTCCAGAGATCATGGTGCCGTTGATAGGCAATGTTAAAGAACTTTCCCTTCAGAAAAAGATCATCATTGAGACCGCCGGTGAAATCATGGCCAAAAACAATGTCAAAGTAGACTATCTTGTTGGAACAATGATCGAGATCCCAAGGGCGGCGATCACAGCCGGCAAGGTTGCTGAAGAAGCAGATTTTTTCTCCTTCGGTACAAATGATCTCACCCAGACCACTTTCGGTATTTCCCGGGATGACGGAGCCAACTTCATCAATCATTATCTGACACATGGCATATGGCCGGACGATCCTTTCACCACTGTCGATATCGCAGGAGTAGGAGAGCTGATGAAATGGACTGTCGAGAAAGGAAGGGAAACCTCTCCAAAACTCAAGATCGGCATTTGCGGTGTGCATGGAGGGGATCCACGCTCGATCGAATTCTGTGAAAAGATCGGATTGAATTATGTCAGCTGTTCAGCCTACCAGGTCCCTATCGCAAGGCTTTCGGCAGCACAGTCAACCCTGCGTAAGAAGTAATTTCTACTTTTTAAAAAGATTTTTGACCAGGAACCATACATTTTCTTTCCGTTCTCTAAGCCTTCTTATGTAATAAGGAAGCCAGTGAGTCCCGAACGGCACATAAACCCGGGAGTTGTAGCCTTCCTCTGCCAGTTTTTGAAGTGTTTTCGGACGGATCCCATACAGCATCTGGAACTCAAAATCATGGAGTGGGATATCGTTCTTGGTCGCATAATCCTTCGTCCACTGAATAAGCTTCTCATCATGTGTAGCAATCGCAGGATAGATCCCATCCATAAAAAGCATCTCGGCCTGTTCCATGAAGCTCGCCCGGATATCCTGCATTTTTTTATAAGCGATATCAGCTGGCTCTTTGTATGCGCCTTTACATAGACGGACCTTGGCCTTAATTTTGTTAAGCTCTTCGATATCTTTTTTTGTCCGGAAAAGCATGGATTGGACAACAATTCCCACATTGTCATACCGCTCTCTGACTCTATTAAATATATCGAGAGTGCGCTGCGTATGAGGAGAGCCCTCCATATCGAACCTCACGAAAATGTCATCCTCTTTGGCCTTACCGACGATCTTGATCATATTGTCATAGCAATATTCGTCATCGATATCAAGACCCATTTGAGTTAGTTTCAAAGACACATGGGATTCGATACCGGACTTAGAGATTGCCGCAATGAGATCAAGATATCCCTGGACCGCTTTATCGGCATCCTCCTGCTTCTCCACACTCTCTCCGAGAATATCCATTGTAGACATGATCCCTTTGTCCTTTAGTTTTTTGACCACTTGAAGAGCCTCTTCGATGGTCTCCCCGGCAACAAAACTTTTTGCCATCCTCGTGAGCAGTTTCATTTCTTGACTTCCCTCCCTTGATGATTCATTGACATTTCTCATGAAAACTACAGACTTCCATGAGCTGCAAGATTATTATGATATAGAATTTCCAAGACATTTCAAGGAAAATGACAAAACATCCCCAATATTGGATCAAAAGGATTGTTTACCTGTTCAGGCTTTTCTGTTATGTATTGTTTTTAAATGGCAATTCTTCATAAATTCAATCCATTCACCCGCTGGAAAAAGGACTCCATAAAATATGTCTACAGCAATTCCTACTGGTTTATGGACACCGGACAACATATTTTCCCAGTGCAAAAATACCGTAAAATCTACGAGAATCTCCTTAGAATGGGTATAAAAAAAGACAATTTCTTATCGCCGGTTCCAGCTTCAGATGATGACATCCTGCTTGTCCACACATCAAAATACTTGAAAAAACTAAAAACAGGCAGGCTTTCCCATTCTGAATTGATGACTCTCGAACTTCCGTTCTCTCCGGATATATTTGAATTCTTCCGGCTGACGGCAGGAGGAAGTATCACAGCTTCCTTGGCTGCTCTTGAAAAAGGTATCGCTGTTCATATCGGGGGAGGATTTCATCACGCTTTTCCAGACCACGGAGAAGGATTCTGCATTCTCAATGATGTAGGCATATCTCTGGCGAGGATGAAGCATGATAAAAAGATCGAAAAAGCCATGGTCGTCGATTGTGATGTGCATCATGGAAATGGGACAGCTGCTGTTTTCTCAGAGAAAGATTATGCCTTCACGTTTTCCATCCATCAGATGGATATTTATCCGGCGCGAAAACCAAAAAGTTCTTTGGATGTCGGGCTCTGGACAGGGGACGGCGATCAAGCATACATCGCGTCTATCCAAAAAATATTTCCCAAGATATACGAGGAATTCAATCCTGACCTTGTATTCTACCTGGCAGGGGCCGATCCTTATAAAAAGGACCAGCTCGGTGGCCTTGAGTTGAGTTTGGAGGGCCTTAAGAAAAGAGATGAGATCATCATCATGGAAGCACGCCGGCATGGAATCCCTCTCGTCATTCTTTTCGCCGGAGGTTATGCGCTAGATATAAAGGATACGGTCGCCATCCACCTCAACACCATCAAGACAGCCCAAAAGGCTCAGGCCAAGTATGTTTAAAAAAAAGTGAGTTGAGTTCTTAAGATAAAGGGCTGTAATGCCCTGTCTGCTTTTTGATCTTTTTCTTAAGGCTTTTTGGTCTCCTGATCGATCCAATCGAGATACTTTTCGGATCCAGCAGTGACCGGAAGAGCGATAATCTCGGGAATATCATATGGATGGACTTCTCTGATCCTTTTCTCGATACGAGGGAAAAGATCTTTTTTCGTCTTTATCAACAACAGATGTTCCTTGTCCTCTGTGACAGCCCCTTTCCAGTGATAGATAGAAATGGACAAAGGGGACTGGGTGACACAAGCCGCAAGACGTTCTTCCACAAGAAGCCGTCCTATCTTCCGTCCCTCCGCTTCATCGGGAACCGTGGAAAGGATAAGGATATATTCTGGCATTGTTTCCTTTAAAGGGGATTATTCTTGCAGAAAAATATGGGCAAAGACTTTGGAATCTCCCACCATATTTTCAATGATACAATATTCGTTCGGTTGGTGAGCCGTTTCGTCGGTCTTCGACCAGCAAGCAGCATTAAAACCAGCTCTGCGGAATGAGGCGGCAACCGTTCCGCCTCCAATACCGATCGCTTCCGCATTCTTATTGTAGACCGCTTTCACCGCCTTTTTCAACATCCCGACCACTCGTGCTTCTGGAGAAGTGGGTGGAGCCGCATTTGCTTTTTGCGCATTTTTTATATCGATCTTTACACCGAACTTTTTTTCCGTGTGGAATGCAATTTCCTTGATTTTATTCTCAACCTCTCTCACATCATACTGAGGCAGTATCCTGCAATCCATATAAAACACATCATCTCCGGGAATGGTGTTGATGTTGGGAACATTAGCTTCTTTTTTCGTCGGTTCGAACGTGGAGATCGGAGGTTCGAACAAACTGTCTTTATTGTTAAATACGCTGTAAAGACATTCGGCCTCGGTGATAAAATATGAAGCGGCTTTTAAGCTGTTAATCCCTTTCTCCGGGGTTGAACCATGCGTCTGTTTTCCCAATGTCGTGATCTTTAGCCAGAGCAGGCTCTTTTCAGCCACTTCTATCATGGTTCCGTCAGAATTTCCCGCATCGGGAACGATAATCACATCATCCTCTCGAAAGGGATTCGAAGTCCGGAGAACATAATCGATGCCCTTTTTGCTCCCTGTTTCCTCGTCAGCAACGATCATCAATCCCACGTCATGACAAGGCAGAACACCTTCTTCCTGAAAAGCTTTGACAGCAAAAAGTGAAGCCACTAAATCCTGCTGGTTATCTTCCACCCCCCTGCCGTAGATTTTTCCTTTTTCAATCCAGGCTTTATAAGGATTTCCATCCCATCTTGACAGGTCCCCGGGAGGAACCACATCCAGGTGGGTCATGATCCAGACCGTTTTGGCCGCATTTAACCCTTTATAATGCGCGATGATATTCGGACGGAATCCAGAAAGAGTGTTCAGATCAGGGGCTTTGACGAGTTTGACTTCATTGAATTCTATCGATTTCATGAAGTCCAGTAAGACATCAGCTTTCTTTTCTTCACCTTCTCCGCCGCTTTGAGGTGATATCGCAGGACAGGAACAAAGTTTGATCTGGAGGTCAACCATATCATCTCGAAAAGAATCGATCTTTTTTGAAATATTCGCGAACTCTTTCATTCTCTATCTCTGTTCGTTGCATAATAGCACCCACTCAGCGAATAGGCAAGACTTGGATTCTTGACTTTTCCCCTTGTAGAGAATACATTACATCAAAATGCGGATCGCGTATGATGTGCGGCCTTTTTTAAAGGACGAAACAGGAGTCGGTGTTTATTTAAAGAATCTTCTTTTCGCCCTTGCTCAAGCTGACAAAACAAATGAATATTATCTTCTATCGTCTTCATTCAAAGATCGCTTCCAACCTGAAAAAATCCCTAGCTTTTCCCGCATGTCATTCCGCGATTTCCGATTTCCTACAAAGATCGTTGATTTTGCCTGGTACTCCATTAAATGGCCTCCGCTCGACACCATTTTCAGAACAACTCTCGACCTGACCCACTCAGCAACCCCTCTCATCCTTCCCACAAAAGGAAAGAAGATCATCACCATCTGCGATCTTTTTTTTCTTGATTTTCCATCTCTCACCGGGAAAGAAGCCAGGACCTATTTTTCCCGAAAACTCGCTTCTTCTCTCCAGCAAGCCGATGGGATAGTATCTATCTCTCACTTCATCAAAAAGCAGCTGCTCCAGAGATTTCTCCTACCCGAAGAAAAAGTCAGAGTCATCCATCTGGGTGTCGACACCCAGATGAAAAAACCTCTCAGCAAAACACACATTGAGCAGATCAAACAAAAGTTATCTCTTCCTCCTTCCTTTCTCCTGTTCATCGGGACCATAGAACCCCGGAAAAACCTCGCGGCACTGATCGATGCTCTTAAAATCCTTCATCGATCCCATAAAGAAAATATCCCTCTTATCATCGCAGGCCATAAGGGACAAGGCACACCGCGACTCCTAGATAAGATAAAAGAGACAGGTCTCGAATCCTGTATTCGCCTGATAGGGTATGTCTCCGATGCGGAAAAACAAGCTCTGTATCAGTTGGCAAGCGTTCTGGTTTTCCCCTCGTTGTGCGAGGGATTCGGGCTTCCTCTCCTTGAAGCCATGGCCAATTCCCTTCCTGTCGCTGCTTCCAAGGGCTCTGCTTTTTCTGAAGTGGGAAAGGATGCTGTCTCTTACTTCGATCCGAAAAATCCAGAGGATATTGCCAGCTCCATCCTCAGCGTCCTCAAGAACAGCACTCTGAGGAAAAAAATGGTTGAACGCGGGAAAAAACGAGCCGGTGAGTTTGACTGGCGAAAGACCGCATTGCAGACACTCCGTTTATACAAAGATGTTATGGAGAAGAGGATCCGATGAAGATCGCGGTGGACGGTTACGAGATGGCCGAGCGGTTTACCGGCGTCGGCAGGGTCATCCATAATCTTCTGCCTTCTCTCTCTTTGAGATTTCCATCGTGCACTTTTTATATTCTAACCGATAAAGACATCCCTGAATTCCCTCAAAAAAACATCCAGACCATCCGTCTTCATTCGAAAAAAGGATACTTCTTCTGGCAAAACGGGCCTTTTCACAAGGAGCTAAAGGTTCTTGAGCCCGATGTCCTGATAGCCTTTAACTATACAGTCCCTCTCTTCTCCAGATGGAAAACGATCCTGTATGAACATGATGTTTCTTTTGCTGCCCACCCTGAATGGTTCAACAGACTCGATGCAAAAAAGAGAAAATTCCTTGTAAAAAGGAGTCTAAAAAAGGCACATACAGTGGTGACGGTCTCTGAATTTTCCCGGTCTGAGATCCTCAAGTTTTACCGGGTAGATCCAGGCAAAGTAAAAGTCCTTTATCATGGGGTCGAGGATAAATTCACTCATCCTGGAGAACGCGAAATCCGTTCGTGGAAAAAAAAGAAAGGATTGGAAGGGAAACAGGTCATCGGCTTTCTCGGATCGATCTTCAACAGACGCCATGTGCCCGCCCTCGCAGAAGCCATCCGCAGGCTCAGATATGAATTCCCTGACCTTCACCTGTATGCGATCGGAAAAGACTTAACTCATCCTCCCCAGAACATCTCCCGTCTATTCCAGGAAGAATGGATCCTATGGGAACCTTCCATTGGAGAAGAAGAGCTTCCTTTGTTCTATTCATCCCTGGAAGGACTGGCGTATCTATCAGAATATGAGGGCTTCGGCCTTCCTCCTTTAGAGGCTCTTTTCTGTGGGACTGTCCCACTCCTTCTGGAAAAAACAGCTTTAAAAGAGATCTATACCGGACTGGCTTTTATGGTCGAAGAGCCGGATGTCTCATTGATCCGGGATGCGCTGAAAGATGTTCTTGTAGATCAAGAACAAAAACGAGCGATCTTCGAGAGGTTTACAAAAAAAAGAAGCTCTTTCACCCTTAAGCGCTTCGTCGATGAGTTCAGCCAGCTGCTTAATCCTTTCATAAAAGAAAATGCCTGAAATATCCATTCTCTTTGTCAACTACAACGATAAAAAAAACCTGCGATCCTCTTTGGAATCCCTTCAAGTCCCCAGCTCTCCAAACATAGAGACGATCGTGATCGACAATGCTTCAACAGACGGAAGTCAATCCATGCTGAAAGAAGAATTTCCCGATATTCATCTTATACAGAACCATGAAAACATGGGTTTTTCCAAAGCATGCAACCAGGGATTCCGGATAAGCAAGGGGTCATTCATCCTCTATTTGAATCCGGACACAGTTCTTGAACCCTCCACCCTGAACAGGTTATATGAAGAAATGCGTCTTTTCAGGGACACAGGCGCAGCCGGTCCGGTCCTTATTCAGGAAAACAATGCCTTTCAGGTTTCTTTCGGAAGCAAACGGACATTTTTGACAGAGATCATACAAAAATTCCTTCTCAATCCATTCCACAAAACCAGAATCAGATCCAGGAAGAAAAGAAAGAACGTCGCCTGGCTGAGCGGAGCTTGTCTTTTTTTACGCCGCGAAGCTCTTGAAGACGCAGGGGGCTTCGATGAGAATTTCTTTCTCTATTACGAAGACATCGACCTTTGCTACAGGATCAAACAAAAAGGATGGAATATAGTCCTTATTCCTGAAGCAAGAACGTTCCACAAAGGAGGTGCCTCCACCGGAAAGGATCGACTTCTCAGCCGGTATTATTACCGGAAAAGCCAGCTTTATTTCTATAAAAAACATAACACCAGGTTTTCCTGCCAACTTCTTCATCTTTATTTAAGAATCCTGTTTCTCTTCCTTCCTTTTTCGCAATACTATCGAATGCATAAAGGATCTTTGGGAAAGAAAGATTTCTACAAACTTCTAAAAAAATGAATAGAATCAAGATCTTGGAGATGATCGATAAACCCTTTATTGGAGGAGGGCAGAGACACCTGTTGTCTTTAGTAAAATCCCTAGACAAAACCCGTTTCGATGTTTCTGTCAGTTCCGCAGGAGGAGGCCCGCTTGAAGAGGCTGTCCTGAAAGAAGGGATCCCCCATACAGCGATCCCGATTCAAAAGAGATTGAACAAACAGTCAGTGAACTTCTTGGTTCCATTGCTCAAGAAGAACGACTATGACATCATCCATACCCATGGAGGTGTGGCAGGTCTCTTCGGACGCTGGGCTGCTCGAAAAGCTCATACTCCGGTCATCGTGCACACTCTCCATGGTATTCACTACTTTCACTACCGAAATCCTTGGAACAGATGGTTTTCGGTCAAGCTGGAACGATTCTTCTCCCAATTCACTTCCGCTTTGATCTTTGTCTCAGATGCAGACAGGCAGCAGGGACAAAAACACAGGCTTGCTCCTGAAGACAAGATGCATACCATCCAGAACGGAATCGATTTTGCAGCTGTTTCTTCAATGCGGTTATCTCGAAAAGAGATCCTGACCGCAAAAAAAGATCTCGGACTTCACAAGGATTCTCCTATCATCGGAACAATCGCCCGGCTGCACCGCCAAAAAGGGCTCATTTATCTTCTCAAATCCATGGTGTATGTCCGGCAAGAATATCCTTCCGCCAGACTGATCATCATTGGAGACGGACCTGAGAAAGAAAAACTTCTTCAGGAAGCCTCCAACCTGTCGATTCAGGATTGTGTGCTTTTTTTAGGGGAACAAAAGGATGCTTCACGTTTTCTTTCCGTTTTCGATATATTCGCCCTTTCCTCTCTTTGGGAAGGACTACCATATGTTCTAATGGAAGCTGCGGCTTTCGAGAAACCTGTCGTGGCGACCCGCATCGATGGAGTCAAAGAGATGGTCTCACATGAGAAAACAGGCCTTCTCGTCCCTCCAAGAGACAGTTTCTCATTGGGCCAGACCCTCCTCCGAATGCTGAAGGAAACCGACTTCGCAGAAGGATTAGGCAAGAAATTATATGAACGGTCCTCGCTGTCATTTCCTCTTACAAAAATGGTCACAAAAATCCAGGACCTCTACTTCGATCTGTATGAAAAATATAGATAAAGCCTGTCCATTGATATTTTCTTTTTAAATCAACAGCAATTTACGCAGTCGTGCGAAGCTCTTTTCACATAATTACCATTTATGAGTAACCTTTAAGAGACAGTCCATGGTAATCTTTCTGAAAAATCAGCTGTTATCGATTGTCTCGACCTCTCATTCCTCTTTTCTGATAAATTGACAATCCCCCCTGCCCTTAATTATAATCAACCCCAATGATTGACACCAAAGTTGCCCTTATCCATGACTGGTTTCCTGTCCGCCGCGGCGGAGAAAAAGTGTTCGAGGTGTTCGCTGAGATATTCCCTGAAGCCTCCCTTTACGCACTTTTTCATTTCAAAGACAGCCAAATCGAAGCCCTTGAAAGTAGAGGCATTCAAACAAGCTTTATCCAGCGTCTTCCTTTCTTGAAAAAGAAATTCCGGCATTATCTTCCTCTTTTCCCCCAGGCAGTTGAACTTTTCGACCTGCAAGAGTATGACCTCATACTGTCCAGTTCCCACTGCGTTGCCAAGGGCGCTATCCCAAGACCTGATGCTCTCCATGTGTGTTATGTCCATTCTCCTGTCCGGTATGCATGGAATCAGTATTTTTCCTACTTTGGCCCTCAGAAATTGGGCGTCTTTTCCCGCTTCATCATCCCGCCGATCATCCATTATCTCCGGATGTGGGATACTGGATCCAACCATAGAGTGGATCATTTCATCGCAAACTCAAAAGCCGTTGCTCAAAGGATCAAAAGATACTACAAGCGAGAAGCGGATGTAGTCCATCCTCCGGTTGATACAGATTTCTTCAATCCGGGAGATGTCCAGGAAGATTATTTTCTTGTGGTATCCGCTCTTGTTCCTTATAAAAGGATCGACCTCGCCATTCAAGCATTCAATCGAACTGGAAAAATTCTCAAGATCGTCGGCCAGGGGCCAGAAAACAAAACACTGAAAAAAATTGCCGGCAGAAACATCCAATTTCTCGGTTACCAGGACGACAAACATCTTCTCTCTCTGTACCAGAGGGCAAAGGCCCTGATCATGCCAGGAGAAGAAGACTTCGGAATCAATTGCCTTGAATCTCAAGCCTGCGGAGTTCCGGTTATTGCTTTCGGTCAAGGAGGTGCGACCGAGACCGTGATACCCGGAAAAACAGGTCTCCATTTCAAAGACTCGACTCCGGAGTCTCTTCTCGAAACACTTGAAAGATTCGAAAATTTTAATGCCGATAAGAATTCCATACGATCCAATGCCCTCGGTTATTCACGGACCGCTTTCAAAGAAAAAATCTCCTCCTATATCAAAGAAAAATGGGAGACGCACAAGGCTGGATCATGATCCGCAAACAGAGAAGCCATTTAATCATTTTTTTTCTTATCAGTGACATCCTCGGTATTCTCGCCGCCTACTTTTATTCCTACGCTTTCCGTTTTTACGGATTTGTTATCCCCGTCAGTCCAGGAAAGGGAATCCCTCCTCTCTTTTCCTATATCCTTGTTTTTCCTCTCTTCCTGTTCATTCACCTGATGATTTTCTATATGCAAGGTTTCTATAAGCGAAGGCTGAGAAGAACCAAACTGGATGATTTCTTCTTTATCTCGCTCAATGCGGTCATCACCATCCTTGTTGTCCAAGGCATCCTCAATTATTTGAATGCCTACAGCCAAGGACCGGCCCCTCTCTTCAGGGTGGAATTTAAACTCAGTCACTGGTTTCTGGGGGTATATGTCGTGGTGGCCATCTTCATGGTCACATTTTTGCGCAACCAGATCTATTACTTCATGAAAAAACGCTATTCCAAAGGCTTAAATCTCCAGAATGTTCTCATCATAGGCGCGGGAAAAACTGGTGTATCTATTGCGCAGAAGCTGGCCAGATACAAAGATCTGGGCTTTGTTGTCAAGGGCTTTCTCGATGACAATAAAAGCCCGGATGCGATGATCGATGTGGATGGAGGAATACCTGTTCTGGGACAAATCCAGGACATTGAACATGTGCTTGAAAAGACTTCTATAAGCGATGTCTATATCGCACTTGAACTATCGAATTATAACAGGATCATGGAGGTCCTGCGGCTCATGAGCCGGTATGTGGTCAACGTCCGGTTGATCCCCGACCTCTTCCAGCTCCTGACTCTAAAATCCACAATAGAAGACCTGGACGGCCTTCCAGTTATTAGCATAGACGAACCTCCTACCCACGGCTTTTTCTGGATCCTGAAGAGAGCGATGGATTTCACCTTCTCCATGATCCTTCTGATCTTTCTTGTTCCTTTTATTATCTTGACAGGGATCCTGATCAAGATCACTTCTAAAGGACCCGTCTTTTATCATCAGGAACGGATCGGACTGGACGGGAAGAAATTCATTATGCATAAATTCAGGACAATGGTCTCCAATGCAGAACAAAGCACAGGACCTGTGATGTGCAAGCCGGATGACCCGAGAATAACCAGACTTGGAAGGTTTCTGCGAAAATTCAGTATTGATGAGTTCCCGCAGCTCTTCAATGTTTTGAAAGGAAACATGAGTCTTGTCGGTCCTCGCCCCGAGAGACCGGCCTTTGTCAAAGACTTCAGGGATAAGATCCCCAAATACATGTTAAGACACAAAGTCAGAGCTGGGATAACCGGATGGGCCCAAGTGCACGGTTTAAGACAAGATACTCCGATTGACAAACGCATCGAGTACGATTTCTATTATATGGAGAACTGGTCCCTTCCGCTTGATATAAAAATCCTCTGGATGACCTTGAGAAAAGGCTTTATTGACAGGAGTTTTTAACGGCTGCTCCCGGATCCATCACGCTTTTTTTTCAACATATCGACACCGATAACTCCATACTGGATACCTGATAGGATGGTCAGGCCCAGAGTAAGATAATAAAAAACCACAAGATACCAGGGAGTTATCTCAATCCAATTAAATAACAGAACCAAAAGCAGAACTCCCATCTGGCATGTCGTGGACAGCTTGCCGAGAAAAGTCACATGGATCTGGCGGACACGGGTCATCCGGAAAATGATGGAGGTCCCGATAACGATAACAACATCTCTTCCGATCACGACAGCCGTCAGCCAGACCGGAAGTGTGTTCTGGTATCCGAGAGACGTAAGGGTCAGCACAATGAACCCTGTCGCCATGAGCAGTTTATCGCCTGTCGGATCAAGGATCTGGCCCAATTTCGATACCTGGCTTGAGCGGCGCGCGATATATCCATCCAGAAAATCCGTAGCGCTGGCGATGAAAAAAACGATCAAAGCGAAGAAAGTCCTGTTTTTAAGTATCAGGACAAGGAAAACGGGAACAAGAAGGATCCTGCTCAATGAGAGGACATTGGGAGCCGTAAAAATATTCCTAAGCAATTCTTTCTTCATCTCGGCATGTAATCAAAGTTGCACTTGAACCGAGGGATTTATCTTATCAAAGCTTGAATAATATCCAGATACCGTAGAGCTTCAAACCCGGATACAGGACGGTCTGGATTAAAGATCCGTTCCGAAGTCAATCCCATGATATCGTAGGAGACGATCTTCAATATCGGCCGGTAATAATAATTATCGAATGACACGTCAGAGATCTGGATACGTTCTTCTGGGATATGCTGGATGAAAGAATATCCGAAAAGAGTCAGATAATCCACCAGGCGAATGAGGATCTCTGCCATCTCAGCTCTGTTGATGATCCTTGCCGGCTGGAATGTATGATTGGGGTAAACATCCATGATACCGCTTGCGGTTACCTGCAGGATATATCGAGACGCCCAGGAAGTAGCGATGTCAATGATGATCGGAGGCTTTTGAACCGTCCCAGCAAGGTTGTTCTTGAATTCCACACCGATCAGAGCTGCCACATCTTCTTTGGAAACAACATCGGTTGTAGGAATCGCATCATACTGGCTGGGAAGTTCAAAGATTCCAAGCCTGTTTTTGATGATCTCGATCCGTCCTTTAATTTCTTTGTTCTCAGGTTCAGCAGACTGGACCTCCTCATAGATCACCAAACTCTCCTTGTATTTCTCTGTCAGAAAAAGGGTATCTGCATACATCTTCTTGATCTCGATGTTTTTCGGTTCCTGACTGCAAGCAGCTTTCAAGTGCACCAGTGCATTCTGAAAACTTTGCTCCTCCCTGAAGATACGGGCTAATGTCGCATGAGATTCGAACGAATTGGGGGAATAATACAATGCTTTCAGATAAGATTTTTTTGCGTCCTCTCTGTTTCCCTTGTAAAAAAATGTTCGAGCCTCCTGCTCCAGTTTCTGCGTCAAACCGGCTCTCAGGGCTTCAAACCTGGGTTTCACCCATGGATGCAGAGGATCGGTTTTTAAGATTTCCCTGAACTCGTCAAACGCCAGCTCGTCCTGCCCAGCCTCTTGATAAAGCTGAGCGAGCCCCAGATGACCCAGAAGGATAGAAGGAAAATATTGCAAAGAGGCACGGAAATATTCTTGTGCGGACTGATATTCTCCCTGAAGATAAAGCGAATAGCCGATTCCTGCGTAATAAAAAGGAATACGGGCTCCGAGTTCCTTGAGGATACGCTGGGCTTTATTTATATTGCCGTTCCTGAGCTGTGCCCAGGCCTCTTCGACCTGTATCCTTTCATCCAAAGAGAGCTCAGCTACAGATGATGCCGGAAGTTCACCGATATAAAGCGCCGGCGAAGAGGTTTGGTAAGTGGCGCATGACCAGAAGGCCACCATCGTTAATACAAGAACAGCTGCTGTTTTTTTCACCAATTTTCTTCCTCTCTCGTGATATAGGGCAAATAGTTTACCATAGATTTCGGCTCAGCCATAATCTTCAAATCATAATAATGGCCATTCTCTCTTTTTTTTAACACAATGGTCCATTTGGGAAAATGCCGAATCATCTCTTTATCGGATATCGGAATCCTCAAATAATACAGCTTAAGGTTCCTGTAGAGGAGTGAATGCAATTTGTCCTTAAGGTCAGTGATGCCTGATCCGGTTTTTGCCGAGACATAAACCATTTCGAATTGCTCCTCTTTGTTTTTGGCTAATAGATCTCTATTCTCAGGAAGCAGATCGATCTTGTTGAAGATCTTGACGACAGGTATGTTTTCTACACCCAGTTCAAACAAGATGTTCTCCACTGCTTGAGCCTGGTCTTCACTCCTGGATGAATTCACATCAATAACATGACAGATCGCATCCGCTTCTTTAAGTTCTTCCAGGGTTGCCATAAATGCGGCTATGAGCTCTGGAGGCAGCTTCTTAATAAAACCTACCGTATCACTTAAAAAGAGATAGAGTCCATCAGAAAAACTGACTCTCCGGTGGATGGGATCAAGAGTCGCAAAAAGCTGGGATGAGGTATGTGTGTCTTCGTGAGAGAGAAGATTAAAAAGAGTGGATTTTCCGGCATTGGTGTATCCGACAAGTGATACAGAGGGAATAGGCCCTCTTTTTCTGCTTTTTCTCTGATCGGACCGGCGTTTTTGTATCTTCCGGATATCTTTGTTGATTTTGGCGATCCGATCCTTGATCTTTCTTCTGTCTTCCTCCAGTTTTTTTTCTCCAGGACCGCGTGTGCCGATACCTCCCCCAAGACGGGACAGCGCTTGGCCTTTTCCCGAAAGCCGAGGGAGGACATAACTGAGCTGTGCCAGTTCTACCTGGAGCTTTCCCTCCTTGCTTCGAGCTCTTTGGGAGAAAATGTCTAGGATGAGTTGAGTCCGGTCTATGACTTTTTCCTCGATATCATCCTCCAGGCTTCTTTGCTGGATAGGAGTAAGATCCCGGTTAAAAATGATCAGATCAGCTTCAAGATCTTGGACAAGACAAACCAGTTCCTCGACTTTTCCTTTTCCAATGAGATATTTCGGGCTGATCTCTGACCTGTGCTGGAAAACTTGGTGGATGACCTGGGCTCCCGCTGAATGGCAAAGACCCTGGAGCTCCTCCATGGATTCTTCCGCTTCGTATTTCTCTCCCCTGGTAGTGGACAGGTACACAAGAATGGCTTTTTCCATTTGTCTTTACGTTATGATCCTCTTCTCGATGTAAGAAGAGATACGGGAGATTGAAGAAGGAGAATACCATTTGATCCCCTCCATCTTTCTGAACCAAGTCATCTGACGCTTGGCATAATGACGCGTGTCTTTCTTCATGCCTTCCACAGCTTCATCCAAAGTGACCTCATTTTTCAAGTATTGAAGCACATGGGAATATCCAAGAGCTCGGAATGACGGAGCGTTCTCAGGAACTCCAGCATGGAGCAGGTTTTTTGTCTCCTCCACCAGGCCATTTTCGAACATTCTGTCAACTCTCTTTTCGATATTGGTATACAGGTGCATCCTCTCTAATTTTAGTCCAAGCTTGATGATATTGAAATCTCGGACAGGCGAGCGGGTGAGGAGGAAATTTTCTGTCATGGATTTTCCAGTCACCCGAAAGACTTCGAGTGCTCGGATGATCCTGATCCTGTCCTTTTCTCCCACCTTCTGTGCATACTTCGGATCGATCTCGACGAGCTCCTGTCTTAAATATTCCATCCCCTTCTCCCTCTCTTCCTCTTCCAGCTGTTCCCGAACGGAGAGGTCGCTTTTTCCTTCTGGGAAAAGCCCCTCCAACAAGGCTTTTAAATATAATCCAGTCCCTCCTGTGATGATAGGAAGGTGTCGTCGTTTTAAGATCTCCTGTATGGAAGCGAAAGCTAGATCGACAAAGTCTGCAGCAGTGAACTGGTCCTCCGGTTCAGAAACATCCAGCAAATGATGGGGAATATTCTGTCTTTTTTCCAGCGGCAATTTATCCGTACCGATATCAAATCCTTTATAAACCTGCATGGAATCACAATTGACGATCTCCCCATTGAACTTTCCAGCGAGTTTAAGAGACACCTCGCTCTTGCCGACACCTGTCGGCCCGAGAACAACGATAAGGATTTTTGCTTCAGGATCCAATTTTAATGATCAACCAAACAAAAAGAAGGGATGTAAATAATAGGAGTGAAAACACCTGACGTCTTTTGATCATAGCACTTTAGGATTATAGTTTACCACAAATCCCCTTTTCCTCTAAAGGAGAAGCCAGATGCCGGGTTTTTGAATGCATTTTGTGTTTTATTCAGAAAGAGATCCCGCAGTCCTATCAAAGTTTTTCCAGGCTTTCTATGAGCTGGGTCTCATGCTCGTCTCCTAGAGTCGATTTGATGGCCAAAACCTCTGCAGCGAGGATCTCGTTCATATCCCCCTGAATGTCTACCTGTTTATAAGGTTGAGACGCCAGCGCTGCTCTCTCCCATATTTTTTTATCATCAAAACGACCATTCGCGTCGAAGTGGACCTCCTTGAACACCGGAGAGAGATGATCCCTGATGTCATCGAGGCTTTTCTTGAGAACATTTTGCGACACAGGCCCGATCTCTTTGGACATGTATTTAAAAATATAAGAGCTTTTTTCATTCAGATCAGAGAGGATCTTTCTTAAGTCTTCCGTTTCTCCTGAGAGGGGACGGCGGGGTTGGATCACAGGATGATCCTTTTGGATAAAACCCAGACTCAGGAGGAGAAAAAAGATCTTCTGAGTCTCTTTCTCCCCCAATGCGCTCCGCTTGTAGAGCGACAGGAGATTCGCTTGCCCTTTCATGCTTCGAAGGATGTAATGCTCCTCTGGTTGGAGCCGCACTGTTTTAGCAATATCAGTAATGAGATGAAACGATTCATTTTTCTCTGGAAGCTGAGCATATATGATCTCAAAATTTTTCATCTTACGACACCCGTATTGAATAACCTCAAGAGCAGGCACGGTGAGGAGAATATCTGACAAATCAACAGTTGTTTCTTTGTCAAAGCTGTATTGCCCCTTCCCCCAATCAAATACCTGTGATATTTCATCCAGAAGGAACTCCTTCAATTCCACCCAGAGACGATCCGGTCTCACAGCTTCCCCTTCGATGAGAGTTCTTACCGGAGGGAATGTTTTCTCGGTGGCTTTTTCCCGAATGTTTTTTAAACGGAGAGGGTCAATACCGTCTTTCCCTCCTAAATAATCAAAGAAATATTCTTTTTGAAACCGGCTCTCGGCAAGGGCAATCTCCCCTTCCTGAAAATAAAAGCTCTTATCGAGATCCTCTTCCACCCGGAGAATACCTGTGCTCCTAGACTGCCAGAGTTGAAAAAGGAGAAAGGAAAAAGGAACTTCGGAAAGATCTCCCTTCGGCTTCATTTTGTTAACAAACCGCCCTTCTAGAATAATGTATGTATGAAAAGACAAGATGTCAACGGAGAAGAAAAACGAAACAGGACAACCCGAGAAGAAAACAGCTTTATCTCTGTATTTTTAATCTGAATGAAGAGGGAAACCCTAACTCATTATCATCTTCCCTAGTAAACCTATGCCGATATGAAACACACATTTCAGGAGGAAGAATCCATAAGAAACATACAGGCCTTTCTTCAGATCTATCTTCAGCACATGGGCAAGACCGACTCCCAAAACACCAAACGCCCATATCTGAAAGAAGTTGAACTGGCTCAATATCATGAAGGGTGTGGACAAGACATCCATTTTCGGAAAAAAGAGTGCCGGGCTGAGTGTGATATCAATGAATGATTTTTTGGTGAGCGCGAGAAAAAGATGGAGCCCGCCGCCGAGGACGACATCTATGAGCCTGGCATGAAAGAACATAGACCAGACTCCTTTGAGAGTTCCTTCTGTAGAGACCAGGCGGCTGATACCGAAGATGATTAGGCTCTGGATCATAAAAAAGAAAAGAAGAGATATGGGATTCACCACGAACGGCCTCACATAAAATGTGCTCTTGGAAGGATTATCCATTCTCTCCAACATTTCATCGAACCTGTCCCCCAACCGCTCTCTCATTTCCACATTGTCTTTCATCATGTCGTAGGAATCTTTCAGCTGGTAAGGAAGCGTGAAATATGAGAACACCGCTGTTAACACGAGCAGGATGATGAGGGCGTCCACCCAAACCGGTTTTTCAGAAAGGGCTTTGGTAGTTTGTTGAGGGCTAAAGAACACCCCAATAAATCGGTTAAAAATATTCATGTCCGAGCCTCCTTTCTTACATCCTTTTCAATTTGACCATCCCTAATATACATAATCCTCAGGGCTTGCTCCGCAATATCGGGATCATGCGTCACTATGATGATGGTGTTCCCCTGAGAATGGATCTTATGGAACAGATTGATGATCTCCTGGCCTGTCTTGGTATCCAGATTTCCGGTGGGTTCGTCCGCCAGCAAGATGGAGGGTTCATTCACCAGGGCTCGCGCAACCGCCACCCGCTGTCTTTCACCGCCAGAAAGCTCGGCAGGACGATGATCGCGGCGATGGTCGATCTCAACCATGCTCAGCGCTTTTCTCACCTTTATCTCCCGTTCTTTCTTGCTCGTTCCCTTATAGATGAGAGGCAGCTCCACATTGTGAAAAGCTGTGGCTCTGGGGAGAAGGTTGAAAACCTGAAAGACAAATCCAATTTCCTGGTTCCTTATCCTAGCCAACTCATTCTCAACTAAATCACTCACCGGATTACCTCTCAACCAGTATTCCCCCTTGGTAGGCGTATCCAAACATCCGATGAGATTCATCAGGGTGGATTTCCCAGAACCTGAAGGTCCCATGAGAGCCAGAAACTCGTTCTGTTCGACGTCAAAAGTAACGCCGCAAAGGGCATTGACATCCAACTCTCCCATCCTGTAGATCTTCCACAGGTTCTTTACAGAGATAATAGCGTTATTCGTTTGACCCATCAATCCGTCTCTTCTTTCACCTCATACTTCAATAAGGTGTCATCTTTGAGGACACGCAGGGCATTGTAAGGCCCCACTACGACTTCCTGACCTTCTTCAAGGCCGGATATGATCTCGATCATCAATTCTCCCATGATGCCTTTTTCGACTGTCACGAACAATGCTCTTTCTTCTTTAACAAGGAACACTCCCTCTTGTTCATTTGAAGTTTTGTCTTCTTCCTCGATGTCTTTCAGAACGAGAGCTGATATGGGAATAGCCAGCACGCCTTCCTTTTCCGCCGTGATGATATCGGCAGATGCCGATAGGCCCGGCTTCAGATTCTCAGGAGGATCTATAAGGGTGATGACGACCTTGAAATCCTTGGATTCCTCGGCCGCTGTGATCCTTTGGAGGGCAGAACTCCCGACTTCCGTGACTTTTCCAGAGATCGACCTTCCTGGAAAGGCATCGACCCGGACTTCCGCCGGGTGTCCAAGCTCCACGCTCACCACATCTGTCTCATCCACCTCGACTTCTACTTCCATGACAGAAAGGTCAGCGATCGTCATCAACACAGTCCCTGGATTATTCATCGTTCCTACAAGAGCGATCTCTCCTTCCTCGACCCGCAAGCTGGTGATGATCCCTTCGATCGGGGCATTGTAGACCGTTTTTTCCAGATTATCCATGGAGCTCTGGAGCGATGCTTCCGCCTGTTTAATCTGAAACATAATAGCATCATTCTGCGCTATGGAAATATCATATTGCGCCTGGGCAGATTCTAACTGCTCGCGGGAGATCAGCTCTTCCTCAAAAAGGTTTTTCTGTCTTTCATAAAACCGTTTATCCCTGTTCAAAATCGCTTCCGCCTTGATCAGCTCAGCTTTGAATGTCCGGATAACAGCCTCATCCCTGTTAGCATTGGCTTCGTATTGGGTAGAATCGAGCTTGAGGAGAAAATCTCCTTCATTTACTCTCTGTCCCTCTTCAACACCGATCTTGATGATCCTTCCCGGGATATGGGCGCTTATATTTACATTTTTCTTTGGCTTGACTTCACCGGATGCAGAGATGACCGAGGTGAGGTCATCCCGGTTCACCTTTTCTACAGTAACCGAGATACTCTTTTCCCTTTGCGCCAGCAAGTTGAAGACCACGACAATGGCGATGACGCAGATCACAGCTACGATAATGATGGTCTTTTTTTTCTTTTTGGGAGGACGAGATTTTTCTTTCATTGGACTTCACTCCTCTTAATCTGAATATCATAATATAGTACGGGTTCAAAGGCAAAAGGTTATGGGGACGTCCTCCAAAGGGACACCCTTCCCAATTTTACAGTAGAAAATTAAAATAGGATTCTACTAACAATTCCTTATTGATGCAGATGAGAGGGATCTTATGGAAGGGTGTCCCTTTGGAGGACGTCCCCTT
>Ga0255055_10000470_pt1 | contig 31315 bp, 25 predicted proteins | sample JV7_2_27_MG_FD_188633 | JGI IMG/M metagenome (GOLD analysis project Ga0255055, IMG submission 188633) | Seawater microbial communities from Jervis Inlet, British Columbia, Canada - JV7_2_27 | ecosystem: Environmental > Aquatic > Marine > Inlet | place: Canada: British Columbia | collected...
CTAAGTGAGTCCAGATACAAGCACCAACCTCAATACGTCCCCATAATCCAACGATCTCATAAATATATACTTCTGTTCCATGTAGCATTGCTGCTCCAGCTTTTGGATTATACACATGCGGTCCTTTACGAATATTCAGGGCTCTTGCAGTAACCGAAACTTTCTTAATTGCCCCTTCAGGCCATTCCGGTTCTGGTTCAGGTTCTGGCTCAAGTTCCGGTACTTCACCGTTCTCAGCTAATGCTATAAGCTCCGTAGCAAATGCCTCTGAACAACAATTTGTATCTAACCGCAAATTAATTCCATGAACAGGAGGAACAATAATCCTACTCTGCACCTGCCACAAATCCCACCCAAGGGTATTATCTGGCATCCGTGGTTCTCGACCAGCAAAATGTGTTCCCCAAAGCCACTCCCAAGTCTCCCAAGATATTTCCCAGTTTGACAACCACAACTGGGTATAATCTGCCCACCAATTACGTCCAGGAAATTCTCGAATAGCTGTAATTAACGGTGCTCCATACAAATCGACAAACCATTTAGCAGAGTACTGGAAAGTTCGATCATACGGAAATTGTGTATCTCGATAAACTTTCTTATAGATCGTGCGAAAGTTTGTTACTACCTGAGTAGCAGACAAACGACCAGCCGTTCCACTGTAATAAGCATCCCAACTATCCCACCAATGTTCAACATCGTAACAAATATAGTCCGGCTTATACTTACGAATTTGATCAGAAAAAAAGTTTGCTTGTCGATCATTGCTCTGTGTAGGATCACACCAATGGTACAGTCCAACAAGTAACCCCGCTGCTCGTACTGCCTTTACATGGGCATCACACTCCCGATCATACCCACCACCCATACTTGCCTTAATAAATACAAGAGACACACCATGTGCTTTCAGTTCCTTATATGGAACTTTATCTGCGTGTTGCCATTTCGAAACATCGATAACAACTACATATGCCATAGTATTACTCCTAATTCCTTCAATTGGTTTAGGTCTTCTCGCACCAAATAACTTCTTGGTATGAAGGCCAATTATCAGCCGTCTCAGAAGTTCCTGTAGCTACACCAACAGCATCATCAGATGTTCGTTTTGTAGAGTTACTACTGTGTGCGTCCGCAGTAAAACTATGTGTGTGTCCACCTCCGGAAAGCACACTAGTGGTCCCTCCAGCACTTGAAGAGTCCATAGCCAAACCAGAACCACTACCAGACCCCTGTTTAGAAATTTTGTGTTTATGTGTACCTTCAGCAACTAAATCAGCAGCTTGAGAAGAAATTGGATGAGTATGCTGTGGAATATCTGTGTACTCATGTGTGTGTGTGTCTGTTCCACCCGTATTTAACGGACTGGTAACTCCTGTTGGGGCTCCCTTAATAAGCCGTCCATCAGCCGTAGTATATCGAGTCCATCCAGGAGGACACGATCCACCATACTCGTTAGTAATATCTGTCTCTCTAAAAGCAGAAATTGTTCCTACCGGGGCTCCAACAATCTTAACCCAGTCAGCACTCGAAGCAGTTCCTTTAGATATATAAAGAAGTTCTGTGTCTGTTTCATAATAAACTTCTCCCACATAAGTTGGAGTGCCCGAACGTCCAGAAGCCAGTCCATTTTGTACACGACCAATACCTAAGACTGCCGCATAACCATGATCATGGGTATCTCCACCTTGAACATGCCCACCAGATAATCCATCATGCCATGTAGCTGCTCGGGAGGCATTATGATATGCGTTTCCTCCAGTATCATGATCATCCTCAGTTGTTAAATCATCAAGATCAGCATGATCATCCCGATTTCCTACCCAAGTCCAACTTCCAGCAGACAGACAGATATAGAGTTTATTCGTATCCGTTGCAAAGTAAACCGCATTTTGAAGTGGGGAACCAGCTTTTGATGCATCTACGCCTACAAGACCTTGAAATTTCTGACCTGCAATTGTAGCTTCTCGATACATATTGATCTGTTGTCCAGAAAGAATCAAAGACATACTAGCTCCGGTAGTATGACCTACGGCAGTTGTACCTCGGGCTCCACGTACACAACTTGTAAAATCACTACCTGATTTACCTTCAGCAAAGATAATTTCATCGGTTGCATCCGTGAATAAGATATAACAAGGAACTTCAACATCTCCTAGACTTCCTATAACAGTAATCGTTTGAACTACATTATTAATCGTTCCATTCAACGTGAAAGTTCTCTGATCGATCTGATCACCGATTAGAGTAGTATTATCATCATAAGCCGTAGGCATCTTAGTTGCTGTAGGTTCAGCCATCGCTTAATCCTTCTCACACCACACAAGTTCTTTATATGGAGATTCACTATTTTCAACAGTAGTTAACGGACTTGCTACTCCTGTTTGTTCGCTCGTAGTTGCAGGAACAGTAGCATCATGAGACCACCCACCTGTACTTGTTGTATTAAGTGTATCTGTGACAATCGCTGTTCTAGCACGTCGAGTAAAACCTCCTGATCCTGAATGGTGCTTCCATTGATGACGATGAGTACCTGGACCAGTTTGATCAGACGTAGTTGGTGCATCCATTCCATGATAATGCTCACGAATCGCTGAATAATCATGCTGGTGTGTATGTGCTCCACCACTTGATCCCGGACTAGTATTATCCACATAAATATACTTACCATCTAAATTCGTATATCGAGTCCATCCAGTTGGACAAGCGCCCTCATAAGCAGCAATAGCCCCAGTTGGAGCACCTGAAATCTTATTCCAAATTACACCATCAGACGAAATATAAAATGTTCCGCCCTCAGCAGTATCCGTTGCAAAGTAAAGCTGACCAGCATAACTTGGTGAACCCTTACTGGCATCTAACCCACTTTCAATTCTTAAAACAGCACTACCTTCATTAGTACTATAATGATCATGATCATCCCCAGAATTAATATGTGCTCCACTTTGTCCAGAGTGCCATGTATCCGCTCGTCCATCCGTATGGTACTGGGAGTGATCATCATCACCCAAACCAGCAAGGTCACTATGTGAATTATAATCTACTCGGGTAAAAGTTCCTGCACTAAAACAGTAATAAATATGCCCTGTATCAGTTTCAAGCCAACCTTCACCTGCAAGTGCACTTGATTCATGCGTGGTTTTTTCTGCGGCTGTACCAAGACGAAATCCATTTTGTTGAAGTGCTTCAATCGCTTTTTTATACTGATTCATATGAGTCGAAATAAGGGTAAAGTACGCTTCCTCACCAGCATTATGCGGCTGAAGAATACTATTATGAAACGCTCGTTGATCCAAAGTATCCAAAGAAATTGTGGTATCTCCATCAGCAACAGTAATATCATCATCTTCAACCCACCAGATTTCACCACCCTCAAATAGAATTGCTAATGGACCAGTTAATCCAGTGAGTGGCTCTTCAAAAGTAATCTGAAGATCAGCAACACCAATACTCGTCTTAACAACTACTGTCTGTCGTTCCTCTAGAGGTCCTAGAAGCGTAGTATTATCCTCATATGATGAGGGATAATTAACTGTTGTCGGCTCCGCCATTCTCTCTTACCCCGTAAAAATCATTCCAAACTTGTTTTTGGTCTACTAATAGTATATCCATATAAAGCGCACCATTATGCGCTGCAATCTCTGCTTCAAATAAATTCATCCCAATCGCAGAAAACTGAACTTGGTTTGTATTTGGGTTCCAAACAATACAAAGTCGTCGGTCATCTGTCGGTTCATCAGGCCATACCTTAAAATCATCAATCACACTATCTCGATTCCAGGTTCCTCCATTAAGAATAAACCGAAGAAAAGATTCAACTTGTCGAAAAACCGAACCTGCTTCTACAATAGTCATTTCAATTCGATCTATCCTAAAATTACGCAATTCGGTTAGATCATGCTGATGAACACACAATCGTCCATCATCTTGCAATTTTCCATTCTCACTCATTTCTCACTCCTTAAGTCTTTTTGCACGCTCTTAACTTATAATATGCTAACAAATTAGAAGCACTGTCTGTGTTTGCCGGATTACTGCCAGTACCACCAGAATTATACGCCGCAATAGTAATCGTATGACTGTGCTCTCCACTTCCAGTTGTATTTGAATAAGTTTCACCCACCAAAGTATATTCATATGAATATGTACCAGAACCAGCAGAAATACGAACATTAAAGTTATGATTATGGCTACCTTTACTTGTTGAAGTTATTCCTGCTTGTGCATTTACACTATGACTATGTGTCACTACATCTTGCATTTCATGTATATGCGTATCGACTCCACCAGCATCAAGTCCAGTCCATTCAGCAGCATCAGCTTGCTTCACAAATTTACCATCAAGCTCTGTTACTACAGTCCACCCAGTTGGACATGCTGCGTTAAAGAACATAACCGTACCTTTAGGCATTGCCGTATACCGGGTCCAACTTGATCCATTGGCAGAAAAATACAGGTTATTCTGATCATATCCATAATATACTTGCCCAACTACCGAAGGTGTACCTTTATTTGCGTCTAATCCTGTTGAAAACTTTTTAGTTGGATTGCCCTCTGTACCGCTTCCCCTATGATCATGGGCAATCGTAGTTAGATGGTCTCCTGTAAGTGCTGTATGCCATGTTGCTTTTCGAGAATCATTATGGTATTGAGTATGATCATCAGCACCTAAATTAGCGTAATCACCATGATCTGATCGATTAAACGTTTTCCAGGTATTAGCTACAAAACAAACATAAACTTTATTTGTATCCGTTGCAATGTATACTTCACCAGGAACAGGCGTTGCTGTTTTACTGGCATCTACTCCCACCAAACCAGCAAATTTCTGTGCTGCAACCAATGCTTCTCGAAGAATCGTAAAATCATACTCAACCGGGTCCTGTGTTGCTTGAGCATCATCAGCATGTGCCATAGCCACGCTACCATTGAACGATCTCAAAATATTGAGAACACCCGTAGCTCCATGACCCGAGATATTAATAATTTCAAATCCAGAATCCCATTCCCATTTGTCGGCTAGGGTATGTCCTGTGGTAGATGTCCAATATACTGTAAGTCCTTCCTCCAAAGTATAAGGACTACCTGAACCAACACAATCCTTTCCTGTTTCTACCCAGGTTGAACCACCATCATTAGACCATTTAAAAGTATCTGGTGAACCTGTACCATCAATTTCAACTACATATTCAGTTTTCTTTCCATGACCAACATAAGTTCCACCAAGAGTTATATCATCTGTAACACCAGTAAATGTAATAGGACTAGACCCCTTATCCTTAAATACCAAACGAGTATCTACGTCAAGGTTATCAACCATAGAAAGTTCGTTAAATGTTGCAGATAAAGTGTTATATGTAATAGAACCATCCAGGGTTACCACCACAAAATCATCTAGCTCCCCGAATAAAGAAGCTTGATCATCATAACTAGTAGGAAAATTAACAGTCATACTCTCTACAATCCTTTAATCCCACAAAATTCCTACGTCATCCAAATTATTTGATTTCCTGCTGTCGGTTTTGGTACAAATGCTGCCCGTATTAAGTGTCCAGTACGCTCAACACTCATATTACCACCCACAGCCATATCCGAATCATCACACTGTTTGTACATCAATGCTGCACGTAATGATTTTTGGTTTGTTGTACCTGTTACACCAAGCTCACTTACTTCAGTCATCTCATCCGGTATCCAAGTACCACTATTACGGATATGATTCTGTGTTGCAAACATAAACCGTGTTGGATTTATCCCGGTAACAGTCTTAGGCCAGTCAGAAACCCAAGAAAACTCAGACTCACCATGATGATACGGAGTAAGACCTAACAACCCACTAACTCGTACTGCCCAAGCTACTACGGCATGAGTACTATCACTCAAGTTAACTCGCAAATTGGCTGTCATGACCGTAGGAGCAACCTTACCCCAATATTCTGTCCGAAGATCGTTTGAACTATTATACGCAAAAATCTTAGATAAAGGTTGGTTTACACCAGTAGGGTCCCATTGAACCGAAGAAACACTTCGTGCAGCCCCATCATGTTTAATCCCCACAAATACTAATAATGATTCTCCTGTAGCAAGAGGAATACTATCGCAACGAACAAAAGCAACAACCGCACCTGTATCCGTATATGCTCCCAAATATTGAATCGGCATTATTGTGTCCTATCAAAAATTAATAGCAGTGATAATCGATTGAATCCAGAACAGCTATCCACGTTTAATCGCCAACAATCTTCAATGCTGGCTGCTTTAGCCCACCCAGTTAATGTCGAATCTTTACCTTTGTGTGCTGCTGAAATTGTTGGCTTCGCAGAAGCAGTTATACTATCACCCACCACCGGGTGAGTAGAGTTATCAAACTCAGTATAAGTACAATGCCATAGGTCTAACACTGCTGAACCAGACTGATCCCCATACATTACCCATTCTTTGATCGTTAGTCCATCAGGAAAAATGATATCTATTTTGATTCCAGTTGAAATCACCGAACCACTACCATCCAGAACAATCAAACAACCAACGTTTCCACCAACCTTGATCCACTTAACCGTACCCGACGCATTATCATACGTAGCTTGCTGTTGATCATCACCTGCCACTGGTGTATCAACAGCTTTACCCTTGATTTTTGCAGCATCATGATCCAGATCAGTAATATCCTCTTCAACATGGTCGTGAGATGCGTCAGCAAAATCATCAGCATGTTCACCGTCTACCGTATCGGCATTGTCAGCATAATCCGCAGCTTCTACTTGATCGTCTAAGTCAGAGTCATAAACTGATCTAAACATATCACCAAGCTCACGCTCAACTTCAGTAGCATCGTCCTTTAAACGACTTTTAAGTTTGAGCGTTCCACCATCATTAACAAACCATACTTTAGCCTCATAATTTGCATACGCTGGAGAACTAGTAACCTTTGCAAATCTAAACGTTTCAGATTTTATTCCAGTTTTACCAATACTAGAGTCAACATCCGTTCCGGAAAACTCAATCCGTAGTCCATCAGTTTGATCATAAGCAAAATATTGGTTATCATCACCAAAAAATGCACCCCATTCTTCACTAGTATAATCAAGGATACCATTCAAATTACCGATTCGGACAACATCAATAATCTGGTCATACACTGGACCATATCGAGCGGAAACACCAAAAAATGGACCAAAACTACGTGATCCCTCAAGAATAAGATAACCACCACCCGTACTTGCACCAGAACCAGCTACTTGATACTCACCATATTCACCACCAGCTTCACCAGCAGATAACGGATAACCAACATTAGTTTGTTCTGCTGAACCAAGTCGTACAACACTTTCACCAGCATAAAAATCGTAAGGTCCATCCCAAGTCGGTTCTGCATCATTTAGTCCACGAGCAACATAGTATTTAAATCCATCGGCTACTATAGTATACGGAGAAGTAATTCGCATCCATTCATCTCGGACAGCATCAGGTTTGAGACGAATAATGTCATTCTGTTGAAGAGTATCTGCATCAACCGTAATATAATCATCGGTATCCGTACAATCCACTGATAGTACTGCACCATCAGAAATAATTAACTTGCCAGAAGCAACGGAAATAGCTGCTTCAGCGAATACCATAGCCTGCAAACGACCACGAGCAATAATCTGATCGAATTCAGCTAATCCAGAAGAATCCAAACTAAACCCTTGCTGACCACTAATAAAGTTCGTACTCTTAAGTGTGCCCGTGACAAACGCATCGTACATATACATTTGTCCAAGTTTATTAACTCGAAACGGAGCACTGGCTGCTGTAGTATGTCCTACCCAAATTCTCCAAGTTGGGTCCGCAGCATCAATTTGTATAAGCTCATTTCCTGTACCAGCAACAATTCTACCTACTGAATTCAAAGTAAGATCATTCTTTGAGATCGTTGTAGTATCAATATCCCATCCAGCAATCTCACCATCTACAGCATAAATCGATCCATCATTTTCCACACGAAATGGAGCACTACCAGCAGCAGCAGCACCAGCCCAAAGTTTATATGTACTATCAGTACCATGAAGAGTAATCGAGTTGTCTCCTCGACCAATCTTTACATAAGTTGTTGGAACATCATCATCATAAATATAAATTGCATACTCAGACGAAACCAGTGCACCAAGACTAATCGAAGCTTTACTCGTATCAGCCGTAAAAATCATGTTGTGGGGAATTGCTTTAAAAACTTTGTCGTCAGGAAGAAATTGCCAACCAGCAGAACGATCCTGAAGATGTGTAAACATCCAGTCACCCGTAATAATTTCATCTTGGGCTCTTTGCGTATACTGAGGATGATCATCAGCATCCAATCCACTTAAATCAGAGTGTGCTAATTGTGCACCGTCACTACCTGTTCCAGTATGCGTATGCTCACTAATATCAACACCATCAATTGTTGCACCAGCAACAACTGCCATATTTCCTTCAAGGGCCCGTACTCCACTTTTTAAGAGTGCTGCTGGATAAACTTCAATAGGAAATACGGCCTGCGGGTCCAAAGCTAGAAGGTTATTTGGAAGCGGGTTCTGTGCAGCATCAAAACCATCAACAGTATCCGCATCACCACCACCTCCTCCACCTGCAACAGAATCAGCAAAAACATTTTCTGCGTAGATATTCTTCCAACGCTTATTGGTACGTCCAAGATCATGTGTATCCGTAACATTTGGACTAATATCACCACGAACCACACCACCATTCTTAGACAGGAAGTATGATTTCAATCGTCGGATATCACGGGTTAATCTACTCATTATCGAATACTCGCTGAACCCATTCCCAATCGAGCCATAAGAAGATCAAGAGCCACGTTCTTCTTTCCAAGCTCAACTTGAAGTGTGTTTTTCTCTGCACTATATCGTGTACGATTAATAAAAGCTATTGCTGCATCCTCACCACTTGCAGAATCAACGATCTGTGCAACAGTAGGATCATAATCATTTACTCGAAGTACCTGTCCTGCTCGTACCATATATGGATAATCTGGCGCTCCAGCTTGTGTATAGATGCGTCCTGAAATAGCTAATCGAGAAGCCTGTGTAGGTTTAGCATAGCTATTTATTGCAAGTTGGGCCATTGTGTTCGCAATTCCCGGTAATGCAGGGCCAATGTTCAAACTTCCTTCTCGTATACCAAACAATCCTTGACTTACGTCGTCCTCTTCCCAATCAGTAAACGTCGGTCCAATGTCTGGATCATCGTAAAGAACTTGAATCTTATTAAAAAGTTGTCGTCGGCTACGACTTAACGTTAGCCCAGTTCCCGATCCAAAATCTTTTACAAAAACCTGCCAATCAGGTTCAACCGTAGTAATATCTGGTTGAGCAAAAAGATAAGGTTGACGATGATCCCAAATTGCAAAAAAGATTGGAACAGGAATCACCCCATCATCACCAAACTTAGTTACCGCTTCAACTGCATCTCGAAGTTTTTGCTCCCCAGTAAAATCCTGAGGAGTAACATCGGTAACTGTGGTTTTAATCCGTGAATGGTCCTTCCACCATTGATCCGATAAATCCACGGTATCCTCAATCATCTCGGAAATCGACGTAGGCGTACCAGCAGGATAAATGATGCCGTGTGTTAAATCTTGGGCATGAGCATAATAACCAACACAAGCAACTTTAACGCCCTTGGCATCAGCATCCGTTGCATCAATTCGTCCTTCGTATAAACGACGACCAAGATGATCAAAAATGACTGCGTGGTAACCCACATAGTCCCGATACCAACGAATAGCATTATACCCACCGACTTCTACTTTGAAATTTGCTGTTCCGTATCCACCATGAAGGAATGTGTCAAACCCCAATCCAGTATGGCGATCCGTCATTTCCTTGAAGTCCGCAGGATTCTCGTTGTAATTTTTCCAGATCGCTATTGATAGTTTCATACAAGCACATTATATGTTGGAACTACATAGACCTGAACATTCATCTGACGAGTAATTTCACAGTTCTTCGCAGTTCCCTCTTGGAGGAAGTAAACTCTGTGATCCACACCGGGCTCCAATTCAATTCGAGGCATCAACCCAAAAGGCAAACCTGTCTTCTTACTACTGGAGTTAATGTGATAAACAACTTCTTCCCACCCATCGTCTAACGTAAATTCAAATTGAGCTACCCCTGTTGTACGATACTCCAGGATACGGTAACCACCATCCTGAGGCATCAAAGCGAGATAATCAAAACGAAGTGTCGAAACACCCGTTACATCTCTCTTAGCTCGAATCGCAATATTCAAACCTGCTAAATCAGTCGGCGTACCAACTAACCATGGAGGCAAATAAACCGTACCAAAATCAAAAAGCTCTGTAAGTGTATCAATTGGTTTACGCCACTCACTTTGAAACAGTACATCCGTTCCATACTTAACCACAATTGCATAACTAGAATTCTGATCCCAATGATCTGTCTCATGACAACGACCAAAAAACCGGAAAGGTCCTTGTGTTGCTTCTACCTGTGCAGCAGATAAAGCCCACTCAAGAATATCGACTTCTCCATCAGAATAATCATGTTGTATTTCTGTCCAAGTACCTCCTGAAGAATAATCACTATCAGCAATTTCTTCAGTAACCCAAGCCTGCTGACCCAATGGTTGTGTTGAAATGCTGGTATATGCGCTCACTCGTCCTCGAATAAAGTAAGCAACCTGTGGAACAAGCCAAGCTTGCTGACCTAACGGTTGTGTGGTTATTTCACTATATACACTTACCCGAGCACGCACGTAATAGTATGGTCCTTGACTGTTAATCGTTGTTGTTGCCCAATCACTAGGAGCCACAGACCAACCAACAGAATTTGTTCCGGAGGCTGTGAAATCATCCGTATCATCTGTAAGTCCAGGAATCGTCTGCCAATCTGATCCATCAAAATATTCCCAAACGATTGTCCAACTACCAACACCTGCTTGACTAATATTTAAATCAATCTGATCAAATGGATTACTCGATCCAAAATAATAAGCATCCTCTACTACTGGTTCAGCAGGAAGAAGCGTCATGTCATCGGTTGTAGCGTTATTGGCTTCAGTGGTTTCATCCGTATACGCTCCACCATCATCAGCAATTGCAGCAGCCAATGAAATCTGATCTACTGCTTTAACCGCCCAATCACCCGGAAGCGTGAAACTAACAACGTTTGTACCAGAAACCGTAAATCCAGTTGTATCGTCAGTAACCCCTGCAAGAGCATCCCAAGAATCACCATCCCAGTATTCCCAGGTAATCGTCCAAGTTCCTGCTCCAGCCTGACTAATATTAATTGATATTTCACTAAATTGTGTATCTTTACCAAAATAATATGCGTCGTTTACCGCTGGTGTAGCTGGAAGCAACGTCATATCATCAGTTGTAGCATTGTTTGCTTCAGTGGTTTCATCTGTGATTGTTCCACCATCATCTGCCAATGCAGAACCAACCGAATCATCCTTTCCAGAAGCAGAAACAGCATCATCTTCCAGAATATGTACAAATCCCAGATTCCCCTTACGAACTCCAATATAAATCTTACTGGTTTTTTCAGACTCACCAGAATCAGCCTCAAGAACCAGTTTTACCTTAGCAGGAAAGTCTCCTTCAAAATCTGATCCATCGATCTCAACCCAGGTATCGTGTCCTGAACCTGCGTCATCATGATTCCAAACAGCAAGTCCACCAGTCTGATCCGAACCATTTCCATTAGTAAGTCCAAGCTCCGCTGGTGTACCACTAACCGGAGAGATTGGATAAGCAAATGGGGCACAAATCAGCACGAGATAAAAATTTTGAAGAATCCAACGTCCATCTTCATCCTTTTGATGAACACCTTGAACCGACATTGTATCCTTTGGCCAACGAAGTTCCCCATCAAGAACCTCAAAAAATGTAGCTTCGGAAGCACCATCCCACTTATACTCAATTTCTACACGAGAACCAGTCTCCGCAATAGAACGTTGTCGAGCATTTTCTAAAAGACGCTCAACTCGACTCACGTTAGCCGCAATTTCATCTCGATTTATTCCTGTGACATGAAACCACATACGAATCCTTCGATTCTCAAATGTAGACGTAACAAGCTGTGAACCGTGTGCATAAACAGATTCACCACCCCAAACCTGTTTTTTCTTAGGTGTCCAAATATCTAATCCACGATCTCGAAGATGATAAGCTGTACCTAGAAGGTTAACTGCTTGTGTATCATCCCTTAAAATTAATGTAAACGTCATAATCTACACCTACAATTCTCACAGGAGAATTAGAGTTCTTCTCCGAACGCCATTCCCACACTCATATTTCCTTCTGCACGTTGAGCTAACACTCGCTCAACTGCTTCAGCAATATCTTCAATATCCTGATCGCTGCGCACAGAATCCTTACCAAACTGAAGAGTAATTGACGGATTACTCCCATCACCTGTAACAGCATTAACAGATTGAGGAATAGCCCCACCAAAATCAAAAGCAGGTTCAAGATCAAGACCACCAGCCTCACCAAATAAACCTCCCGTAGATGCACCAAGAGCCAATTTAAACTCTTCACTCATTGACTCGATACCTTCAACAGCACCTCGGACAATAAACTTGCCGGATTCAAACATGACCTTAGAAGGTGATCCTAATCCCCAAATTTTATTCCACCATGCTAGAGCGGTATTATAAATTTCTCGAAGTGCACCAACAACAGCCTCGGTTTTACTTGTAATACCAGTAACCACACCACTAATCAAATCTGCACCAGCAGTCTTAAAGTCTTCCCAACCTTCCTCAATAACAGCAACCCAATCCTTTATTTTTTCTTCTACTGTTGTTTTAACATCATCCCATTTTTCAGACAACATTGTTTTAATTTCTTCCGCCTTTGTATCTATTGCTGTTTTAACAAGAAGCCATTTTGCTTCTACTGTAGTTTTAATCTCATCTATCTTTGTGCCTGTCGTTGTTTTAGCTGTTTCCCAGGCTGTAGAAATTGCTGTTGTAATCTCTTCCCACTTTGTAGTTACAGCGGTTACAATTTCTGCTATCTTCGTACCTATAGCCGTTTTAATTTCTTCCCACTTTTCACTTGTCACTGTTTCAGACGCTTCCCATGCTGTAGAAATCGCTGTTGTAATTTCTTCCCATTTTGTAGCTACAAGTGTTACGATTTCTTCTATCTTTGTACCCAAAGCTGTTGTAATTTCATCCCATTTTGCACCTGTTACCGTCGTAATTTCATCCCACCACGTAGAAATAATCGTTGCAATCTCTTCCCATTTTGTGGATATGGCTGTTTTAATTTCTTCTACTTTTGTATCTATTGTTTCTTTTATTCCCTCCCAAGCATCAGAAATCTTTTCTTTAACATCTTCCCAACCTTCTCCGGCTACGGCAGTTGTTTCTTCCCACCACGCAATAATTGATTCGCCTGCTCCTTTAAGTCCCTCACCAATTCCCTCAAACCACTCAATAACACCTTCAACTACTTCACCAGCCCAAACTCCAGCCTTACTCAAAAATTCCATAAGTTTAAACTTAAGAATAAACCACAAGTCTTTTAACGTTTGCCATGCTTGAGGCCCTTTTGTAATAAGCACAGTAACAAGTAATGCAAGAGCACCCGCTAATGCTGTTACAGGACCAAGAAGAGTAACAAGTAAAGTCATGATCCCCATTATACCACCACTGGATAATGCTGTTGGAATAAGAGTAATAAATGCTCCTAAGTTTCCAAGGGCTCCAGATGTTAAGAATCCAGTAAGACCTGCAAAAGAAAATCCAGCTATTGCTCCAAGAATTGGCTTAAGCAAAGCAAATGTTCCTAAAAAGATCAGAATTTCATCTAGATTATTTGTAAAAAAATCAGCTATTGGACCAAGTGCATCCGCTATATCTTTAATACTATCACCCAATCCTTCAGGAAGAATATCAATCTTTCCTTCAGTAAGATCACTAATAAACGTTTTTGCGTCCTCAATAAAACCAGAAATGTTTTCCCAAACACCACCAACATCTCCACCAAGTTCATGCATTCGTTCCATCTTACCAACAATCTCAGCAAGGTCTGGATCAATATTTTCAAGACCGTAAAACTGTGCAAGCTCAATTTCTTTAGGAGTCAAATTCTCTGCTAAGAATCCAGCAATATTTAATGCTTCACCCTGGAAACCAGCAAGAAATGCATCCCAAACAACAGACATCATTCCAATGCGCTCTTCCAGGGTAACAATGTCTTCATACGTATTTTCTAATTCTTCCTGCCACGCACCTGTATCAAGCGCAGCCAAAGAAGGAAATTCGAAATCACCTAGCGCATTCAATGCACCAGACATCTTCTCCAAGGAATCAATAAGTTTCGCTTGAAGATCATCTTGATGCTGCATTGCCTCGATCATAGCTTTCTGCGTTTCTAATTGTTCTTGAGCAATATCCTTTTGTTTTTCTAGCTCTCGTTCTTCCTGCGCTAAGATACGAAGCTCCTCATCTCGATCACGCATAGCCTCTCGAATTGCATCAGCTTTTTCTTCCGCTGTCATGTTCGACTGAGCAATAAGCTGAATCTCCTGACGATATAAGTCAAGCACTGCTTCACGCTGCTTTTCAATTTCAGCTAATTCTTTCTGAATACGATTATAATCCAACCAAAGTCGGATAAGTTCCTGAACTTCATCAGCAGCCTCACCCAGATTAGCTGTGATGTCATTCAAAACGTCCTGAGCAACTTGACCTGTATCATTAAAAATATTAATGAGTTTTGCTAGGTCTTGTCGAGCTTGCATTGCGAACTTAAATTGAGCTTTATCCCCGATAAGTTCAGTTTTTGCTAAAGTAGCAAAAACCTTCTCAATGATATTACCAACCTGTTGTAAAATACCAAAATCAGCTTTCAAGAATCCACCCAAGAAAGCATCAAAAACATTTCGTCCCCACTTATCAATATGGGAAAGTGGTCCTACATCCGGAGGAGAACTACCAGCCAAAAACCTACCAATAAAATTACCAATAGCTGAGAGTACTCGGGCAAGAACCGAAACCGCTGCGGACAACATACCCGCACCATAGGTTATAATAAGATTTTCTCCCCAAGCTTTAGCACGTTCTCCTAAATTGATAAAGAAATCGGAAAGAATTTTACCAAGTCCTGTAAATCTCAAAACCAGAAAAGCAATACCCGCAACTAATCCGGTAACCATCAAATTTCCGGCTGTAAGTAATCCTCCAATCGAACCCGTGATACCTACTATCGCTCCACCCAATTTTATAAAACCCATAGATAATGAACCGATAACTTGAAGTGCTCGTCCAAAGGACATCATAACCATTGCAATACCAAATCCAATTTGTGAAAGGAATAGAATCAATGGTCCAGCTACACCTAATAGTAGAGCAACAACAAGAATCGCTTTCTTAACTTCAGGTGAAAGTCGTTTAAATTCTTCTGCCAACCAACGAATCGCAGGAATAGTCATTTGAACAATTTCGTTTATAACAGGAAGCAGGGTATCACCTAATACAAGAGCAATCTCACTTACGTTATTACGAAGAACTTTCAATTGATTTTCAGTAGAAAGAAGTGCTGCCTGATACTCGTACCAGAGAGACATCCCACTTGCTACTTCATCATTGGCAACTGCTAGAGCCCTATCAAAAGTATCAATACCACCAGCCATTGCAGCCCAAGCCTTACCACCTCGAATACCACCAGCTTCAATAGTTGCAAATAACGCTTGCGCTCGTTCATCACCCATAGAAGCAGCATGAACAAGATCAGTAAGAACCTGTACAGCATCCTCATTAATCGCATTCATAACTGCCTGTGCATCTCCGTAACCTTCGGTTGCTGACATTAATTGAGCAACCTCATCAGCATTCTGAACAACCTTGATTGTCATATTACGAAGAGCAGTACCAGCTTCTTCAGCACCGAAACCAACATCAATTAAAGCAGTAACAAATGCGGCACCCGCTTCAGGTGGAAATTCAATCAAACTACCAACCTGAGCAAAATTCTCCAATGCTGCTAAAATTTCAGGAGCCGCTGCTGCAAAATCATTTTCAAGTCGGTTAATAACTGAAGACAGAAGTGCAATTTGCGCAGCCCCTTCTTCAGTATTTAGATCAATACCAAAAGCATTAGCAATCTTACCCATCGAATTAGCAACTTTATCAGCACTAATATCGGTTGCCATAGTAAGCATATTAAAAGTATCGATCAAGGATAAAATTGCAGGAACATCTCGCACACCAAGCTGACCAATCTGCTCAGCCATCTTTGCGAGGTCTACTTGTGATGTGGCAGTCGTAACTCCCATTTCACGAATACCCAAAGCAAGCTCTTTCAAACGAGCCCCGGTTAATTGTGTCGTCTTAGAAACACGAACTAACGCAGCGTCAAAACCAATTGCTACGTCCGCAGCCTTTTTAATTATTAGAAAAATTGCAGGAGTTAGGAACAATGTCATGGACTTACCAATAGACATCATACCTTGTGCAGCAAGTCGCAATGAGTTGCTGAAATTCATGAAGGTGTTGACAGCAGTTCTACCACCAGCAGTAATTGCAGAAAGGGTTTTAACAAATCCCCCACCCTGTACGGTAGTTTTACTCATTCTTTGAGAAAAGGTATTAAGCCCCTTACCCAAAACCTGAATACCACGACTCGTTTTATTGATCGTGGCTGAAACTTGATCTTTACCTGTAAACTTCAGGGTAATGGTATGGGTTGATCCCGCCATTTAGTCCTCAGCTTTTTTCTTTGTCCGGTCACCTGCTAACGTTGCGCCTTTAAATAAAGGACTTTGTGGATCATCGTCAGCATCAAAAGTGACAACTACTTGGGAATCCGATTCTCTCATTCGTTTCCCGTGTTTTCTTCGCAAAGCTGTGAACTTCGAATCATCCGTCCATGGAGTCATACTCTGTAGAGCACGATCAAGCTTTTGCGAATAAGAGCGCAAAGATTGACCGCCCCGCTTATCCATAGGGGTTTTTCCTAACGGCGCAGTAAGCATCATCCAACGATAATGCTGTGCTTTGTCTTCTCTAACATACTTCCACGTCTCAAACAACCACGTCAGCCCGTATATCTCGATGTGTTCAAAGATGATATCGTCTACCCATCCGTAGGCAACTCTGACATCGTGGAGGGCTCTTCCGTATTTTCTACGGACGTAGCCGCTGAGAAAAAACGGCTTATAACTTTTCCAATAGAAGGTTGTGCTTCATATACAAGCGTCAACCCTTCAACTAACACACCAATATCAAAGTTTTTATTGGCAAAAGTCTTTGAACAACCAAAAACCAGTACAAACAGATCGATAATAGCATCGACCGTCAACTTTTCAATAACATCGCCTAAAAGGTCAATTCCGCTAACGAAGGAAATTTCTCCTTCTTCATTCATCATTCCGGAGAGGGCCGGAATGCCATACTCGTTAATCCATTTACCAAGTTGGATAACCTGCTCAGCTTGTTCTCGACCCACTTTCACTAATTCAAACGTCTTTCCTGCAACTTCCAGTTTCACACTACTTTCAGACATTTCTCTCACTCCTATTCAATATAGAAATAACCCCGACCCGCACCAAGGCAGGCCGGGGTTCTACTAAAGGCTATCTGTCACTTAGATTATGAGCTTACTCTGTCTAGAGAGCCCACGCCTTCGAAATCCACTGATAGTGTTGCAAAGTCTTCGGTGGTAACACCGTGCTCAACTGATGTGAGGAGGGCATCGCCTTCCCAGTACTTTGTAGTAATCGCACGACTATCATAGAATCGAAGCATGACGACATTTCCTGCCTTCATAGTATCAAAAATGGTGTCATCAGCATCATCGTAGTAACCACGTAGAGAACCACTCCAGTTCATCCACGTTCGAGCCTTGTAAACCCACGCATCTGCAAGCGATGCAACAAACGGCCTACGCTCAGCTACATCGACTGAAATCGTGATGGTGAACTCGTTTCGTTCAGAAAGAGGGCTCCAGTTCTGTCCACTATCAGTTGAAAGGTCCACTCTTGCGTCAATTCCAACAATTGCAGCCATGTTTAAATATCCTCCGTAAAGTATCTTCTTATGCACCTCCGTCACACAACAGAGTACGCTGTCTTAGTTCACAATTTTTTCCTTCACCTACTTCCTTCAATTGTTATTGTGCTCTAAACGCCACAAATCCATCAGGTGCATCCTCTTCTACCCGTTCCCAAGATTTAAGCAAAGTAAAACCTGCCAAGACCTCCGGAACATAAAGGATACCACCCTTAGCAACTCTCCAAGAAGTAAGTTCTAAACCAAACCATTTCTGCTTAGTTCCACGACCAAGATAAGCCACACGTTCAGAAATACCCTGACGACGAAACGAGGTGTCACGAAGCATTTTCTTAACAAGTGCTGCACCAACAATTTCAGTTCCCTCAGGGAATTTTACTTCTTTATCTGGGATTAAAGGTACTCGACCAGACAACTCGGGTTTTTCTTCTTTCGGTTGAAGATGACGATCAATAGATGCTAAAGGAATAACCTTATCTTCCTTCTTCTTTTTCTTCGAAGAACGTGATCTCTTAGGCTTTGGTTCCTCAACTATAATAGCCTCATCTATAGTCTCCTCAACCACGGCCTTCTCAACTACTTCTTCTTCAACAGGCTCAACTTCAGGCTGTTCATTTGAATCTTGGAACATATTTCCTCCTTAAAAATCAGGTCCTTCAACCACACGTATCTCAAAAGGTAACCAATACATCGGTACATCATTCATCTGTGTAACTTCTGGTTGATCTATTCTTTCTATTCTAACCCATGGTGTTTTACCATCAAGAGTGTGATCCCCCTCAAATAATGTTGCTAGGATTTCAATAATCTCTCGAAGTTCATCCTCAACTTCTTTTATCTCTCCAGTATAACGGAGCATAAATACCCCAATAATACTCCAATTCCAAATCTTTTTCTTGAAGGGTTCAATAAAACTTCGACTTCCTCCACCAAAATCTAATAGACATCCGTACTTTTTACTTTCACCAAATAATTGCGTTAACAAGGTATCAATATCTCCAGCAACCACCTGATCCGTATGATCCATCTGTTCACTAAACGCTGCATAAATCGCATCAATAACAGCTTGCTCTTTTTCTCTATATCCCACAACTATCCTCCAAACTCCCGCTTACCAATTTTACTTATAAATCCACGACGAATGAAATTAACATACAATCTAAACCAAGTAGAATACCCTTTCCGTACCATCCGATGAAAATGTTCAGCCCCAGGAGTCCTAGACATAATCTCACCGTAGTAATCATATCGAGGAGTTCCAGGTGGATATTTTGATGTAAAGTGTGACATACCCCGTTCAGCAATTTTATTCGCAATAATTCCAGCAGCTTGCTTAAGGTCCCGCTTAAAAGGTCGAGATGGTCGGCTACGAAGATTCGCTCTAGGACCACCATACTTGGTCATTCTCCATGTCCCACGTTGATCCGAAGGACGTTTAAAAACAAACCCCGGCTTAGTCACCATCCAATCTACAATTGCTTTGGCAGGAGGCTTCTTAGCTCCTTTAGAACGACCCTCACGAATAAAAATATTCGCTCCTATAGGTCCTTCATAAATTACTGCATCATGCTCACCTGATTTTCTAACAAAAATATTCTTGGCAGATGCACCACTGGCACCAACATTCTCTTTACCACCTACAGCAAGGCGCTGTCGTGCAAGTTCAGCAATTCGTTCAGCAACCGACAGTGCAGCCGTCTCTAAAAAATCATCAGCGATCCTTCTATGTACAACACGATCCTTTAGAAGACCTTGAACCTCATCAAGATCAACATGAACTCGTAAAGCTCCTATGCCATAATCAGCAGTCATATCAGACTTAGGAAGCACGAATCTTCTCCCTACGAAGCATACGCTTCATAATCTGTGTTAGGTGTGAGGTCAAACCAACGTTTAAATTCGGAGTTGTCTCTCCTTCTTGTCGATCTGGAGAAGCCCACTTAATCGTGGAATCAGCACCATAACGCTGACGATAATTAATAATCGCTGCAATCATAGCAGCCGCAGTTGCCTTAATCTTAGGAGAAACCGTAGTATCTCCTGAAGTATAATCAATCTGAACGTTCAGTACACCCTCAGGAAAATTCTGAGTTGTAAGTTCTACTCGATTAGAATAAACAACATAATCTCCTGAAATCAGAGCAACACCATGAATTCGAATTGCTTCAATCGAAATAATTGGGGGTTCTCGCACGATAAGCAAGTTTGTTCCATCCCCATCATGTGTTTCATTTGTAAGTACAATAGACAATCCTAGATTAGGCGTACCCATCCGTTCTCGAATCATATCATCAACCACTTCACTCCAGAAATCTTTTAAATCACTAACTGGAAATGGATGAAGTGATACTGCTTCTTCTTTAGAGCACAATTCCCAAGCCATAATATCCTCTTTAAAGTCTAAATTTGGACTAAGTACTACAATCGAAAAGAAAAATGGGGTGCCCACAAGGGACACCCCACCAGATTTCTCTAAAAGACCTATGGGATTAGGCCAGTTTAACGTGACGGACTACACTAACCAAGTTTGGATGAACGAGACGTGCTGCGATGTAACCCTTCAACATATAGTCAAAGGTATCCTTAATACGAGCTAGTTCAACAAACGAGAATAGACGGTCAGTCTGTCGTCCCATATCATCGATCTTACCCAAGAATGCTCCACCACGACGAGGGTTGTAATTGGCAAGAAGAATATTCTGCTCACCAGCAGACAACGGCTTGATTGCCTTAAGAGTTGTTCCTGCGCCAGTATCGATAGAACCATCATCCAAGTATGCTTCAACTGAACCATTGACTGTACCTGCGGAGTCATAGGTCAATGCCGGGATGATATCAAGAATCTTCAAGTTTGCATTTCCGGTTGCAAGACCTCTCCAAATAATATAGAGAAGTGCAGTGGCATCAGCGGTCCACGCAAGGTTGACTTCGTTGTTGGTTGTTTCCGTGGTATCACTATCCTCTGTACCAGCAACCTGTTCGCCATAAGCGGTCACAGATGAAATAACGTAGAAGTACTCGTCATCAATCAATGAGCCTGTGGCACCCTTAGTTGCGGTAACAGCAGGGGAAGTTGTGGTTTCTGCCGGAGAAATGAAGTCAGATTCCATGATCGGAACGTTTGCATATGCTGCCATGATGATTTTTCCATCGGCCAATACTGCTTCGGTCAATGGAATTTGAACCTTAGTCTGGAGGCCATCGACAACCTGCTTCATACGGGTGCCCATGAGCCAAACCTTCGGGTCTCCCCGAACGCCTCGGAATCCTGTTGCCTTAGCAATTGCCTGATCCAAGTCATCCAGTGCGACTATGTTTCCACCACCATCAATGATGTTGGCAGGAGAATAGGCGAACATACGAGGAATAATACCTGAGTACTGATAAGCATCACCAGTGAAGGTAATGTCATCTGCACAGCCCCACATGAGACCATATTCAATGATGTTGGACATACCTTCGAGCGAACCCTCAAGTTCAGTGGAGAGCGCATCAATGAAGCCCTCATCCATAGACTGAGCAAAACCAGAAACCGATCCCCAAATACGCTGAATCTTCATCTGGACAGTTTTGCGCTGGTAGACCGAGTTCTTTGCATTCGCCGGGGTGACCTCACCTTCGAACCAAGCCTGCGGGTGGCTAGAACGAACATTGTACTCGTGGGTCTTGCTTCCTGCCTCAAGAACACTGAACAATACAGCAAGAGGCTGAAGCTTCAAAAGTTCCTCGTGGAGAATCGGGTCAAGATCGTAAGGCAAAAGTGCAGCACCATCACCAGTGGTTAGAAGTGCCTTTCGGAGTTCTTCTCCACCGCCGATCTGCTCCATGATATTCTTATAAATACGATCCTTTACGGTTTCCATGATTTTTCCTTTAAAAAAGATTAACTGCGCTCACGAATCGTAACTCGTGGCTGATCACTTAGATAATTGCGAATTGCTGACTTTAGCATATCAGGCTTTTTACCACCTGCGCTCTCCGAAGACTCTTGAATTTCTTCAGCAGTCTCATGTGGAAGAGCAGTTATTGCTGTCTGTCCCTTTCGCTTTGCAGGCTCCATAAGATTACTTACCATCTCTGTCAACTCTGCAACTTGGAACTGAAGGTCTAAAACCTCAGCTACTAATGTGGATTCCTCCTCATCAGCTTCCTCTACATCTTCTACTTTCTCCGCCTCTGGCTGCTCAGTTCCCTGAACCTCTGCCTCGGCCTCTGAGAGAGCATCAATTAGAGCCCTTGCCAATGGAAGATACTCTTCCACGGTAGCTGGACTAATGCCCAGTTCTTCCTCTTCAATCGATTCTTCCTCGATTGTGTCAACCTCGGACGCAACTTCCTCCTCAGGTTCGAGGTCCGTCTCTTCGGTAGCTTCTTGAGAATCAAACAAAACGCTATCTGGATCGTTCTCTTCATCTTCCTCAGTAAGTCGAACATCAAGGTCTTCAAGAACTTCTTCAACACCCTCATCTTCTTCTACTGCTTCAAGAGCTTCCTCTTCTTCATCAACAGAAGATTCAAGTACTTCTTCAGTCTCTTCCTCAGCCAATTCCTCAGCTTCGTCAACTGATGCCTCGATCTCTTCTTCGATAGTTTCCTCCGCCACGATCTCCTCTTCCGGCTGGAGGTCCTTTTGTAACTTTGTCATATCGATTCCCTCCTCCGTTGCAGGGGTCGTAACTGCGCCCAAGGCTTTAGAAACCATGGCGAAACCATGTTCAACAACCATTTGACGCAATTCTCGATTCATAGGAACACTTTTTTCTTCATCCAAAAAGAGACGTGCATCATAGTTAGCAGGATGATCTACCAAACTAATCTCAACAAGATCATAGTTAACAATCGTCCAACCACCTGTCTCTTCATCAATCTCAATGTCAGCCCATGAACTAATAATAATACCAACACTTAAAGCTTTCAAAAGCCCATTCTTAACCTGGAACACGGCTTCGGGATCAATAACATGAATCTCCACCTCATTCCACTTAAGACCATCATCTTTACCAATGTTAAGAACTTTTGCAACTGGCTTAGGCATATGCATATAACGAATATTGCCCCATTGTCGGTACTTCGGAATAGCGTTTTCTGTTGCTTCCCTTGTGATAATGTCACCAACTTCATCAACTGCATCACTAGTAAAAAATCCACGAACAAAGATACTTCCATCTTCCTGAACTACAAAACCCTTACTAAGTGGAACACCAATATGCTTGTGAATAAACTGTCCTCGTGATCGTACAGCCATGTCCGTCTCCTTCAAAAGTTAGAGGGCTCCCCTCTGCGCAGCTTCAATAAGTAGTTTTGCACGACGAACCCCATAAACTCGTGATAATTTTTGAAATCCAACATCTTTCACCATATCACAGGTGAGTGACTTGGCTCCACCATGCAGTACAATAGGAATACCCCAAATATTCTTCCAGCGTTCGTAAAGAACAGGAACTACCGCCTCTGGAAGAAATCCATCAATATCCGGGCTACGAGGAGCCAATCGATGCGTTCTACGTCTAATTACTATGTTTGACATATTCATCTATTCCTCTACAATTGAATCCACACAAAATCGGAAACTTCCTTTTTTATAAAATCTCTTTATTCTTTTCTAAGAGTCAACTCACTAACTTTAGAAACCATTCTTCGTGCAGCTTGAGTAGAAATTGCGTCTACCAATTGATACATCGCTCTTGTAATTGGATCAGCAGTATACCAAACCTTCGGAGTATTACAATCAGGACAACGAATTACAAGATTGGGTCCTCTTGTTTGCATATACTTTCCCCCAATATCTTCTGCCGGATGAAATTCACCACCAAGAACACTCCCCAAACATCGTCTGCACTCCTCATTAATGCAAAACCACTCGGTTGTTTTAGCCATTTTGAACTTCCTCCACAATTCCAAAAACATTCTCAAAAATTTCTTTTACGGCTTCTACATCATGGGCATGTTCAAGCCGTTTTTGTACTAAACTTGCAATTTCTACGGGAATATGTTCTGTTCTATATGAACGAAGTTTCATCCCTCGTCTCATTCGACCTACAGCAAATTTACGCCATGCCCGAATCTCTGCAATTAACCTTCCGGTAACCTCGGTTCGAAAAGTATTCGCAAGTCCCTGTGCTTCATCCCAAGATTCAGCATTAATCTCTGGACCTTGCCAATCACCTAATTGAGGATTAGCTTCAGAACGAGTTGTTGTAAGAAACGGACCAACTCCAGCTTCAAGTTCTTGAAGTTGCCTAGCAGCATCATCATGATCATCTCCACGAGGCGGGTCTTGATCATCATTAGTTGGTTCTCCCGTTTCAGATGGAGAATCCTCTTCGTCTTCTCGACCTTCAGGTGGACTACCTCGTGGTTCTTGACCTACATTAGAAGGCATTATATAAATATCACCGCCTTCCCTATCTTCCCGCCCCAATTCTTCACGAGCTTCATTAGGACTCAAAACTCCAAATTGAATATATCGCATATGAACTGTTGCTCGTTCCACTGCGGTCATAAAATCTGGATTGTTAAATTGAAAAACCCAACCTTCAGAAAGAAATTCACGAACATGAACCTGTTCATAAAGAGCGGTTTCAACTAATTTAAAAAGCGGCTCCATAGTTGTTTCATGAAACTGTCTACGAGCTTCACGAATATTAGCACTTGATAAAGTCTCTCCAATTCCAAGAACCGGACCACTTGTTCCGGCTACAGCCAACGTTTCTTCTCGAACATCATCTCGGGCTTCAATATACGGAAGAGAATCCGGTAAATCATCTACCCGCTCAATTTTTAATTCGCCTTGAACAGCAACCGGATTACGCCCTCGATTCTGCGGTCCAGCATATTTGCTATTTAAAAGTGAAACAAATGTGTCAAAGGCTTCATCAGAAATGTCGTGCGGAAGCATATAAATAAGTTCCGGACGATTGCTATTTTTCATATACTCACGAGCAGCCGTTTGAAGATACAAATCAAGCGGAAGCGTGTATTCTGTTAGAGCCTCGATATCTGATCCACCAAGAGGTGATCCTTCCCAATCAGGATTCATAATAAATACAATATCGCCTGGATCATCAATTTCAGTTCGAATTCTTGGGTCTTTGACAGGATACTGAATAAAGGCTGGACTCTTAAAATAACCGAATTCATCCACGTTAGGAACAACAAGTCCCGGTAGATGGTCAAAACCAATTGTTTGCCCTGCATTATTGCGAATTAAAAGATACGCAGCCTGACCAAAAAAACGTAGATACTCTGCACCAATGGTAAGTTTATACGCCAAACTTTGATAATCTTTAATGTTATCCCATTCACGCTCTTGATTAGCATAAAATCGAAGTAGCCTCGTGCGTTGTTCGTCTGTAGCCGCTTCTCCCCAGTCATCATGCTTCGACAATTTCCACCATGCACCAATCGTAGCACGACCAATAGCACTCATAGCCGCACGAGTATATCCATGCACTTTAATCGTATCCATCATTGTCCAAAAAAGAAGGAACTTTTTTAGGCTAGGATATGCTTCATTTTTAAATAGTGCTTGTATATCTGCCGGAAAAACTGGCCTGTATTCTGATTCCGCTGCTCTCTGAATAACAGCGATCCTACGGTCACCCGTAGAAACATTCCTTGACAAGCCAAGTACTCTACTCATAAAGACACCTCATAATAGTAATCACTACAATCGATTAGCCCTTAAATCGAGCGTAAATTTCAATTGAAGTCAAGTTGCCCACTTTCTCAGCAGTTCCAAAGGTAACAGACGCATGAAAAAACCAAATACCTTCTTGATCAAGATCATCTTCCACAGTTTGGTACTCTAAATAATATTCGTCCTCAATTGAAGCAATCCATGATCCCTCAGTTCCGTCAGGTTTCTGATAAAGAATTTTTGGGTTTGTTGCTCCAAGAAGACTATTTATACAATCAATCCGAATTAAGGGATCGTCGTCAACATAAAATTTCTGTTCATCTGTCATATTAATATCTCTCCGTTTCAGTCTGAGAAACCAACTCGATTACCAATGAAATTCCAGAGTCTAACATAAGTATTGCTGGAAGTTTAGAAACCATTGGAAGTACCGCTGAAAGACGAGAACTTCTTGCTATCGTCATAGAAATCTGAGATTCTTCTTCTACTGTAATTCCCAACAATGATTTCAAAAGAATAATTGCTCTTCTTAAAATTCTAGAAATTGCTAAAAGTGTATCGGTGATTCCTACAGAATCAGCAAGAACAACAATAATTCCTCTAATAGCTACAATCGCATCAGTAATTCCAACGGCATTACTTATTGAAACTACCCCGGCATAAATTTTACTTAAGGCATCTGTTATCCCCATCGAATCAGTTAGACTTCTCCTAAACTGTCCAATTCTACTAAAGACATCAGTGACTCCAACAAAACCAGCGATTGAAATTACTCCAGAGTAACTCCGACTTAATACATCAGTTATTCCCACCGTATCAATTAATGTCGTAATTAATACAAGTGTCGAAGAAAACACATCGGTAATTCCGACAGTATCGACAAGTACCACAATTCTTCCTACCGAGATAGAAATCGTATCGGTGATTCCTTCTGCATCGAAGATTGGTCTTATAAATGTTCCAACCTTGGAAAGAACATCTGTGATTCCCACTGGGTCAGACAAACCTATCACAAAATCAATCGATAGAGAAACAACGTCTGTAATTCCCACATTATCCAGTAAAACTACGATCCTACCAATTGACACAAAAACTATATCAGTTGCTCCCACATTATCCAGTAAAACTACGATCTTACCAATTGACGTAAAAACCACATCAGTTATTCCCACATTATCCAGTAAAACTACGATCCTACCAACGGACACGGAAACCACATCGGTTATTCCTACAGTATCGACAAGTGCCACAATTCTCCCTACTGCTGTAGAAAGAATATCAGTGCTTCCAACAGTATCAGCAACACCTCTAATATAGGTTCCAATCTTTGTTAAAGTATCAGTGATTCCAACCGTGTCTACTAAAGTTGCTAAGATTGCTACAAATACACCAACAGTATCTGTTATACCAATTGTGTCCGCTATGTTTATAACATACTCTATTATAATTGAGGTGGTATCTGTGATCCCTTCTGCATCAGAAAGTGCTCTTATAAATGTACCAACTTTAAATATAGCATCTGTAATTCCTAGAGTATCTACTAACACTACAATAACATCTACTGATGTTGAAACAACGTCCGTAATTCCAAGAACATCGCCCACAACACTTCTTACAAGATATCTTATAGTTGTTACTATGTCAGTGATTGAAACTGCGTCAGCAAGAGCCACAATTCTTCCTACCGATTTAGAAACAATGTCTGTAATCCCAACGAGATCAGTGAGAATTATAAGTTTCTCTACCGATTTAGAAATAATGTCTGTAATCCCAACGGGATCAACAATTGCCAACACATACTGAACCGAGATAGAAAGTACGTCCGTGACTCCTATTGTATCTGCTAATGATACAATCCTCCCGATTAATATTGAAGCTGTATCAGTAATTCCTTCGACATCAGTAATACTTCTGATATAAGTTCCAACTTTTGATACTGTGTCTGTAATACTGATTGAATCAACTAAAACAACTACTTTTTCAATCGCTGTTATAAATATGTCCGTAATCCCTACAGCATCAACAACGAACACTATTCTTCCCACTGATTTAGAAATAGTGTCGGTAATTCCTACAGGATCAACTAAACCTTTTACATAATCAAGTGCAATGGTTAATACATCGGTAGTTCCAACCGAATCAGTAAGTCCTATTACCTTTCCAACGATAATTGCAATTGTATCAGTAATATCAACCGTTTCTAAAAGACTTACAACAACACCTTTTGCAGTTGATATAACATCCGTAATTCCTACAGTATCAACCAATGTAACAAATATAGTTAGAAGAGTGTTTATATTGTCTGTGATTCCGACTGCATCAGAAATGCTTCTTATAAAGGCTCCAATAATACTTATAACATCAGTAATACCTTCGGCATCGGCAATACTTCTTACATATGTACCGATTAAAGACATGGTATCAGTGATTCCTACTGCATCTGTTAAAGAAACGATTCTTCCTACTATCGTAGATAAAGCATCAGTGATCCCAACGGCATCTGTAAGTACAGCAAATCTAGCATCTCCCGAAAGAGCACCACCAATACTCCAAATCAAACCCTCAAGCTCAGTTAAACGAGTTTCGATAACAGAAATTACGTCAGTGATTCCTACAGTGTCTGCTAAACTTACTATACGACCAACAATTAATGATATTACATCAGTGATTTCTTCTGTATCCGCAAGAAAAATTGTTATTTGTCGTGCAGTCGATAAAGCATCTGTGATTCCTACAGTGTCTGCTAAAGCTACAACTACTTCAACAAGAGTAGAAATAGTATCAGTTATACCAACCGTGTCTACAAGAGCTACGATAACTCCTACAAATGTGTCTATAGTATCAGTGCTTCCAACAGTATCAGCAACACCTCTAATATAGGTTCCAATCTTTATTAAAGTATCAGTGATTCCAACCGTGTCCGCTAAACCTTTAATAAACGTTCCTATTTTAGAAATTGCGTCTGTTATTCCTACTGAGTCAGCGACGGCTTTAATAAGTCCTCTAGCATTGGTTACAGTATCAGTGATGCCAAGTGCATCTACTAAGGCTGCATAAATGGCTTCGCCGGATACAGGCTCATCGAAGCCTATCTCTCTTGCAAGCCACCCTGTATCTCCCGTGGTTTCACTATAGCAATCAAAGCCAGTCGTAGTTATGCTGGTTGCGCCCGTTCCCTTACATGGAGAAGCCGTACTATAGCTGGTAACAAAAACCATAGGCGTTGAATCGAAGGTATCAGCAAATGTTACGGCTTCCTGAGCCTTTGAAACCTGTTGGTCGTGGATACCACTGTCATACTGCTTTGCCATCTACTTATGCTCCACACCTATCGCAATTGCCTGTTCGCATTCCTTGGGGATTGAAATTGTAGCTGCACGTATCAATCAAACGGATGTCTTGCTCAAAATATGGAAAAGCACCACAACGCTTGGGCTTACCTCCTGATACGTGCCAACTGCAACCATCCTGGCTTACGTTCATGCAAGGAAATCCCTCGTCAGGATGGTTCATTTCCCAACCCCACTCCGGGTCATCTTCCTCATTCAAATCTGGGTCGCCACTGGTAGCAAGTTGGAAGAGGTCTATTGCCTCACCATGCACAAGATAGATATTAGCAATGCGGTCTAAATCTAATGAAAAGATAAGATGGCAACATTTATTTAGCATATCTGGATTATCTGCCCTAAAGTTCACAAGGTCAACATCAGGGTGGATAACGGAAAGAAGATCAATTTTGGCTTGTCGATCAGCCTCTACTTCTGTTAAAATCCCTTCTGCTAGTAGTTCTAATTTCCGTTGTTTATAGATAGCAAAACATTCTTCATTGTCTAAATATGGACGATTCTCAATCGGCTTTTCCGCTAAATCCGAAAATTTATGGCTACTTTCCCAAGCACCCTTCGGCCAATTTCTTGCTTCATCTGGATGTACATCTTTCTTTTTCCTATTATAATTGACAGTCATTAACTTGTCTCCCAAAAACCATTCGTATACATCGCTACCCAGTTGCAATTGTCCCCCGCCACTTTTATTTCCGTCGCCACATCACAGCCCGTGGTCGTGATGTTAGCCGCTGATGTTTTTCCACCCTTCCAGTCCGTCGCCCCTCCGGAATATCCAGTAATCACTATCGGAGCAGAGGCAAACGTGTCGTTAAATGAAACTGCCTCAAGTATCTTTGTGACAGCTACTTGCAAAGTACCGCTGTCCATTTCTGGATGTGTACCTGCCGCACCCGCATCGTATCCAGGCTCTTTTGCCAAATATCTCAATCCGGTAACTTCCCCGCCTACGTCTGCTTGGGTGGTGGTTACACTACCCTCCTCGACCATTGACTTCTTTTTATCTGTGTCCGCCGCAACAATAAGGTCAACGGGGGCACTATCAAAGGTGTCGTTGAAATCTTCTGTATTGGATTGGGCCGCCGTTATAGTCCAAATATCTGCGTCTGTCATTAAAGCCACTATCCTCCTCCTTTAGCAATACCACGCATAACTCCACGATTGGCTCCTCTACGACTAGCAAAACCTTCTCCACCACCTTCCTCATATTCTAGATGAAGTTCTGGGGCCTTTCCAGTATCATCATCCCAACTGTAATAATTCATAAACACAGATGACGATCCATTGTCAAGGTGTAGCATCACCAAGTCTTGATTTGCATTCCATCCACCACGATCAAAAATATCAGCGAGAACGGTCTTTAATTCTGGTGTGTCATAAGGGGTACTACCCCCTGCCCATGCTGATGGCGTCCAATCAACCCCTGTGGCTGTGGTATTTCTATCCTTAACCTTCTCTCCAGCCGAATCTGCAAATTCTGGAGCATCATCAATAGCCTCGCCGTAGAGTGTAGAAAGTACCGAGGTAGGGCTCACGTTAGAGTCATTAGATACCAACGTAAGATATGCTGTTTGTACGATTGGCGTATTTGGAACATTGACTGTCTGAAAACGCATACCTGATTCAAAAATATCCGTTGACCAATGACCAACCATAAGAGTACCGTCCAGGTCTATACCACCAGCATCCTCCAGAGCATCGTCTAGACTTGCCCCTACTACCTCATCGACATCAGTATCCACCATGACTGGAAAAGTTGCATTGGTGATGAAGTCCATTGGGACTAAGTGTGTAATGTATAAAACGTTACCAACCTTCTTGAATCTGAGCGTACCTAATTGCTGAGTTCCACCAGAATCCCATGACTTCGGTAGACCAAACCACCAGATTGCGTTGTCACCGCTATCTCGAAATTCAACGTATCCTTGTGTATCACGATCTTGCTGATGTCCAAGCATTCCCCATTCTTCCCCGTTGATATAAGGCGTCACACCTGACGAATGGGCAAAAATCATATTCAACGCAAGAACAGGATTACCACCGTCGATGATATACTGCTCCATTGTTGGAAGGTCAGTTAATACACCGATTGTCAATAACTTTCTTAGCCTTTCCGATTGTGCTTGCCAAGAGAAATCCAACCCTGGTCCATAACCATCTTCCCAGAATAGTTTATTGCCGCCTTCAATAGAAGCGACTACAGACTGAGGTATCTCAATCTGCTGAATCTGTTCTAGATCATTGGTATATTGGAGAGCGTGGGGCTGGAATCTTACCCATTCGTCGTTAACGGGGTTTCGATATTCAA
>Ga0255055_10000471_pt1 | contig 31303 bp, 32 predicted proteins | sample JV7_2_27_MG_FD_188633 | JGI IMG/M metagenome (GOLD analysis project Ga0255055, IMG submission 188633) | Seawater microbial communities from Jervis Inlet, British Columbia, Canada - JV7_2_27 | ecosystem: Environmental > Aquatic > Marine > Inlet | place: Canada: British Columbia | collected...
TATCTTTTTGGTGAATGGCGGCATGTAACTGGTTGAGCGTGGATTTCTCGAGATCCCTGAGTTCCGGCGCAAAGGTGTTTAACGGCAGCTCCATAGGCTGTCTACCCCCTCTCACGTGATTTGTTTGCACATAACATCTCTATACCGAAATGCAAGCCGGTCCGACCCTATTTCGGCTGGTCATCGTCTACCCGAAAAAGGAGGTCCCGGATGTGTTTTTCCTCCTTATCGTCCGGGGAGCGCTTCGCATCGAATTTTCCGAGGGACAAATCTATTTTCTTGAGGGTTGCCCTGATTGCCGACAACTCCGAGGAGGCAGACGCGAGACGTCTGTCCAGACGTTTGATGGATGAAACGATCGAGTACAGTATTATCAAGATAAAAACCGCAAAGATTACGCCCCAATATTTCGGGTCGGACAGGGATGCGATGATGCCTGCGGTCGCCTCGGTTAACCAGGAAACGAACGTGCCGGTGGTTCCCATCGTTTTCCCCTACGTCGCAAAGACGAAGTTACGGCAAGTGACCTCTACGAACCTCCTCCCGCACCATGGTTCCTCCAAAACCATATCACCATTCAAGGGGACGGGAAAACATCGTTCCGGTTCAAGCGACCCGGTTCCTGCTCGGACACTTTTTTTCCTCCCGGGTGCGTCTCCTAAGAACGTCCCCGAATGGGAGAGGAAAAAACCCCGGAGATCCTGAAAGGATTCCGGGGTTGCGAGGTTCGATGGAGCGGGCGAGGGGATTTGAACCCCCGACTTCAACCTTGGCAAGGTTGCACTCTACCACTGAGTTACGCCCGCGTCGGGAACTCGATTCTATGAAAATCGCCCAAGCCTTGTCAAGGAATCGGTCCGGGCACACCGCTACTTGAAGATCTCCTTCAGGAACCGCAGGAAATAGTCCATCCCCGACCATGCCGTGAGGATCAGGCCCGCCACCAGAAACAGCATCCCCAGAAGGTGGATGTCGATCCCCATCACGGGGTAGTTGAGGATGAGCGCTCCGACTCCGATGGACAGTATGATCGTCTTCGCCTTGCCCAGGGGGGAGGCCGCGATGACAAATCCCTCGGTGGAGGCGACTCCCCGGAGCGCAGTGACGCCGATCTCGCGCGCGACGATGATGGCCACCATCCAGGCCGGAACCCTGCCCGAGGGGATCAGCATCACCATCGCCGAGCAGACGAGGAGCTTGTCCGCCAGCGGGTCGAGGAGTTTCCCAAGCGACGTGACCATCTTGTAGCGCCTCGCAATGTACCCGTCGAAGAGGTCCGTGAAGGCCGACACGGTGAACAGGATCGTCGCCACCACCGAACGGGCGAAGGGGATTTCGCGCCCGTCCGGCATGTACAGCAGCACCACGACGACCGGCACGGTGAGAATTCGGAAAAGCGTGAGGAGATTGGCCGGGTTTAACCGGCTGTTTCCGTTCATTCGTCGGATTGGTATTGCCGGTAGTAATTCATCACCCTTTTGACGTAGAGACGGGTTTCCTTGTACGGGGGGATGCCGCCGTACTTTTTCACCGCATCGGGGCCGGCGTTGTAGGCGGCCACGGCGTGGACGAGGTTCCCCCCGAACGTTCCGAGCAGTTCCTTGATGTACTTGACGCCCCCCTCGATGTTCTCGATCGGGTCGAAGGGATCGGATACGTTCATTCGCCTGGCGGTGAACGGCATGAGCTGCATCATCCCCTGCGCCCCCTTGGGCGACACGGCGAAACGCTCCCCGTTGGATTCCGCCTTGATGATCGCCTTGACAAGCGCGGGGGAAAGGTTGTTCGCCCGGGAATACCGATCGGCGTATTCCATCATCCAGCGGTTATCCATCCCCGAAGATCTCCTCCGGGGGGGGCGCTTCGGTGCTTCCCGGAGGTACAGTTCCCCCTTGAAGCCTTCCGGAGTGTTGGTGAAGTGGACGACCCCGTCCTTGTCCACATGCCGGTAGATATCCGCCGAAATAACCGTTGGACAAAGGAGGAATGGTATGATTAAAAATAGGCGTAAATCCTTCATATTTCTACATTTTAGGATAATTGCATTTTCCTTGTCAATCGGCAGGGGGTCCGCGGGAGGGGGCGAATGGAACGGCATTCCAATTTCCTCGTCATCGGAAGCGGCATCGCGGGACTCAGTTTCGCTCTCCGCGCAGCGAGGAAGGGATCGGTAACCATTATCACGAAAAGGAATGCCTCCGAGTCCAGCACGGCCTACGCCCAGGGAGGCATCGCCACCGTATGGAGCGGCGAGGATTCGTTCGAATCGCATATCGAGGATACTCACCGGGCGGGGGCCGGCCTCTGCCATTCCGACGTTGTGGATCTGGTCGTCCGCGACGCGCCCGAGCGCATCCGGGAACTGATCGAGTGGGGGGTCCGGTTCACCCGCAGGAAGGGGGGGCGAGATTACGACCTCGGCCGCGAGGGGGGGCACTCGAAGCGCCGCATCCTCCACGCCCGGGACCTGACCGGCCGCGAGGTGGAGCGCGCGCTCCTCTCCCGGGCACGCGCAAACCGCCGGATCCGGATCTACGAGAACCACGCCGCCGTCAACCTCATCACCCGAAAGAAGGTGGAGTCGTTCGACCGCCGCAAGGAGGACGAGGCGATCGGGGCGTACGTACTCGACCTGAAGAAGGGTACGGTCCGCACCTTCCTGGCGGATGCGACGATCCTCTCCACGGGCGGATCCGGGAAGGTCTACCTGTACACGAGCAACCCCGATATCGCCACCGGGGACGGCATCGCGATTGCGTACCGGGCCGGGGCGACGATCGCCAACATGGAGTTCGTCCAGTTCCACCCCACCTGTCTCTTTCACCCCCACGCCAAGTCCTTCCTCATCTCGGAGGCGATCCGCGGCGAGGGCGGGAAGCTGCTCAACCGGGCGGGAAAGCAGTTCATGCAGGGGGCGCATCCGATGATGGAGCTCGCCCCACGAGACATCGTCGCCCGGACCATCGACGCGGAGCTGAAGCGCACGGGGGAGGACTGTGCCTACCTCGACATCACGGGGAAGGGGCTGGCCTTCTTCCGGAAGCGGTTCCCGAACATTTACAAGACGTGCCTTGCCTTCGGGATCGACATCACGAAGGAACCGATCCCGGTCGTCCCCGCGGCGCATTACCAGTGCGGCGGGATCCGGACCGACCTGAACGGGGAGACCGACATCCTGCGGCTGTTCGCCATAGGCGAGTGCGCCTGCACCGGGCTGCACGGGGCCAACCGGCTCGCCTCCAACTCCCTCCTCGAGGCCCTGGTCTTCTCCGACCGGGCGGCCGCGCGGGCCGCAAACGCGTACGCCGGAAAACCTCGCCCCCGGATCCGCGTGCCCGAATGGGACCCGGGGAAAGCGCAGGACTCGGACGAGGCGGTCGTGGTCTCCCACAACTGGGACGAGATCCGCCGACTGATGTGGAACTACGTCGGCATCGTACGTTCGAACAAGAGGCTCGAAAGGGCTCTCGACCGGATCGAACTGCTGAAGAAGGAGATCTCGGAGTACTACTGGAACTTCAAGGTGACGGGGGACCTGCTGGAGCTGCGCAACATCTGCACCGTTGCGGAGCTGATCGTCCGATGCGCCATGCAGAGGAAGGAGAGCCGGGGGCTGCACTCCACGATCGACTACCCCTACCTCGACGAGGAGCACGGGAGAAAGGACACCCCCATCCGGCGCACGTGGTTTTAACGGGCGCCGGCCTCCAGGGTTCCGTTCCGGAAGAGTCCGAGCACCGAGAGGGCCGATGCGACCTGTCCGGCGAGGTGCCAGACCGAGGCGTACCCACGGCGGTACGGTGAGGGATGGCAACGAAGCCGGTAGGGATGCAGCGGTCCTCGAATGCCGGAATCTGAGGGAATGGATCCCTGGAGGCCGGCTAGTTCCAGACCAGCACGGCGCGCCCCTGGACACCGGAAAGGACGAGCTTGAAACGGAGTGCGGCGGTCTCCGCACCGACCTTCTCCCCGGCCACCTTCGGAAACGCCACTTCGTACGCCCGGTACCAGGTTCCCGAGTAGGGGAAGAAGCGGGTCACCTCCTCGGGGCGCAAGGAGGTCCTCCGCACGTACACCGGCTCAAAATCCACCTCGTCCGCCCGCACGAGGTGCAGGGCCCACAGGGTCTCTTCCCTGTCAAGGTCGTTCGTCCGGTCGTCGGGGGTAAAAAGCGCGACGAAGAACCGTTCGTACGTTTCGGACTCCCCCTTCCAGCGGTTGATCATCCGCTCCTTGCGCTCCGCGTCGAGGTAGTAGATGCTCGCATACTCCTCCGAGAACGCCCGGATCCATTCCGGGGAAAGCCACGTGGAGGAGAGGATGAACCGAACCTCCAGGCCGTCGTGGACTTCCCGGGTACGCGTGAACGCCTCGGTGGTGCGCTCGTACCGCTTCGAGCCCAGGACCTTCTCGTAGAGCGTCGTTATGCGGGTCCCGCAGCCGGAAGACGTAAATGCTGCGGCTACGAAGGCTGCCGCGAGGAGTGAGGCCCCCAGGCGAAACCGGCCCTCAGGCATTTTCCACATCCTCTTTCAGGAACATCGGTTCGAGGCGGTACCCCTTTTCCGACAGGAACTCCGCCCCGCCCTCGTTCCGGTCGACGAGGCAGAGCACCCGGGAAACCACCAGACCGACCTCCTCGGCCCGCTCGATCGCCCGGAGGGTGGACCCCCCGGTGGTGACCACGTCCTCCACGATCGCCACTTTCATGCCCGACCTGAGATTCCGGATCCCCTCGATCCACTGGGAGGTGCCGTGCTTCTTGGGCTCCTTCCGGATGATGAAGGCGGGGATCGGGGTCCCCCGGAGAGCGCTGGTCATGGAGACGGAGGTCACGATCGGGTCCGCGCCCAGCGTGATCCCCCCCACCGCCTCGGGCATCCCGTCTTTTTCCAGCATCTCGTACAGGAGTCTCCCGGTCAGGACGGCTCCCTCGGCGTCGAGCGTGGCCTGCTTGCAGTCGATGTAGAAATCGGACTCGCGCCCCGAGGAGAGGATCACCTTCTTCTTCTCGTAGCTCTTCTCCTTCAGTATCGCCAGAAAACGCTCCCGGTCGCCTGCCATTCTCCATCCCCTCCGGTCGTGATGTAATCCGTGGTTTCGTCAGATCCTCACGGATCCGCGGAACAGCGGAAGTTGCTCCTCGGTGTCCTCCACTTCGAGGGGCACCATGTAGTCGCCCGTGAAGCAGGCATCGCAGTACCCCTTCCCCTCGTTGGGAACGCAGGAGTGAAGACCCTCGATGCTCATATACCTCAGGCTGTCGGAGGTGAGATACCGGTTGATCTCCTCCAGCGTGTGGGTCGCCCCGATGAGATCGCGCCGCAGGGGCGTGTCGATCCCGTAGAAGCAGGGGGAGGTCGTGGGCGGGGAACTCACCCTCACGTGGATCTCCTTCGCCCCGGCGTCCCGGATCATCTTCATGATCTTGCGTCCCGTGGTCCCGCGGACAATCGAGTCGTCGACCACGACGACGCGCTTCCCCCCCACCACGTCCCGGACCACGTTCAGCTTGATCTTCACCCCGAAATGCCGGATCGACTGCTGCGGCTCGATGAAGGTTCTCCCCACGTAGTGGTTCCGGATCAACCCCATCTCGAAGGGAATGCCCGAGGCCTCCGAAAATCCGAGCGCCGCGGGAACGCCCGAGTCAGGCACGGGGATGACGATGTCCGCGTCGGCAGGGCACTCTTTGGCGAGCTGACGGCCGAGGCGCTTGCGGACCTGGTAGACCGAGGATCCACCGAAGATCGAGTCGGGCCGGGAAAAGTAGACATGCTCGAAGATGCAGAACCTCGGCGGGCTGGCAGGAAACGGGTGCGAGGACCGGGCGCCCCGCTCGTCGACCACGATCATCTCGCCCGGCTCCACTTCCCGGAGGACCTCGCCCTCGATGAGGTCCAGGGCACACGTCTCGGAGCACAGGACGTACCCCCCCTTGATCTTCCCGAACACGAGAGGCCGGATCCCGTGCGGGTCCCTGACGCCGATGAGCTTGTCCCGGGTCAGGAAGACGAGAGAATACGCCCCCCGGACGTGGGACAGGGCATCCACGATACGGTCCTCGATCCGGTCAAGCCGGGACCGGGCGATCAGGTGGACGATGACCTCCGTGTCCATCGTCGACTGGAAGATCGACCCCTGCACCTCGAGATTGTTCTTCAGTCTCTGTGCATTGACCAGATTCCCGTTGTGGGCGATGGCGATGGAGCCGCTCTCGAAATCGACGACAAAGGGCTGCGCGTTCTTGAGCTCGGACGTTCCGGTTGTGGAGTAGCGTACGTGCCCGATGGCGAGATTGCCGGGCAGCTTCGCGAGGATATCCTCGGAAAAGATGTCGGCGACCACTCCCATCTGCTTGTGGAAGATGATGCCCTCCCCGTCGGAGGAAGCGATCCCCGCGCTCTCCTGCCCCCTGTGCTGGAGAGCGTAAAGTCCGAGGTAGACGAGGTTCGCGGCCTCCGGGTGGCCGAGCACCCCGAAAACGCCGCACTCTTCGTGTATCTCCGGGAACATGGCCGTCACACCGTCCCGAAGCCCGGGGTCTGCCCCGGGCCTTCCGCCGGCATTTTTCTCCCTACCGTTTGCGAACCCGGGCCGCACAGGCGATCCCGTCACATGCCCCTCCCGCACCGCATATATCGTTTATTGTAATACGGAATATCCAGGTACCCGGCGGGAGGGCGTTTTTTATCTCCGGAGGACGAAAGAGATGCGTCCTGCCCGGACTCACCGGGAGGGAAAATGAGAGCGAAAGTAACACTTGAAGATTTTAAGCCCAATCCATTGCAATACCTTGAATATCCCCCTGGAGTTTTATGCATACCCGCTTCCCTCCCGAAAGCCCCCCTGCGTCACGAAGCGGCGCACCGGCCCGCAGGCGCCGCCTGGTCGCCTGTGCCTGGCCGACCCGTTTTAAAAAACGCGGTCGAATATGTCGTCGATGTATCGCAAGTACTGCTTCCCGTCGAACAACTCCCGGAACTCCTCCCGGCTCAGACGCGACCGGACCTCGCGGTCCTTCCATAAAAACCCGGCCAAGTCCTTCTCCTTTCGCCACGCCTCCATGGCCGACTTCTGTACGATCTCGTACGCGCGTTCGCGCGACAGGCCCCGTGAGGCAAGTGCGAGCATGACCCGCTGGGAGAACATCAGGCCGTGCGTCCCGGCGATGTTTTTCTTCATCCGTTCCGGGTACACGACAAGCTTGTCCATGATGTCGTGGAAGCGCACAAGGGCGAAATCGAGCACGATGGTCGCGTCCGGCGCGATCACCCTCTCCGCCGAGGAGTGGCTGATATCGCGTTCGTGCCACAGGGGCACGTTCTCGAGGGCGGTGAGCGCGTACCCCCGGAGAAGGCGCGCAAGGCCGCACAGGTTTTCGGACAGGACCGGGTTGCGCTTGTGGGGCATCGCCGAAGACCCTTTCTGCCCTTTCGAGAAGCTCTCCTCGGCCTCCCGGACTTCCGTCCTCTGCAGGTGCCGGATTTCGGTGGCGAACTTCTCGAGAGAGGAGCCGACGACGGCGATCGTGGTGAACACTTCGGCGTGGCGGTCCCGCTGGACGATCTGGGTCGAGACGGGGGCGGGCCGCAAAGACAGCTTGCGGCAGACGTACTCCTCCACCGACGGATCGATGCTGGCGAACGTGCCGACGGCCCCGGAGAGTTTCCCCACCGAGATCACCTCCCGGGCGCGCTTGAGACGGGAGATGTTCCGGCGCATCTCGTCGGCCCAAAGGGCCATCTTGAGGCCGAACGTCACCGGCTCCGCGTGGATGCCGTGGGTGCGGCCGATCATCACCGTGTCCTTGTGCTCGAAGGCACGCTTTTTCAGGACGTCGAAGACCCTCTGCGCATCCCGGAGGAGAAGCGTGAGGGCCTGGCGCATCTGCACGGCGAAGGAGGTGTCGAGGACGTCGGAGCTCGTCATCCCGACGTGAAGGAACCGGGAGTCTTCCCCGATTTGCTCGCCAACCGAGGTGAGGAAGGCGATGACGTCGTGCTTTACCCGCTTCTCGATCTCCTCGATCCGCGGGATGTCGAACTTCGCGTTCTTCCTGACCCTCGCGAGGGCGTCCGCGGGGATAAAGCCTTGCCTGACCATCGCCTCCATGGCGAGGATCTCAATGTCGAGCCAGATCCGGAAGCGGTTCCTGGCCTCCCAGATTCTCGCCATCTCGGGCCTCGTGTACCTCTCGATCACGTCGGACCTCCCCTACCCGGTATGCCCGAACCCGCCCTCGCCCCGAGGAGTCGGGTCAAGGATTTCCACCTCCCGCCACGTCGCCCGGCCGACGGGGGTAAAGACGAGTTGCGCGACCCGATCGCCGCGCCGGACGGAAAACGGCTCGGCGCCGAGATTGACCAGTATCACGCGTATCTCGCCCCGGTAATCGGAGTCGATGGTCCCGGGCGAATTCAGGCAAGTGACGCCGTTGCGGATCGCAAGACCGCTCCGGGGCCGCACCTGCCCTTCCACTCCGGGGGGAATCGCCACCGAAATCCCGGTCGGGACGAGCGCCCTGCCCAGAGGGGGGATGGTGACCTCCCCCTCGATGTCGGCCCGAAGATCCATTCCCGATGCGCCCTCCGTCTGGTAGGAGGGCAACAGGTCCTTGCTGCCCTCGCGGACAAAACGGACGGGGATCGAAAGGACGGCCGGCATCCGTTTAGAAGGAAAGCGCGGCAGCGTCCGCCAGGTCGCCCACGGCAGCGAGTGAAAAACAGTCCCGGCGAAGCATGGTGGCTGCGAGGTCCCTCACCCTGTCCAGGGTCACCTCGTTCACCCTGCGGATCTCCTCCTCGGGTTCCTCGTACCGGCCGAGGAACATCTCGTGCATCGCCTGCTTGGTCATACGGAATGTGGCGTCCTCCATGCTCAGGAGAATGCTTCCCTTGATCAGTTCCTTGGCCAGGACGACCTCCTCCTCTTCCACCCTGCCTTCCGCGAGGTCCGAAAGAACCGCACCGGTCACCTCCAGCACCTCCCCTGCCTTGTCGGGAGTCGTCCCCGCGCAGATCTTCAGGATCCCCGTGTCGGCATAGGAGGAGAGGGAGGAGAAGACGGAATACGCGAGACCGCGTTTCTCGCGGATCTCCTGGAAGAGCCTGCTGCTCATGCTTCCGCCCAGGATGATGTTGAGCACGTGGGCATCGTATTTCAACCCGTTCGACCGGGACACCCCGGGGGCGCCCAGGCACAGGTGGAGCTGCTCGATCGGCCTCTCCCGGAGGAACACCCCGCGTTGCGGGACCGGGGGAGGCTCGGGAAAATGGCGCTTCCCGAGGGAAAGGAAACCCATCACCTGTTCGAACTCGGCCACGACACGTTCGTGCGGGATGTTCCCGACCACGGAAACGATCACCCCGCGTCGCCATAACCGGTCCCGGAAATACTCCGTGACGCGCCCCCTCGTAAACGCGGCAACGTTTCCCGACGTCCCCTGGATCGGGAGCCCCAGCGGATGTCCCCCCCAGTACGATTCGTGGAAGAAATCGTGCAGCAGGTCCTCGGGGCTGTCCTCGACCATGAGAATTTCCTGGAGGACGACGTCCTTTTCGCGTTCGAGTTCCCGGCTGTCGAAAAGAGAGTTCAGATAGATGTCCGAAAGGAGGTCGGCGACCAGGGGAAAATCCTTCGTCAGGACTTTTCCGAAGAACAAGATGTATTCCCGGTCGGAATAGGCGTTTATGGTCCCGCCGACGGATTCGATCTCGCGGGAGATGTCGATCGCCCGCCGACGCGCGGTTCCCTTGAACAGCATGTGCTCGATGAAGTGGCCGATCCCGTTGTCGGTGGGGGATTCGTCCCGGGAGCCCACGGATATCCATACCCCCACGGTGGCGGAACGGAGATGAGGGACATGCTCGCTCAGGATGGTGACACCGTTACCGAGGACCGTCTTCGCGACTGTCATGACATCGCGCCCGCCTCTGGCACCTACCGCCTCCCCTGCCTCCGGCCCCCACGGTCCCGGTCGCGATTCCCTCGCTCTCCTCCACCGTCTCGTCCCTCGGGGCGTTTCGCGCCGCCCTCCCTGCCGGCCTGGCGGTCGGGCTCGGGCTCCGTGTTGGGGTTTTCCCCTTCCTTCTCGAACTCCTTGTGCGTAAGGCGAATCTTCCCGTCCCGGTCGATCTCGAGGACCCGCACCGTGACATCGTCGCCCTCCTTGTAGATGTCGGACACGGCCCGGACCCGGTTCTTGCTGATCTGGGAGATGTGGAGGAGCCCGTCGGTGCCGGGAAAGAGCTCCACGAATGCGCCGAACTCCATGATCCGCCGCACCCTCCCCTCGTAGACCTTTCCGACTTCCGCCACCTGCACGATCCCCTCGATGATGGTGATGGCCGCCTTCGCCGATTCCGCGTCCACCGCGGCGATCTTCACCGTCCCGTCGTCTTCGATGTCGATCTTGACGCCGGTCTGCTCCTGGATGCCGCGGATCATCTTCCCTCCGGGGCCGATGATCTCCCGGATCTTGTCGGGCTTCACGTTCATCACGTAGATGCGCGGCGCGTACGGGGAGAGCTCGGGCCGCGGGTTGTCGAGGACGGCATTCATTCTTTCGAGGATGTGAAGGCATCCTTCCCGGGCCTGCCGAAGAGCCGACAAAAGGATCTCCCGACTCACGCCCCCGATCTTGATGTCCATCTGGATCGCCGTGACCCCTTTCGCTGTCCCGGCCACCTTGAAATCCATGTCCCCCAAGTGGTCTTCGTCCCCGAGAATGTCGGAAAGAACGGCGACCTTATCCCCCTCCTTGATCAGCCCCATGGCGATCCCGGAGACGCTTCCCTTGGTGGGAATCCCCGCGTCCATGAGCGCCAGGGACGCCCCGCACACGGTGGCCATCGACGATGATCCGTTGGATTCGAGAACCTCGGACACGATGCGGATGGTGTAGGGGAATTCGAGCTCGTTGGGGAGAACCTTCGACACTGCCCGCTCGGCGAGCACGCCGTGGCCGACCTCGCGGCGGGCCGGCCCCCGCAGCATCTTCACCTCTCCCACGCTGAAGGGGGGGAAGTTGTAGTGGAGCATGAAGGCCTTCTTGGAATCGCCCAGGATGGAATCGATCCGCTGCTCGTCCTGGGAGGTGCCGAGTGTGGCCGTGGTGAGGACCTGGGTCTCCCCCCGGGTGAAGATGGCCGAACCGTGGGTGCGCGGGAGAACGCCGACCTGGCTGTCGATGGACCGCACCTCCTCCAGGCCCCGGCCGTCGATCCGGTGTTTCTCGGCGAGAATCTTCCCCCGGACGATCTTCTTCTCCAGATCCTTATAGGCGGCCGCGATAAGCGCCGCCTTCTCCAGGCGTTCCTCTTCGGGAAACGCGCTGCGTACCGCCTCGGCGATCTCCTCGATCCTCTTGCGCCGTTCCTGCTTGGATAATATTTCGTAGGCCGCCGGCAGTTCGTTTCCTGCAATTTCTTCAATCTTGCGCAGATCCTCCTCGCCCAGCACCTTCTTCTCGAAAACCTGTTTCGTCCTGCCGAGCTCCCGGGTCATCTGCTCCTGGATCTCGAGAACGGGAACAAGGGAGCGGTGCGCAAAGAGGATCGCGTCGAGGACCTCTTCCTCCGGGACCTCGGATGCCTCCCCTTCCACCATGAGGATCGCGTCCCTGCTGCCGGCGACGAAGATGTTCATGTCGCTTCGCGGCAGGTCGGGAATCCGGGGGTTGATGACCAGCTCCCCGTCGATCCTGCCGACACGGGCACCCGCGATGGGGCCTTCGAAGGGGATCTCGGAGAGAGAAAGGGCCGTGGAGGCTCCGATCATGGCAAGCACCGCGGTGTCGTTCACCTTGTCCGCCGAGAGGACCGTGGCGATGACCTGGATCTCGTTGTAGAACCCTTTCGGAAATAGGGGCCGGATCGGCCTGTCGATCATCCGGGAGGTGAGGATTTCGAACTCGGACAGCCTCCCTTCCCGCTTGAAGAAGCCGCCCGGGATCTTCCCGACGGCGAACGTCTTCTCCACATAATCCACGACGAGCGGGAGGAAGTCGATGCCGGGCCGCGGCTTTTCGGATACGCACGCGGTCACCAGGACCACGGACTCTCCGTACGTAACCACGGCCGCCCCGCCCGCCTGTTTCGCCAACTCGCCAGTCTTGATGGATAATATTCTTCCCGACAGTTCCGTTTCGTACACGTTTCCCACTTTGTTGTGATCCCCTCTTGGCGGTCCCCGGCGGGGCGGATTTTTTCGGATAGGATTCCTTAGACTACTTGCGCAGGCCGAGCGCTTCCACGACGGCTTTGTACCGGAGCGACTCCTTCGACTTCAGGTAGTCGAGCAGGCGCCTCCTCTGTCCGACCAACTTCAACAGTCCCCGTCGGGAGTTGAAGTCCTTGGAGTGGGCCTTCAGATGATCCGTGATCATGTTGATCCGCTCCGTCAGGAGCGCGATCTGCACTTCGGGCGAGCCGGTGTCCACTTCATGCAACCGGAACTTGCCGATGGTGTCCTTCTTCTTCTCCGTCGTTACGCCCATTTCACCCCTTCCTTTTCTTTGTTCCATGATCATGATCATCATCAATGCAGGAGTTTTTATATATAACATATCCCCCTGTTGAAGTAAATTCATATGCCCCGGAGAATCCTCCAGGTGCCGGAGGCCAAGCGCTCCACAAGCGCGACGGGTCCTTCCTTCCCGGAGCAGAGAAGGACGACCCCTTCCTCCTTCCTCTCGCCTCTCCCCTCGAGCCACGGAGCGGGCGAACGGCCCTGCCGCACGGCTGCCGCGGCCTCGGCCGGGATCTCCCTCCGGGAAAATCCTGCCAGAGCGTTCTCGATCGGAACGAGGGAGCCGTTCGCCTCCCCGCGCTTTCCGGCTGCAACGATGTCCGCAAGCGCAATCGCGTCCTCGATCCGGAAGGGGCCGCTCCGAAGCCGGCGCAGACCCGAGACGGTCATCGACACCCCCAGGACGCTCCCCAGGTCCCGGCAGAGCGCCCGGACGTAGAATCCTTTCGAGCAACGCAGGAAGACCCGAAACCCTTCCTTCGACCACGACAGGACATAGCCTTCGTACACCTTCACCTTCCGCCCCGCAAGCTCGACGTGCTTCCCCTGTCGCGCAAGCTCGTAGGCACGGGTCCCTGCCACCTTGATCGCCGAATAGGCCGGAGGGATCTGTTCCCACTCTCCTACGAGACCGGCGACCGATGCCCGCACGGCGCCCTCCTCCGCAACCTTCCCCGGGGTGGCGCCAATCTGTTTGCCCGTGGAATCGCCCGTGTCCGTTTCGATCCCGAAACGGAAAAAGACGTCGTACTCCTTTTCCAGGGCGGCCAGGTACCCTGCGATCTTGGTGGCTCTTCCCACGCAGACGGGAAGCACTCCGGTGGCGATCGGGTCGAGGGTCCCCGCGTGTCCGCATTTCCTCCCGCGGAATACGCGCCTTACCCGCTCCACGGCCTTGAAGGAGGTGATCCCGGACGGCTTGTCCAGGACGATCACGCCGTCGACCTGCATCACGGAAGGGCGGCCTCCAGGATGCCGAAGACCCGTTTCTTGACCTCGTCCAGGGATCCCGGGACGGTACAGCCCGCGGCGTTGTGGTGCCCTCCCCCGCCGAGCGCGGAGGCGATGGCGGACACGTCCACCCTCCCCTTGGAGCGGAGACTCACGCGGAACTCCCCGGGATCCTCCTCGCGGAACGCCGCTGCGACTTCCACACCGGCGATGGAGCGTGGGTAGTTGATGATCCCCTCGAGATGGTCGTTCGTGGCGGAAAAATCGCGCAGGTCCCTCTTGAGCGTCGTGACCGCGGCCACCCTTCCGCCCGCCGCGAGTTCGAGGGATCCCAGCACCCTCCCGAGCAGCCCGAGTTTCCCGGCGGTCTGGGTTTCGTAGACCTTTTCCGCCACCTCCCACGGGTCGACTCCGATCCGGACCATGTCGCCGGCGATATAGTAGGCCTCCGGGGAGGAGTTCGAATAATGGAAGGAGCCGGTGTCCGTCAGGATCGCCACGTAGATGTTCACCGCGATGTCGCGGTCGATCGCAAGGCCCAGGGTGCCGAGAATGCGGTGCACCAGGATCCCGGTCGCCGCGGCTTCGGGGTCGACCAGGCAGTAATCTCCCCCCTGCGCGTCGTTGGTGGAGTGATGATCGATATTCACCATGATCGGGCACTTCCCGAGCTCGTCCTGGACCCGGCCGGTTCGCTCGGGAGACCCGCAGTCGACGACGACGGCCACTTCGTAGGGGGAGCCGTCCGCGTCGAAGATGACCGTATCCGCTCCGGGGAGGAAGGCGAGGTTTCCGGGAACGGGATCCGAATTCAGAACCGTGGCCGTCTTGCCCATCTTCCGGAGGGCGAGGGCGAGCGCCAGCTCCGACCCGATGGCGTCCCCTTCCGGGTTCGCGTGGCAGGCGATCAGGAACCGGTTCTTCTCCCGGAACAGGCGGCAGATCGCCTCCAGGTCATTCCTCACGGGGAGTCCTCTCGTCCGCCTGCCGCAGCAGGCTGTCGATCCGGGCGCCTTTCTCGAAGGATGCGTCGTAATGGAAGGTCACGTCGGGGGAGTACCGCATCTGCAGGGCCCTGCCAAGTTCCTTCCGGATGTACCCTCGGGAGCGCCTGAGCCCGTCCCGGGCCGCGAGTCGCTCCTCTTCCCCTCCGCGAACGCAATAGTGGACCCGCGCGACCTTGAGGTCGCCGGTCATGGTGACGTCGGTGACCGTAACCCCCCCCAGGCCGGGGTCCTTCACCCTGTGCAGGAGGATCAGGGAAACCTCCTCCCTGATCCTTTCCGCCACGCGTGCCGGACGGTCTCCGCGTCCCTTCATGGCTCCCCGTCATCCATCCGGAGGATCTCGATCCGGCGGTCGGTCATCTCGATTTCGCCGTCCCGTCCGATCACGTCCGTGATCTGATCCAGGATCGACTGGGCCAGGCGGGAGTCCGTCGAAACGAGCGCCACGCCGATGCTGCCCCGCTGCCTCAGGTCCTGGAGTCCGACCTCGGCCACGGAGACCGGGAACCTCGTCCGGATCCGGGAGGTCAGACCGCCAAGCCGCCTACGCTTGTCCTTGAGGGAATCGGATCCGGGGAACAGCAGGTCGGCCACCAGTACTGCGACCAGCATCCCCCCGCCGCTCCTCCCCACCGCAATCTTCTACGTAAGGGTCTCTGCGACCCTCTCCATCACGAACGCCTCGATCTGGTCGCCAACCTTGATGTCGTTGAAGTTTTCCAGCCCGAGGCCGCATTCGTATCCCTCGACCGCTTCGCGGACGTCGTCCTTGAAACGCTTGAGGGAGGCGAGCTTCCCTTCATGAACGACCACGCTGTCGCGCACCAGCCTGACCGACGCGTTCCGGGTGATCTTTCCGGAGAGGATATAGCACCCCGCCACGGTGCCCAGCCGGGAGATGTGGAAAATATTCCGCACTTCCGCGCGGCCCACCGACATCTCCCGGTAGGAGGGATCGAGCATCCCCTCCATCGCCTTCCGGATATCCTCCAGCACGTCGTAGATGACCGAGTAGAGGCGGACATCGACACGCTCCTTCTCGGCCAAGTCCGTGCCCTTGGCCTCCGGCCTGACGTTGAACCCGATGATGACGGCCGTGGAGGCAGAGGCAAGCATCACGTCCGACTCGGAGATCCCGCCCACCCCCGCGTGGATGATGTTCACCTTGACCTTCTCCCCGGAAAGCTTGTTCAGCGAAGACTGGAGTGCTTCCAGAGAGCCCTGCACGTCCGTCTTCAGAACGATGTTCAGCTCCTTCAGTTCGCCTTCCTCGATCCGCCGGTGCAGCTCCTCGAGGCTGAAGCGGGGCCGGGAGATGACTTTCTCCCGCTCCTTTTCCAGGCGGTGCATTGCGATCTGACGGGCGGTCCGTTCGTCTTTCAGCACGGCGAACTTCTGTCCGGCGACGGGAACCCCGTTTAGCCCCTGGACCTCCACCGGGGTTCCCGGGAGCACCTCCGTCAGCCGCTTCCCCTTGTGATTGATCAGGGAGCGTATGCGCCCGTAATGGGTCCCGGTCACTATCGCGTCTCCGACCTTCAGGGTGCCATCCTGCACGAGGATAGTGGCGACGGCCCCGCGTCCTTTCTCGATACGGGACTCGATCACCGACCCGCGGGCGAGCTTGCGGGGATTCGCCTTGAGCTCGAGGACATCCGCCTGGAGGAGGATGAGCTCGAGCAGGGACTCGATGCCGGTCTTCTTCTTCGCCGATACGTTTGCGTACAGCGTCTGGCCGCCCCACTCCTCGGGGACCAGTCCGTGCTCGGAGAGCTGCTGCCGTATACGGTCAGGCTGTGCGCCGGTCTTGTCGATCTTGTTCACCGCCGCGACGATCGGGACGTTCGCCGCCTTGGCGTGGTCGATCGCCTCCACCGTCTGCGGCATGACGCCGTCGTCGGCCGCCACCACCAGCACCACGATGTCGGTGACCTGGGCCCCCCGCGCGCGCATGGCGGTGAACGCCTCATGCCCGGGCGTGTCCAGCATGACGAGCGACCGTCCGTTGTGCTCGACCCCGTAAGCGCCGATGTGCTGGGTGATCCCGCCCGCCTCCTGGTCGACCACGTTGCTCGCCCGGATCGCGTCGAGAAGCAACGTCTTCCCGTGATCGACGTGGCCCATGATCGTGACCACGGGCGGCCTGGTGACGAGGTCCTCCTCCCTGTCGACCTCCTGATCGATGAGGCTCTCCATCTCGGGGGCGACGTTTTCCACCTCGAACCCGTACTCCTGGGCGAGAAGACCCGCCGCGTCGGCGTCCAGAAGCTGATTCACCGTGGTGGGCATCCCCATCTCGATCAGCCTCTTGATCACTTCGCCCGTCTTGATCCCCATCCTGTGGGCAAGATCCCCGACGGTGATGACCTCCTCGATCTTGAACACGCGCTTGCTTGCCTTCGGCGGGAGACTGGTGGGCGCCTTCTTCTCCCTCGTGGGCCGTCCCCTTCTCCTCTGGTGGACGCGGGCCGGCTGGAACTGGCGCACCACCGACGGATCAGGCGAGGGTTTCTCCTCGGTGGCGGGGGCGCTTTCGGGCTCCTCGACGATCTGTCCCATGATCTGCTTCTTCAGCACCCCTTTCTGAACCTTCTTCTCGTGCGGTTTCGCCTTCTTCCACTTCTTTTCCTTCTCTTTGCGCTCCTCCTCGGCCTTCGAGGGAGGGGGGGCTTCCACCACGCGGATTTCGGGCTCCGCCGCCTTTTCCTCGACCTCCGCCGGGACCACGGGGACCTCTTCCTGCGCAACGGGGGAGAGCATCGCCGATTCCTCCGCGGCGACACCTTCTTCCGGGGGAGGGGGCGGCGGCTCGGCCGGCAATTCCGGTTCGGGCGCGCTCCTTCGCAGCACCACCCGGCGCGACTTGCGCTCGATCATCCCGTCCGCGTGGGTCACCTCGAGCGGCGTCTCCCGGGGGAGCGGGGGCGGGGTTCCCTTCCGGAAGCTGCTCCTTACTTTCTCGATCATGTCGCCCTCGATGTTGCTCGACGCCGACTTCCCCTTCTGCCCGTTACGCTCCAGGAACAGCAGGATCTCCTTGCTGCTCTTCACTCCGAGTTCCTTGGCAAGATCCCTTACGCGAACTTTCTCCATCCACTCCCCCTACGACTTATGCTTCTCCCTCATGATGCGCCACGTCTCCCGCGGGTGCAACCCGTCCCGAGCGGTTCCGCGGAACGGACGTCCGGTCTTCCGGATCCGGCACGGCATGCCTCCAGATATTTAACCAGGACCTCCGCGGATCCGCCCATTTTCCAACGGGCGGCCCCTTTCTTCGTGCCGATCTTCTTCGTGAATTCCTCGATACATCCCGTGTCCCGGCACAGATAGATCCCCCGACCCGGCCTGGTGCCCCGGGGGTCCGGCTCCCAACCCTTTCCGGGCCTCCCCGCAATCCGGAAGAATCCGTCCTTGTCCCTTTTTTTCCTGCACTGCACGCACATCCGCTGCGGGCGGTGGCGCCTACGTTCCGGACCCATCCCCTGGTTTCTCCTCGGGAACCTCCGCCGCCGCCAGAACGTCCCCGCCTCCTTCTTCGGACGGGGGCGCTCCCGCATCCTCCCCCGTGGATCCGGACACATCCGGCTCCGCCTTCGCCTCCTCCGGCGAAGTCACGGGAGGCGTCTCCTCTCCGGCCGCCTCCTTCGGGGCCTCCTCCGGCGAAGTCACGAGAGGGGTCTCCTCTCCGGCCGCCTCCTTCGGGGCCTCCTCCGGCGCCCCCCCCTCGGGAGCATCCTCCCCGGCCTCCTTCGGTGCAAACAGTCCCTCGGCCTTCTTGAGCGCGTCCTCGACCTGCCCTTCCGCCCGCACCTCGATCTTCCACCCCACGAGCTTGGCGGCCAGTTTCACGTTCTGTCCTCTCTTCCCGATCGCCAGGAGGAGCTGCTCCTCGGGGACGATGACCTCCATCGTCTTTTCGGAATCGTTCACCAGGACCCGTATGATCTCCGCGGGCTGCAAAGCGTTGCACACGAACTTGGCGGGGTCCTCGTCCCAGGCGATGATGTCGATCCTCTCGCCCCGAAGCTCCTGCACGACGCTTTGGACCCGGGACCCTTTCATCCCGACGCACGCGCCCACGGGATCCACGTCCCGTTCCTTCGACTTCACCGCGATCTTGGTGCGGAACCCCGGCTCCCTCGCCACGCTCAGGATGGAGACGACGCCTTCGTAGACTTCGGGGACCTCCTGTTCGAAGAACTTCAGGATCACCCGGGGGTCGGATCGGGACAAAAGGATCTCCGGCCCGCGCGACGTCTTGCTCACGTCCTTGATATAAGCCCGGATCCTGTCTCCCTGCCGGTACCTCTCCCTCGGAATCTGCTCCGAAGGGGGCATCACGGCCTCCGTCCTTCCGAGATCGACGATGATGGTGTCGCGTTCGTACCGCTGGACGATGCCGTTCAGAATTTCCCCCTTGCGCGTGATGAACTCATCGTAGATGACTTCCCGCTCGGCATCCTTCACCTTCTGCATGATGATCTGGCGCGCGGTCTGCGCGGCGATCCGCCCCAGGTCCTTGGTGCTCATACGGAACCCGATGTTGTCGCCCGTGAGCGCTTCGGGATCCAGTTCCCGGGCTTCCGCGAGCAAGATCTCCATTTCCGGATCCGTTACCTCCTCCACGACGGTGCGAAATTCGAGAATCTCGAAACCCCCCGTCTCTTCGTCGACTATGGCCTCGATTTGCTTGTTCATCCCGTACTTCTTCTTCGCCGCGCTTTCGAGGGCGTCCTTGATCGCACCGACGATGACGTTCCGGTCGATCCCCTTTTCCTTTCCCAGCTGGTTGATAATCTGTCCGATATCCAGAATCATCGTCTCCTCGTTCCTTTTCCGAATAGTTCCTCCTGGGGTATTTCCAGGTTCGCCTTACGCATCAGCCGATACGACAGCCGGAAAGTTCTGCCGCCCCTGTCCAGATCGATCCCCTCGTCGTCACTCCCGCGCAGTACCCCCCGGAAGTTCCTGCTTCCCTCGACGGGAGACGAAAGGGATACCTTCACCCGCTTCCCCCTGCATGCCGCAAAGTGCTTCGGCTGGCTGAGCCTCCGGTCCATCCCGGGTGAGGAAACCTCGATGGAGTACTTTCCTTCGACGGGGTCCTCCACGTCGAGGATCGCACTGAACTTCCGGCTGAACGAGACGCAGTCGCCCAGCCTGACTCCCCCCTCCATGTCGATGAAGACGCGAATGATACCGCGGGGGCCTTCCGTCGCGATCTCCACGTCGATGAGTTCGACCAGTTCGTCCTGGGCCACACCCTCGGCAAGGGCCGCTATTTTTTCCGTGTCAACCTTCATCACCGTTCATCGAAAAAAAAAGTGGGCTTGAGGCCCACTTTCCGAAAGAACCCATCCACAAAAGGAGTATACCCTCCCACGGAAAGAAACCTCAAGGGCTTTTTTCCATCATAAGCCCCCCCCGGTAATCCGCAAGGGCCGCGATCCGCTCCTCCCGGAAAAAAACCTCCATCCCCTCGAGGATATCGACACAGGCCCGGGGATTCCGGAAGTTCGCGGTGCCTACCTGTACCGCCGACGCCCCCACCAGGAGGAACTCCAGTGCGTCTGCGGCGCTCTGGATGCCGCCGATCCCGATCACCGGGATCTTTATGGCCTTTGCCGCTTCCCACGTCATGCGCAGGGCGACGGGCTTGATCGCAGGTCCGGAGAGCCCTCCCGTCACGTTCGACAGCTGCGGGCGCCGGGTCCTGTGGTCGACCGCCATGCCGACGATCGTGTTGATCAGGGAGACGGCATCCGCCCCGGCCCCCTCGGCGGCTCTCGCGATGCTCGCGATGTCCGTTACGTTCGGACTCAGCTTCACCCAGAGAGGTTTCCCGGTGGATCTGCGCACCCGCCCGGTGAGTTCCGCGATCCCCCCCGGAGTGGCCCCGAACGCCATCCCCCCCTCCCTGACGTTGGGGCAGGAGGCGTTCACCTCGATCGCGCCGAGGGAAGGAACCTCCGAAAGACGGCGGGCGACCGCTTCGTACTCCTCCATCGTCTTCCCGTAGATGTTCGCGACGAACGTGGCGCCGACGTCTTCCAGGCGCGGCACCACGTCGCCGACGAAACGCTCCACACCGATGTTCTGCAGTCCGATTGCGTTCAGCATACCCGCCGCCGTCTCCACGATGCGCCCGGGCGGGTTTCCCGGGGTGGGAGCAAGGGAGAGCCCCTTCACGACGATCGCCCCCAGCCGGGAGATGTCGTAGAACGGCGTGTACTCGAGGCCGTACCCAAACGTCCCCGATGCGCTTAAGACCGGGTTCTTCACCTTGAGCCCCCCGAGGGAGACGGAGAGGTCGGGGGTCACCATACGACCTCCCGGGCGTCGAACACCGGCCCTTCACGGCAAACCCGCCGGTACGCCGTCCGGTCCCCTTCCCACAGGGTCACGACGCACCCCCAGCAGACCCCGAAGCCGCACGCCATGTGGTTTTCCAGCGCGACCTGCGCAGGGACTCCCCGTTGCAGCGCCTCGGTGCTGATTTCCTTAAGCATCTCCCTTGGTCCGCAGGCGAGGATCGTCAGGCGCGAGGCCGCCTCCGGGGAGAGCTCTCGCATCCGCTCCAGCACCGCGTCTGTTACGCGCCCCTGGTATCCGGCGGTCCCGTCCTCGGTGCAGAGGTGTGTTCTCCCCGGCGCTTTCCCCCCCGGCGTCCACTCCTTCGGCGGAAGATGGTCCCTTGTCCGGGCGCCCAGGAACATCTCGAACCCGTTCCTGCGCCGTCCGAGTACGGCCGCCGCCGGGAACACCGAAGAGAACCCGACGCCCCCTCCCACCAGCCAGTACGTCCTGCCTGCCTGTTCGAGATCGAACCCGCGGCCGAGCGGAAGCGTGATGGACAGGGTCTCTCCCGGGTGCAGGCCGGACAGGAGGGCGGTCCCCCTGCCCACGACCTTGTAGACGAATTCGATCTTCCCCTTCCCGCGCGTACCCCCCGACCGGAACACCGCAAGAGGTCGCGGCAGGAGCGGGTCGTTCCCCGGCCATCCCGAGACCATGGCGAACTGTCCGGGAACGAACCGAAGGGGTTCGGGAATGGTCGCCTCGATGCGATAGAAGATCTCCCCTCGACCCTCGTTCCGCACGATTCTGCCCGTGACAAACCGTGTAGGGTTATACGTCATCCTTTTTCCCTATTTCCCTGGCGAAGACGACCGCATCCTCCCCGGTGTCCGTGTAATACCCTCTCCGGATGCCGACGAAGCGAAACCCCTCCCTCTCGTACAGCCGGATGGCTTCCTGATTGGCCGGCCGAACCTCGAGAAAGATCCTCCGTCCCCCGGCAAGCATGCTCCTGCGGAGGCATTCCTTGAGGAGGGATCTGCCGATTCCCCCCTTGCGGGCGTCCGGCCGGACCGCGATGTTCAGCAGGTGGGACTCTTCCCCGATGGTCCAGCAGATCGCGTAGCCGTCCACGGTGCCCCCCGGCTCCCCGACGACCACGATGGCGTCGGAAAACCTGCGCCCGATTTCCTCCGCGAAGAGAGCGCGGGACCAAGGCGTAGGAAAGGACGCCTCTTCGATGGCCATCACGCCGTCCAGGTCCGCGGTGGTCAGATCCCGGATCAGGAACTTCAGGGGTCTTCTCCCCGGTCACCAGCGGATCAGGGACGAGGCCCACGTGAACCCCGACCCGAAAGCCGCTAGGCAGACGACATCTCCCTCCCGGATCCTGCCCTGCTCCACGCACTCGTCGAGGGCGATCGGCACGGAGGCGGCGGTGGTGTTCCCGTACTTCTCGATGTTGGAGAACACTTTTTCCGCGGGAACGCCGAGGGCCTTCGTAACCGCCTGGGTGATCCTCAGGTTCGCCTGGTGCGGAATGACAACCGAAAGGTCCGAAACGGTCATCCCGTTTTCGGCAAGGGCCTCCTGAATCACCTCGGGGAAGCGCCGCACCGCGTGGATGAACACGGACCGGCCGTTCATCGTTCCCAGGTGTCTCCTGGCGTCGATCATCTCCTTGCTGATCCGCGGGCTCTCGATGGACGCCGGAGCCTCCACCATGAGCTCCCTCGCATACTTCCCCTCCGAGTGAAGGTGGGAGGACAGGATGCCTTTTCCGGGCTCCGTGGGGCCGACGACCACCGCCCCGCCGCCGTCTCCGAACAGGACGGACACGTCCCTTCCCGCCGTGCTCATGTCCAGGCCCGTGCTCTGCACCTCCGCACCGATGACGAGGACGTGGTCGTAGAATCCCCCCTTGACGTACGCCTCGGCCACCGACAGCCCGTAGATAAACCCCGTGCACTGGGTTCGGACGTCGAGCGCCCCGATCGTGCCCAACCCCAGCTTCTCCTGCACGAACACCCCGGATCCCGGGAAGCACAGGTCGGGCGAGAGTGTGGCGAAGACGATGAACTGGATGTCCTGCGGCGCAAGTCCCGCGCGCTCGATGGCCACACGCGCCGCCTGCACGCCCAGGTCGGAGGTGCCCGTCCCCGGGTCGACGAACCGGCGTTCCCGGATCCCCGTCCGCTGGATGATCCACTCCTCCGAGGTGTCCATCATGGTGGTCAGTTCGGCGTTCGTTACGGTGCGGGACGGCAACGCCCGCCCGGTTCCGAGAATCCTCGCTCCTCTCATCGGTCCCCTCTCACAGCACCAGGACGGCGGCTGCGATGACGGTCGTGTACTCGTCCTTCACGATCGCCGACTGGGTGATGTTGAACGAACGGTAGATCTTCCCGCTGATCTTCCATACCTCCTTCTTCTCGTCCCAGCTTTTCTCCTCGTCGAACTCTAGCCCAAGGGTGGAAGCGAGCATGGCGGCGGCCAGGTCTTCGGCGTAGTCCCCCGCCACCTTTTCCGACTGCCCGAACGCGTGATGCTCGCTCAGGTATCCGTACACGGAACGGTCCGAGGGGAGTGCACAGCCCACGGAGGCCGCGACGAGCCGGCGGGGCTCGTCGCTCTGGCACTTGCTCATGACCACAAACACGATCTCCCCGGGGTTCAGATCCTTGAGCCCCGCCTCCTTGTTTATGATACGGCACTTGGGCGGGAATATGCTGGACACCTGGACAAGATTGTACTTCTCGATCCCCGCATCGCGAAGGGCAAGCTCGAACGAGGTCAACTGCTCCCTGTGCCGCCCGACTCCCTTGGTGAAAAATATCCTCGAAGGCACGAACATCGGCGACGACTCCTTTGACGGGGGTCCCCCGCCTACTTCTCTTCCCGCCTGGCGAGAATCCACCCCATGATCCGGTAGCACAGCTTCGCCGCGAGGAAATCGGGCGCCACCATTCCGGGGATGGGGGAAAGCTCCATGATGTCGAACCCCACGATGTTGCAATCCGCGCGCATCACGTCCCGCAGAACGTCGATCACCTCGAACCAGTCCAATCCGCCGGGCTCCGGCGTGCCGACGGCCGGCATGATGCCCGGGTCGAAGACGTCGAGGTCGATCGATATGTAGACGTTGCCGGTGAGATTGCTCACGATCCCCCGGGTGACATCCGCGAGATTTTCCCGCACTTCCGAGGCATAGTACGTCTTTACGTTTTCCGTCCGGCGCAGGAACCGGTCCTCCTCCTCCGAGATGCTGCGCACCCCGACCTGCACGAGTTTCGCACCGGAGTCCACGATGCGGCGTCCCACGCAGGCGTGGTTCCAGGGCGTCCCGAGGTACGTGTCCCGCAGGTCCGCGTGCGCGTCGAACTGGAGGACGGTGAGATCCTCGTATTTTTTCTTCAGGGCGGAGACCGCTCCGCACGTCCCCGAGTGTTCTCCTCCCACGATGACGGGGAACTTCCCGGAACGGATCACCGCCTTCACCCGCTTCTCCAGCTCTTTCAGCATGGCGAGAGGCCCCGCCGTAAGCGCCGGAATCTCCGTGGACACGAAGATGCCCGCCCGGTAAGGTTCGATCTTGTTCTCCTCGTCGAACAGTTCCATGTGCCCCGACGCCTCGATGACCGCCCGGGGGCCGTTGCGCGTCCCCGACACGTACGTGGTGGTCATGTCGATCGGGAACGGAACCACGACGAACGACGAACTCTTCCACGAGGAGTACTTGTCCGGTATTCCACCGAAACTCACTGAATACGGCTTCACGTAGCGACCTCCTTCATTTCGTCCCTTTCCGTCGCGCAGATTTTACCTTGACCGCGATGCGGTAGACAACCACATAGCCAAGCGCGGCGGCGGCAAGACCCACGATCGTCGTGCCCAGGAACAGGGGAGCGGCATAGGGGACGGCCGCTTTCAGGACGGTCTCGAGCGTGTAGCTTTCGAATGACGGCGGAGTGACCCGTATCCCCAGGATCCACTCTCCCAGGCGAAAACACCCGTAGAACACGAAAGGTATCGTATAGGGATTGTTCACCCAGGCTCCCGCGATGGCAGTCATCTTGTTGAAACGGAAAACGAGCGCCACGAACAGCGCCAGGACCGTGTGGAGGGTCACAAGCGGGGTGAAACTGAAGAAAACTCCCACGGCAAACCCCGCCGCAAGGCTTCTCTCGTCGGACTCGGCGGTGATCGCTTCCTGGATTTTTCCCCGGATTTTTCCCCAGCCGATCACGGAACCGTCCCGACCTTTGTTCAGGGACCCGCTGTCGCGAGAGCCACGGGGAGTCCGGAAGGCCGCGCGTCGATCAGTCGCAGCCGGACGGAGCGGTTCCCGCGGAAAAACGTCCACTGGGGGGTGAACAGGATGTCGAGGAGTCCGTCCGGTCCCGCCGGTAACTCCGTCCGGTAAAACGCAACTGCCTCGAAGCGGCGGGCGTCCTCGGACAGCTCGGCTTTCAGATGCCTGGCCCCTTCTCCGAACAGGGAATGTTTCTTCACACACACGTTGCTGGCGAGCAGGACCGGCTCCTCGTTTCCCATCCCGAACGGGCGCATCCTGTCCAGTTCCTCCATGAAACTCCGGGAGATCTCGTCGAAACGGACCATCGCATCGATCTCGACATGGGGAACGCCGTCCCGGCCCGAGGCGTACTCTCTCGCGGCCCGGTCAAACCCCTCCCGGAAGGCGGAAAGATTCCCAATGGACAAGGCGATGCCGGCCGCCTGCATGTGCCCTCCGTACCGGATCAGCAGTGGGGAAAGCCCGGAAAGCGCATCGATCAGGGGAAAACCGTCCGCGGTGCGAAGGGAACCCTTCGCCTCGTCCCCCTCGATCCAGAGGAGCACCGCGGGGCGGTGGTACCGTTGGACGATCTTGGACGCGACGATTCCCAGGACACCCGGGTGCCAGCCGGGATCGGCGAGAACGATCGCCGAGAGGGACGAAAGGGGGGGACCCGACTCCACCGCAGCGATCGCCTCACGCAGTATCCGTTCCTCCTCGCGCTGCCTCCGGGAATTGTCCGCGTGAAGCTCCGAGGCTATCCGGAGGGCCCGCTGGAAACTGTCCGTCACGAGCAGCTCCGAGCCGCGCGTGGCGTCCCCCACCCTTCCTGCCGCATTGAGGCGGGGCCCGATGCGGAAGGCCAGGTCGATCTCGTTCACGTTCGCCTGCGCTATCCCGGTAACCGAAAGAAGAGCCTGTATTCCCGGCCTCGCGCGATGACGGATCTCCTCGACGCCCGCTTTCACCAGCAGGCGGTTGTCTCCCCGCAGGGGAACCATGTCCGCCACGGTACCAAGCGCCACGAGGTCGAGATACTTTCGAAGGGCAGGTTCCTCTCCCTCGGGAAACGCCTTCTCTTCCCGAAGCAGGCGCCTCACTCCGCACATCAGGAGGAAGACCACGCCCACCCCCGCGAGATCCTTCCCGGGGTACGGGCAGTCCCGTTGCTTAGGGTTCAGGATGGCGTATGCGGGGGGAAGGATTTCTCCGGGTTCGTGGTGGTCCGTCACGATGACGTCCACTCCCGCCCCGGAGGCGTGCCGGATCGCATCCACGTCGGTGATGCCTCCGTCCACGGTGACGACGAGCTTCACGCCGGCCCTTGCGGCAGCCTCCAGGTGGTCCTTTTTCAGGCCGTACCCGTCCACGATCCTGTGATTCTGGTGGATCCGGACATCTGCCGCCGGAAACAGTTCGGACAGGAAGAGGACCAGGCAGGCTGCGCCCGTGGATCCGTCCGCATCGTAATCGGCGTACACCAGGACCTTTTCCCCCCGCCGCGCTGCGTCCACCAGGCGGCGGGAAGCCTTCTCGAGGTCCTTCATCCGGAAGGGAGAGGAAAGGTCCTGCAGCGTGCCGTTAAGAAAAGTCTCCGTCTCGCGGGGAGCCAGGACCCCCCGGTTCACCAGGATCCGGGAAGCCGCATCGGAGAAACCGGTCTCTTCCCGAATGTCCCGGACCAGCGATTCCTCCGGCGCGCGGAGCAACCACTGTCGTCCGACCCGCTCCGCCAATCTCCGACGTTACCTTCTCACCTGGACCATCTTCTCGCCTCTCCACATCGCCACGATCGGACTGGCCACGAAGACGGAGGAATAGGTCCCGATGATGATCCCGAGAGCCAGCGCCAGGGAGAAATCCTTCAAAACGACGCCACCGAAAACGAGGAGTGCGATGCACGCCATGAACGTGGTGATCGATGTGATCACGGTTCTGCTCAGCACCTCGTTCACACTGAGATTGATCGTCTCCGAGAAGGTGCCTCTCTTCCGAAGGCGGATGTTCTCCCGGATCCGGTCGAAGACGACAACGGTGTCGGTGAGCGAATACCCCCCGATGGTGAGGAGGGCGGTGATGAAGAGGAGGTCCATTTCCCGTCCGAGCAGGAAGAAGATCGATACGAGCATGATGACGTCGTGGAACGTCGCCAGCGCCGCCGCCACGCCGAATTTGAACTCGAACCGCCAGGCGAGGTAGATGATGATCGCCAGGGCGGAAATCGCCAGGGCGAAGATTGCGTCCGTCCGCAGCTTTTTCCCGATCGCCGGACCGATCTCGGCGATGCTCTCCACGATGTGCGGGTTGGAGGGAAGGCCCTGCTCGAGGAGGCCGACGACCTTCTGCCCGACCATCTTCTCCTCCTCCCTCTTTCCGCTCACCTTGATGATGAAAATGTTCTCCCGGGGGACCGACTGAAGACTCGCCTCGGGGAACCCCCCGTCCGTGAGAACCTGCCGGACCTGCTCCATATGCACCTGCTGCTCGAACCGCACCTGCAGGGCGGTTCCCCCCGCGAGATCGATCCCCAGGTTCGCGCCGCTGGTATAGATCTGGAAGATGGCGTACAGACCGAACAGGATCACCGAACCGGAGAAGGCGAACGTGTACTTCTTGAGACGCATGAAATCGATGTTGGTATTCTTGATGATCTCGAGCATCGTCGTCGTTGTCCCCTTTGTGCTTTTTTCTCCGCCCCTCGAAGGGGTTGTTTAGATGCTCAGTGTCTGCATCGGCCGCTTCGCGTTGAGGTAGTCAAACACGACCCTGGTGCAGACAAGAGCCGTGAAGAGGTTGATGGCCACCCCCATCGAGAGCGTGACGGCGAACCCCTTGATCGGGCCGGTCCCGAACTGGAACAGGATGATCGCGGTGATCAGGGTGGTCACGTGGGAGTCCACGACTGTCCAGAAGGCCTTGTCGTACCCGGCGTCGATCGAGGCACGCACCGTCTTTTTCGACCGGAGTTCCTCCCGGATCCTCTCGAAGATGAGGACGTTGGAGTCGACCGCCATCCCGATGGCGAGAATGATCCCCGCGATCCCCGGGAGGGTGAGCGTCGCCCGCAGGGCGGACATCCCCGCCAGAAGGAACAGAATGTTGAAAACCAGCGCCCCGTCCGCGATCACCCCGGCAAGCCGGTAGTAGACCAGCATGAACCCGACGACGAGGGTCGCGCCGATGATCGCGGCCCGGATCCCCTGCTCGATGGAATCGCGTCCGAGGGAGGGCCCTATGGACACGTTCTGGATGATCTTCACCGGGGCGGGAAGCGATCCCGCCCGCAGGACGATGGCGAGGTCGGAGGCCTCCTCCGGAGTGAAAGAACCGGAGATCTGCGCCTCCCCGCCCGAGATCCGCTCCTGGATCACGGGCGCCGAGTAGACGGTGTCGTCCAGCACGATCGCCAGCCGCCGCTTCACGTTCTCCGCGGTCACCCGGTCGAATATCCGGGCCCCCCGATTGTCGAAGGACAGCCCCACGTATGCCCCTCCCCGCTGGGACTGGAAATTGACCCGGGCGGTCTTGATCGAGTCCCCCGTGAGGACCGCGCGTCTCTTGACGACGATCGGGGTCTTGGTGATGCGGCCGGTCTGGGGTTCGACGTTCTTGATGTACAGGAGCTGATCCCCCGCGGGAAGACTCCCCTTCAGGGCCTCCTCCACGCTCGCCCCCTCGTCCACGAGCTTGAACTCCAGCAGGGCCGTCTTTCCGATCAGCTCGATGGCGCGCTGCTGGTCCTTAACGCCGGGAAGCTGGACGACGATGCGGTTCTCCCCTTCCGCCACGATCTGCGGCTCGCGCACACCGAACTGGTCGATCCGGTTCCGGATGGTTTCCACCGCCTGGGAGACGGAGTTCGTGCGGATCGCCTGAACCTCGTTGGCCGTCACTCCCCCCTTGATCGTGGCGGTCGACGAGGTCACCGATCCCAGCGTGTAGTCGATCGTTCCCACCTCTTCCTTGAGAACCCGAAGAGCCCGGTCCGCGAACTCCCCGGGGGGAAGGGTGAGCGAAAAGCCCTCGATCCCGTCCTTCGCCATGGCGAGCACGGGAATCCCCTTTCCCCGCAGGATCGCACGGGCATCGTCGGCGTACCTCATGGTGGTGTTTTCGATCGCCTTGTCGATCTCCACGGCGAGGCGCAGGAACACCCCTCCCTGGAGATCCAGCCCCAGGGAGATCTTCGGGCTCTTCTCCTGCCAGGCGGCGGGCAGAATGTCTGTCAGGCTCGGCAGGACGAGGACAATGGATGCCACCGTCAGAACGGCGATCAGGGTGGTCCTCCCCCAGATGCTCTTCCACATGGTATTCCCCGAGCTCCTTTCGCTGCCTTCTTCCCTTACTTCTCTATCCGGTCTTCGTTTCGGAGGTGGCCGCCTCCTGGCCCGACCCTGCGACGGCGCTGCGCGTCACCTTTACCCGGATCCTGTCCGCGATCTCGAGCGTTACCGTCGTCTCCGTCAGCCCCGTTACCGTCCCGTGAAGGCCGCCGGACGTGACCACCCGTTCTCCCATCTTGAGGTTCTTGACGAATTCCTGGTGCTTTCTCGCCGTCTTCTGCTGGGGGCGAATGAGGATGAAATAGAAGACCACGAACATCAGAAGAAGGGGAATGAGGCCTGCAAAACCGCCTCCCCCTCCTTCGCCCTTCGCGCCCATGGCATAGACCAGCCCGGTGAAGAACATGGTTGATTGACCTCCCGGAATTACTTATTCTCCTCGTGAACCGAGTGATTCTTTCACAATATTTACGAAATTTCCAACAGAAATTGCCTCGCGGATCCGTTCCATCCAGCGTTTGTAATAGTGCAGGTTGTGCGTCGTAAGGGCCATGGAGGAGAGAATCTCGTTCTGGAGATGCAGATGCCGGAGGTAGGCGCGGGAGAAGATCCGGCACGTGGCGCAGTCGCACGCTTCGTCCGGAGGACGGGAATCGTCGGCGTACCTTGCCTGCCTGATCGACATCGGCCCGGTCGAGGTGAAGAGCATCCCGTTCCGGGCGTTCCTCGTGGGCAACACGCAGTCGAACAGGTCCACCCCCCGGGACACGGCAAACAGGATGTCCTCCGGCGTGCCGACTCCCATCAGGTATCTCGGCTTCTCCGCAGGGAGGAGAGGGGCCGTGTAATCGACCGTTTCCCGCTGGAGCTCCTTTCCCTCCCCGACGCTCACCCCGCCGATGGCGAACCCGGGAAACGGGAGAGCGCAAATCTCCTCGACGCTTCTCCTCCGGAGGTCGGGGGACATTCCGCCCTGGATAATGCCGAACAGACCTCCCTCCTCCCTCCGGGATACGGCGAGGCTGCGGTGCGCCCACGCGGCGGTTCTTCTTACGGACTCCTCCACCTCCTTCCGTCCGGCGGGGTACTCCACGCATTCGTCGAGGACCATCCGGATGTCGGAGCCCAGCGCCTCCTGGATCCCCACGGCAAGCTCGGGCGAGAGGACGTGCCTCGACCCGTCGATGTGGGAGCGGAACGTCACTTCCTCGTCGGACACCGTCCGGAGGGAGCTCAGGGAAAACACCTGGTACCCCCCGCTATCGGTCAGGACCGGGCGGTCCCACCCCATGAACCGGTGAATCCCGCCGAGGCGGAAGATCCGTTCGTGTCCGGGACGCAGGTACAGGTGGTAGGTGTTGGAGAGGATGCACTCGTACCCCATCTCTTCCAGCTGGAACGGCCAGACCCCCTTGACGGTCGCCGCCGTCCCGACGGGCAAAAACGCCGGCGTCCTGATCTCCCCGCGCTCCGTCGTGATCGTCCCCGCGCGGGCGCGTCCGCCCGGATCGCGGGCTGTCACAGTAAAGGAAATCGCCAATCGTGCCTCCGTTGTGGACCGCAAATCTCTTGTGATTCCGCCAAGTCTGTGTCCGGGACCGTACCTAAAGGATCAACGTCGCATCGCCATAGCTGAAAAACCGGTACTCTTCCTCCACCGCGCACCGGTACGCCTCGAGGATCCGCTCCACGCCGGCGAAGGCCATGACGAGCGCCAGCAGGCTGGAACGGGGCAGGTGAAAATTGGTGATCAGGGCATCCACGGCGCGAAACCGGTACCCCGGGGTGATGAAGAGTCCGGTTATCCCAGCCGAGGGATCCACCCGCCCGTCCTTGCGCGCACACGTCTCCAGGACCCGGACGGTCGTCGTACCCACCGCGACGACCTTGCCACCCCTGTCCCGGGTGTCGGCGACTGCCGCCGCCGTCTCGGGGGG
>Ga0255055_10000472_pt1 | contig 31298 bp, 23 predicted proteins | sample JV7_2_27_MG_FD_188633 | JGI IMG/M metagenome (GOLD analysis project Ga0255055, IMG submission 188633) | Seawater microbial communities from Jervis Inlet, British Columbia, Canada - JV7_2_27 | ecosystem: Environmental > Aquatic > Marine > Inlet | place: Canada: British Columbia | collected...
TCAGCTGCCTGCTCCTCGCGGCACACTTCTCGCGCAACGACATCTTGTCGCTCGCACTCGTGAGCCTGGTGCTTCCCTTCCTGTTGCTGGTGCGGCGCCCATGGGTGCCGCGGCTGTTCCAGATAGTGCTGGTGCTGGGTGCGCTCGAGTGGGTCCGCCGACTCGTGGCGCTGGCACTCGAACGTCAAGCAATCGGTGGGGAGTGGGTCCGGATGGCGGTGATCCTGGGCGTGGTGGCGGCCCTCACCGCGTCATCGGCTCTGGTCTTCCGCAGTGGTGCTCTCAAGGAACGTTACGGGCTGAAGCGGAGCTAGGCTGGGGCGCTAGACCTCTCGAGAATCTGCTGGAAGCGGGGATGCGCCCGGATGTTGTCCAGGTCCGGGTCGTTGGCGATCCAATCCTTCTGCCCGAAGCCGTACCCGATGGCGGACTCCAAGGCGTCGAGCGCCTTTCTCGTCCGGCCGTCCACGCTGTAGTTGCAGGCCGCGGCATACAGGACCACCGCATCCTCCGGCTCGATGGTCAGCGCGCGGTCGTTCCACTGCATCGCCTTCTTCGACTCGCCCTGGCGGATCAGGGCGATCGCGCCGAGAGTCAGCGCCCGGCCGTCACCCGGCTCCAGCTCGAGGTGCCGCTCGATGACCTCCAGCGCCTTGCGGTACGCGACCTGAGCCTGCTCGTGCGCTCCCATGCCCTCCAGGGATTGGGCCGAGAGCAGCCGCGCCTGGTAGTCCTCGCGCGCCTCGCAGGCCTGCTCGAAGAGACGTGATGCTTCACGGTGGCGTCCCTGGCGCACGCACGACCTGGCGTAGAAGTAGTGGGCCTCGAACAGCGTCGGGTCGAGCTCGATGGCGGTCTTGAACTCCTGCTCCGCCTCCTCGTACCTGTCGCTGAGTGAGTAGGCGAGCCCGCGAGCCGCGTGCGCCTCCGCCAGATCGGGGGCCAGCTCCAGCGCCTTGCGGCTGGCCTGGTCGGCCTCGGTCAGGTTGGCCTCGCTGGCATCGAAGTACATGGCGAGGAATGAGCTGCAGTCGGCAATGCCGGCATACGCCAGGGCGTAGTCCGGATCGATCTGGATTGCCTCGCTGAACATCTCCCGTGCGTACTTAAGGCCCTTCCGGCGCATCTGGCGGAAGAACTGACGGCCGCGCAGGTAGAACTCGTATGCCCTGATGTCGGCGGTCGGCACGCGGCCTATCACCTTGCGCTCGTCCTCCGTCAGGAACACGCCCACGGCGTCCGCAATGCTGCGCGCGATCTCGTCCTGCACGGCGAACACGTCCTCGATCTCCCGATCGTATCGCTCGGACCAGAGATGATACCCGTCCGCGACACTCACCAGCTGGGCGGTGATGCGAATCCGGTTTCCGGACCGCCGCACGCTCCCTTCGAGGACCGTGCCCACCCCGAGCTGGTCGCCGATCTTGCGAACGTCCTCGCTGCGTCCCTTGAACGCGAACGCCGATGTTCGCGCCGTCACGTGCAGCGCCTGGATCTTGGAGAGCGCGTTCGTTATCTCCTCGGCGATGCCGTCGCTGAAGAACACGTTCTCCGGATCTCCGCTCATGTTCGCGAACGGGAGTACTGCGACGGAAGGACCCGTCCGGGGCGCGGGCTCCCCCTCGGGCGTGCTGTCCGCGCGGCTCTTGACGAGGCTCGGAGAAGCCAACGCGTCCGCGAACTCGGCGGCGGTAGGGTACCGGTCGCCCGGCTCCCTCGCCAGCGACTTCTCGACCACCCGCTCCAGGGACGCTGGGACCGCCTTCCGAACCAGGTGGAGGCTGGGCACGGGCTGCGTGGACTTGCGCGCCAGAATGGCCTGCGGGTTCGAGCCAGTGTACGGCGGCTCCCCCGCCAGCATCTCGAACAGCACGCACCCCAGTGAGTAAACGTCGCTCCCGGCGTCCAGCTCCTGCTCTCCGGACGCCTGCTCCGGACTCATGTAGGTCGGAGTGCCGATCGCGATCCCCGGGTCCGTCAGCTTGTCGGCCGCGGCCTCAGTGAGCGCCCGCGCGATGCCGAAGTCGGTCACCACCGCCACACCGGCCGACAGCAGGATGTTGGCCGGCTTGATGTCACGATGAACGACCCCTTGCTTGTGGGCGTAGCTGAGGGCGGAACCGACCTCGCGAGCGATTCGCAGCGCTTCATCCAGCGGCAGCCGGGGCTCCCGGTCGAGCCTGTCCCGCAACGACTCCCCGTCCACGTAGGGAATGACCGAATACAGGAAGCCCTCGCACTTGCCGGAGTCGATGAGAGTCAGGATGTGGGGGTGGCTGAGCTTCGCCGCGATCTGGATCTCGCGCAGGAACCGGTCTCCCCCGATGGAGGACGTCAACTCGGGGCGCAACACCTTTACCGCCACGGCGCGATCGTGCTTGCCGTCATGCGCCAGGTACACGACCGCCATCCCGCCACGACCGAGCTCTCGCTCGACCGCGTAGCGGTCCGCAATGGCCGCCTTGAAGCGGTCAAAATTATCGGTCACTCAGCCTGGCCCCGGTCGGAAGGGTAGCAGGAAGATACTGGCCCGTCCGACATGACACGAGCGTGAAGCGGGCATGAACGGGAGGGAGGCGCCCCCGCGGCCGGACTGACGCCCGGCGCCCTAGCAGGACGTACCCCGCAGCCCACCCCCGGTGCCAGATTGCGGCGGGGTCGACACTTCGAGCGGCTCCTGCAACCTGGGGGCACATGGTCCCGTAGTGTTGTTGTTGGTATCCAGCAAATGACCGCCAAGGCACGAGGAGAGCGGGCGTCGCGCCCGGACTATCGGCCCCACCAGCGCCGAGACCAGGCGGCGGGCGGACGCTGAGCTCGAGGAGATTATCAGAGGCATGCCGAAATCACCCGAAGACACCCAGGAATCGAAAACCGACGTCCGGGCGCAGGTCCAGGATGCTTTGCGGGGCGCGGCCATCTCCCTGATGGAGGCGGCCGACCGGCTGGTCGACTGGATCGAACACGATCTGGAGCTTCCCGTCCCCCCCTGGGCGGCCAAGGAGGAGCCCCAAGTGTCCGAGGAGCCCCAAGTGTCCGAGGAGCCCCAGACGTCCGAAGAGCCCGAAGAAGAGGGCGAGTCGGAGGACTAGCCTCCCAGGCTACGCGAGACGGGCGGCTCCTTGGGGAGCCGCCCGCCGTCTTTCACGCCACGATAGGGCCTTCTAGAAGAACCCGAATCCCGGCGGAGCCATTCCGTGATTGCGGAAGTTGGCCACGAGCTGTCCAGCCGTCCACACCGTGTGCTGGTGGAACTCGTCCCAGATCTGCCACTTCGGTATCTCAACCCCGCCGAAGAAAGGGACGACCGTGGCGCGGTCCTCGGCTGACTGCGTACGCAGCACCTCGGCCCCGTAGTCGAAGACTCCGTTCAGGTAGGTAGTCAAACCCTCCCGGCTGTTGAGCGCGACGGTCGTGTCGGGAAGGGTGACCGGATCGGCACCGAAGACCCGCTGGCAGATCCAGACGATCGACGAGGCCGCGTGGTGGATCTGCTGCGCGAAGTCGCGCTGTATCGGCGTCGCCCGATCCCGGTACAGACTCTCCGGCATGGAGTCGGCCATGGCCAGCAGCATCGAGCGCTGCAGCTCCAGCATGCTGATCTGCACCTCGCGGTACGATTCCGGCATCGGCTCGGGCGCCTGCTCCTGCGCCACGGCCACCGTGGCCACGCAGGCCAGCGCGGCTATTGTCGTTATGACTCGCATATGATCCTCTCTGCTCCTTGGATGTCGTGTCCGAAAACGATACCCCGGCGGGCCGGTCGCGGCCAGCCGGGATACCTCCAATCACTTACCGCCCCATGCCGCCGTTCCACGCCGCGTACTCGCCGCGGATCGCGGGACGCCCCAACCACGCCAGCAGGAACACCGGGTATGCCGCGAGGATCAGGAAGACGAACACCGTCCACGCCACTATGGTGCCCTCGCTGACCTGCCACTCCGGCCGCAGCAGCCCCGCCAAGTACTGCTTCATCCAGGTGAGCACCAGGAGCAGCTGGATCGCGAGCCAGGGTAGAACCAGCCACGCCCACACGCGGGCGAGCGTAACGCCGGCCCGCCTCCGCCTGAGCAGCAAGATCGACGCAACGAACAGCAGGATCGAGAGCTCCAGATTGATCAGCGCGCTGGTCACCTGATATCCGAGCGGCGGCGCGAACTTCTCGATCAGCGCCGCCGTTTCAGCCCCCAGCATCCGGACCCAGTCCTGCTGGTCCCAAGTGAACACTGTTATGAGGTCGCCGAGCGCGTCCCAGAACGTCAGCACCGCGATGATGATGCCGACCAGGCCCAACACGCCGGGCCAGCGCGATCGATCTATGGCTGAACTTCCCATGGTACCTCCTCTCACTCCTCTTCCTCCGTGCCGTCCCCCACCCCTGCGGTCTCGTTCACCGGTTCCGGCCGGTGCCGCTCGATGAACTGAGCCGTCTCCTCGGGCACGAACATGTTATCGGAAATGTGCGCTATCTCTTCGGCGGCACGCCACGCCATCTCGAGGTCGACCAGCTCGCCGGCCATGGCGCGCATCTCCTGCTCCTCGTGCAGCGCCATCTCGAGGGCGAGCCTGGTCGCCGTTGGCATCTTGTGGACGACTCCCGGCTTGCGGGCGAACACCCCGCCCTTGAACTCGTGCGCCTCGCGCTTGAGCGAGTCGTTGAGGTTCGTCATGTAGCGTTCGGGATCGCCGGCTTCCTCGATCTGTCCCACGGCGTCCTGCACTGCGGCCCTGGATCCCGCCATGCGGTTGATCCCCGCCATGATCTCCGCGCTCACACTTCGGGCCTCGGCCCCCCTGAACGTGCGTTTCTTCACGCTCACCTGCCACTCGTCCGATTCGGCCTCGACCAGGAACCGCACCTTTTGCAGTTCGGGACGGCGCAGCTTCATGACCTTCCCGTCCTCGGTCCTGATCTTGGCAAGGACGGGTATGTTCATGACGAAGTTCGGGACCTGGCCCAGGAACGCGACACCCACTCCGGCGGCTATCGCACCGAAGGCCAGCGCGCTCACAGCCACACCCCCTACCACACCGTACGTTATCGCCCGCTTCCGGCGCCTGCCGAACTGGTCTCCGTAACGCCAGGCAGCGAACTCCGGCCTGAGAGGCTCGCCGACCCGCACCAGCTCGAGGCCTTCCTTGAGCCTGGCCAGCCCTACGTTGTCCGTGGAGACCCGCAGGCGGGTGTCGCGGAAGCGCCGCTCACACTCCTCGAACGCCTCCCAGCGCTCCTCGAGGGGCGTGAGGTTCCAGCGCTCGCACCTGCGGCAGACCACCCAGAGACGGCCCTTGGCCGGGTCGAACGCCAGCCGACGGCCGACCGGAAACGACTCGATCGCCTCGTTCCGCCCCAGGTTCCCCTTGCAGTAGATGCAGGTGGTATACACGTCCAGGCCCTTCCGCCCAGGTCGTGAGCCGCCCGTAATAGTCCGGGCTCGGCACGCCTTCGTAAACCCCTAGTGAAACAAGATCGGGCGGGTTTGAGGTTGCGTGGGCGGCGCGGCGGAGACCTTCAGGCCAAGGCCCCGGCCGGTATATTTGACCCAATCCTCAACCGGAGTCCGCGCATGGAGGGGTATCAGATCCAAGCCCTGCTCGAGATGCTCATCATCACGTTCGGCAGCGTCACCGGACTCTGGCTCCTCACGCGCGCCATCCTGGCGTGGCGCGGGAAGCTGGCCCCCGCGGACCTCGGCCAACTTGCCGAATCCATCACACACCTGCGGGACAGCGTCGAGGGGATGCGAGAGGAGCTGGGGGACGTGACCGAGCGGCTCGACTTCAACGAGCGGATCCTGGCGCGCATGGCGGACGAAGCCAAGGCGAGGAAGGAACTACCCGGCCAGTAGCAGCCCCAGCGTTACCAGATTGGCCGCGACCAGTGACCACCCCACCCGTTTGAGCCTCCGGGGGTGGACGCGCATTCCCCAGACCACGAGGACCACCAGCGCCGGCGGTACGAGCGCCAGCCCCCACGCAATCGGTGCCCGGCCCGAGGTAGCGGCCACGACTCCCAGCGCTATCACGGCCAGGGAGAGCGCCGGGACCGCCGCTCCGAGCCGTCCCGCAACCGGGGTCTGCTTGTGGGCGGCCTTGAGTGCGTGCACGGCGATGGTCCCCAATGTGTAGCTCACGAACCACACCCCCGACGCCGCCCAGGCGAAGCTCCAGCCGGCCCCGCCCTCCACGGCCAGAGGCATGAGCGTCGTCGAGAAGTGGGCCACCACGAGAATCTCGGGGCCCAGAGTCTTCACCTCACCGCGGACCATTGCGGGCACCAGGAGAACCGCGAAGCCCGCCGGGACCAGGGCGGCGAGTCGCGTGTCGGCGCTGCCCAGGATCAAGCCCAGCGCGGCGGCCCCGAGCCCGACGGCGGTCAGCCACCTCAGCCGAAAGCGCGCCGCACCGCCCAGCGCCTGCTGCAGCCTCGCCCCGCGGCGCCCCAGCATCACGGCCGCCGGCTCGTGAGCGAGAAAGAGCACCACAGCGGCCAGCGAGAACGCGACGCCCGCTACGGTCGGGCCGGCGGCGGCCAGGCCAGTGGCCAGTGGGAAGGCGAGCTCGGCGTATGCTCCGTGCTCGCGCGGCAGGAGCGTGGTGGAGAGTGCCACGATTTGCGCCGTGTGGCCGTGATGCGGAAGGGGGAGATCGGGCGGCGAATCGGCCACCGCCCGGTATGTGGTCAGCTCAGCCCCATGCGGTTTTGCAGGTGCATCCGCACCGACGGTGTGACGATGCCGCGCTTCTGGAGCTCGTTCAGGGTCTCCGTGATCTGACCTCTGTCCGCGTCGAGCTTGCGCTCGCGCAACTCCGTGATGATGCGCGCGAGCCGCTGGTCGTACTCGCCGTGCTTGAACGAGCCCGCCGTCATGTCGGTGTGCAGCGTTTCCATCTTCTGGACGAACTGGTCGAGCGTAATCTTCTCAGGCATTCACGTGCTCCACTCTTCTGGTGGTTTCCGAAGCAGCAGTATGGCGTGAAATCCCCCCGTTGTAAACGGGCTAGCCCTCGGACCCCTCGCACCACTCCCTGGCGTTCTGGAACATCGTGAGCCAGGGCGAGGCAGCCATCGTTCGCTTCCACTCGTCGGGCATCCAGCCCCACTGCCAGGTGAGAAACGTGCGTTCCGGATGCGGCATCATCACGAGGTGGCGGCCGTTGGGCGAGCACAGCCCTGCGATTCCCTGCGGGGACCCGTTGGGGTTGAACGGGTACGCCTCCGTGACACAGTTCTCATCGTCCACGAACCGCACCGGGGCCAGACTCTCGCTCTCGACCCGCTCGAGGACGGCCTCGTCGGGGAACAGCGCGCGGCCCTCACCGTGCGCCACCCAGATGCCCAGCGTCGCCCCCGCCATGCCGCGCAGCATCATCGCCGGACTCTCCTGAATCTGCACCGCGGTGAAGCGTGACTCGAAGCGCCCCGAGGCATTCTGAATGAAGCGCGGCTGCTTGACGTCCGGGATGCCATGCCACGGCACCCAGCCCAGCAGGGCCAACAGCTGGCAGCCGTTGCACACACCCAGGCTGAAGGTGTCCGGCCGGTCTCGGAAGGCCTCGAACTGCCGTCTGAGATCGTCATTGAAGCGGATGACGCCGGCCCACCCCTTGGCGGAGTCCAGCACGTCCGCGTAGCTGAACCCGCCGACCGCGACCAGGCCCCGGAAGCCTTCCAGGCCGGCTCGGCCGGAGAGGAGATCGGACATCACGATGTCCCACGGCTCGAAGCCCGCCGCGTAGAACGCCGCAGTCATCTCGCGGTCTCCGTTGCTGCCCTCCTCGCGCAGTATCGCTACCCGCGGCTTGGTAGCGTGCTCCAGCAGCGCAGGCGCGGTCGGCTCGGGCGCAAACGGCACCGCGAATCTGGGGCCGGTACGCTCGCGCAGCCCCGTGCGCTCTTCCTCCACCAAGTCGGGGACCGCCTGCAGGCGGTCGAGCGCGAAGCTGGTGGCCTCCCAGAGATCCCTGAGATCGCGCACATCCTCGCGCAGAACCTCTGCGCCGGTCACACGGATGCTCACCGTCGAATCCGCGGCGGTCGTGCCTATGACGGCGCACGGCACCTGCGCCCGTTGGAACACGTCCAGTGCGTAGGCCTCGTTCTCGGGCATGATCTCGAGTACGAGCCCCAGCTCCTCGGAGAACAGCAGCTCGATCGCATCCGCCGCGGCGTCGCCCAGGTCCACCTCGATCCCGCAGTTGCCCGCGAAGGCCATCTCCAGGAGCGTGGTGACCAACCCGCCGTCCGAGCGGTCGTGGCCCGCCGTCACGCGCCCCTCGGCAACCAACTGCTGCACCACGCCGAACGCGCGCTTGAGGAGCCCGGCGTCGTCCACGTCGGGCGAGGCGTCGCCGACCTGCCCGAACACCTGCGCCAGCGCCGAGCCACCCATCCGGTGCCGACCGCCGCCCAGGTCCACGTAGAGCAGACGGCCTCGACCGGGAAGCTCGAGATCCGGGGTGACGGTCTGCGTGATGTCCGGACACGTGACATACGCCGAGATCACGAGCGAGCCCGGCGCCTTCACGATCTCGTCGGCGCCCGTGCCATCCGGAGCGCGCGCGGCCATCGAGATGCTGTCCTTGCCCCCGTCCACCGCGATGCCGAGCTCCAGCATCATGTCGCGCATGGCCACCGCGGCATCGTACAGCGCGGCTCCCTCCCCTGGCAGCTTGGCGGCCCACATCCAGTTGCCGGAGCAGCGCACATCCTCGAGCGCGCTCACCTGTGCCCACATCAGGTTGGTGAGCGCCTCGCCCACGCTCATGCGAGCCATGGCGCCCATGTTCACCAGCCCCTTGATCGGCTGCTCCCCAATGGCGGTGGCGGCGCCGGTCGTCGCGAGGTGGCTCTGCGCGATCACGGCCACGTCCGCCACCGTGAGCTGCAGCGGACCCGCGCATTGCTGCTGCGCAATGAGGCCGGTGACGCTGCGGTCCACCTTCGTCGTGAGAAACCGCTTCGAGCCGACGGACAAGAGGCGCAACACGCGGTCCAGCGCGTCCCTCACCGTGAGTTCGCCCGGCAGGTCGAGCGGCACGAGTACCGGCGCGATGCGCTCGAACTCGAACCGCTTTTGGGGCATGGCGCCCAGTACGTGGTCCAGATCGAGGTTCACGGGCGTGGTGTCGTCCGTGGAATCGTGCACCACGATGCGTCCGTCTCCGGTAACGCGGCCGACGTACGCGAACGGCACCTTCTCGCGCTCGCACAGGTCCTTGAACAGCACTGCGCGCGCCTGCTGGAGCAGCAGCGCGTCGTTCTCCTGGTACTCGGCGCCCCAGATCTCGAGCACCGAGAGAGTCTCGTCACCTACGAGCACATCCCGGATCCCGATCCGTGCGCCGGCCGGGCTGACGATCTCCTTCAGCACGTTGCAGTTGCCGCCCGCTCCCTGGTCGTGGATGCTCACGATCGGATTGTCGGCGCCCAGCTCCACGCATGCGCGGATCACCCGGTGCACCTTCTGCTCCATCTCGGCATCGCCGCGCTGCACCGCGTTGAAATCCAGCTCCGCCACGTTCTCGCCCTGCACCATGCTCGAGGCCGCGCCGCCCCCCATCCCGATTCGGTAGGCCGGTCCGCCCAGCTTCACGACCAGCATCTCGGGCTCCGGCTCTCCCTTCTCGGTGTGCCGCGCGTCTATCTGGCCGATGCCGCCCGAGAACATGATCGGCTTGATCCACTCGCGCCGCTCTTCATTGGGGAGCCGCATCCCGAAGGAGCGCGTGTAGCCCTGGATCAGCGGCTCGCCGAACTTGTTGCCGTAGTCTGAAGCGCCGTCGGAGGCCTCGATCTCGATCTGGAGTGGCGAGGCGAGGTTGCCGGGATACTCGAAGGTGGAGTCCTCCCACGGCAGCTCGTAGCCGGGGATGCGCAGGTTCCCCACGCAGTAGGCCGCCGTGCCAGCCACATAGTGGGAACCGCGTCCCGCGGCGTGCACGTCGCGGATCCGCCCGCCGCTGCCGGTCTCCGCGCCGGGAAACGGCGCCACTCCGGATGGGAAGTTGTGGGTCTCGGCGGTGAAGATGACGTGGTGGTCGAGGTCCGCCGCGACGAACGCTGACGGCTCACCCGGGCGGGAAGGCACGACCACGCGTACGGGGTAGCCGCGGATCGCGCTGGAGTTGTCGTGAAATGCGATGATGCTGTTGTTCGGATTGGCCTCGAGGGGCTCCCGGATCATCGCCATGAGGTGCTTCGGCACCTCCTCACCGTCGATCACCAGCTTCCCCTTGAAGAACCAGTGTCGCGAATGCTCGCTGTTGGACTGCGCGATGTCGAAGCACTCGACGTTGGTGGGGTTGCGGCCAACCTTGTCGCGGAACAGGCCCGTGTAGTAATCGAGATCCCACTCGTCGAACGCCAATCCCATCTCCCGGTTGATCCGCTCGAGGGCGGCTCGCCCCTCCTCCAGCACTGCTATCTCGAACACCGGCTCGGGACTCACTCCCGTCTCGAACGTCTGTAGCGGCTCGGCGTACGGGATCTCCGTCATCCTATCGTGCACTTCGGCCAGGAAGGCGGCACGCTGCTCATCACTCAGAGGCGATGCGGACTCCAGCAGGTAGCGCCGCGAGCGCTCGATCCTGCGCACGTTGGCGAGTCCACAAGAGTGGCACACCGCCACCGCGTTGGTGGACCACGCGGTCGTGAAGTTCATCCGTGGCCCCACCTCGAGCACGAGTCCGCCGGAACTCTCGAGGAAGCTCCGGTCGCGGAATTGCGCGGGCTCGAACGTCTCACTCAGGAGCCAGGTGAGCGTCCCCATCTCGGATTCCGAAAGCGCATCGGACGCATCGATGTTGAAGCAGTACTCGGTCCGGATGGTCTTGATGTCGGGCGTGATTCGCTGTTGCACCGCGAGCAGGAGGGCATTCAGCCGTGCAGCGGAGATGCCCGGGGCGCGGTAGAGGTGAAGCAGGCTCACGTGCGATGTCGATTCGGTTGTGGCGGGGCATGCCGGGGCTGGGCGCCCGGCGATTCGCGGGAATCCATGGTCAAAGATAGCGAGGGGGACAAGGCAAACCGAAGCCCCGTCACCCGGTAACGGATGGCGGGGCCTTGGGCACGCGCGCAGGATGACAGAGAACTACGAGGCCTGCTGGCTACCTCCCCTACGCGCGATCCAACAGCAGGGTGGGAGCGCTCCTGCCGAGCTCGGGCCGGTTGCAGGGACCATGCACGGTGCCGAGGAGTCTGCCCTCCTCGTCGTACAGGCAGTAGTCCTTGGCCCTGGGGGCCTGGCTCCGACGGCTCCGGCTTGCGCCGGGAACGGCGGGGCACTGGCCGGACAAGAACGCGTCAAAAATAAGGCTGCCTGCAGTCATGGTTCGCTCCCTTCTACCTCCTTAGATGCCCCGAGGGGCGACACCGTTGCACCTGCCATCCTGGAACGCCGTAGATCCAAGCCGCACAACGACTTGGACAACCACCCCCTTACACTTGCGAGAACGGCCGCTTGGTACCGGATGTCCCCCCTGCGGGACGGCGAACCCGCCTAAGGCGTGACGGTCACCGGAATCGGCGGTGAGTCGAAGTTCGAGTGCGCGTCGGGGCCGGGCGGGTGCATCAGCTTGAACACGATGGTCGTCTCCCCCGCTGCGTGACCCTCGAGATGTCCGGTGAACGCCGCGATCCTGTGGAACTCTGCTGTGGCCTCGTCTGCCGACTGCCCCTCGACGACGAAATCAGACTCTTCCGGATCCAGGGGCTGTCCGTCGTGATCGGTGAACACGACCGTGAAGTTCTCGGTTTCGTTGCCTGCCTGGACCGTCAGACTGCCGGTCACCTGACCTGCTTGGACGGTGACCGCCGTTTGCCCGCCGATCGAGATGGTCAGCCCCTCTGGCTCGACCTCGTCGGGCGTGTGACCGAGAAGCTCCTCATCGCTGCATGCTGTGGTCGCGGTCCCGGCCGCCAGCACGACGGCCAGGGCGAGGAGAGCTCGCGTCATACGGTGTGCGCTCATCAGGTAACTCCTTTGGTAGTTGAGCAATCGGTGAGATCCCCTCACAGCCGCGTGGTCACCCTGATCCGGATGGCGCGCGGGGCGGCGGGGTTGATGAAGCCGGATGCCCGGATCTCGGCGGCGTGCGCGTCGAAGAGGTTCGTGACACCCACCACCGCCTCCAGACGCCGGTTGAGGAAGATCGTGGCCAACAGGTTGCCGATAGTGTATGGCTGGGTCACAACCTCGGGCTCACCCAAGGGCACATACGGCCCGATCACGGTGACCCATGCGTGGAGCGAGACGCGGTCGATCGGCCGCACCATGAGACTGACACGGCCTACGTAGTCCGACACACCGGGCACGCGCTCCCCCACCACGTCATCTGGGTGGTGCAGTGCGGCAGCGGCCCCCGAGGTCCCGCCGACACCAGCTAGACCCAACACGGGGCTTCCGGATGACTCGGGCCCCTCCGCCACCGGCAGCACGAAGAGCCCCCGAGTGTTGAGGGTCCAGCGCGTCGAGAGATCGAGCCGTCGCAGGGGGTGGACGGCAGCGGCCAGTTCGACGCCCTCCCGAGTACTGCGGCCCTCCGACTCGACCTGCAGCGTGATCGGATTGAACAGGCGCTCGTTGTCGGTCTCCAGCCGGAACAGGCTGAGGGCGATGTCGAAACGTGGCTGCGCAAAGCGGGTGCCGACCTCGAAGTCCCAGACCGTCATCGGCACGAGCCGTGGATCGCTGATCAGCCCAGGCACCGTCCGGAAGCCGCGTGCCGCGGTGCCGTAGATCTGCCAAACCGGGCTCAGGTAGACCACGGCACCGAGCTTGGGGCTCAGCAGGTGGTGCGTCTCGGACGGCATGGCACTGCCCGACATGACATCGGCAGTGTTCGCCCGAAGGAGGTCCCCGCGCAGCCCTACATCCAGACGCAACGTGCGGCCGAAGGTCCCCGTGACACCTGCCAGGGCAGCTAGGTTGGTGAAGTCGGAGTCGTAGCGGCTGAGCGTGCTGTCGCGCTCTCTCGAGGTCGTGCCATACAGGTCGTACGCGGCATCGTGTCGCTGAGCCTCGACACCGGCTATGGCCTCCCACCGGCCACCTGCCCAACGCGCTAACGATCTGACCCCGACCGCGGTGCGGACGTCGAACTCCTCGGTCTGGCTGCCGATTCCCTCGCCCTCGCCGCCCAGCTCCGGGATGTTGAGGAACAGGTGCCACCGGCTATTGTAGCCCCACGCCCGGGTCTGCCACTCGACTGCCTCACCGCTCACCTGCGCGGTGAGCCACGCCATCGCCCGGCGCTTGTCTCCGCCGTCCGTGGGGTCAGCGGCATGCGCCACGCGACCTGCATTGAACTCGGGAACCGAGACGTAGCCCGGTGAGGCCCAGTCGGTACCGTAGTAATGGAAGGCGGCGTCCAGTAGCAGCGTCCGGCTCATGCGGCGGTTGAGGCGTGCCAGGAGCTGGCCCAGCGTGTAGTCGCTGTTGTCGCGCCAACCGCTGGTGCGGACCAGGTTCCCGCCGAAGAACCCGCCCCACGGGCCCTGCCGGAAGCCCGTAACGGCCGTCGCAGCTCCTGTATTGAAGCTGCCGCCCTCGAGCGTTACTTCCGTCTGCTCTGCCGTCGCCCGGGTCGTGACGTTCACTGCACCGCCGGCAGCAAAGTTCCCGAACAGCGGGCTTACCGGTCCCTTGATGACCTGGAGGTCCGCCACGGCGCCGGGGAAGATGACGTTCCAGTCGGCGTAGCCCTCGCCGTGACCGTTGATCGGCTCGTTGATCGGTATCCCGTCGAGCACCAGCGCGACGTCTGCCGAGTGATCCGAGGTGAATCCCCGGATCACTGCGTCGCTCGCGAAGCCGGGTCCCTGACCCTGCTGGTGGATTTCCAGACCCGTCGTCTCCCGCACGAGGACCCACGGGTCGGAGGCCTGCACTTCCCTGATCTCCTGCGACGTCACGGTCGTCACGTTCCCCGCGCCGACCGGCGGGACGCGCAGCAGTCCGGATAGCTCGCGCGTGCGCTGGCTCTGGTCCGCCAACGCCGAGACCACGATCGCGTCCACAGAGATTGGGGCTGGCACGAGCTCGATGCGCAGCTCGGTGACCCGGCCGGCGTTGACCGTCACGGTTCGACGTGCGGGCCTAAAACCGATGCGTTGGATCTCGATGACGTATTGCCCGGCGGTCAGCGGGCCCACGAGGAACGTCCCATCACCCCCGGTCAGAACGCGGACTCCGGCACCACGCACTAGAATGCGCACGCCGTCCACGGGCTCTCCGCCCTGTGCGACCACCAGCCCCCTCACGGAGCCGGCTTCTGTTTGCTGTCCCAAGGTCGATGAGGCCCCAAGAAGGAACATCACCGCCAGGGCCAACAACGGTCTCGTCATTGGATCTCCACACCGATCGTCTGTCGCGGCCACGACCTGGCAGAGCCGCAGGTGTTACAGCGAAGTGGCTATGAGCGAGGGGTCAGGCTCGCGGCGGTGGGGTGTCGAAGAGGAGGTCTACTACCGGGACGTTGGCCGGTACGTCGTGTTGAGAGGCAACATCGCTGCTCGCAACCGCGGGCGTCGAGGGAAGTGCTGGCCGCACGGCCACGATCTCAAGCAATTGGGGCGCAGCGCAATCGGTGGCGGTCTCCACCGAGTCGTCATCGTGATGGCCCACGGCGTGTTCTGTATGGTGGGATTCCCGGGCGGCTCGATCGTGCCCGGCGCCAGCGAGCTCACACCCAAGGGCGCAGATCAGGCTGTTCCCCGCGGCTGCCGACAGCCACAAGAGAAGCAGCAGCGCTCCGGCGCAACGGCGCGCCGGCCGGTGACGGGACAGCAGGTTCACGGGAGGGCTCACCAATTGGGAACAAGTTAATCGGGCTGAACGTTCCGGGCCAGCCGCGGGGATCATAAGCCGCGGCCTCCCGTCCGGGTCGGCCGCCCCTTCCATTTCTTGACAAGTGATTGCACGACAATAACTTGCGGCGTGACCCCACGCCCAGCTCTCGTCATTCTCGCCGCAGGCCTGTCCAGCCGGTTCGGGGCGGCCAAGCAGCTCGAACCCGTCGGACCGAGCGGCGAGGCCGTACTGGATTACGCGATCTACGACGCAGCGCGCGCCGGCTTCTCGGACATGGTGCTCGTCATCAGGCCGGAAATGGAGGGGGCGTTCCGGGAGCACATGGATCGACTCCTGGGCGGCCCCGCTCGCCTCGCGTACGCCACCCAGGAGGTGTGGAACGTCCCGGCCGGGCTCGAGGTCCCAGCCGACCGCAAGAAGCCCTGGGGCACCGCCCACGCGATCCTGGCGGCCGCCGACTACGTGCAGGGCCCCTTCGCGGTGGCAAACGCGGACGATCTCTACGGCACGGCGGCCTACGCGCTGCTGGCGGCCCACCTCACTGAAACCGCTGCCGCAGAAATTCCCGAGTTCGCGCTCGTGGGATACAGGCTGGATGAGACGCTGTCGCCTTCGGGTGGCGTGTCGCGGGGCATCTGCTCGGTCGGTGAGGACGACTTCGTCGAGTCGGCGATGGAGGTCCGGGACATCCGCCGCGAGGCGGATCGCATCCTGGGGATCGCGCCCGACGGCACGCCGCACACGCTGGGCGGTGCCGAGCTCGTGTCCATGAACATGTGGGGCTTCACTCCGGTCATCTTCCCGGCCTTGGAGCAGCAGTTCACGCGCTTCGTCCTGGAGCACCTCACCGAGCCCGATGCGGAGTTCATAATCGGCGACGCCGTGAGCACGATGGTGTCCGATGGGCAGGCGAAGCTCAAGGCGCTGCGGTCCGAAGACGAGTGGGCCGGCCTCACCTACCCGGACGACAAGACGAGAGTTACGGCCCGGCTCCGCGAGCTCGTGAGCCAGGGTGCCTACCCCGACAACCTCGCCGCCTGGTTCCCGGCGCAGCGCAGAGACTCCTAGCGCATGCAGCTCACGAACCTGGACTGGCTCGTCGTCGTGCTGTACGGCGTCGTGGCGGTCACGGTGGGACTCATCTTCGCCCGACGCGCGGGATCGGGAACCAGCGAGTTCTTCCTCTCGGGCAGGCGTCTCCCGTGGTGGCTGCTGGGCACCTCGATGGTCGCCACGACCTTCTCCACCGACACGCCGAACCTCGTGACCGACCTGGTGCGCACGGGCGGTGTGAGCCAGAACTGGGTGTGGTGGGCGTTCCTGATCACCGGCATGTGCACGGTGTTCTTCTACGCCAAGCTGTGGCGCCGCTCGGGCGTGTTCACCGACATGGGCTTCTACGAGCTGCGCTACTCGGGCGGTCCAGCGGCATTCCTGCGCGGCTTCCGGGCGCTCTACCTGGGCGTCTTCTTCAACGTCGTGATCATGGCCAGCGTATCGCTCGCGGCTATCAAGATCGGGGGCGTGCTGCTGGGCGTGGACAAGTTCACGACCGTGATAGTGGCCGGCACCGTGACGGTGTTATACTCGGCCACTTCCGGCCTCTGGGGCGTTGTTGTCACCGACCTCCTGCTCTTCGTGATAGCGATGGTCGGTTCGCTGGCCGCTGCTTACTACGCCCTCGCGCACCCCGCCGTGGGCGGTCTGTCCGGCCTCATCTCCAACCCCGCGGTCGCGGACAAGTTGTCGCTGCTGCCGGACTTCAGTGACTGGCACACCGCCGCCGTCGTCCTCCTGATTCCGGTCGCCGTGCAGTGGTGGAGTACCTGGTACCCCGGCGCGGAGCCGGGCGGTGGCGGGTACGTGGCCCAGCGCATGCTGGCGGCCCGTAACGAGAACGAGTCCATGCTGTCCACTCTGTGGTTCAACGTGGCGCACTACGCCCTGCGCCCGTGGCCGTGGATCATCGTGGCCCTCGCTTCGCTCGTGGTCTATCCCAACCTCGAGTCGATCATCGCGCGGTTCCCCAACCTGGACCCGTCCATCGTGCGCAACGACCTCGCCTATCCGGCGATGCTCGTATTCGTGCCGCACGGCCTGCTGGGTCTCGTGGTGGCGTCGCTCGCAGCCGCCTTCATGTCCACGATCAGCACGCACCTGAATTGGGGCGCGTCCTACATCGTCGACGATTTCTACCGGCGGTTCCTGGCACCCGACCGAGACGAGCGGCACTACGTCCGAGTGGGCCGCCTCTCCACCGTGCTGCTCATCGTGCTCGCCTCGATCGTGGCCCTGTGGCTGGAGAACGCGATGCAGGCGTTCCAGATCCTGCTTCAGATCGGCGCCGGCACCGGTCTTATCTTCCTGCTGCGGTGGTTCTGGTGGCGGGTGAACGTCTGGAGCGAGTTGTCGGGGATGGTCATCTCGTTCTGCGTCGCGCTCTACTTCACGTTCGTGCACGAGGCACTGGGGTTCGCCCCGCTCCATCCCTCACTCGCGCTGCTGTTGGGCGTGGCAATTACGACCGTCGGCTGGCTCACGGTCACCATGCTCACCCCTCCCGACGACACGGCCACGCTGCAGGCCTTCTACGACAAGGTCCGCCCCTTCCCGCGCGGTTGGCGCGCGGCGGTGCAGACCGGTGCGGCGAGCAGCAGCGCAGCCGCGGCGATGGCCGGCTGGTTCCTGGGATGCCTGGCGGTCTACTCAGCGCTGTTCGGTACGGGTTACCTGCTGTACGGAAACACGGTTGCGGGCATTCTCTTCCTGACGGTCGCCGCGCTCGCTGGGGCTGGAATCTTCCGGGTGCTGCCGAAGGTGGGACTGCTCTAGGGGATTCCGCCGTCCTTCTTGCCCTTCGTGAGGAGCCTCTCGGCAAAGTCCACCCGCTCGTGCAGCTCGGCCACGGCGTCGCGCACCCGGTACATCTCGTCCTGCAGGCCCTCCACCGTATCGGCGAGGCGCTGCACCTCTTCCTTTCCAATTTCTCCGTGGCGTGTCCTGCGCGCAGAGAAGAGAATCTTGAGGCCGAAGAGCGAGAACGTGCCGACCATCGCCGTGAATATCAGGATCGCAACTTCTTCGGGCATTGCGCTCTCCGTCAGTGTGCTGTGGTGTTGATCCGTATTCTCCTACGTCCGGTTGGCTAGCGGTGTTTCGCACGCCCTCCAACGGCCATCAGAGGGCCGTGACGGATGCCCCACCTGCCGGCTCGGCCACGAACACCTGGTCCTGGCCATTGTACCGCGCCGCGAGCCCCGCAACCAGCGGGGCGGCCGCTTCCTCCGAGCACAGCGCCACCGCCGAGCCGCCCATCCCAGCTCCCGTGAGCCGCGCGCCCCGGGCACCCGCGGCTACGGCAGCCTCGACTATCTCATCCAACTCGGGAGTGCTTACGTCGTAGTCGTCACGCAAGCTCGCATGAGACTCCGTCATGATGCGGCCGAATCCGTCCAGGTCCTCGTCCGCCATCGCGGCCTCCGCTTCATTCACACGATGCGCTTCCGTTACGACGTGTCTGAAACGGCGCCTCAGCGTGCCGCCCAGCACGCGGTCCCCGGCCTCGAGCAGCTGCGAGGCTCCCACCTCGCTGAGGAGCCCTGAGTACGAATCGACACTCGCCGCGAGTTCGAGGTGGATCAGCATGGACGCGAGCGCTTCCCGGCACTCCCCGGTGCGCTGGTTGTAGGCGTCGCGGGCCGCGCCGGACTTCTCCGCGCGCTGCCGGCTCGAGATCACGACAAAGCGCCAGTCAGCCGGAATCTGCCTCGGCGTGAGCCGCAGCGGATTGAAGTCCACTCTCAGGGCCGCCTGCTCCACGGCGCCGAGACACACCGCCTGATCCATTCCCCCACCCCGTGTCCCGACGTAGCGCTCCGCCTCGGCCAGCAACTCCATCAGCTCGAGCGGCTGCGCGACGATGTCGTTTGCCGTCACGAACGCGAGCGCTGCGGCAACGACCAGGGCGGACGACGAGCTGAGCCCTGCGGCAACCGGCAGATCGGAAGCCAGGACTGCGTCGAATCCCCTGCCGGCGCCGAACCTGTCGGCGAGCGCCTGCACCGCCCCTTTCACGTAATTGCCCCAGTCGCCCGGGGCAAACGGTGCGATCCCGCTCTCTATCTCGAAACTCCGTGCGGTGAACTCCGAGGTCGTGTTGACGATGCGGACGGTGGCGTCGGTGCGCGGTGAGGACAGCAAGGTGATGTGGCGCCGGATCGCCATCGGGAGAACGGCAAGGCCGTTGTAGTCGATGTGATCGCCAATCAGGTTCACGCGCCCGGGCGCCGCGATCAGATAGGCCTCCCGCCGCCGCGCTCCGAAGTGCCGCTCGTATGCGGCGTTCAACGGCTCGAGCCGTGCGGCAGGGATCACGGCCTGCTTTCCAGCCCCACTACCTTCCCGTCGAGCTGCCACGCCGGGTCGATCTCGACTCCGAGGTGCGCCAACGCCGTCACGGCGACATCCACTATGCCCGGAGGCTCTGCCGGAACGCCGTGCGCCACGGAGGGTCCGGTCGCCAGATAGAAGATGGTGGCCTCCTGCGGCGAGTAGCCGCCGTGGCCGCCGTCGTCGGTTCGACCGTGATCCGTACTCACGAGGATCAGCCAATCCTCGTTCGCGTATGTGGGACGGCGTCGTACAGCGGCGACGAGCGCGCCCACCTGTGCGTCCGCCACCTCCATTGCCGCCCGGTACTCAGGCGCGAGCGTGCTGGTCGCATGCCCTACTTCGTCCACGTTGCCGATGTAAACGAACGCGGCGTCGGGATCGGCGGTCTCCAGGTACTCCACCGCGGCGAGAACCGAGACGGAGTCGGCGTCCCCGTAACCCAACTGGTCCCCGCTGAAGACCAGCAGCCGGTCAATGGCGTCCGACAGCAGCGGTCCGCCCGACACCTCCCAGCCAAGGGGCAGCCAGTCCACTACGGCGAACGTGTTGTAAGCCGTGTCGAGCTGCTCGAGGCGGGTGAGGAAGTCGGGGTAGGTCGTGTAGTTCTTGCCCTCGAACCTGTTGTTGTACACCCCGTGCTTTGCCGGCCAGACTCCGGTCAGCATGCTGGACCAGCACGGGCCGCTCCAGGTGGGATCGGCGGTCTGCGCGGCGTCGCTGAACAGGCCCGCCCCAATCAGGGAATCGAGGTGCGGCGTCGGGACTTCGGCGAGCACGTCCACCCGTATGCCGTCGAGGCCGATGAGCAGGACCTTCTTGTCGAGCGATCCGTCTGTGCACCCAGCGAGCGCGGCGGACATCGCCGCTGCAAGCACCAGTCTCTTCATCGTCTCCCCTCCCCGTTCAGCCGGCTTCCTCTCCCGCAGGCACGTAGAGCTGCCCCCCGCCGCGCGCGAATTCCCGGGATTTCTCCTCCATCCCGGCTGCCAGCGCCTCCTGCTCCGACAGCTGCTTCGCGGCCGCGTAGTCACGCACCTCCTGCGAGATCCTCATACTGCAGAACTTGGGCCCACACATGGAGCAGAAGTGGGCGACCTTGGCGCCGTCGGCTGGCAGCGTCTCGTCGTGGAGACGGCGGGCCGTCTCCGGATCCAGCGACAGGTTGAACTGGTCCTCCCAGCGGAACTCGAAGCGCGCCTTGCTCAGCGCGTCGTCGCGCAGCTGCGCACCCGGGTGACCCTTCGCCAGATCCGCCGCGTGCGCCGCGATCTTGTAGGCGATGACGCCGTCCTTCACGTCATCGCGATCGGGCAGGCCCAGGTGCTCCTTGGGGGTGACGTAGCACAGCATGGCGGTGCCGTACCAGCCGATCATGGCGGCGCCGATGGCGCTGGTGATGTGGTCGTATCCCGGGGCGATGTCGGTGGTCAGCGGTCCAAGCGTGTAGAACGGCGCCTCGTGACACACCTGCAGCTGCCTGTCCACGTTCTCCTTGATGAGGTGCAGGGGAATGTGCCCGGGCCCCTCGATCATCACCTGCACGTCGTGGTTCCACGCAATCTCCGTCAGCTCGCCCAGCGTCTCCAGCTCGGCGAACTGGGCATCGTCATTGGCGTCCGCGATGGATCCGGGCCTGAGTCCGTCGCCGAGCGAGAAGCCGATGTCGTAGCTGGCGAGGATCTCGCACATCTCCTCGAAGTGCGTGTAGAGGAAGTTCTCCTGGTGGTGCGCCACACACCACTTGGCCAGCATGGAGCCGCCCCGCGATACGATCCCAGTGACGCGCTGCGCCGTGAGCGGCACGTAGCGCAGCAGGACGCCGGCGTGCACCGTGAAGTAGTCCACGCCCTGCTCCGCCTGTTCGATCAGCGTATCCCGGAACACCTCCCACGTCAGGTCCTCGGCCACCCCATCCACCTTCTCCAGCGCCTGGTAGATCGGGACGGTGCCGATCGGCACCGGCGAGTTGCGGATGATCCACTCTCTGGTCTCGTGGATGTTGTCACCCGTGCTCAGATCCATCACCGTGTCGGCGCCCCACTTGGTCGCCCAGCGCATCTTCTCGACCTCCTCCTCGATGCTGCTGCTGACGGCGGAGTTGCCGATGTTGGCGTTGATCTTCACCAGGAAGTTGCGGCCGATGATCATCGGTTCGGTCTCGGGGTGATTGATGTTCGCCGGGATGATCGCCCTGCCTCGTGCCACCTCTGAGCGCACGAAGTCGGGCTCCAGGCTCTCCCTGACCGCGATGAACTCCATTTCCGGGGTGATCTCGCCGCGCCGCGCGTAGTGCATCTGCGTCACGTTGCCACGACCGCGAAGCACCTTCGATCTGGGGGGGAGCGGCACATCCGAGCCCGTCCTCCCGGGAGGCGGCCTGTAGGACGGCTCTACCTCGTCGTAATCCCCCCGCGCCCGAATCCACCCCTCGCGCAGCCGCGGGAGCCCCTGGCGCGCCTCATGTCCCTGCGGTCCACTCGTGTCGTACACTCGCAGCGGCGGCTCGCCGCCCGACAGGGCGACCTCGCACATCGGTACCCTGACGTCGGGCCGCGGGCCCTGGACCATGACCTTGGATGATGCGGAACCGTTACTCGCCATGAGGAATCCCTGGGAGGTGAGAAACGCTGAAGCTGCCTAATCGAACGTTAACGGGAGCCGGTCGATCGGGTCAACGCGGGGGCGCGCCGCCGAGCTACGCCTCCACGATCCCCAGCGGAGGATTAGTCTTCCACTGCCCCCGCGTGAAGTCCGGGAAGTCCATCGGCCGGCTCCCATCGGCGACCGACCACTCGGAGAGCTGCGTAACCGCGCTCAGCGAAGCGGCGTCGTACACGTTCATGTCGGTCGGAGTGCCCTCGCGGAGGCACTTGATGAGCCGGTAGTCTTCCAGGTAGTCCATCCCGCCGTGGCCGACTCCCTCCCCAATCGCTCCCTTGGCTTTCCACAGGGGATGCTCGAACTCCTCCAGGTAGTCCTCAGCCTCCTCCCAGCGGTGCCCTGGGCTGCGACCCTCGATGTACACGCGGTTGGGAAAGCCCGCGAACAGCCCTTTGGTACCCTGCACCGCGTTGATGCGGCTGTAGGGCCGCGGGAGGTTGGTGTCGTGCACCACGTAGATCGTCTTGCCGAGCGCGGTCTTGATCATGCTCACGTTCACATCGCCGAGCGCGAACTGCTCCTGCCGCTGCGAAGACCCAGGCGGGAAGTTCGCGATTGCGTACTCCTGGAGGCCTCGTGACGGTCCACTCATCGACACGAGGTAGTCGAACCGATCGCCGCGGTTGTTGTCCAGGCAGTTGGCCACCGGCCCCAGCCCGTGCGTGGGGTAGAGGTTGCCGTTGCGCCGCCACGAGTGCGCTCGGCGCCATAGTCCCTCCCCCTCGGAGCTGAACTTGATGCCCCTGAGGTCGTGCAGATACCCGCCCTCCGCATGGAGTACCTCGCCGAACATCCCCAGGCGGACCATGTGGAACACCATCATCTCCCAGCGGCCGTAGTTCACGTTCTCCATCATGATGCAGTGCTTCTGGAGCGCCTCGGCAGTCTCCACCAGCTCCCAGCACTCGTCTATCGTCACGGCAGCCGGCACTTCGGTGGCAGCGTGTTTCCCGTTCTTCATCGCGGCCACGCACACCGGAACGTGCCAGCGCCACGGCGTGGCCGTATAGACGAGGTCCAGATCCTCCTCCTCGCACATCCGCACGAAGTCGTACTCGCCGCGGGAGTACCCCGTGGGCCGGGGCTGCCCCGCCTCTACGACAAGGTCCTGGATGCGAGTCACCTTCTCGGGCACGATGTCGCAGATCGCCGTGAGCTGGGCGCCTTCGATCCTGAGCAGGTTCTGGCAGTGCACCGTCCCCATTCCGCCCACGCCCACGAAGCCGATGCGCACGACATCCATCGGCGGGGCCGCGAACGGCTGCTCCGGCGCTGGCTGCTGCACGCGCTGGTCGGGCGCCGCCTCCTGCGGCTGCGAGCTCGCACATCCCTCTCCCAGGACCGCCCCGCCAACACCCAGGACACCCAGCTTGATCGCCTGTCGGCGGGTGACATCATCGCGTCCGTCGCTGTCGCGCTTGCTCATCAGGTTCCTCCCCGGCCCTCTGTGATGGTCGGTGGATTTACGGCTCCCGTCAGTCATTGCTCGAACACCTGCTTGCTGAGCTCCATCGGCGATTCACTCTCCGCGGCGAACGGACGCAGCCGATAGCTGTATGTGTACTCCTGTACCGGCAGCGTGTATTGATCGTGAGGCCGTGCACCCCAGCTGTTGTCGCCTCCAACTCCCATCTGCCGGTAATCGAGGTTGAGCGTGGTGAGATCGCGCCGCTCGAGATCGTAGGTGTGGCGCCCCTGCTTTCCCGGGCCTTCATCGAAATCCCCGTTCAGGAAGTGGAATGCGCTGAAGTCCACCGTAGGCATTCCGACGGCCAGGAGGCCCACGCCGTCGTCGTTCGTGAGCGCCACCCAGCGCACATCGGTTCGGTTGCCGTTCTCCTGCGGGCGAACGTACGGATGGTACAACTCCATCACCGTGCCGAAGTACACGCCTACCGGGGCGCCCGTCTTGCGATCCCAATAGCTCTCGTGCCGGCCGCGGCCAAACCACGCAACACTCTCGAAATCTGCGGGGAGCGTGAGGGTGGTGCCCAGACGGGGAATGTCGGGCAGATCGGTGTTGCCGGGTACGAAGCGGTTGGTCACGACTATGTCGCCGCTGCCGTACACCGCGTATCTCGTGATGAGGCGTGCACGACCGGCCGGGATGGCAGCCTCGACCACGACTCGCACCAGGTTCTCGCCCTCTCGCTCGACCTCGATCCTGTCCACCCGACGGTTCGGCCCCGCCTCGCGCCACACCCGCTGTCGTCGCGGCATTCCGTTGCCGTAATCGTTGTCCGTGGGCGCGCGCCAGAAGTTGGGGACCGGGCCGGCGCGTACCATTTCTGTGTCGCGATAGCGCCACGATGTGATGGCACCCGACTGCCAGTCGAATCTCAGGGTGAAATCCGGGCCCGTTATCGTCGCGCCGGAGTCGTCCTGCTCGACGGCGAGCGGCGGCAGCCCGGCGATGTCTAGCGGCTCGACCGGCAGGTGCCACGGGAGCGCGAACTGCTCCCAGGCGATTACGAGTCCGGCAGGGAGGAGAGGCCAGTCCTCCCGCAGCCTGAAGCGCACCGTGAGGTGGTACTCGGCGCCGCGCTCGGGCCGGACCCGGGGATACGGGATCCGAACCTCCATCGAGTCGTGCGGCGCGAGTGAGACGGCGTCGAGCTCACCCTCGGCGACCCGCTCTCCATCGCGCCGGATCACCCACTCTACCGCGAGCCGCTCCAGGTCCGTGAAATCGTACCGGTTCACGATCCGGATGCGGCCCCGCGCGAGGTCCACCGGCTGGACCTTGATCGGTTGATACACCTTGCGCACTTCGAGCAGCGACGGATGCACCTGCCGATCCGGGAATACCAAACCGTTGATCAGGAAGTTGCCGTCACTCGGAGTGCCCGGCGGGCCGTAGTCACCCCCGTATGCCCAGAACGGCTCTCCGCCATCCGTTTCCGCGTAGAGCCCCTGGTCCACCCAGTCCCAGATGAATCCGCCCTGCAGCTGCGGGTGAGCGTCGATCACGTCCCAGTAGTCCTGCAGGTTTCCCACGCTGTTCCCCATTGCGTGGGCGTACTCGCACATGATGAGCGGACGGTCGCGCCACTCGGAGGCATACTCGAGCAAGTGTGGGATCCGCGCGTACATCGGTACGTAGATGTCCGTGTGCGGCCGCCGGAGTGCCCCCTCGTACTGCACCGGACGCGAGGGATCCCGCTCGTGGATCCAGGCGGACGTTGCCTCGAAGTTCACACCGTCTCCACCCTCGTTGCCCAGCGACCAGATGATCACCGATGGGTGGTTCTTGTCCCGCTCGACCATGCGCCGGGTGCGCTCGAGGTGCGCCCCACGCCAAGCGGGGTCGTTTCCCAGGGTCTGCTCGGGGTCGTATCCCATCCCGTGCGACTCGATGTTGGCTTCGTCGACGATGTAGAGCCCGTACTCGTCGGCCAGGTCGTACCAGCGCGGAACGTCGGGATAGTGGCTGGTCCGAACCGCGTTGATGTTGTGCAGCTTCATCAGCTGGACGTCGCGCAGCATGTACTCGTCGGACACGACGCGACCAGTATGCGGCTCGTGCTCGTGCCGGTCCACGCCCCTGAGTGTGATCGGCACACCGTTCACGAGCAGGAGGCCGCCCATCAGCTCGACCTTCCTGAATCCGAGCCGGCTCGTGACGACCTCGAGCGTCTCCCCCGAGCCATCAAGCAGGCGGAGCACTAGCGTGTACAGGTTAGGCGTCTCGGCGGTCCACTTCGCCGGCCTCTCCACTCGCCGCTCGAACCTGACGGTCGCCTCTCCCAGCGGCTTCACGTCGACCCGCACGCTCGCAGGCTGGTAGACCGGCACGTGATCCGAATCGAATAGAGTCAACTCGACCGCGTACACCCGTGACGCTTGGTCCAGCGCGTTCCGGACCTGCGCAGTGACCACGATCCTGCCGTCCACGTAGCCGTCCTCCAGCTCTGCCAGCACCTCGAAGTCCCGGATGTGAATGCCGGGTCTCGCGAGCAGGACCACGTCGCGTTCGATCCCGCTGATCTTCCAGTAATCCTGCCCCTCCAGATACGCGCCGTCGCTGTAGCGGTAGACCTCGACCGCCAGCGTGTTCTCACCCGGACGGAGGTAGGAGGTGATGTTGAACTCCGCGGGGGTCTTGCTGCCCTGACTGTAACCCACCTCGTGACCATTGACCCACACGTACATCGCCGACTTTACACCGCCGAAGTGGAGAAAGACCTGCTTGTCGTTCCACTCGGATGGGACCGTGAAGCTGCGGCGATAGGAGCCGACGGGGTTGTCGTCGTGCGGGACGTACGGCGGATTGGGCGGGAACGGGTAGCGGGTGTCCGTGTAGATCGGCACACCATAGCCCAACACTTCCCAGTTGGACGGCACGGGAATGTCGTCCCACTCACTCACGTCGTAATCGTCGAGCTGGAACCCGATCGGCCGGTCGGCGGGCCTCGGTACCCAGTGGAACTTCCAGTCGCCGTTGAGCGACCGATGGTACGGCGAGGCAGAGGGATCCCGCCGCAGGGCGGTCTCCACGTCGGCGTACGGAGTGAACGACGCGCGCGGCGGCTCCTTGTTGCGGCCGAACACCGCCGGGTTCTCCCAATCGGGGACGGCATCCTGCGGCAGCTGGCCCGCAGCCGAGCCGGTGAGCAGCATCCCGAGCGCGACGGCCTGCGCCACCAAGCGAATTGGGCTCATCGAGAATCTCCCCCCATGGGAACCTCCTCTCCATATAAACACGACGGCCCGCCCACCACCACCGTCGCGAGTCGCTTGACGGCGCAACGCCCCCGCAGTTGTTTCGGGTCACCCCGTCCACAGGCGGAGCTCCGCAGGACCAATGCGTTTCTCTACACTCGACATCATCATCTTCGCCGGCTACTTCGTGGTCGTCGCCGTGGTGGCCGTCGTGGCCTCCCGTCGCGAACGAGAGGCCGCTGACTACTTCCTCGCGGGTCGGAACCTCCCCTGGTGGTTGATCGGCATCAGCCTGATCGCGAGCAACATCTCCACCGAGCACTTCGTTGGTATGGCCGGCTCCGGCGTGGACTTCGGGCTCGCCATCGCCTCGTACGAATGGATGGCTGCCATCACGCTGATCATCGTGGCGCGCTGGTTCCTGCCCAAGTACCTGGCCCAGGGCGTCAGCACGATGCCGGAGTACCTGGAAGGCCGGTTCGACGTGCGCTCCCGCAACTGGCTCGCCGTGTACATGATCCTGGCCTACGTGTTCGTGGCGATGGCGACAGTGCTCTACGCGGGTGGCCTCGCGCTGCAGACGATCTTCGACCTGCCGTTGGGCTGGGGCATCACCATACTCGCCGTGTTCGCCGGCGCGTACACCGCCTACGGCGGGCTCAAGGCTGTCGTATGGTCGGACCTCATTCAGGGAACGATGCTGGTGCTCGGTGGAGTCGTGGTCACATTCCTCGGACTCAGGGCCATCGGGGGGTGGGATGTCCTGATGGAGGAGGCCGGAGACAAGTTCCACGCGGTGCTGCCGCTGAGTCATCCGGAGCTGCCGTGGTTCGCCATCTTCTTCGGCGGGCTGTGGATCGCAAATCTGTTCTACTGGGGCTGCAACCAGTTCATCACTCAGCGGACGCTCGCCGCCCGCGACCTGCGACAGGGCCGCTACGGCATCGTTTTCGCCGCATACATCAAGCTGCTGATCCCGTTCATCGTCGTGATCCCCGGCATCATCGCCTGGGTGCTGTACTCCGACGACCTGGTGCGCTCCGACATGGCGTACCCCATGTTGCTACAGCGCCTGCTGCCCGGAGGGCTGTTCGGCCTGATGTTCGCGGCCCTGCTGGCCGCCATCATGTCCAGCCTCGATTCGATGCTCAACTCCGCGGCCACGATCTTCACGATAGATGTCTACCACCGCCACCTGCGGCCGCAGAGCTCACAGCGGCACCTGATCGCAGTCGGACGCACGAGCACGGTCGCGTTCCTGTTGATCGCCGGGTTGTGGGCCCCGTTCCTGCTGCGCTTCGAGCGGATCTTCAGCTACATTCAGGAGTTCTGGGGCCTGATCACGCCGGGCGTGGCGGTGGTGTTCTTGGGCGGCCTGTTCTGGCGCCGGGCCACTGCAGGAGCGGCCGCAACCGTCATGGCGGCCACGTTGCCAGTGACGATCGGCATCAAGCTCCTGTGGGGTGACATGGCGTTCCTCAATCAGATGTGGATCGCAGGACTCGTGCTGATAGCCCTGCTGGTGGGGCTCTCGATGTCGAGCCCGCGCCCACCGGTCTCCACCGCCGAGCGCGCCGAGGCGAGCGCCGCGGCGCTGCAGCCGCGAGACCGGCTGTTCGACATTCTGTGCATCGGGGTGGTCGTGCTGACGGCGGCGCTCTACATCGTGTTCTTCTAGCGGGGCAACCTTTTTCCTCCCTCGTCGGTACTACTTTCACCGAGAGTACTCTCCAATATGCAAGTAGCGAGGATACCCACATGAGACGTTGGCTCGCCGTGCTGCTCGTGCTGGCGCTTCTGCCGGCCGCGGCCGCCGCACAACAGACGCAGCTCCGCGTCCCCTACACACGATTCGTGCTGCCCAACGGGCTGAACGTGATTCTCCACGAGGATCACACGACGCCAACGGTGAGCGTGAACATGTGGTATGACGTGGGCTCGGGCCGGGAGAAGCCCGGCCGCACCGGCTTCGCGCATTTGTTCGAACACATCCTGTTCGAGGGATCGGAGAACGTGCCCGAGGGCAAGTTCGACGAGTGGCTGGAGGCGGCCGGAGGCAACAACAACGGCTCCACGAACTCCGACCGCACCAACTACTGGGAGGACATACCCAGCAACGCGCTCGACCTGGCACTGTTCCTGGAGTCGGACCGCATGGGACACCTGCTCGGGTCGATGTCGCCCGCGACGGTGGACGGCCAGCGCAACGTGGTGAAGAACGAGCGCCGGCAGTCGTACGAGAACCGCCCCTACGGCATGGCGTTCCTGGCGCTGGATTCGGCGATGTACTCCCCCGACCACCCGTATAGTTGGCCGACGATCGGATCGATGGAGGACCTCAGCGCAGCCAGTTACGAGGACGTGGTCGAGTTCTTCAGCACGTACTACACGCCGGCCAACGCGAGCCTCTCCATCGCGGGGGACATCGACACCGAGGAGACGCGGCGTTTGGTGGAGCACTGGTTCAGCGATGTAGAGGGCCGGGGCAAGCCGGCGCCCATCACTGCGCCCACCCCATACCTGGCCTACGAGAAGCGCATGGTCCTGGAGGACCGCGTACAGCTGCCGCGCATCTACATGTGCTGGCTCACTGCGCCGCTCCACACACCGGGCGACGCCGAGATGGACGTCGTGAGCGGTGTGCTGACAGACGGAAAGACATCGCGGCTCTACCGCAGGCTGGTGTACGACATGCAGATCGCACAGGACGTGTTCGCCTTCCAGGGATCGAGTTCGCTCTCCTCGCAGTTCTGCATCATCTCCACTGCCCGCTCAGGCCATAGTCTGGACGAGATCGAGGCGGTGATCCAGGAGGAGCTGGACCGCCTGAAGGCCGAGCCCCCTACGGAGCGCGAGGTGCGGCGGATCGTGAACGGCTACGAGGCGTCGTTCCTGGATCGGCTGGAGCGGATCGGCGGCTTCGGCGGGAAGGCCGATGCGCTGAACGCCTACTACACTCGCACCGGCAACCCGGACTACTTCAACGAGGACCTGAGCCGGTATACGTCCCTGGGACCCATGGATATCCAGTCCGCCATCCAGAGCTTTCTGCGGGATGACGGGCGGGTGGTCCTGAGCATAGTGCCGCAAGGCAAGCCCGAGCTGGCCGCTGGTCGGCCCAGCACCGAGTAGAGAGGAGCCAGAGATGCGCACCAAACAGATGCTGTTCTGCGCCGGAGCGCTGGGAGTCCTCCTGCTCTCGACTTCCGGCCTCGAGGCCCAGGCACCCGACCGCAGCCGTCCCCCGGACCTGGGACCGCCGCCAACACTCAACCTGCCCCCCATCGAGCGCTACGAGCTCTCGAACGGACTGCAGGTCATGTACATGCCCAAGCGGAACGTTCCGCTGGTACAGATCAACATCATCGTCATGGCCGGACAGGCCGATGATCCCGAGGCGCGCCCTGGGTTGGCGAGCATGACCGCCACGATGCTCGACGAAGGCGCCGGCGAACTGGGAGCCCTGGAGCTCTCGGAGGCAATCGACTTCCTGGGCGCGTCGATCCGCGTCGGCAGCGGCGAGCACACGACATCCGTCGCCCTACATACGCCGTTGTCCATGCTCGACGACGCGCTGCCCCTTCTGGCCGACGTGGTGTTGCGGCCGCAGTTCTCCGCCGAGGAGCTCGACCGGCAGCGCCGGCAACGGCTCACCCAGATGGTGCAGGCGCGGGACGAGGCGCGGGCCATCGCGCAGGTGATCTACGACCGGACGCTGTTCGGCGACGCGCACCCCTACGGGATACCGTTCCTCGGGACGGCCGAGAGCCTCACCGAGATGAGCGTGGACGACCTGAAGGAGTTCCACCGGACGTTCCTCGTTCCCAACAACTCCGTGGTCGTTGTCGTCGGCGACGTTTCGCGCGAGGAGATCACGGAGAGGCTCGAGGCGGTTTTCGGCGGGTGGCGTCCGGGAAGCGTGCCCACGCGCACGTTCCCCGACGTTCAGCAGGTCGAGCGCCGCGAAGTGATTCTGGTGGACAAGCCGGGCGCGGCACAGTCCGAGATCCGCATCGGCCGCATCGGAGTGGATCGCAAGGCCGAGGACTACTACGCGCTCACGGTGATGAACACCATTCTGGGCGGCTCCTTCGCCTCCCGCATCAACCAGAACCTGCGCGAGGACAAGGGATACACCTACGGCGCCAGATCGTCCTTCGATTTCAACCTGCTGCCAGGCGCATTCACTGCGTCCTCGGCCGTACAGACAGCGGTTACGGACAGCGCCCTGGTCGAGTTCTTCAAGGAGCTCCACGCGATACTCGAGGACGTGACCGAAGACGAGATGACGCGGGCGCGGAATTTCGTGGCACTGCGGTTTCCGTCACGGTTCCAGGCCGTGTCGGCCATCGCGGGGCAGTTGGGTCAGCTCTACATACACGACCTGCCAGACGGTTACTTCGACGAGTACGTGCAGCAGATTCTGGCCGTCACCAAGGAGGACGTGCTCCGCGTGGCGCGTGAGTACATCGACCCCGAGCGGGTCGCGGTGATCGTGGTAGGCGACCGGGAGCAGATAGAGGCGGGAGTGCGGTCCCTGAACCTGGGACCCATGCACATTCTCACCGTGGAAGACGTGCTGGGACCCCCACCGGAGGTTCCCGGCAGCTAGTTTAATGTCGCCAAAGTCTTGTATACCCCGGTACGCCGGTACGAAGCTCCGGTAAGCCGTGCCGAAGCTCCGGTAAGCCGTGCCGAAGCTCGGGTAAGCCGTGCCGAAGCTCCGGTAAGCCGTGCCGAAGCTCCGGTATGCCGTGCCGAAGCTCCGGT
>Ga0255055_10000473_pt1 | contig 31285 bp, 30 predicted proteins | sample JV7_2_27_MG_FD_188633 | JGI IMG/M metagenome (GOLD analysis project Ga0255055, IMG submission 188633) | Seawater microbial communities from Jervis Inlet, British Columbia, Canada - JV7_2_27 | ecosystem: Environmental > Aquatic > Marine > Inlet | place: Canada: British Columbia | collected...
TGACGAATAGCCCGCATGTCAACGTATGTCATCCCCTCCAGTATGATCGTTACGCGTTGCGGGTTGCAAGTTGCGAGCTTTTTTGCTTTCAACTTTTGACCCGCACCGCGAAACGCGGAACACCCAGCATTCCATAAAAGGCCATCGCCACATCTGCTTCCCTTAGATTCACTCTTGCTCTGTTGAAAATCATCGCGTATATCCAGAGTACTTTAACTTCCCATCTTAGGTAAAATTAGAAAACGATTGAAACGCGAACTGAAAATTGCGGTGCGGGAACTCATCGAGCATGTCCTCCGGTCAGGGGACCTGGTATTTGAGTTTCTGGGGTCCAGTCGTCCGGTCGAAGCAATACGGGCACATCAAAAAATTCAAAATTCACGTCCCGATACTTACCAGCCCGAGGTTTCGATTTCCCACCAGGTTGAAAAGGATCAATTTCGGCTAAATATCAGCGGCCGCATTGACGGCGTTTATACCGAACCCGATCGCACCATCATTGAAGAAATAAAAACCACCGCACGAAATCCGGATTATTTTGAAAAAAACGAAAATCCGGTCCATTGGGGGCAGGTCAAAACATACGCCTATATTTATGGGAACGCACGTGGCCTGGATGAAATTATTACCCAGCTGACCTACTACCAGATCGACAGCGGTGAAATTCGTGAGATCAAACGCAAGTTTAGCATTACAGAGCTGGAGGTTTTTTTTAAAGAACTCGTCGCGCGTTATCTGGAGTGGGCCGCAGCCATTATCGATTGGTCCGACCGGCGCGATGAATCCATTCGGGATCTGGAATTTCCTTTTGCGAATTATCGATCCGGCCAGCGCCAGATGGCCGTTGAAGCATACCGGACAATACGCAATAACGGTCAGCTGCTCGTTCAGGCCGCAACCGGTATTGGTAAGACTATCGCCGTGCTCTACCCGGCAGTTAAATCGCTGGCCGAGGAATTCAGCCAAAAGATTTTTTACCTTACCGCCCGTACAACCGGACGAATAGTGGCTGAAAAGGCCCTGGACGAATTACGAGTTAAAGGGCTCAGATTAAAATCTGCAACCCTGACAGCAAAGGACAAAATTTGCTTTTGTCCCGATAGTGCTTGCAATCCGGATGAGTGTGAATATGCCCGGGGACACTATGACCGCATCAATGACGCTGTCAAAGCCATCTTTACCAAGGACGCTTTTACCCGCGAACAGATTGTCGATACGGCCAAGGCGTTTCAGGTGTGCCCATTTGAGTTTTCCCTGGACCTGTCTGTGTGGGCGGACTGCATCATCTGTGATTACAATTATGTCTTTGATCCGCGGGTATATTTGCGCCGATTTTTCCAGGAGGAAAACGGCGACTATATCTTTTTGATTGATGAGGCCCATAATCTGGTAGACCGCTCCCGGGAAATGTTTTCCGCTGAAATTTTCAAGCAGCCGGTTTTGGACATTCGACGGCAGCTAAAAAATGAACTGTCGCATATCTTCAAAAGCCTCGGACGCATCAATGCCTGGCTGGTTAAGGCCAGAAATAAATGCGAAGAATCAGGCAATCCACTGGCAGAAAAAAGCCAACCGGATGAATTGATTCCGCTTCTGAGGGGCTTTCTTTTCCTTACCGAGCGCTGGTTATCACAGAATATTAAAACGCCTTTCCGCGAGGATTTGCTGGATCTTTATTTTGCCGTATCCGGATTCATAAGGGTTGCCGACCAATATGATGAATGCTACAGCACCTGCTATGAAAAAATCGGCAAGGATCTGAAACTCAAGCTATTCTGTGTAGACCCCTCGGTTCATCTGGAAAAAGTGATGAACCGATGCCAGGCGGCCATATTTTTTTCGGCCACCATGACCCCGATGGATTATTTCAAACAAATTTTGGGTTGTGATCAAAGCGCTCATCACCTGATTCTGCATTCACCCTTTCCCGGTGAAAACCTGGGCCTTTTAATCTCCGATCAGATTTCGACCTACTATCGTCACCGCGACCGAACCGTACCCCAGGTATCTCAGGCCATTTCCGCCCTGGTTGAGCAAAAAACAGGAAATTATCTGCTGTATTTTCCTTCCTACGCGTATATGCTGAAAATTTATCACGCCTTTACTGCCGACAACCCGCAGACTGAAACCATCTTGCAAAGACCCGGTATGGCAGAGCCGAAAAGAGAAGCGTTTTTAAGGCGTTTTTCAGAGGACAACCCACAAACACTGGTCGGTTTTGCGGTGATGGGCGGAATTTTTGGTGAAGGAATCGATCTGGTCGGCGACCGTCTGGTGGGAGCGGTGATCGTCGGGGTGGGGCTGCCCGGCATCAGTCTGGAAAGAGAATTAATCAAGGAATACTTTACCCGTACCCTGAGTGCCGGGTTTGAGTATTCCTACCTTTACCCGGGCATAAACCGGGTGCTGCAGGCTGCGGGTCGCGTAATCCGGACGGAAAAGGATCGCGGGGTAGTGCTATTAATCGATCAACGCTATGCCCGCTTTCAATATAAATCCTTGCTGCGCGAAGAATGGGATCCGGTCTGGGTGCAGGATACCCGGCAGCTGGCCGATGCACTGCAGAAGTTCTGGAATCAACAATAATGGTCATTTTTTGCTGATGTCAGGTGTCAGTGTTCAGGTGTCAGCGTTAAGCAATCTGATGTCAAAAACAGCGAACCGCAGAATATCGAATTTCGAATGTTGAATGTCGAAGGCTAGTATAACTTCGTCATTCGAAATTCCTTGTTCGATATTCGATATTCAAGATCGGAAAATGGGTGATGCTAGGCATGGAGCGAGCAGCCAGCGACCAGAAGCCAGAATAGCCAATAACAATTTTCAGCGCTTGTAAGTACCCATCAGCTGAGCTTCGGTCAAAATGTGGCCTTGCATGGCTTCGACCAGCTGGGCTTTGGTCACGCCGCTGTCCAGATCGAGCTCGGTATCCAGTGCATAAAGTTTGAAAAAATATCGATGCGTACCTCCAGGCGGACAGGGGCCGCCGTAACCCAGCCTGCGAAAATCATTTGTGCCGTGCCGGGCACCGGTTTCCAGGGACGCATCCGACGGTATTTCGGCCGTCAGCCCGTTTGCGCTGGACGGAATATTAAACAGCACCCAGTGAACCCAGGTGCCCATCGGCGCATCCGGGTCATCGCAAATCAGCGCCAGGCTTTTGGCGGCCTCAGGAACGCCGCGCCATGATAATTCCGGCGAAACATCCGGCCCGTCACAGGTATAACGGGTTGGAATCACTTCACCTTCCGAAAATTCCGGACTGCTTATTTCAAGTGCCATTTTTTACCTCCTGCGGTCATTGTTGGATGGGTTCTTGTGTACCATCTAAAAAATATCATTCTCGAAGACGAGGAGGAGCACGAGGACGAATACCAGGTTAGGCAACGTTCCTCGATTCGTGCTCGTCGTCGTCCTCGTCCTCGGTACCTAACGACATCTGAGCGACGACTATTTCTTTCCAAGCAAATATTTTAAATTGCTACTGGGACATGATACTAATCCGCTAATTCGAAGGTTTGACAGCCGGCGGAATTAAGAATATACTTAAATTTACAGGAGGGGTAAATGAAATTTTTAATTATCAGCGTTGGTATCCTGCTGGTGGGCTTTCTAAATTCCGGTCTATTTGCCGGACAGGTCTACACATGGACCGATAAAGACGGAAATTTACATGTTACCGACACGCCGCCACCTCCAAAATCCAATCTTAAGGACACATTGGAATATCAGGAAAAAACCGCTGCTGAAATTCAGGAACTTAAAAATCGTAAAAAATGGCGCGATGAAAAAGGAGGACAAGAAGAAAGGATAAACAGAGTCGAAGAAGCAAAAAGACGGGCCAGGCAAGCTGATGAACGCGCCAAAAAAGCTGTCGAGCAAGCAGAGCAGATTACCAGCGATGCTGAAATATATATCAGACGGCTGTCGTCAACCAAAGAAAAAAGAAAACAATTTAGAAAAAAAATCCAAAGAGAAGCCGGACGCGCCCAAGCGGCTCAGGCGCGCTCCAGAAAGGCTATAGAAGATGCCAAGCAGGCTGCTGAAGAAGCCCGCTTAGCCGAAGAGGAATTAAAAGCGCAAGAAGAGCAGACTCAATAAATAGTTTTCGACATCGAACCTCTTACCTTTAATGCGTCTCCACAATTTTTTTTATCACATCCAGCAGCGGTAGTTTCAGCGTGCGCCATCTCGGATCAATCGCGCGGCCTTCTTGCCAGGTAAAATCCACAGCATCATATTTTTCAGAAATAATATTTTCGTTCCTTTCTCCGTAAGCTGTCTCGGGATAGTATTCAATAAATAACATGCGATGCGGTTGAATATTGAACTGCTGGGTAACATTGGTGGCGATATGGGCGGTACAGCTGCGCACCGACATCCGGCTTTCCGGAATATCGGAAACAACAACGATGATCGGCCTTAGATGGGACAGGCTCCCAGCTTTCTCCTGTTCAAGGTCATATATGCGCAGCCGGCATTTACCGCTTGCCAGACGCAGCTGGCCGCCCCACCCTTCCCAGGAAAAAATATCGTCATAAATGGTCATGGCGCAGTATCCAACACACCCCTTTCAGATGGTATCGGTTAAATGCGCGCTTCTCTTTCCACCTGGCACCCCCATCGAAAGGTTTCTTGGCTGTTGCCTTGCAGGACGTAATATACTATAGTCACATCCAAAATACGGGTTTCCATCCGCTTGCACTTTTGATTTTCGGATGCACACTGAACGGAATATATACTGAATACAGATGCCAAACAACAATAATTTAACCCACCGCCTTGACTTTGACGAAAAGGAATTCATTCTCGTCGGTACCGCTCATGTATCCAAAAAGAGCGCCCAGCTTGTCAGAACGGTAATCGAAGAAGAAAACCCGGATACGGTCTGTGTCGAGCTTTGTCAGTCCAGATACCAAGCAATCAAACAAAAGGATCGCTGGCAGGATACGGATATCATCAAAGTTGTTAAAGAAAAAAATTCTTTTCTACTCCTGTCGAATCTACTGCTGGCATCATTTCAAAAAAGAATTGCCAAACAGTTTGGTATCAAGCCCGGGCAAGAGATGATAACAGCGATAGAAACCGCCGAAACCGTGGGCGCCCAAATCCATCTTGCCGACAGGGACATCCGCACCACGCTTTCCAGAACCTGGCGGATTATGGGATTTTGGGGTAAAATGAAACTAATGTTTCAACTGATACTGTCCCTGGGCCAACTTGATGAGATCAAAGAAGAAGATATTGAAAAAATGAAACAGCAGGATGTCCTGGAAACGCTCCTGGCTGAAGTTGGCAAATCGCTGCCGGCTTTAAAAGCCATCCTGATCGATGAAAGGGATCAATACCTGGCTGAAAAAATTCGAACGGCTCCCGGAAATAAAGTGGTCGCCGTTGTGGGAGCCGGCCACATTCCCGGAATCAAGAAATCCTGGAATACCGATATCGACACCCGGGCACTGGAACAACTCCCCCCCAAAGGCAAATCAATCGGCATTATTAAATGGCTGATCCCGGCGGTAATCATCGGGCTGTTTATCGCCGGTTTTTTTTACGGTGGCGCAAAGGCGGGAGCGGATATGATCATCTGGTGGATTCTGGCTAACGGCCTGTTGGCCGGGGTTGGAGCGATCATAGCGCTGGCCCACCCAGCCACAATCTTATCTTCCATACTGGCTGCGCCGCTAACCTCGCTAAACCCCATGGTCGCAGCAGGCTGGGTGGCAGGACTCGTGGAGGCCTTTTCAAGAAAGCCCAAAGTAAAAGATTTAGAGAGCCTGCCGGATGATATCCTGTCAATTAGAGGGTTCTGGAAAAACAATGTGACGCGAATCCTCCTCGTTGTAATCTTTACCAATCTCGGAAGCTCCCTGGGAACCTTTGTTGCCTTTCCCGTCATTGTAAAAGTATTGCTGGGGGTTTCCCCGTAAACGGGTTCCTGGGTTCAGGGGTTCTGGTTTCAGGTGTCAGGTGTCAGGTATTTCTCAGGAACCAGGTGTCAGTGTTCAGGTGTCAACTCAGGTTTCAAGTGTCAGGTGTCAGTCTTTGGCCCGGAGGGCCTACCGTTGGCCTTGAAGCCTATGGGCTGGAAGCATTCCCAGAGAGATCTCAGGTTTCGGTATGACACGTAGGCCCTGACACCTGAACACTGACACCTGAAACCTGACACCTACTAGTTCCTGACATCCGAAACCTGAAACCTAAACTGTTTAAGTAAATATTACGATTTGTTAATCGCAATTCGAGCTTTTATGATTATCCAACGAACATTAGGGAACACGACGTTCGCACTCAAGGGGTTCATTGTCTTAATTATGTCCGGATGGCTGCTTCTGGTAGTTGGCTGCGGCAGGCCGGCCATTCGGCCCGGCACTTCTTCTGCCGTAAAAAGGGACTACTTGCCCCGAATGCGCTTTAGCATTCAGGTCGGTGCCTTCTCCAATATAGACAATGCCGTCCGCCTGACAGGATCATTGCAGCGACGCGGAATTAATGCGTATCATTTTTTACACAGCTCCGGGCTGTACAAGGTCCGCTTCGGAAACTACGCGAGCCAGGCCGCTGCCCGCAAGCAAGCCGAGGACCTTAAACGCAAAAAAACCATCGAAGTATATTATATCGTTAATCCGCAAGACTATGCTGCTGCAAAGGGTCACCGCAAAGGCAATGTGGGACTCAGAGAAGAGATTGTCACAGCCGCCAAACGGTATGTCGGTGTGCCGTATCGATGGGGCGGCGAATCCCCCGCAACGGGATTTGACTGCAGTGGATTGACCATGGTTGTTTATCGAATTAACGGATTGAATTTGCCGCGGTCATCCAGACAACAATGGAAGGTGGGAAAACCGATTGATCGCCGGCAGCTGCAAAAAGGAGATCTGGTATTCTTCGCTACAGCCGGCGGCAACAAGATTTCACATGTTGGTATCTATGCGGGCCGGGATATATTTTTACATGCACCTGGAAGGGACCGCAGAATTCAAACCTCTTCGCTGTCCAGCAAATATTTCAGAACCCGATATATGGGTGCCAGATCCTATTTCTAGTCATCCATTTGGTTATTAGAAATTAGTTAGCTGTAAATCGGGTCTTGGGTTCCGAGTTCTATATAAGGTGTCAGGTGTCAGTGTTCGGGTGTCAGCAAACAGATGACGGGGGATAGAAAACAGACTACAATGAGCTCGGTCGAGTCGAATTCGGATAGGGGATAATCGATCCTCCGCTTGTAATATCGGGCTTCTAACATTCGCCTGGACGGCAGTAAGACCTGACACCTGACACCTGAAACCTACTTATACCTGAAACCTGACACCTGACACCTGTTAAGCCTTCGGTGAGATTTCCACCACGGTGCGCTGGTATTTTTGTCCGTTGGATAGAGTAAACGTCCGTTTAACTGGTTTTAAACGGCCTTGGGCAAACATTTGGATGCATTCCGGATAAAGCTCCCATTCAAGCTCCAGGCCTTTTTTCCGGATCGAATCAATCGTATCGTCATCTGAGATCGGAAAGGCCCGCTGACCGATTATCGGTCCGCTATCTTCACCGTAATCAATAAAATGAACGGTACACCCGCCGATCTTGCAACCGTAGCGAAAGGTGTCGCCATATCCGTCTAGGCCGGGAAATGCCGGAAGCAGGGCCGGATGAATGTTCATGATGCGGGGATTGTTGCGATCCAGATTGACCCGATCTATAAAATACGGGGTTAGATTTCTCATGAAACCCGCCAGCACCAGCAGATCAAATGGATAGGGTTCCATCTCCTGTAACAGTTTCGCCTCGGCAATCGCTCGTGTTGTTAAAAAAAATTTGACGCTGTTCACATCACCCCCTCCGTGAACAGGGGACTGTTTTGAAAGAAGTTCATCAAGGTCAAAATCAGCCGGCAGGCTTACCGTCGACGGGTCCTCTTTAAACTCGCGAATAATCGAAGGATAGTCAACGACAAATGATGGAATTTTGAATTCTACAGCCCTTTTCAGACCATATGCTTTTGGGTTGTCGGATCCGATAAATGTCAACTGTCCGCTGATTTTACCATTTTCACAGGAATCGATGATAGCCTGCAGGTTTGATCCGCCCCCGGAAATAAGCGCTCCGATACGAATTTTTTCGCCCATCTCAAAGCTTCTCCAATTCATGAAATTCCGAGGCAACAAAATGAAATTGGCAGTTAACACCAAAAGAATTAATTGAAATTGTCTCAAAAACTTTAATATAGATCAATGCTAAAGTTTGAAATCGCCAATTGACACCGATTCTAACTTTCACTATAACCGGTTTCAATTTTCATAAGACCATGATTGCCGGATAACAATACCCGCTTGTAAATAAACTGCAGCCCATGCGGCAGATCAAAGAGAGACAGGCCGAGGTTGACAATATATACGCTTATCACTATTATTGAACAATTATTCAATTCGATAAGGAAAGGATGAAAAATCATGGCAGAAGGCATCATGGAAGTTGATGACGGAAATTTCGAATCAGAAGTATTGCAGACAGATAAACCGGTACTCGTAGATTTTTGGGCCCCCTGGTGCGGTCCCTGTAAGGCTATTGCGCCGCTGGTCGAGGATCTTGCGAATTCTTTCGGCGATAAGGTAAAATTTGCCAAATGCAACGTGGACAACAGCCCCGTTACCCCAAGCAAATATGGTATAAAAGCGATACCCACTCTCATATTTTTCAAAAATGGTGACGTCGTAGAGCAAATCACCGGAATGGTGGCGAAATCAAAATTGGAAGAAGCGTTAAACAAAGTTGTATAACGTTTGAGGCGGATAAACTCCTAACATATTGATATTCAATAGAAACATTAAGGTTAACTCATGAGGCGCATCGCCACCGCATGCCTGATTTCATTGCTGGTGTTGACCGGCTGTACATCGCTTCAGGACAGGATCGATAAATTTTTAGGAACTGAGGAGGGTGATACTGCTCAGGAACTCGCATGGGACGGTATGGATGCCTATGAGAACGGCAAGTATTATAAAGCGATTGAAAAATTTCAGAAGCTTAAAGATTTTTATCCATTTTCAAAATATGCCATCCTGGCAGAATTGAAGATCGCCGATTCGCATTATCAACGTGAGGAATACGAAGAAGCCATATTTGAATATGAAAACTTTGAAAGGCTCCATCCCCGCAACGAGGCCATTCCCTACGTCATATATCAAATCGGAAGGTGTTATTACGATCAGATCGATACGACTGATCGTGATCAGACATCAGCCCGCAAGGCGCTTGAAGCATTTCAACGCTTAAATAAACAGTTTCCCGAAGATCAATACGCGCGCAGATCAGAGGAACACATCAGCAGATGCCTGAAAAGCCTGGCGGGACATACTTATGAAGTCGGTGTGTTCTATTACAAGACAAAACATTATAAAGCCGCACTGCATCGATTCATGACGATCATTTCAGACTACCCGGATGTGGGATATCACCAACGAGCACTTGGGTACATAGCCAAATGTGAAGCTTCAATTGCAGAACAAACGTCAGAGTAAAGCCCTTTACCAGCTTCCAATTCAGACAATTATGAAATAGGAAGGATAAGGAGAACTTAGAATGTCAAAAGTATGTGAAATATGTGGCAAGAAACCGATGGTCGGACATAATATCAGCCATGCGCATAATTTGACCAAACGCCGATTTAATCCAAACTTACAAAGAGTGCGGACGCTCTCCAGCGGCCAGGTTAAAAAAATGATGGTCTGTACCAATTGCATTAAATCCGGCTATGTTGTCAAAGCACCCTAACCGACCCGCTTCACCTCCTGAACATATTTAACCTTTTTGACGGCAGATACGATTTTATCTAAATGGGTGGTATCCTCCACGCCAATGGTAAAAAAACTATCAACCATCTTGTTCTCCCGGGTCTCGGTTTTTGCATTCAGGATATTCGCACCAAATTTGCTGATATTGCCCACCACATCGGCCAGTAATCCAACCCGATCCTGGGAAATGATTCGGATTTTAACCGGATAGGTCTCAGTGACTTCCTGATTCCACTCAACCTCAATTTGCCTTTCCGGGTTCATCCTTAGCGCGTTGACACAGCTGGTCCGATGAATGGTTACGCCGTAACCCCTTGTAATATATCCTATAATAGGGTCTCCGGGAACCGGCTGACAGCATTTACCAAACTTTATCAGAATGTCATCCACGCCTTTTACCAGCACCCCGGTTTTCGGTTTCTTCTTTCTGACCCGCTCCAGCAATTTGTTGAAAATCGATTCATCGACCTCCTCTTCATCGACTTTAGGAGCGAACTTACGCAGCACCTGCAGTGGTGTAATTTTTCCATAACCGACATTGGCAATCAGGTCATCGATGGTCTTGAATCCGAATTGCCCGACGACCTGCATCATCTTTTCCGATCTGACCAAGACGCTAAAATTCAAGCGTTCTTTCCGAAACGCCTTTTCGCACATCTCCCGGCCCAAAGTGAGGCTTCGTTCGGTCTCCTGAATTTTTATCCAGTGTCTGATTTTTGAGCGCGCTTTAACCGTTTTGACAAAGTTCAGCCAATCCTTGCTCGGGTGATGGTTTTTTGAAATGACGATTTCAACGATGTCGCCGGTTTTCAGTTCATAGGGTAGCGGCACCATCCGTCCGTTAACCTTTGTTCCGGTACATTGATTACCGACTTCGGTATGAATCATATAGGCAAAATCGACCGGTGTGGCGCCCCGCGGCAACGTCTTCACCTCGCCTCGGGGGGTAAAAACGTAAACTTCATCGGGAAAGAGATCGATGCGCACATTCTCCATGAATTCGCCGGGATCGATGAAATTTTCCTGGTTTTCCACGAGGTTCTGTATCCAGGCAAATTTGCGGCTAACATTTTCATCAAGGTGCTTGCCTTCTTTATACCCCCAGTGGGCGGCAATACCGGCTGTGGCAACTTTATCCATCTCCCATGTTCGAATCTGAATCTCAATGCGCTCCCCAACCGGTCCAACCACCGTGGTATGCAGGGACTGGTACATATTCGTTTTGGGGCGCCCGATGTAGTCTTTGAACTTATGATCGATGGGCTTCCACAGCGAATGGATGTGGCCCAGCGCCTCGTAACACTGTGGCACCGTATCAAGGATGATCCGGAGGGCAATAATGTCATAGATTTCCTCAAAAGGAAGATTCTGGGAAATCATTTTGTTATAGATACTATAAAAATTTTTATTGCGGCCCAGCATCTCGCATTTCAGCTTGGCTTGATCCATCACTTTTTTGATGTCACCTTTTACCGTTTCGATATATTTTTCACGCTCAATTTTCGATTTGCTGACAGCGTTTTCAATTCTGGCGTATTCGTCCGGCTGGATGTATCTAAAGGAAGATTCTTCGAGTTCATTTTTGATCCAATAAATTCCGAGGCGGGCTGCGATGGGTGCATAAATATCGAGGGTTTCCCGGGCAATTTCCTTTCTTTTGTCAGGCATGTGAAATTGCAACGTGCGCATATTATGCAGCCGGTCGGCGAGCTTGATCAGAATGACCCGAATATCGTCCGCCATAGCCAAAAACATCTTCCGGATGCTTTCGGCCTGACGGGCCCGGGAACTGCCGAAGGAAAGGCTGCTGAGTTTGGAGACGCCGGATACGATATGCATCACTTCCGGGCCAAACAGCGTTTTAATTTCTTTCGGAGTCGCGGGGGTGTCCTCGATGACGTCATGCAAAATGCCGGCGACTACGCTTTCCGGGTCCAATTTCATATCAGCGAGAATCCCGGCCACTTCAAGGGGATGAGACAGATAGGGTTCTCCCGAGAGCCGCACCTGGCCTTCGTGAACGCGGGCCGAATAAATATACGCCCGTTCAATGATATCCAGGTCGGTATCCGCTACGTATTCACTAACCTTATCGACTATATTGTTAATCCGGATCAATGCAGGTCGTCTGTTATTGGTTATTGGTTATTGGTAATCGGATTTCGGCCATTCGTTTTCAGGTGTCGGGTGTCAGGTGTCAGTCGCTTGGTTCAAAGGTTCAACGTTCGAGGTTCAGAGGTTAGATAACGGCAGAAGGAAGTCAGATGTCGTAGGACAGAACTCCTATCTCTTCAACCTTTGAACCCAGAACCCTTGAACCGGAAGCCAGTAGTCAGTGACCTGTAACGAGTTGAGAACCTATCTCAAAAATGTGGATCAGGGTTCAGGGCAAGGCGCGGTTCGGCGAAAAAGCGGAGCATACACGATAGTATGTGAGCATTTTGAGCCGAACCGCAACACCGCCATGGACACTTAGACGCATTTTTGAGATAGGTTCTAGTATGCTTTTGCGAATATTACCTGACCGTCGCTGGGCTTGTCGCAGCAAATACAGCGCCCCTTAACGTGTTCACTTTCAAACGGGATGCAGCGGATGGTCACCGCGAGATCTTCTTTTATTTTTGATTCGCATTCTTCGGAGCCGCACCAGCCAGAGACGGCAAAGCCCCCGTGGATTTCAGGTTTATCCTCATCCTGGGGTGTAAAATAATCGTAAAACGTTTTTCTATCTTCAATGTCGATGGTGTGCGCCTTGCGATATGCTAATGCTCGCTGGAATATGTTTTCCTGGATTTCATCCAGGATTTGGGTTATTTCAGCCACAAATTGATCCCTTTTGAATGCGCGTTTTTCATTGGGCGCTTTGTCCCGTCGTCCGACATAAACAGAGTTTTCGGCGATATCTCGGGGACCGATCTCCACTCGCAAAGGGATCCCTTTTTTAATCCAATCCCAACCGCGGGCACCGCCGATTTCGCGATCATCAATTTCTACATCGATGCGGCGATGGTGATAAGATTTGTCCTTTAGCTCGCGGGCCAGCTTTTCGGTAAAATCCATTACCAGTTCCCGATCTTTAGATTCTCGGATAATGGGCAAAAGCACGACATGGGCGGAGGCAACTTTGGGTGGTAAAATGATACCGTCATCATCGCCGTGGCTCATGATCAGCCCACCGATCAGTCGGGTGGATGTGCCCCATGAGGTCGTCCAGGCGTATTCTTCGGTTTCAGCAGCCGATTGAAACTTGATCTCTGAAGCCCGTGCAAAATTTTGCCCCAGAAAATGCGAAGTACCGGCCTGCAGCGCTTTTCGATCCTGCACCATGGTTTCGATGCTTAACGTATCCACTGCCCCCGGAAACCGTTCAGCCGGCGACTTACGTCCCTGGATAACGGGCATGGCCAGGTATTCTTCAACGCATGTCGCATAAACATCCAGCATCATCTGGGTGCGCTCCCGGGCCTCATCAGCAGTGGCGTGTACAGTGTGTCCTTCCTGCCACAAAAATTCGCTTGTTCTTAAAAATATCCGGGTCCGCATCTCCCAGCGAACAACATTGGCCCACTGGTTGATGAGTATCGGCAAATCGCGATAGCTGCTCACCCATTTCGAAAATGAATCACCGATAATGGTCTCCGAGGTCGGACGCACCACTAAAGGTTCCGACAGCGGACCGGCAGGCTCAAGACCACCGCTGGGGCCCTTTTCCAGCCGATGATGGGTGACCACAGCGCATTCTTTTGCAAAACCCTCAACATGTTCGGCCTCTTTTTCAAAAAAACTTAGAGGAATAAAAAGAGGAAAATAAGCGTTTTTAACACCGGTGGCCTTGAACAGATTATTCATGGCCTGCATAATATTTTCCCAAAGGGCATAGCCCCAGGGCTTAATCACCATACAGCCCCTGACCGGTGACCGCTCCGCCAGATCTGATGCTTTAATTACCTGCTGGTACCATTCCGGAAAATCTTTATCCCGTGTCGGTGAGATCGCTGTCTTGGTTTGCTTCGCCATATCCTCCCTTTCGCTGAAATCAAATCCAATATTAAGTGTCTCGGTTTTCGATATCCAGATCTTTTACATATTCGCGTACTTCATGCAAAAGAACATCTACCAGTTTGTCCTGCGCAAATTTTTTGACCACTTTTCCTTTTCTAAACAGCACCCCATTGCCATCTCCACCGGCAATGCCGATGTCCACCTCCCTGGCTTCTCCCGGGCCGTTGACCACACATCCCATAATGGCGATCTTGACCGGCTCGGCTGTGGTCATCAGTGCTTTTTCAACCCGCTCAACAATGTCAAAAAGCTCAATGTTGCACCGCCCGCAGGTGGGGCAGGCGATAATTTCCGGACCGCGACGGCGAATATCAAGGGCTTTCAGGATTTCGTACCCAACCCGTACCTCTTCAACCGGGTCGCGGGTTAGAGAAACCCTGATGGTGTCGCCAATGCCTTCGGCTAATAGCATCCCGATTCCCAGCGCCGATTTAACAATTCCCGAATAAAGCGCACCGGCCTCGGTTACGCCGACATGCAACGGCAGGTCGGTTTTTGCAGACAGCAGCCGGTACGCCTCAAGGGTACGCTGAACATCGGAGGCTTTAAGGGAAATCTTTATCTGGTGAAAGTCTAAAGATTTCAACAATTCCACGTGGCGCAAACCGCTTTCTACCATACCGGCCGGTGTAACCCCATTATTTTTTTTTATAATATCTTTTTCCAGGGAGCCTGCATTGACTCCGATGCGGATGGGGATATTAAAATCTTTGGCACAGTCTGCCACCGCTTTTACCTTTTTAAGACCGCCGATATTGCCGGGATTCAGTCTAAGTCCATCCGCTCCTGCTTTGGCGGCTGCAATCGCAAGCCGGTAGTTGAAATGAATGTCCGCTATCAACGGGATATCAATCTGCTTTTTGATTGCCGCCACCGCTGCTGCCGCTTCTTGATCCGGCACGGCGACGCGAACAATTTCACAGCCGGACTCCTGCAGGCGCACAATCTGGGCAACTGTGGCTGCGACATCTTGCGTCGGTGTATTGGTCATGGACTGTACCGCAATGGGAGCCGATCCACCAATTTTTACATTACCGACTGCTATTTGACGTGTTTTCTTACGCTTGATCTTTGAAATTTTCATAAAAATGTTTACTTTTCAAAAAATTATTCCGAAACATGTTAACTTGATATCAACCGGCCGGGTTGCATTGGGGGCCGTTAGATTGCATTCATAAATATAATTATGGTATAGTGCTTCAAGGTTTCAGATACCCCTGCACCTGAATTCCCGGCTTTCTTTTTATTGCAAAGCTAATGCGCATTAAACTGTCTGTAAAGGGATCCAATATCCGGATCGTAATCATTAAAATCGGAAAGCAGCCAAAAAATTACAACATGCGTGAGCGGACCGCCCGGCTGCTCTACATCAACAATGAAATTGCGTGTGGTTTAAATATCTTACACTAACAGACGCACTGAGATTATTCAAGTAAAATAGAGCCTTAAGAAGTTGCAGGGTACAGGTCTGTCTTCCAGGTTACTTGCTAAACCGGTTCCTCCCTGCAGGGTCATCGGTAGCGACTGTTGCAAATCCTTCACCATCAGGAGTTGAAAAATGACGCGCCAAAAAGGTCAAAAATTTGCCGACAAACATGCACCCAATATCCAATTAGACGAACGCATTAGAGCCCATATTAACCGCCATGCCAAGAATAATGAACTTCCCTGTGCGCTGGCATTTAAAATCGCTGATGAACTGAATGTTTCACCGGCTGCAGTGGGGAAAACCGCAGATTTGTTAGAAATGATGCTGGTTAAATGCCAGCTGGGATTATTTGGCTATTCGCCTTCAAAAAAAGTTGTAAAGCCCAAAGCACCTGAAAATCAGGATCTGGAACGCGCCATTCGGGATGCACTGGTTGACGGCGATCTTTCCTGTGAGAAGGCCTGGGAAATTGCTCACAGCTTTGATGTCCCTAAAATGACTGTCAGCGCGGTTTGTGAGCAGCTTAAAATCAAAGTAAAACCCTGCCAGCTGGGCGCTTTTTAAGCATTCGAGATTTAAGATTGTCCTCGTTTGGGACGATAACATCCATATACTTCTAAACAGACGCTAACTGATAGGTGAATCTTTAATCGTTGTGACGATATCGCTGTAAAATTTATCAAAACAGGATGATGTATCGTGAGCTGGTCGGTAGTTAATAATATTTTACGGGAAAAAACAGGTTTTCAGATAACCATCCTGATCGTTTGGGGGGTTATCGGGTATTATGTGTTTAGCCCGGTTATCGGTGACTACAAATTTGTTACCCTGCAAAGAATTCAAAAGACCGGGGAAATTACGGTCGTCACCCGCAATACCGCTTATTGTTACTATCTTTACCGGGATCAGCCCATGGGCTTTGAATACGAAATGGCGCAAGCTTTTGCCGAATATCTAGGAGTTCGCCTGCAGGTAAAGGTTGTTGATAAATGGGAAGACATGGTTGCCACCTTAAATGACGGATCGGCTGCATTTATCGCCGCCAGTACCCCGATTATACCCAAATGGCAGACTGAAGTCGCCTTTTCAAACGGATACATGGAAGTGGCGCAGCAAATTATTGCGCATCGCAAAAATGCACGTATAAAAAAAGCAGCGGATCTTTCCGGCAAAACGATTGATGTCAGAAAAGGAACAGCATATCAACAGCGACTCGTGGAACTGAAAGGTCAGGGAATCGATCTGGCGATCAGACTGCATGAGGATCTTCCTACAGAAGAACTCATTCAGAAAGTGGCTGATGAAGAAATCGATTTTACGATTGCCAACAGCAACATCATTTTAATCAATCGTCGGAACTTTCCGGGTGCCGTCAGCACGGGATCGATTAACGACCGCATGCAGCTGGGATGGGCAGTGTATCCGAAATCTATTGAACTGCTCGAGCGCATGAATGCGTTTTTAAAAGTGATCAAAAAAAGCGGCAGATTCGATGCGATTTACAACAAATACTACGGAGACATTCAGGACTTTGATTATGTGGATTTAAAGACTTTCCACGCCAGGGTGAAAACCAGACTTTCCCGCTACAGTCCGTTTATCAAGGCTGCCGCCAAGAAACATGGATTTGACTGGCGACTGATTGCCGCCCAGATCTATCAGGAGTCGCATTTAAATCCCTGGGCCAAAAGCCGCGCCGGCGCAAGGGGACTGATGCAAATAATGCCTTCAACAGGTAAAAGCCTGGGGGTTAGCGATCTTTTCGATCCGGTACAGAACATCAATGCCGGAGTGCAACACCTTAAGAATTTATTTGAGCATTTTGAAACGGCCAATGGAAAAGACCGCTTGCTGATCGCTCTGGCAGCCTATAATATCGGTCAGGGGCATATCCATGATGCCCGCAAACTCGCCAAAAAAAAGGGACTTGATCCAAACAAATGGGAGTCCCTCGCCAAAACCCTTCCTCTGTTGCGATACAGAAAATACTATAAGCACGCCAAATACGGCTTTTGCCGCGGCACCGAACCGATCCGCTATATCAAGCAGATTATGATTTATTACGATGTTCTGAAGCGTCAGGGTTTCGAATACAAAACCGCGAAGGCGTGAGAATCGAATCGCGTTTTGGTTGGTTTAAAGAAGTGAATTGGACAATTCAGATGCCCTATTTCCCCCTAGTTAAACAACCTGCGGTGGAGGAAGCGGTCCTTCCGGTGGCATTCCCGGTTTCTTTTTCCAGAGTATAAACTGGTTATTTTTTATGAGTATCAGACGCATGAGGTATTTTTCGCTGATCTCAGCCACAGCGTCTCGAAGACCTTTTCGCTTTTCCGTCAACCTGTAATCATCACCGGTGATGAAACCATACATTTTTATCTTGTGATAATAAAAATCCAGATCTCTGCTGACACTTTTGTAATTGTGACTACCGTCAACATAAATCCAGTCGAAGTACTGGTCCGGGAATTGTTCGTAGACGAATTGAGATTTATCCTTGTGGATTTGAATTTGGCCGGATTCGATGTTATCCTTTAATTTTTCGCATACGGCGTCATAGTAATCAACATGGGGTTCCCCAGCCCAGGGATCAATCAGGTGGAGTTTTTTCGGCAGGACCACCTCCAGGATCTCTTCTGTAAACAGTCCCTGGCTGACGCCGATCTCTGCACACACGGAATTTTTGGGCATCATCTCTAAAAGAAATTTTCTTCCGTATTTGATTTCGATCATATCGGTTCTCCTGATACGTTAATTGATATGCAAATTGAGCAGCTCGAGGTGTTCTATCCCTAATACATCGCATTCACGCCCACAAACGAATTATGTTGCTTTTCATGTCCGATGGTGGTTTCCGGCCCATGCCCGGTATACACCCGGACATCATCTCCCAGTGTAAACAACTTATCTTGAATACTTGATTTCAGGGTTGCAAAATCCCCTCCTGGAAAATCGGTACGCCCGATGGACCCCGCAAATAGTGTATCACCCACAAAGACAAGGCCATCGGTAAAAAGGGAAATCCCGCCCGGTGTATGCCCCGGCGTGTGGATCACATTTAAGGTAATTTTACCGAAAGTAATGGTATCGCCGTCATTTAGGGTACGGTCAGGGGCTGGCGAGTTCTCCGCTGAAAGGCCCCAATTGGCAGCGCTGGCAGATATTTGCTCCAGCATGGGTGCATCCAGTGCGTGGATTAAAATCGGCGCATTTGTAGCCGCATTTATTCCTTTGTTGGCACTGACATGATCAAAATGACCATGGGTGTTGATGATGGTTTTAACTTCCAGATTTGAATCGGCCACCGACTGAAGTATTTTATCAGCCTCATCGCCCGGATCGATAACCGCTGCTTGCATTGTCTCTTGGCAGCCGACAATAAAACAATTCGCCATAATCGGACCCACAGGTAACGTCTTGATGATCATCGTATCAGCCTCCAGTATCAATTGATTTTGGATTTCGGATTGCGGATTTTGGATTTTATTCAGTGTTATTGTCCGCCGGTTCGATCGGTACCTCTCCTTCTTCGATCGCGATGCGGATGCTGTCAATAATTCCGTTGATAAACGCGCCGGATTCTTCAGTGCCGAATTTTTTGCCAACATCAATGGCTTCATTGATGGAAACTTTTGGCGGAATATCATGGCAATGCAGCATTTCAAATACAGCAACTCGCATGACATTCCGGTCCACACGGGACATCCGCTGGATTCTCCAGTTTTTGGAAAATCGCTCAATGAGGGTATCGATTTGCGGCTTGGCCTCTAAAACACCTGTTACCAGCTTCATAAAAAACGGCCGCGCCTTTTGGGGCGGGGTAAAATTCTCACAGAAACGTTCCAGCATCTGCGGCGAGACGTTTTGATTGGCATCCATATAAAAGAGCGCCTGCATCGCCAGTTCTCGCGCTCTGCGACGAGTCCCCATGACTAAGACTATCCCACGACTTCAAGCAAATTCGCCATTTCAACAGCAGCCATAGCCGCACTCCAGCCTTTATTACCGGCCTTGGTACCGGCGCGTTCAATGGCCTGCTCAATGGTATCAGTGGTAAGGACGCCAAAAATTATCGGTACTTCCGATTCCAGACTGACCTGAGCAATTCCTTTGGACACCTCGGCGCTCACATAGTCAAAATGCGGGGTCGCGCCGCGGATAACGGCACCCAGACAGATAATGGCATGAAGTCCCTTTTTTTTTGCCATTTTTTTAGCCACCAGCGGGATTTCAAATGAGCCCGGAACTTTCACAATCTTGATATCACTATCCTTGGCTCCAGAGCGTACCAGGGCATCAAGGGCACCGCTTAAGAGTCTTTCTGTAATAAAATCATTAAATCGGCTCACCACAATGGCAAACTTTTTACCTTCTGCATTTAAATGAGCTTCAAAAGTCTTAGCCATAAAAGCTCCTTTCAGTATAGAGTATCGATAAAATTGAAAACTGCAATTAGACTGCTAAATGATATTAGCCGGTGTTTGTTAGGGCGCGGCATCGACGTTCAATAAATGGCCCATTTTTAACTTCTTACATTCCAGATAACACCTATTGTACTCATTCGCCGGGACTTCAATCGAAACCTGTTCAACAATGCGCAACCCGTAACCGTCCAGACCCACCATTTTTTTAGGGTTGTTGGTCATGAGTTTCATTTTCCGAACCCCGAGATCAACCAGAATCTGAGCCCCGATTCCGTAACCACGCATGTCCGGTTTAAATCCAAGCTCTTCGTTGGCCTCAACGGTGTCCAGCCCCTGATCCTGGAGGGCATAAGCCTTAATCTTGTTAACAAGGCCTATCCCGCGGCCCTCCTGGCGGATATAAAGGAGAACACCGCTTCCCTCCTTTTCAATCATGGTCATGGCCTGTTCAAGTTGCAAACCGCAATCGCAGCGCAGCGAACCGAAGATGTCTCCTGTCAAACACTCGGAGTGCACCCGCGCCAATACCGGCTTTTCCGGATCAATTTCGCCTTTAACCATGGCGATATGCAATAGACTATCGATATCATTTTCATACACGACGGCTTTGAAATCACCGGCCAGCAATGTGGGAATCATCGTTTCTGCCGCCCGATGCACGAATGATTCAGTTCGCATCCGGTATTCAATCAAATCGGCAATGGTACAAATGCCGACACCGTGTTTTTCGCTGAACTTTTCCAAAGCCGGCATGCGGGCCATTGTACCGTCTTCGTCCATGATCTCGCATATCACCGCAGCAGGTTTTAAGCCGGCCAGACGGGCAAGGTCCACTGAACCTTCGGTTTGTCCGGCCCGAACGATCGCCCCTCCCTCCTTCGCTCTCAAAGGGAATATATGTCCGGGTCGTACCAAATCGCGTGGCCGGCAATCATCGGCAACGGCCGACAAAATGGTGGTCGCACGGTCTTGTGCAGAAATACCGGTGGTCACCCCGCACCTGGCTTCTATGGATACAGTGAATCCGGTTCCAAAGGGTGAGGTATTATTGTCGACCATCGGCGGCAAATCAAGCGAATCGCACTTCTCTGTGGTCATCGCAAGACAAATAAGGCCCCTTCCATATTTCGCCATAAAGTTGATGGCTTCCGGCGTCACCTTTTCAGCCGCCATGCAAAGATCACCTTCGTTTTCACGATCTTCATCATCCACCAGGATGACCATCTTGCCATCTTTGATATCTCGGACGGCTTGTTCAATTGTCAGTTGTGGCATGGGTTATCTATCTCCTAAATATTATATTTTATAAAAATCCTGATTTGGCCAGAGATTCCATGGTTACACCGGAGGACTCGGTTGTTTTTTCGCCGGCATGCACCGAGTCGCCCCGGGTAAAGCGTTCGACATATTTGCCAATCATATCGGTTTCAATATTAACCGGGTCTCCATTTTGTTTTAAGCCGATGGTGGTGATTTCGGCTGTATGAGGGATAATACTGACCGTAAAGCTTTTGGGCTCGCAGGCGTTGATGGTTAAACTGATACCATCTACGGCAATCGAGCCTTTGTGGATGATATAACGCGAGAGGGCCTCCGGCACGGCAATGGTAACCCTAATGGCATTTCCCAGTTTCTCCCGCTGTTTAATGACGCCGATACCATCAAGGTGACCTGAAACCAGGTGCCCGTCAATGCGGTCGGACAATCGCATTGCCCTTTCAACGTTCAGGCGGTCGCCCAGCCTTGCCTTATCAAAAGTGGACGCTGCCAGCGTCTCGGGGGAAAGATCCACTTCAAACTTTTTACCGTTAATTTTTACAACCGTCAGGCAGGCACCGTTTACCGCGATGCTGTCGCCGATTTTGGTTTGATCCAGGGCATAATCCGCCTCAATCGTCAGGCGCTTTCCCTGACCGGCAGGTCGTATGGCGCCAATGGTTCCCAGACCTTCAATAATTCCCGTAAACATAAACAAAACGTCCTTTGGCCGTTTAGGCCCCTATAAAATAAGACTAAATTAGTCCTTTTCAATATACCCTTCTATCATTACATCATCATCAAATCGTTGGACGCGAATATCTTTGACCCGAATGCTGTCTTTCATCAGCTGCGGACCCGGTCCCTGACAAATGGGTATGCCGTCATCGCCTCCTAAAATTTTTGGCGCATAAAAAAAGAGTGCCTTATCGACAATACCGCCGCTAAATGCCGAAGCAATCACGCGACTGCCACCTTCAACTAAAAGGCTGGTAATACCCATTGAACCCAGCCGGACCATCAGGGACTTCATATCAATTTGACCATTTTTAACCGGCTGCTCGATTAGGCGCACCCCTTTCTTTACAACCCTTTTCTTTTTAGCTTCAGATACGGTATTGCCGGTGACAAGGATCGTATCAGAATTGGAATCCAGCTGCAATATCCTGGCATCCGGAGAGATGGATAGATGTGTATCAAGAACAATTCGAACCGGATCTATACCCTTTTTCGAATCCAAACGCGTGGTCAGGCTCGGGTTGTCGGCATGGATCGTCCCGATGCCCACCAAAATGGCATCAACTGCATGTCGAAGCCGGTGAATGTATCTGCGCGCCTTTTCCCCGGTCACCCACTTGGAATCACCGGTGCGGGTAGCGATGCGCCCATCCAGAGTAGCGGCACATTTCAGAAGCACAAAGGGTCGCTTTGTAGAAACATATTTAACAAATGCTTCATTCAGCTTTTTGGCCGCTTCTTCACAAACACCTGTAAGCACCTCAACGCCATGCTTTTTTAAGAAAACAGCTCCACCACCGGCTAGGGTATTCGGATCTTCCATCGCCATGACGACCCGCTTAATGCCGGCCTCCAGGATTTTAAGCGTACAGGGCGGCGTCCTGCCGGTGTGATTGCAGGGCTCCAAATTTACGTAAAGAGTGGCCCCTTTAGCTTGCGAGCCGGCATCTTCAATGGCATTAACTTCAGCATGCGCCTCACCGATGGACTGATGGTATCCTTTGCCTTTCACTTTACTATTTTTTACAATCACGGCACCGACCATCGGATTCGGTGACGTATAGCCCTGCCCTTTTTGGGCAAGGTCCAAGGCCATTTTCATAAAAAATTCGTGATCCATGGTTTTTTTGTCATCTGTTCTCTGTCACTGACTTCTGTGCGCTGTCCTCTGTATTCTGTCCTCTATAACCTATTACTTCTGGTTGCTGAGCAGGGTTTTGAGCTCGGAGACAAAATCATTGACATCTTTAAATTCCCGGTAAACCGAAGCAAAGCGCACATAGGCCACATCGTCAAGCTCATGCAGCATCGTCATGATCTTTTCCCCGAGAAAAGAAGCCGGTATTTCCTTTTCCCCGGTTTCCCTTAGATCCCGCTCCAGATCATCTATAAACTCTTCAATCACATTTATGCTGATGTTTCGTTTTTGGCATGCTTTCTTAAGGCCGGAGCGCACTTTTTCCCTATTGAATACTTCCCGACGACCATCTTTTTTGACAATCATAATGGGAATTTCTTCAATATGCTCGTAGGTTGTAAATCGGCGGTTGCATATGATGCATTCCCGACGCCTGCGAATAACGCTGGCATCTTTGCTCAGCCTGGAATCGATGACTTTATTGTCAATTTCTCCACAATATGGACACTTCATGAGTCTTCTCCCTGCTTTTTGGTTCCAAGATGGATCACCTCTATATGGCCTTCTTGCAACATGTCCTTCGAAAGTTCGTCTGCATAACCCGAACGGTAATAAATTTTATCAATTCCCGAATTAATGATCATCTTTGCGCATATTGAACAGGGCAAATTGGTGCAAAATACACTGGCGCCTTTCAAAGATACGCCATGATAAGCCGCCTGGATAATGGCATTTTGTTCCGCATGAATGCCCCGGCACAACTCATGCATTTTACCGGATTCAATATTTAATTTTTCCCTTATACATCCAACTTCCGCACAGTGTCGAACGCCGGTGGGAGCCCCATTATAACCGGTCGAAAGGACCCGTTTGTCTTTAACGATAATCGCGCCAACCGATCGCCTGAGGCAAGTAGAGCGCTTGGCGACGAGCATCGCAATATCCATGAAATAATCTTCCCATGAAGGTCGTGGATCATCAGGTGCCATTAAAGTAATTACCTCCACATATCCGAATTTAGTTCACCAAATGCTTGTCAAGAACCACTGCTTAGGATTAGTGAGAAAAAGGTTAACTTTTGATGTTATATGCCAATCAAAATTACCGCAAGAAAAAAATGGCGGGGCCACATGCGCCCTGCCATTCAACTATATTAGTCACATACATACACAGATACAGCAAACTGAGTAAGGCAACAAATTCCAGGTGTGAGGTTTCTGCAATAAGTAGGTTTCAGGTTTCAGGTGTCAGGTGTCGGGTGTCGGGTGTCGGGTTTTTTTCAGGAATCAGGTGTCAGTTTTCAGAATTTAGCCCGGAGGGGTTTCAGCCCTGTCAATGCTGACACCTGAACACTGACACCTGAAACCCTTTAATTCTATGTGTGCTCTGAGCCATGTACCGTTATTGTGCTTTTGCGTGAATATAAAAGGCCGTTAATCGGAAATCACAAGCGGCTATTGATCGTCATTTTTTTTCACAATCAGGGTTGCGTTGGTTCCACCGAAGCCGAAAGAATTGGTCATGGCAATGTTGACCGGAGCCTTACGGGCGGTGTTGGGTACATAGTCCAGGTCACATTCATCAGCCTGATTTTCATAATTAATGGTCGGCGGCATAATATCATGATAGACGCTGAGGGCGGTAAACACCGTCTCGATGCCGCCGGCGCCCCCCAGCAAATGGCCGGTCATCGATTTGGTGGAGGAGACCGCCAATTTATAGGCATGGTCCTTAAATACCGTTTTGACCGCCCGGGATTCATACAGATCGTTGAGCTCCGTTGAGGTCCCATGGGCATTAATGTAGTCCACGCTGTCATAACCGATTCCCGCATCATCCAGTGCCGCTTGCATACAGCGCACTGCACCGTTGCCATCAGGCGGCGGTGCGGCCATATGGTAGCCATCTCCGGTGAGGCCATAGCCAATGAGCTCCGCATAAATATCAGCCCCTCTTTCCTGGGCATACTCAAGAGCCTCTAAGATTAGAATTCCACTGCCTTCACCGATCACAAAGCCGTCACGATCCCGATCAAAGGGCCGTGAGGCTTTTTCGGGTTCATCGTTGCGGGTGGACAGCGCTTTCATGGCATTAAAGCCCGCCACAGCGGTCGCCGATACGACTGCCTCGGTTCCGCCTGTAATCATGGCATCGACTGTACCATGTTGAATCATTTTAAAGGAATCCCCAATTGCATGGGCACCGGCAGCACAGGCAGTGGCGAAGGATAAATTCGGTCCCTTGGCACCAAAATGGATCGAAATCATGCCCGGTGCCATATTGCCGATCATCATCGGAATAAAAAACGGGCTGACACGTTTGGGGCCTTTAGTGGCTACGTTGAGAATCGTATCTTCCATAATTCCAAGACCACCTAAACCGCAACCCGTAACAACCCCGATCCGGTTTGCATTGCTTTCGTTAATTTCCAGATGGGCATCTTCCAACGCCATGTGCGTTGCAGCCATCGCATACGAGATAAAAAGCTCGTTTCGCTTGGCCTCTTTTTTAGGAATAAAATCCTCCGCGTTAAAGTCCTTTACCTCTGCGGCAATTTTGGTCTGATGGTCCGATGCATCAAACCGCGTTATTTCTACTATGCCTGATTTCCCGGCACAAAGAGCCGCCCAGGTATTTTCGATGCCGATCCCCAGGGGGGTAATTAAGCCCATCCCTGTAATTACGACTCGTCTGTTCAAAAGACCTCCTTTTCAGTTGGCAAATCTGCTGTTTCCGATTCAATGATTGCTATCATTTTGACTTGAAATATCCGGCGAGATGACAGCAAGCATGATCGCTTAGGAACGAACCCGTAAACACGAATTCATGCCCGTTAAATGCCCAAAAAAAATTCAGAAAATAGCTGCTTACTGTTTGTTAATATAATCAATGGCATTCTTAACAGTTGTAAGCTGCTCGGCATCTTCATCTGAAATATCGGTATCAAACTCCTCTTCCATGGACATAATCAGCTCAACAAGATCGAGCGAATCTGCTCCCAAATCATCTACGAACGAAGCTTCAGGAACCACCTCTTCTAAATCAACACTAAGTTTTTCGGCAATGATCTTTTTTACTCTCTCCTCAACAGACATCAGATTTTCCTCCTTTAATTAATATGTAACTGGAAGCGGTCTCAAAAATAGCAGATCACGCTCAAGGGCAAGGCGCAAACCGATTCAAAAGCAGAGCATACACGATAGTATTCGAGCATTTTGAATCGGTTTGGAACACAGCCATTGAGCGTTAGATGCATTTTTGAGATCGCTTCTACATGTACATGCCTCCGGTGACATGTATAACCTGGCCGGTGATATAAGCAGCTCTGTCTGAAGCCAGAAATGTAATGGTATCAGCCACATCCTGAGGAGTTCCGGCTCTTTGCAACGGAATCATGCTGAGCATAGCTTCTCTAACTTTATCGGATAGAACTTCCGTCATATCCGTTTCTATAAACCCCGGCGCAACGGCATTCACGGTGATGCCCCTTGCGCCAAGCTCTTTGGCCACGGTTTTAGTAAGACCAATCATTCCGGCTTTTGAGGCTACATAATTCGCCTGACCGGGATTGCCCATTACTCCCACCACCGAAGCCAAGTTAATGATCCGCCCGGAGCGCTGCTTAACCATTATTTTAGAAACCGCCTTGATGCAATTAAAAGCACTTTTAAGATTGACGCCGATCACAGCATCCCAATCGGCTTCCTTCATGCGCATAATAAGGCTGTCACGCGTAATCCCGGCATTGTTAACCAGAACGTCAATTTGCCCGTATTTTTCGAAAACACCTTCCACCCAGCTTGATACGCCCGTGCTGTCGGCTACGTCTACCTTTTCAAAGGAAGCTTCAGGCCCCAATGCCTTTGCAGCGGTCTCTCCCGCTTCCGGGTTGACATCACAGATCGCGATCCTCGCGCCTTCTTTTGCAAAGTTTTCCGCGGTGACCCGGCCGATTCCAGCCGCACCTCCGGTAACCATCACCACTTTATTTTCAAATCGCAAGTATAGCCTCCTTTCACGTCCCTAAAATGAGCGTTTTAAATTTTAAAAAGAATTATTAAATCTTATAGTCAATAAATTTTATCGATTTATATTTTTCAAATTTAAAACCCTTCGGGATTGCCTATCTTACCGCATCTACGGTGTTAGATGCCGTCCCGCATAGCAGACTATAGCGGAACGCCATCTGCCTTGTACCTGCGGCAACCTCGACAATCGCTCAATTTAGGTAACCGGTAACAATTAACGATTAAATATAATGTCAGCTGCACGGTCCATGTCAGGAATGATGTTCTGATAGCTATCAGCCAATGTTGCCTGCGATGTTTCCGACAGAAAGGCAGAAATCTGCTCCGTCTCGAAAATGCCGGAGCCTGATAAAATTTTCAAAATATTGCGAGATACCAGCTCCGCAATTTCATTGGCGAACAATCGCGAGAAAATGCATGTCTTTTCCGCTTCGGGGCTACCTTCACGGGTTAAAGAAGCTGCCCGCCGCGCCAGGCCGGCAGCCACCTCCACATGCATCATCATGTCCGCCAAGGCGAACATGACAAACTGTTTGCGGGTCAGCCGGTTGTCGTTGACTAAAAAAATGGTTTTATTCAGCACCCGGGCGGCCAGACCGATATAGCGGCAACCGGCATCGCTGCACTGTTCTTGGAGGTCATCCATTTCGACGGCCATGCCATCGTAATATTCCCCTTTTGTTTTACGCGTTTTTTTCCAGCGAAAGGTACTGATAATATTTTGCTGGATTTCGCTGGTGCCCTCGTAAATACAGGTAATTTTGACATCTCTTTTTATTTTTTCCACGCCGTATTCGGTGATATATCCGTACCCCCCCAATGCTTGGATGGCATCATCAGCGGCTTTGTTAGCGGTTTCAGTCGCGAACAGTTTGGCGATCGACCCCTCGACTTCGAGGTCTTGCTCGCCGGCATCCAATCTTGCGGCCACCTCATCAATATAGGTTGCAGCCGCTGCCAGCCGGACCACGTGGGGCACGACCAGTTTGTGGGTATAGCCCTGTTTTTCAGACAACGGTGTTTTAAATTGAATCCGCTCCTTGGCATAGGGGATGACGATTTCCATGGCGGCTTCACCGGCGCCAAGCGCCATAGATGCCACCATCAAGCGGGTATATCCGAACACCTTGCTGGACTGCTTAAGCCCCTGACCGGTGACACCGCCAATGACATTTTCCACCGGCACAAAGACATCGGTAAAGGTCAGCGGCGATGTGTTTGAAGCACGAATTCCATGCTTTTCTTCACCTTTTCCTCGAATATAACCCTCCGTGTCTTTTTCAACGATAAAAAAGGTCGCCCCCTCGGGGGTGTTGGCCAGCAGTGTGATAAATTCTGCGTATCCGCCAGTGGAAATAAATTGTTTGGCGCCGTTTATCTTATATCCGGTGATTTCTCCAGCATCATTTAAAACCGGATCGGCCTTGGTTTTTATGGAAACCACATTACTGCCGGCATCCGGTTCGGTTACTGCGTAAGCCACAAGTGCTTCTCCAGTGGCAATTTTCCCAAGCCATTTTTGTTTTTGTTCTTCGGTGCCCCCGACGATGATCGGATCCGCACCCAGTTGAATCGCAAAAAACGCGGTCGTAATGCCCAGACATATCTTGGCCATTTCTCGTGTGATCGCACAGCTGTCACGGGCACCACCGCCCAAACCCCCATATTCTTCAGGGATCATCAAAAGCTGAAGCCCAATTTCCGGACCCAGCATTTCGCGGATAGTATCTTCAGGGAATATTTCCTTGCGATCAAATTCAAAAATTTTTTCCGGTGTCAGAAGTCGTTTTTTAAGCTGCCCGACTGTATCCAGAACCATCTGCCTGGATTCTAGATCCAACCCGTATAAATCACTTTCTGTTGGTGTCCTATTTGAAACCATTGAATGTAATCCTCGAAGGTTAGGTGATGGAATATAAGATTAGTCTTCTTCGGTTTCGACAACCTTGCGGCCCTTATAATAGCCACAACTGGGGCAGGCATGATGCGGGAGGGTAGCTTCACCACACTCCGGACAGGTTGACAAATTCGGTGCGGTAAGTTTCTGGTGAGTCCGTCTCTTATCGCGTTTTGATTTTGATTTTTTCCGTTTGGGTACCGGCATAAGTAATCTCCTAACTAACTGAATTATAAATATATTTATATTTAAAACTGCTTGGATTTGCAGGTGCGCATCTAGTAATTTATCCTGAAAAGATTGTCAAGTATTTTCATCAATTTTATGCAATTTGTTCTCTTGTACTCGGCAGTCTTCTGTGTTATGGAAATCTACCGCGATAGGAATGGCAACCAAATCTCTACAACTATTTAGAATTATTGAATTTATAGAAAATCACAGAAGATCCCACTAGGCATTTTAAATCTGATTCTTTTTATTAATGGCAGATCGTAACCAGTGGACGGGCTAAATTAATAGAATCCTTATGAAGTTAGGTTTACTTATTAAATTGTAAGGTTAGATAATTGCAAGTATATTAACCTATATCGTTAATTTGTCAAGAAATCAATTTCTTAGAAGGATAGATACATAATTCGAATTGTAAACATTACTAAACAATTTACTTGTTTAAAAATCCATCAATTAAAAAAAAGTGACCGCTAAAAATCTTATGGAAATCAAAAATGAAATGATCGTGACGCGCTTTCCGCCCAGCCCCACCGGCTACCTTCATGTCGGCAATGCCCGTACTGCTATTTTTAACTGGCTGTACGCCCGCCACATGAAAGGAAAATTTGTTTTACGAATAGAGGACACAGACGCCAAGCGCTCAACCCAGGAGGCCATTGACGCTATTTTTGAGGCGCTTGAATGGCTGGGCATTGACTGGGATGAAGGTCCTTACTATCAAACTCAACGCCTTGAAATATACAACAGCTATATAGAACGCCTCATTGAGACCGGTGAAGCTTACTATTGCACCTGTTCACCTGAAGAGATAGAAGCCATGCGTCAAAAAGCCATGGCCAGCGGCGGCAAACCGAAATATGACGGCACCTGCCGTAATAAAGAACTGTCCAATATTGAAGGTGCCGTGGTACGCCTCAAAGCACCTTTAAGCGGAACCACCATCGTCGAAGATGTGATCAAAGGCAATATTGTATTTCAAAATGAGGAGCTGGATGATTTTATCCTGTGTCGCAGCGACGGCATCCCGACCTATAACTATGCCGTAGTGATCGATGATATGACCATGCTTGTGAACACCGTCATCCGCGGCGATGATCACGTCATGAACACCCCCAAACAAATACTCATCTATAAGGCGCTGGATTGTCCGCTGCCGGTGTTTGGCCATGTCCCCATGGTCCTGGGAACCGACAAAAGCCGCTTCAGCAAGCGCCATGGCGCCGTGTCCGTGTCGGCTTACAAGGATATGGGTTACCTGCCGGATGCCATGCTCAACTATCTGGTCCGCTTGGGCTGGTCCCACGGCGATCAGGAATTTTTTACCCGCCAGGAACTGATCGATGTGTTTGATCTTGAACACATCGGACGCTCCGCCGGGGTATTCGATCCGGAAAAACTATTGTCACTCAATGCCGACCATATTCGGGCAACGCTACCCGATGAACTTGTAGCGCCGCTGAAGCCCTTTTTAAAATCTCACGGTATAGAAGTTAAGGACAGCGACCTTATTAAAAAGGTCATCGAGACCCTGCACGCCCGCAGTAAAACATTGGAAGAAATGGCTGAAAACGCTTTGTTTTATTTTGTAGATGACATCGGCTATGAAGAAAAGGCCGCTAAAAAATTCCTAAAACCTGCCGTGCTTGAAGCCTTGCGGCTGCTGATCGACCAATTTGAGATACTGGATGATTTCTCGGAAGAAAATCTGGAAAGCGCATTTAAGGCCGTGATGGACCAAACGGGCCTTAAGCTGGGAAAAATTGCCCAACCCGTGCGGGTGGCGTTGACCGGGAAAACCGCCAGCCCCGGTATTTTTGAGGTTAGCGCCATCCTCGGCCAAGACAAGGTGATTTCACGATTAAAAAAAGCCACCCACTATATTGAAGAACGATCTGAATGAAAAGATAATATATTGGCTACAGACCCAGGACCCACACTCATTTTTTCTTTCATTGGTCACAGATTTAATATGCTTTTTTTCTTTTTAGTTTTTAGACAGGATTAACAGGATTATTCAGGATTATTTTTTAATTTTTCTCACTTCCCGGATGGAAGTGAGAAAACTCAATCCGCTTTCAGCGGAAAATTAAAATTTTGTAAATCCTGTTAATCCTGTCTAAAAAAAATGCTTGGCACATGAAACTTGAAACCATTCATGTATGTCCGTGTGCGTCCGTGGCTAATTAAATAGGAAAAAATTGGCTTGACTGATCACATACCTATATGTATTAATTATAGATTACAGCACTGAGGGATCGTCTAGCGGCAGGACGACGGGTTCTGGCCCCGTTAA
>Ga0255055_10000474_pt1 | contig 31225 bp, 21 predicted proteins | sample JV7_2_27_MG_FD_188633 | JGI IMG/M metagenome (GOLD analysis project Ga0255055, IMG submission 188633) | Seawater microbial communities from Jervis Inlet, British Columbia, Canada - JV7_2_27 | ecosystem: Environmental > Aquatic > Marine > Inlet | place: Canada: British Columbia | collected...
GCATCGCGAGGCCGCGATTCGCGCCGAGCAGGCGGGGTTCGACATCATCTATGTGTACGCGGCGCACTGGTTTCTGATCAGTCAATTCCTGATGCCATCGAACCGGCGAACGGATGAATACGGAGGTTCGCTAGAGAACCGTGCGAGGCTCCTCAAGGAGTTGATCATCGAGACGAAGGAGGCCGTTGGTGACACCTGCGCGGTCGCCGTCAGGTTCTCGGCAAGTATCGGGGGGCCTGACCATGATCAGGACACGGCCGAACCTCGCGAGATGATCGAGCTTTTGGGTGAGCTGCCGGATCTGTGGGACATCACGGTCCGCAAATACAACTTTGAGATGGGAACCTCACGGTTCGTGCCGGAAGCCGCGCTGGAAGACACAATATCGTGGGTCAAGAGCGTCACCACCAAGCCGGTAGTGAGCGTGGGCCGCTTCACATCGCCCGACACCATGTTACGGCTGGTGCGCCAGGGCGTCATCGACCTGGTTGGGGCAGCGCGACCTTCCATTGCAGACCCATTCATTCCGCAGAAGATCGACGAGGGTCGCGATGACGAGATCCGAGAGTGTATCGGCTGCAACATCTGCTACACCGGCGATCAGACGGGCACCCCCATCAGGTGCACGCAGAACCCCTCCATGGGAGAGGAATGGCGTAAGGGATGGCATCCCGAACACATCCCAGCGAAGGGGTCGGACTCGAGCGTCTTGATCGTAGGTGGTGGTCCCGCCGGACTCGAGGCTGCTGTCGCCCTCGGAAAGCGCGGCTACGCCGTCACGCTGGCCGAGGCTCGACGCGAGCTCGGGGGGCGCGTGACACTCGAATCGGAGCTGCCGGGGCTTCGCGAGTGGAATCGCGTGCGGGACTGGCGTCTCAACCAGATCTCGAAGCTCTCGAACGTCGAGTACTACCTCGAGAGTGTCGTGGACACGGAGCAGATCCTCGAGTTTGCGGCAGATCGGGTGGTTGTGGCGACTGGAGCGGCGTGGAGGCGTGACGGCATCGGACGGTCGCATAACCAGGAGATACCCGGGTGGCAGACACCATCGGTGATGACTCCGGACGAGGTTCTCGGCGGAGTGGTTCCTGATGGGCCCGTGGTCGTCTACGACGATGATCACTACTACATCGGAGGGGTGATCGCTGAAAAGCTGCGTGGCGATGGTCTGGAGGTCACGCTGGTCACACCTGCAAATGAGGTGTCGACCTGGACAGTCCACACCCAGGAACAGGAGCGCATTCAGACGCACATCCTCAACCTCGGGATCCACGTCAAGACCGGCACATCACTTTCGGAGATACAATCAGGCGGTGTGATCGCAGAGTGCATCTACACCGGTCGAACAGAAGAGATTCCTTCATCGACCGTAGTTCTCGTGACCTCGCGCGTGCCCAAGGACGATCTGTACCACTCGCTCCGGGATGAAATCGACATCGAGAGAATTGGTGACTGTCTCGCCCCGGGTACGATTGCGATCGCTGTGTATTCGGGTCACAAGTACGCCAGAGAGATGGATGCGGATGTTCCGGTCGGAGTCCCATTCCTGCGCGAACGCTGATCGTGTCCCGAATTTGGCACCGCCTCGCCATAATTCGATCGCCTTTGATTGCAGGAAGTTGAAAACCTTCACCCCAGCTGGTTGAGGACTTCGGATATGGGCTTCCTCATCGCTTTTCCTGACATGATGCACGGAATCCTCGCAGTCGTCGTCCACGCCCTTCGCGTCCTTCTCAGATCACGATTGCTTTCATTTGTGATCACGGTTCGTCTAAGCTGACAAAATTCAGTTTGTGATGGCAGGGCTTTTCAAAGCACCTGAGGGGAATCTAATGACCAAAGGCGTAGCAAGGCCAACAGGCGCACCGAACGCATTTGACAAATGGCAGACCGTTACCATCGCCATTTTCATCGCGTTGGTTGGATACACCGTCATGGTGAGTTTTCCGGTGCTCGCCACAGCCTTGGTGGAAAAAGCTGGCTTTTCCGAAGTTGAAGTTGGACGGATCTGGGGCGCCGATATGTTCGGATTTTCAGTCGGCGCAATCCTGGTGGCATTCATTGTCGCCGGTATGAACCGGCGAAAGATCATCTTAGCGGGTGTTGTGTTGGCAGTAGCGGCCAACGCATTGTGCCTGGTTCTGGACAGCTATCATGCAATGATCGCGCTTCGGGCGGCCGCCGGCGTTGGTAGCGGCATCTTCACCGCCATTTCTGTGGTGACACTAGGGGGCACGACCAAGCCGGTGGTCGCCTTCAACCTGCTGCTTTTCGGGTTTGCCTTTTCCACTGCAGCAGAACTGCACTTCCTGCCTCGCCTCACCATGAATGAGATCTATATCTTCTTTACGATTCTGGCGGCACTTTGCGCGTTGCTTGTTCGCTGGATTCCCGCGAGGCCGCTGAATGCAGAGGAGCTGGCGCTCCAGGAAGGGGGCGAAGATCATGTGGAGGATTGGCATGTGCCGAAAATCCTGCCCATCATTTGCCTCATCGCTGTCTGCTTTACCTATATCAATATCGGTGGCTACTACGCCTATATTGAATTGGCCGCACTGCATGATGGTGTCGCGCCAGAGTGGACCGGGCCGGTTCTGACCTGGTCCTCCATTTGTGCCATCGTTGGCTGTGCCCTTGCCTATCTGGCAACGCGCTGGGGTCTGTTCAAGCCCCTGTTCATATCTCTGATCACCATGGGCATCGTTGTCGCCATGCCCGCAACTGGAATTAATGATGTCCTTTTCGCGGTCAGCATCTTTGGCTTCATGACCCTTTGGACCTTCATCGATGTCTATCAATCCGCCATGCTATCGCACATGGACCGCGCTGGATCCCTGGTCGCTCTCTTGCCCAGCGTGCAAGGCTTTGGGAATTTCATCGGCCCTTACCTGGCGGCATGGGTCCTGACCGATCAATTGAAATACAGAGAGATGTTCCTGGTCAGCGGCAGCATGGCCTTCATCGCTCTGGCGCTCTACGTGCTCGTGTCCCTGTTTGTGCGCAAGCGCGAGCCAGAAGCAGTCGCAGTCGATGCGACGGCGCCAGCCGAATAAACAGACTAGCCCGCTTTTCTCACCGCCCCCGATTTCAGCGTGTGCGGCAGCCGGTAATGCGGTAGATGGGGGGGCGGAGAGAAAAGCGGGCTGTTTTTGGAGGGTCTAACACCCGCCGCTTGGTTTCTTCCCCTGGTCAGAGCGGTTTTTACGGTGAGAGGGCAGACCATTCACAGGAAACTGATGGGGATCTTCGTTGGCGGGCGAGGAGACCCGGGTTTAAACGCGCAGTGGCAGGTAGTGGGCTTGGAGATTGGCAAGGATCGTGGCGAAGATCCCCTGGTATGGGTATCCACTCGCGCACCTCAGCCAGATCCTCCTGACGCTGAGTGAAACGTGGGCGCCGACCTTCAGGAGCTTCGTACGAATGGTGCTGCACTGCGCTCGAGCGAGCTCGGTGCCCTTGAGGCCGACCCGCCGCAGCTCGCTGAGCAGGACATAGGCGACGCTCGAAAACCAGAGTCTCAGCTGGTTGGCGGAAAAAATCGCGGAGCTGGTCCGATCGGCGAACAGACCCAGCTGCTGCTCTTTGATGCGGTTCTCCATGTCACCACGGGCACAGTAAAGATCTTCGTATAGCGCCTGGGCGGCGAATTCCTCTTTGGACAGCGAGGTCACCACGAAACGGGGATTTTCCCCTTTGCTGAGCTGCTCCGCTTTGCCAACGACCCGCCGGGTCCGGCTCCAGCTCTTCAGCGTGCGGTACTTGAAGTCCCGGTAGCACCGTGCTGCGCGCCCGGTCATCCAAAAACGCTTCTTTGCCCTCTTCAGCTGCTTGGCGATCTTCCTCACCAGTCTGTTGTTTCTCGCGAGTCCGAAGATGAAGTCAACGCCGTTGTCCTCGCACAAGGTCATCAGGTCGTCCCGCGCGAAACCCGAGTCTCCCCGCACGATGATTTGCACATCCAGCCACCGCTCCCGAATCTGCCCGACGATTCTTTCCAGCTCCTCAAGCGATCCTTTGGCAGCGTCCATGTTCGACGGCCTCAAACGAGCACACAGCAGGTGCTCGTCACAGAAGACATACAGCGGCAGGTAGCAGTAGCAGCCGTAGTACCCGTGGAAGAACCGGTCCTCCTGCTCACCGTGAAGCGGATCGTCTGTCGCGTCGAAGTCGAGGATGACTCTCTTCTGCGGCTTTGGGTACGCATCCAGAAAGGTGTCTACGAAGAACCGATCCACCGCCTCCGGCTGACACACGATCTTGTGGTATCGGTGGGTGGACTCCGTTTCGGCGGGTGCGAGCTCGAGGCGATTGAGTGTGCTCTTCCCAGCAAGCGGACAGCCCCGATCTCTCTCCCGCACTCTGTCTGCCCCAGTCAGATCGGACTTGCCAACCAGTGTCGCCAGCAGCGCGTCGCGGCGAAGTTCGTCGTGGTCGTTGATGTCCTCGTAGCCAAGCGCTATCGCATACACCCTCTGCGCGATCAGCTCGGGCACGCTGTGCTCGATCTGCAATGGATGCCTATAGTCGACGAAGCACTCTGCGAATCTCCGGAGGATTCCCGTACCCCTCTCGACCTCTCGCAGAAACAGGCCCCCCGCGTCCGACGTGATCCTGCCGCCGCTGAAATCCGCCACCACCTTGCGCGTGCCAAGGCCTTGAAACTCAAGCTGCTCGGGATTACACTGTGTATGCAAGATCCGGGCTCCTTTCTTCGGTGTAACTGTTTGTCATACCAGTATTTTACACCAAGTTTGGAGCCTTTTTTCAATGGGTCGGTGAGATATGCGGGCTAGCCCGAACTTCTCACCACCTCGCTACTGTGGCCCGCGGGATGCCGCAATCTGCAGCGTTTTCTCGCATCGGGGTGCTCGACGTACCGCAAGTACGCGCTCCGCGCCCCTCAGGTCGAAAACGCAACATCTCACGACATCTCGCGGGCCTCGCGACGCGACGCGGTGAGAAGTACGGGCTAGTTCGCGTTAAGGCCGGACCAAGGACGGCGTTCAATCCGTGCCACGGGACCCCGAGCCGGGTGCTGCTGCGTCTCGCCGGGCGTTTCAGTCTTCGATGGGGGCCACTATCGCGTAGTATTTCTTGACGTACCCCGTCGTCTTCCAGCTGCAGATGGTGCCCTTCGGAACGAAGAAGGTGTCGCCCTTTACGAAGCGGTTCACGGTGCCGTCCTCCTCCGTGATGACGATCTCGCCCTCCAGCAGCAGGACGAATTCGTGCCAGGGAAACGGTGCCATCTTGCTATCGAACGGCGTGCTGTCCCACAGGCCCACGAACATGTCCTTGGCGTCGTTCGTGAAGTAGATGTAGTCGTGTTGAGTGGGCTTGTCGCCCTCGATGATGAGCGGATCCGTTTCCTCCAGTACCGTCATCTGCTCCGGGGTGATGGACGAGTCGACCGCTTTGACCGCCCCCTCCGCGGGCACGCCGGTAGGGACCTCACGGTTGGGATTCAGGTACGTGATGTAGAACTTTCGGAGGGGCTCCTCCTGGACCCAGCTCACCGGGGCGGCGTTCCGAAAGTAGACGCACTCGCCTTCCTCGTAGGTGTCCAGAACGTTGTTGTCTCCATCCACCATCTTGAAGCCGCCATCCAGGAGCAAGATGAACTCATCGCCTGGATACGGCCCAAAGGCCTCCTGCATGGGAGATGTCGTCCAGACCCCGACGCTCATGCCCAATTCTTCGTCGTCGTAGTAGACGTGAAGCGTCTGCGTCGGGAGGTCGGAGGCGAAGTCCTCCGGGTCGCAGGTCATCTCGGGCATGCCCGTGTCTGCGGGGCCGAATCTTTCCAGGCGATAGATCTTCTTCTCAGTGCTCATCCCAATGCTCCCCTCAATCTGTCGACGGTCGCAAACCCACCTCTCGATGAGAAACACGACTCCGTTGCCGTCGATGTCACCTAATCGCGCAAAACCTGTTGAGCGGCATTCTTGCCATTGATGCCGGTTACGCCACCGCCCGGGTGGGTTGCCGCGCTGCACATGTACAAACCGTCGATCGGTCCACGGTATTGTGCATATCCTGGAATCGGGCGCATCCACATGAACTGGTCAAGCGCCATATCACCATGGACCGGGCTGCCCTCAGGTAGGGTGTAATCCTGTTCAAATTCCAAAGGAGTCATGAGCCTTTTGTGCAGGATGCACTCTTTGAAATCGGGTGCATAGGCTGACAACGTATCGATGACCAACCCGTCGATTTTTTCCCGAAGCTCCTCCCAATTCCCTTCACGCAGCGTATATGGCATGTATTTGACCGTCGCGGACAAAATATGTTTGCCCGCCGGAGCCAACGATGAATCGGTGAGCGTGGGGATCTGAATATCCAGGTAGGGCTGGTTTGAATGATTCCCGTACTTTGCTGCATCGCTGGCCTTCTGGAGATACTCGACTGTGGGTGCGATTTGCACATGACCGCTGAGAAGTTGTGAATCGCCATCGATCCCGGAAAAAGTGGGCAGACGATCCAGCGCGAAGTGCATGCGTGCAGAGGTGCCCCGATACCTGATTTTCCGGACGCTCTCGACAAATTTCGCATCCAGGTAGTAGGCGTCGACCAGCTTCAAGAATGTCGTGCGCATGTCGGCGGCCGAAACGACGGTCTTCGCCGAATATCGGTCACCGTTGGCCAGGGTAACTCCTGTGACCTTCCCGTCCTGGAAATCAATCTTGGCAACCTCGGCATCCGTCAGAATCGATGCCCCCATGCTCTGTGCAGCATCTGCCAACGCCTGGGTCAGTGCGCCCATGCCTCCCTTGATCTGCCCGCTGGATCGGAACAGTCCATTGTTGCTGAGCGACCAATTCTGCAGGAATGCATACGCCGTGCTGTTGATTTCCTGCGGTCCAAATGAAGTGTTCAAAATGGCAGAAGCGGCAATCGCCCCAATGACATGTTCCGATTCGAACCATTCGCCGAGTAGATCTGCTACCGACATCGGTAACAAACGCACGACTTGAGAAATATGCCGCCATCCCAGGCTGCGCACCGGGCTGATGAATCCCTTGAATTTCGTGAGATCGGTCCATCCCAGGTCAGGTACATCCGGCGGGACGAGGTGATTCATCTCGGCGACGATCCGGCTGATTTTGCCCATCCGCTCGATAAATTTCGGATACGACTCCGCGTCTGCTGCTGAAAATTTGGCAATCTCCTGCGCGGTGCGGTCGGTATCGTGCCAGAGGGTCAGGTTCTTCCCATCATCCAGCAGCGAGACCATCAGGGGGTCGGTGGGCAATATCTGCAGACCGTGTTCACTCAATTTCAAATCGGACGCAACCCTGGGCGAGAGCGATCCGGAACCGTCTGCCAGGGATGAGAACTTGAACCCAGGGAAAAACTCCTCGGTGACAGCCGCACCACCGACGATCTGGCGCTTTTCCAAAACCAGTACCTTGCGACCCGCCTTCGCCAGGTATCCGGCAGCGACCAATCCGTTATGCCCTCCGCCGACAACGATCACATCAAATTCGTTTGTTCCATTTTTCTGCACGGACGTCGATTTCTCCATAGTCCTAATTTCCATCTTTCAAAATTTCCGAAGCGGCCAGGCGTCCGGGTGTTCCCATGATTCCCCCACCAGGATGCGTGCCTGAGCCGCACTGATAATAGTTGCGGATGGGAGTGCGGTATTTTGACCAGCCCGGAGTTGGACGCATGAAAAAGAGCTGATCTATCATCAGCTCCCCATGCGAGATATTTCCTTCTGTCATACCAACAGTCTGCTCGATATCCCAGGGGGTGATGACCTGTTGATGCAGGATCAAATCTCGGATGTTGGGCGAAAATTCAGCCAGCGTGTCGATCACGGCCTTGCCGAAGGCATCCCGTTGTTGGTCACGATTTCCATGGCATGGCATGTCATAGGAGGCGTACTGCACGAAAATCGACATGACGTGTTTGCCTGGAGGAGCCATGCTGGGATCGACGACCGAGGGAATGAGACAGCCTAACAAGGGTCTTTTCGAAAAGCTGCCGTATTTCGCGTCATCGTAAGCTTGTTCCAGATAGTCAACACTGGGGCAAATCTCTTGCATGGTCCGGATCAAGGCTTTGTCCTGCATGGCCGGGTAATCGGGCAAACCATCAAGCGCCAGGTTGACTTTGCCTGACGAGCCGCGGAATTTGAAATTGTCGATCGCAACAACCAATTCAGGTGGCAATTCACTTTCATCCACCAGCTTGCGAAAGGTCACCCTGGGATCACAGCCTGAGACGATGGTTTTGGCTGAGATCTCATCCCCATTTTCCAAGGCCACCCCAACAGCCCGTCCATTTTTTACGATCACTTGCTCGACGGACGCATTGCAACGTATTTCTGCACCATGACTGCGTGCTGCGCTGGCTATCGCTTCACTGACACCACCTGTACCACCCTTTTGGATACCCCAAGCGGATGTTGCGCCATCCAACTCGCCCAGATAGTAATGGAGCAGCACGTAGGCAGTGCCGGGGGATTTGGGACCAAGGAAAGTGCCGATAGTACCGACCTGCGCTATGGAAGCCATGAGCACATCGGTCTCGAACCACTCACTGAGAAAATCGTACGCGCTCATGGTCATGATTTTGGTGAGCCAGAAAAGTTTCTCCTTTCCCAGGGATTTAAAATGTTTGCCAAAAGCACTTAAGGTCTGTAATCCACTGAGGCCGGGGCTTGCCAGGTCTGGTGGAACCATGGTGAGGATCGGTTTTACTGCACGTGCAAGTTCGTACATCATATTGCTGAAGACAGGGAAGATGGCTGCATCTCGTCTCGAGTGCCTCCGAATTTCATCGAGGGTGTCATCTTCATCGGGGTAGTTCGCAATGTAGTTACCGTCTTCCATGGGTGTGAAAGATCCCTCCAAAGGAAGGATCTGCAATCCATGTTTTGGCAATTCCAATTCCCTGATGATCTCGGGAGGCAACAGGCTGACAACGTAGGAATAAACTGTGTATTTGAAACCAGGGTAGATTTCTTCGGAAACAGCAGCTCCACCAATAAGATGGCGCCGTTCCAATACCAGTACCTGTTTGCCGGCTTTCGCGAGATATGCCGCTGCGGTAAGACCATTGTGGCCGCCGCCAATGATGAGTGCATCGTAATGCTTGATTTTCGTGTTCATGAAATCATACCTGTCCGTACGAGGTCTTTCGATCAGGGTTGAAAAATGGCATCTTCACAACGGTTGCCTGTGTCTGTTTGCGTTGAACATCGATGGTTACTTCCATATCGACCTGTGTGCCAGGGTTTGCAAATTGGCTTTCGAGCCGCGCTATAGCGATATATTTCTTCAACAGAGGCGACCACGTTCCGCTGGTTGCTTTGCCAATCTGCCGCCCACCGGAGTAGATAGGCACAGGTTCCATCCATGCCTCATAGGGTAGATAGAGCGGCATGCCGAACTCGGCATAAACGGCTTCGAGCGAGCCAAGATTCACTTCGAGACCCATGGTGTTCCAGGCCGGTCCCCGAGCAAACTCATCTCGCAGGGCTTTTTGACCGATGAAATAGTCTTTCTTCAACTTGACCGCCCAGCCGAGGCCCAACTCGAGCGGAGAGGATTTTTCGAAATCATAGATAACCATTTTTGATGGATTGAAATCAGCTCCTGTGAGTAACAGCCCGGCTTCGATGCGCGCCATTTCGAGGGCGTAATCGCCAAAGGGCACCAGCGAAAAATCCTGGCCGGCCTCGAATACCGTGTCCCACAGTTTGACCGCCAAATGCGGCTCTACCCAAATTTCATACCCCAGATCACCTGTGTAGCCTGTGCGTGATATTTCCACCGGAATATCTGCCAAATGAGCTTCCATGATGCGGAAATACCGGAAATCATCCAAATTGGCGCTTGTCAGGGTTTTGAGCAGATCGCGGGAACATGGTCCTTGCAATGCCAGGGTGCCCAACCCAGTCACATCTTCAATGACCACATCCAGATTTGCCTTATTGTCTTCCAGCCAAAACAGCCAAGGCTCTCCGGAGGTCAGGCGGAAGGAGGATTCATCCAATCTGGCGAGCAAGCCATCATCCATGATCTTGCCGTCATCATCACACCATGTGGTGTACAAAACCTGCCCAACTGCGCAGCGAAAAACATCCTGGGTGACGATACGATCCAGATAGCGGACGGCATCTGGTCCGTGGACATGATATTTGGGAATCGGCGACATATCGAACACACCACAGGATGTGCGAATCGCAAAATACTCCTGAATGTGGTCCGGGGCATACATATCTGCCAGGAGCCAGTTCTGCCACAAGCTCCAGTTATATGGCTCACATAACTCTGAAGTCCGCTGATTGAAGGGGGTAAGCCTCATGGGAAAATCCTCTCCCTAAAGTAGATTCAAAAAGTCATCAGATTTTCGTCATCTGTAAAAGCAATGATCTTTTCCTCAAATCATATCGGAAGTGTATTGCATTTCAGCCCTCAACTCGAGCAGCCGAGAGAGGATGCGTTTTCTATTGGGTGGCAGAATCTGACGCAATAGCCTACCGGTCCACAGGCGTACCACTTGCGGGAAGGTCTGTCCCCCGCCATAATGTTGCGCGGCATTGCTGAGACGAGTCGTTCGAAGGTCGGGGGGTGATTCGAGCCGCAGGTTCAACCAGAAAACCCGGTCAACCCGATGTCGGTACCGGTAAACCCACGACCGAGATTCGTACCTCGACCTTGTCCCCGACAAGGAGGGATAGAAACCACTGGATCCCCGGATCGACATCCTCTTCGAGCCTGTACCCATCGGCTCGGTTCAAGGATGGCAAAGAACTCACCCTCTGTGGAGTCAATCAAAATGAGTGAGGAGAGTATGAAAAAAGTAATCATCGTCGGCGCAGGAGCTCAGGGAAATGTGATCAGTGGGATTCTCGCGAAGGCCCCGGAAGTGGGAAAAATAACGCTGGTAGACCTTGACCTCGAAAGGGCTCAGGAGGTTGCCCGCTGCCTAAACTCGGACAAGATCGAGGTGAAAAAAGCAGACGCGTCCAATAAGGGTGAATTGGTTGAGCTCTTCAAAAATGATGCATACGACCTGGTTGTCAACGCCACCCTGATGACCTTCAACCGCCAGATAATCGAGGCGTCCCTCGAGGCTGGCAGCCACTATATTGATATGGCTTCTGACGAATTTTTTCCCAAGAAGGACGGCAAACAATTTCCGGTGGAACAGCTCGAGTATGCCGAGGAATTCGAGAAGAAAGGCCTTATCGCCAATATTCTGGCCGGTGGCGATGCCGGCCTGGTCAACGTAATGGCCAGAGAAGCAGTGGATGAGCTCGACGAGGTCGACTATATCGGTATCAAGGACTATGGCGTGGTGACCTGTGATGAACCGGTGGCCCTGTGGTCGTTCCAGACCTACCTGGACGATTGCCACGACGAGGCAGTTTACTGGGAAGACGGTGAGTACAAATGGGCCGAACCGTTTTCCGGAGAAGAGGAATACTACTTTCCCCACCCGCTCAACATAACGGCCAAGGTGTTCTACCACAGCCATGAAGAGCCCCTGACCATTCCCCAGTTCATCGGCAAGCCGGTCAAGTATGTCGACTTCAAGATGGGTGATCCTGATAGTGCGACGTGGGAGTTTCTTCTCCAAGGGCTCAATCTGATGGACACGACCCCGAAAGATTTCAACGGTTGCAGCGTCAGCCCCAAGGAAGTGTTCTTCAGACAATTACCCAAGACCCTTACCCCCGAGAAGTGCATGGAACTGGTGAAGGCCAAAAAAATCCAGAGCCAGGCGGTATTGGCGGTTGATGTCAAGGGCACTAAAGACGGGAGAAAACTGCACTACAAGATGTGGACAGACAGTCCAAACATCGAAAAGGCCTGTTCGATGATTCCGGGTACCAACGACGTCTCCTGGATCACCTCGGTTCCCGCATCTATCCTGTCATTGATGATTCTGCGCGGGCAGATCAAGCGTACAGGCGTCTTTCCTTGCGAGGTCTTGGATGAAACGGAACGAAAGGTGTTCTTTGAGGGCATCAAGGAGTGGGATGTAGTAGTCCACAAACAAGTGACCTCCGATATAGCCTGAGATCTTCCAGACCCGGCACGTATCGCCGCAGGTTGGCGATAGGTGTCGGGGCCACTTTGATTGGGTTTTACCATGAAAACACAATGTCAGTTCTTATCAGAGGACGAGAAGTTACGGGTCCATGAAAGAAGCATCAATATTCTGGAACAGGTCGGTATCAAGTTTCTTAGTGACAAGGCCTTGAAGATACTCGAAAAGAATGGTGCCAAAGTCGACCACAGCGAAAAACTCGCAAAAATACCGAAGGAGATGGTCGACCAGGCCCTGAAGACCTCACCCAAATCGTTCGTACTCGGTGCGAGAAACCCTGAATTTGATGTCGCCCATCCTTCCGAGCACACCGGTTATGTGCTGGACTGCGGCGGTGTGTTCACCTACGACTACAAGTCGGGCGAACGACGCTATTCGACACTGAAGGATTGCGAACAGGCTTTTCGGGTCTTTGAGGAAATGAGCCTGGGATCCTATGTCTGGCCCCATTCCGCCCCAGATCTGGAAAAGACCCACCCCAATTCGAGCCAGATCATGCTCGATCTCTCCGCCCTGATGTGGACGTCGAAGCACGTCCAGGATGAGCTCACCGACCCCCGGGAAGTTCCCTACATGATAGAAGGGATGAAGGCCATCCTGGGAAGTGAAGAGGCGGTGAAGGAGCGCAAGATCTATTCGGTCTGCTACTGCACCCTGGCTCCAATGACCCACGACGGAGGGATGAGCGAGGCGCTGATTGATCTCAGTGAATTCGAAATCCCCATTCTGATTTTTCCGATGCCGTGCGCCGGCTCCACCGGGCCGGCGAGCCTGTTCTCGAATATCGCCATGGGCAATGCCGAGGCCCTTTCAGCGGTTGTGCTTTTTCAGATGGCCCATCCCGGGACTCCATTGATTTTTGGCGACGCGTCAGGGAGTACAGAATTTTCGACCGGCGGGTTTCTGGAAGGTTCTCCCGAAATGGTGCTGATGACCGCAGCTCGTGCCGAAATGGCCTCATTTTATGGTTTGCCCAACACCCAGGCAGGATGCCTGACAGATGCAAAGGCACCGGGACCGCAAGCGATTATGGAAAAGATGATCACCACTCTGCCGCTTGTCCTCGGTGGAGTCGATTTTGTACAGGGACCGGGAGCGCTCGAAACGAGCGGTACCCTGTGTCTCGAGCAGATAGTAGTTGATGAGGAAATAGCCAGGATGTGCAAGCGACTCCGGGACGGAGTGGATACCTCCGAAGAAAAGGATCTGTATGAGGATGTCAGCTCCGTCAAAGCCGGCGGTCACTTCCTGGTGCAGAGCAGTACCGTGAAGGCCTGCCGCAGTGGTGAATTTCTGATGCCCCAATTATGTGACCGAAACACGTTTGAAAACTGGGCTCAGCTCGGCAGGCCCGACATCTACAGTGAAGCTGAAAAGAAAGTTGAAGAAATACTGGCAACCCCGCAGAGGCAGCCGCTGCCGGATGACGTGATCGGTGAGCTGGAAGATATTTCCCGCCGGGCGGAGGAGGAGCTCGATTAACTATGACGGGTCAGGAATAGGAATTTCGTTTCCTTCAGCGCTTGCCCAATCAGGATGCCCTGAAGGTGCAGGCCCGCCATTCCGCCACGAAGCAGACTCACGAAGACCATCGCCTCCATCTCCTCGTCGAAAACTCGCTCGCCTCGACCCAGGCGGTTGTACACGCGGTAGATACCGCCCTCGACGAAGATGCGATTCGGCCTTGGCATTGCCTCCTGTCCCCTATCGTTTTGTAATTCCACCAAACTTTGGCGGAATGGCGTGCCTGGCACCTTTACCTTATCTGGAGAACTTACGGTCTGGTGGGTAAAACCTTTGATCGTTCTTTAGATCTTCTCCTTCAAGAACGCCCGACGGAGTATTTTCTGGTTTCTATTGCTTCGCGGGTCATAGCGATCCCAGATTACTTTCATGGCCATCAGGGCAAGCGGAACGTGCAGCATAAAGACAGTCAACGTAATCAGCGCTTCACCCGTATTCCAGTTCACCGAGCCATCGGGGGAAATCTCGCCGGTCCCAATTTGATAAGGGATCACGTAATAGTTCAACAACAACAAAGGCATCGCGACGCCATACACAATCAAACCCAATGGTGCCAACAGGGTAATTTTTGTTTTAGCCAGATCTATATCGGATGGCGGTGGCCGATGTAAACGCAGGCGATAGATGTTTTCTTCACGACTGACCGTGCCGCCTGCCGAAACAACAAAAATAACAGCTAAGCTTACGACGGTGCCAATAACTGTGGGGTAGTATTCCGGCATGTGATAAATGCCAAGATAATCAATGGTTGCCGGTATCACATTCATGAAGAAGCCCGAGAACATACCCCAGAAGGCTGCGTCTTTTGTGATGCGTTTGCTCCAAATGCTCATCAGGCCTACCGGCCCCCAACTGGACGCAAAAACTGTTCCGATGAACAGCATGAACCAGAATATGTTGGGTGGAAAAAAGTAACAACAGACCAAGACGATCAAACTTGTCATCAGCATGATCTTGCGGGTTGTATTCACGGTGAGTGCCAGGGGTTTACTGCCGATATCGTTGCCGACGCTGAACCCTACCAAGGAAAGAAATGTAGACGCTGACGACAAGGCGGCAGCAAATATACCCGCCAACAAAAGAGCGCCTAGCATTTCGGGTACCAACGATCTAGCAGCCCATATCAGTACAGTTTCGGACGGAGTGATATCCGCGTTCGCCAAATTCATCAACCCGCCAATGCCATAGATCAGCATTTGCAGAACAATCACGCAGAAACAGGCCAGGATGGCAGCGCGCAGTACGACATGCTCGTCACGCGCCATTAAATGACGGCTGGCCTGCCAGGGACCGACCGCGTAAACAAAGGCCCAGGCAATATCGATAACGACCGCCCAAATCACGTAATCCAGCGGTGTTGGCCAACTGGTGCCCTCACCGATGATTCCGGTCCAGGAGGCAATGCCCGCCTTGCTTTCCAGCCGGGCCAGATCTGTGATCGCTGTGCTGATACCACCAAAATCTTTAACGATATACACAACAAAAACTACCGTTGCCGTCATGAACAACAGAAACATCAGCGTATCGGTGATAATCACGCCCTTGGATCCGGAATACATCGTGAACAGCGTGTAGCTGGACCAGGCGATGATCAGGCTAGCGATAAAAGAGGTACCCGTGATATCGGACAGCAAAATAGCTGCGCCCTGAGTCACGATCAGCAGGTAGCCGCCAAGGCCGAGGATGATCGTGAACCCGGCAAACTGTTGCAAACGGCGGCTGTGAAAGCGGCGTCCAAAAAAGTCTGCCACGGTAGGTGCACGGCTACGCCGCAAATAGACTCCAAAAAATAGTGCGCCAAGCATGTAGCCGGTTACGGCAATACCAGGGAAGAGCAAGTAGGCACCAAACTGGCCATCGTAGGTAAACGCCGCCTCGCCCATAAATATGGAGGTACTCATAACACTGGCAACCAGTGTTCCCAGAATTAAGAGCGTAGGTGCTCGCCGTCCCGCGACAAAATAGTCATCCAGCTTTTTTATGTTGCGCCCGGCATAACTGCCAATCACAACGTAAATCAAAATACTGACGCCGATTGTTATAGTTAATGTGTCCATGGTTCCTTATAGGTGCCAGGTACATATTTGAGACTTGGGACCACGCCGCTATGGGATCAACATAGAGGGTGGACTCACAACCGAGTGCAGGTCATATCAATACAGTCTGGTCTCGACATACTGGTCCACGGTGATGTCCAGCTTCGCTGCCTCGGCAAGGTAATAGGCACGCTCTTCCGCCTCCAGCACTTCAGGCGGGAACACTCCCCGACGGGTTATCCTGCCGTGTACGAACATCTTGGTAAAAAGGAAGGCCGCCTGACCGGTGAAGAACGATTCGTGGGTGATCCCGGCCTTTTCGAATGACTCGGTAAGACCCGGGGCCCCGGCGTAACTGTCTATCCGCACGGTGCGGCCCTCCCGGGTCCCCTCGACACGGACGAGGAACGCTCCCTCTTCGGAAACCATCCCCTCTTTCAGGACGGCGGCAATCTCCTCTGGATACTTCGGCGCCGGCGGGGTGAGAACGGAAATCAGGTCCATGGGTACGATCTCTGTTCCCTTGACGTTTACCGGTTTGTCCGAGAGTAGTCCCATCTTGTAGAATGCCTCGGCCAGGTCGAGACCGGGACCGCCGTAGCGGAAGTTGACCTCTCTTACCCCTTTAAGGACCCTGTCCGCCATGAGACCCATGGTGACCGGTTCCTCGTGCTCATGGTCCACCATCCTTCGGAGTCCCAGGCCCCTGAACTCGGTCATCTGGGGATTGTTGAATGGTTTGACCCGGATGAACTCACCGTTCTTGTACACCACCGGCTCGGCAGCCATGTCCCCGAAAGCGGTTTCCGGGGACCACCAGAAGGGGATGAACTTGTTCGACCAGATGGCATCGTAGACGAAAATGTCGATCCTGCTGCAGCTCTCCAGGAGATCCACGGCCTCTCTGGTCAGAACATTGGCGAATCCCGGGGCGGACCCTGTGTTGGTAAGGCAGGCGAGTCCCGCATCTTTGAACTCCTGATCTCTTCCGAACTGCCTCTTCACGGCATCAACGAATCCGATATCACTCACCGGACCTGACGCCATGTCCTGGTAGTGGGCGCCAACCCGCAGGGCTGCGTCCATGACGTTCATGTTGAAATCCGGGGCAAGACCGTTGACGATGAGCTCGCACCCCTCCCCTGCCTTGACAATGGCGTCCACCTTCGTGGCATCCACGGTCAATGCCTTCGCCTTTTTCAGCGTCTTTTCCAGTTCTTCCGCGGCCTTTCTGTCGTAGTCTGCACACACGATCTGCTCAACCGACGGCTCCTCATCCAGTCTCTTGGCAATGGTACTTCCCTGGGCACCGCATCCCATTACGAGGATCTTTTTCAATTTATCTATTCCTCCTCATTCTTCACGCTACGTGAAACGTTGTTTGTTTTTGTACAGTGATACCCCACTCTTTTATACCCCGGTAATTGGACAGCAGTGATAAGAGGGGGGGATGATCCGATCACTCGAGCGCGACCATGACGTGCTTGATCTGCGTGTAGTCCTCTACCGAGTACTTGGACATGTCCTTGCCGTAGCCGGACTCCTTGTAACCGCCGTGCGGCATCTCCGGGGTAATCATGAAGTGGGTGTTGATCCAGACCGCACCTGCCTGTATCCGGCGTGCGACTCGCATCGCCCGCGCCGTATCGCGGGTCCAGACCGACGCGGAGAGGCCGAAGTCCACGTCGTTGGCCCATTCGACCGCCTGGTCCTCGTCGCGGAAGCGTTGAACTGAAACGACAGGTCCAAACACCTCGCGCTGAACGATCTCCGCCTTCTGGTCCACTTCTGCGATGACGGTCGGTTTGTAATAGGCGCCAGGCCCCTCGATGGCCTCTCCTCCGGTGAGCACGTTGCCGTCCTCGCGGGCGCGTTCCACGAACCCAGCGACGGTGTCGCGTTGAGCCTCGGACACCAGCGGACCCATTTCCACGTCAGGATCGTCGATCGGACCCACTTTGATCGACTCCACGGCCGGCACCAGGTCCGCAAGCACCCTGTCATAGATCTTCTCGCCCGTGAGCACGCGGCAGGACGCCGTGCAGTCCTGACCCGTGTTGGTGTAGCCGGCAAACCGGAGTGTCTCGATGAGCTTGTCGAGATCGGCATCGTCAAATACGACCACCGGCGCCTTACCACCAAGCTCGAGGTGCACACGCTTGACGGTCCCGGCCGCTGCGGCGGCGATCTTTTTTCCGGTGACGGTGTCGCCAGTGACGGAAACCAGTCGGACATCCGGGTGGCGCGTCAGCGCCTCACCGATCACCGATCCGCGCCCCGTGATCACCTGGAACACGCCTGGCGGAAATATGTCGGCCGCCAGCTCGGCCAGACGAAGCGCGGTCTGGGGTGTGCTCTCGGCGGGCTTGAGGATTGAGACGTTGCCCGCGGCGAGGGCCGGGCCCGCCTTCCAGATCGCCATCATCAGGGGGTAGTTCCAGGGGCAGATGCCCACCGTGACCCCGAGGGGTTCGCGCCGGATCATGCTCGTGAAGCCCTTTTCGTATTCGCCGGCGCTCAAACCCTCGGGCAGACGCGCGGCCCCGGCGAAGAAGCGGAGGTTGTCGATGATGAACGGAATATCCTCCTTGGAGCCTGAAATAGGCTTGCCCACATCGACGGATTCCAGATGCGCGAGTTCGTCGGCATCGTCCTCCATTTTTTCGGCGAGCGCCAACATCATGGCGGACCGCTCTTTCGGCGGCGTATCGAACCAGACTTCGTTGTATGCCTTGAGGCCTGCAGCCACAGCAACGTCGACATCGTCCTTCGTGGCCCGTTGGATGTCGGCGATCACCTCGCCGGTCGCGGGGTTGATGTCTTCAACCGTTTCTCCGCTCGATGACTTGACCCAATTCCCGCCAATGAACATCTCGTGTGTCTTTCTTGACATGGCCGTGGTTTTACCTCCCTAGATTTTTCGCGAAACCTTTGTTGTTTTTCACAACCATCGCGCACCGTCACCGAGCGAGTCCAAGCTCCTTGTGTTTGACATTCGTGGGATTCCCGGTTTCCGGACCCCAGCCCAGGGCGTCATAGTACTTCGGCACCATCAATCCGTCCTAAATCAGCTTCACGTCGGCTGCCTTGCCGCTTTCATCCACCGACGACGGACGGGTGAACGTGGCACCCTCCCGATCACGCCCACGGATTTCAAATACACCTTCATGGCGCCGGTGATCCTCATACCTACTCGCGCTCGTAAACAACTTCTCCGTCCGTGACTGTCATGATCACCTGAGCCTGGTGGATCTCGTATGGATCAATCTCGAAAAGGTTTCGGTCCAGTACGACCAGGTCCGCTTTCTTGCCCACTTCAAGTGAGCCGATTTCATCTTCCATGTGGAGCTGGTATGCGGCGTCGATCGTATAGCCGCGGATCAGGGATTCGAGATCAAGACGCTCCGACTCCCGCGGCTGGACCGGAGAGTCCGGCTCCCCGGCGTATTGGCGCGTGTGACCGATTTCCATCTGCAGCACCGGAGACATGCCGAGCAGGCCGGCGCCGGTCGCCGGGAAATCACTGCCCCAGGTCAGGCGGACACCGAGGTCCTTGAGGCTCTTGAAGCGCCAGTAGCGTTTGAACTGATCCTCACTGACAAACTGCTTTCCGTATTCGTCGTAAGACGCCCATAACGGAGTGCTCTGCGCAATGACATCGAGTTCGGCGAACCGTGGCAAATCCTTGTCGGTGATGACCTGGATATGGCATATCGCATAACGAGAGTGACTGTCAGGGTGAGCCTCCCTCGCCGCCTCGATGGCGTTCAATGCCTCATGGATCGCCCGCTCGCCAAGTGCGTGGATGTGAACGTCGATGTTCTCGCTGGCCGCACCGACAACCATTTTCGTAATCTCTTCCTCGGTGTAGACTGTTTCGCCGCTGTTGCCGGGCTCGCCTTGATAGTCCTCGAACATCGCTGCCGTACGGCCCTCTATGGTTCCATCGTGAAGGATCTTCAATATGCGGTAGTGATGGCGGCTACCCTTGACGGTGTCCCGCCATTCTTTGGTTCGACTCACCGCTTCATCGACATCATCCGGTCCAGTTGGCATGTAGGCGCCGATCACGCGGATCGTCATATCGCCCTGATCTTCCAGGCGTGCGATTACGCGACGAGGCTCTTCTACGCCCCAGACGCCGGCATCAAAGGCGGACGTGACGCCGTAACCATTGAGCACATCGATGACGTGGGCCGTGCCGTCGACAATCACATCATCTGAGAGGGCATTCAATCCACTTTGAGCCATCGTCGCGACATCCTCGAGCAGGTAGCCGGTTGGGTCACCATTCTCATCGCGCTTGTAGTAGCTGAACCCGGGGACGGGGTCGGGCGTATCTCGAGTGATATTGAGCTCCTCGAGCGCCCTGGTATTCACCCACGCACCGTGCAAACCCTCGTCCATGATCAGCACGGGACGATCCGGCACGACAGCATCGATCATTTGCCGCGTAGGTCCGGACGGTCCGAAGGTCGTCGCGAGAAACCCATAGCCGAAGATCAGCGGAGCATCGCTATTGTCTTCCGCATAGTCCGCGATCGCTTGAATCCACTCATCGACCGTCCCAGAGGTGTCGAGACTGAGCGCATTAGAGAATGCGCCGCCGCCAACCAGGTGCATGTGCGCATCGATGAATCCTGGCAAAAGCATCTTGCCCGCAAGGTCGTGCTGAACCGTATCTTCTCCGGCCAGCTCGAACGCACCGGCGTTCTCGCCAACGTAAACGATCTCATTGCCGCTGACCGCGACGGCCTCCGCCCACGGTTGTTGCGAATCCACGGTATACACCTTCGCATTGGTGAAGATCCGATCCGCATAGGCCACCCTGTCGGATTGCTCCGGCGCGCCACAGGCTTGGAACGCCAATATCGCGGCGACTGCGATCAGACTGCACTTTCTGAAGAATGAACTCACACAACACCTCTACAAATAACCCAACACAAGGTAGCCCAATATTGAAATGAACGCGGCGATGAGGGCATACGGTATCTGTGTCAGTGCATGCTGCATCGGGGTGCACCCGGTGGCCTGCGCCGTCAGCACCGTGGCATCCGAGTAGAAGCAGGCATGACTCCCGAATGTGCTGGCCGAGAGAGTTGCACCGATGACCAGCGTCATGTCCGAGCCGAGGTTGTTTGCCAGCGTCGTGACGATTGGCAGAATGATGACGAACACACCCCAGTTCGAACCCGTCATGAACGACACCAGACCCATCGAGGCAAATATGATTGCCGGCAGTAGCTCGGGCGTCAGTAACGGCTCCATCGAATCAACCACGTAATTCGCCAAGCCGAGCGAATCGTTGACATCTTTCAGGATGAAAGCTGCCACCAGCACGGCCAGCGGTTCGATCATTGTCTTGAAGCCGTCGATGATCGTGTCGAACGTGTCGCGCAAGTCAAGAATGCGGGTCACCAGAATCACGGTCGCCGTACCGGCAAGCGCGATGTAGATGCCGATAAGGAAATCCTTGTCGAAATAGAGTGTTGCTGAGATCAGTACCAGCATCGGCATCACAAACATCGCTATTCTCGGTGTGACACCCGGTTTCGGCTCGATGGTCTTGTTCGCATCTTCGATATGGGTTGCATCCGGCGGCACCGTTTCACCGGTCGTCTGCGCCCGATGCTCGGCGGTTTTCATACTGCCCAGCGCCGGTATGGCGCCGGAAATCACCACCGGCACCAGCAACACCGCGACCCAGGCGTACAGCATGTAGGGAACCGCCCCGATATAGGTGCTCAGTCCCTCTCCTTCCGGTGCGATTCCGTTGGCCACAATCAGGCCTGAAAAGAACACGGACCAGGTCGAAAACGGGATGATCACGCTGATGGGTGCCGCGGTCGAGTCCACCACATAGGCGAGTTTCTCTCTCGATATTCTGTATTTGTCCGTCAGGGTGCGCATCGCCGATCCGACCGCCAACGAGTTCAAATAATCGTCGACGAACATGACGATGCCGAGCATCCAACTCGCCATCAACGCGCCCTTGTCCGACTTCACGTGCCGCGCGATTCTTTCGGTAAAGGCACTCGTCGCTCCGGTCCGAATCAGGAGTCCGATCAGACTCCCCATGAAGCCGCAGACCAGAATCACCCATGCCACGTCTTTGTCGGTCATCACCCGAAGGGAGGTTTCCGCAAAACCTTCGACAAACTTTGCGCCATGGATGATGATGAGGCCTGCTATCGCCCCGCTGATAAGCGACTCGATCGGGCGCCGGGTGATCAAAGCCAATATGAAAACCAGCAAGGTCGGGAGAACCGATACGAAGCCCAGATCACTCATATCCCGCCGCCAACCTGTTCGTCGGCTTCCCCATGGGCAGCGTCGACCGGAACGATTCGGTCTGACTCGTTGATGCCAATCTCCTTCAGCGCGCGCGAGCTAACAGGCCCGCCCAGCAGCATCGGCATATCGGTGAATTGGCCCCTCCGCGGTCCTGGTCACGATGGGCCGGCGACCATGGACTTCGCGCGCGTACTCGATAGCGTCCGAGAACATCAGCTGCGCATCCGTCGTCAGGCGGCGTGATTATCAGAATTCATCTCCACTTCCGAAAGCGTCTCGTCGAGCCTTGACACGACCACGTCAAGCGTTTCGTAGCTGATAATGCCGGGTGGTTCGATGCGGTTGACCTTGGCGTTGTTGAGCGTTCCGCCGGTGAGCACCCCTCGTTTGAAGAGCCCCTTGGAGACCTCCCATCCGATCTCCTCCGTGGGATACTCGAGGCCCACGAGCAAGCCCTTGCCACGAACATCGACAAGGATCTGGTGCTTCTCCTTCAGAGCGATCAGCTTGTCCATCAGGTACACGCCCTTTTCCTCGATCTGCCGGGGCAGATCGTTCTCTATCGTGTACTTGATGGCGGCGATGGCAGCCGCGCACGCCAGCGGATTGCCGCCGAATGTGGGCGAACCCAGAATCCAGGGGTTGTCCTTCAGGTCGTCGACCCACAGATGAGGTCTGGCCGCGATACCTGTGATCGGCATGACACCACCGCCAAACGCCTTGCCGTAGATGAGGATGTCGGGCACCACGTCGTGGGCTTCGCAGGCCCAGAGCGTGCCGGTGCGGCCCATGCCCGTCTGTATCTCGTCCAGGATGAGGAGGACGTCGTACTTGTAACAGATCTCACGCAGTCTGGGCAGGTAGTCGTCGGGGGGTACGATGATGCCGGCCTCGCCCTGGATGGGTTCGACGATGACAGCCGCAACTGATTCGCCCACGGCGATCAGATTCCGGATCGCGGTCTCCACTGCCTCGGCGTTGCCGAACTCGACGTGTTGAACGCCCTGGATCATGGGGAGATACGGGGTGCGGTAATCCGCCTTGCCGGTGCATGAGACGGCGCCCATGGATTTGCCGTGGAAGCCGTCGACCATGGATATGAAGTAATGCTTGCCAGAGGCCAGCCGGGCGAGCTTGAGCGCCATCTCCACCGCCTCGGCACCACCGCTGCAAAAAAATGCGTACTGCATATCGCCGGGTGTGATCATGGCGACCAGTTGTGCGAGGTACCCGCGGAGCGGGTCCACCAACTCCTGACTGTGCAGGGCGTAGCGGTGCAGCTGGGCCTCGACCGCCTTGACGATTTCAGGATTGCGGTGGCCGGCAGTGTAGACTCCGTACCCCCCGAGGCAATCGATGAACCTGGTGCCGTACACATCTCCGAAGGTCTCTTCCGAGTCCTCCCACTCGACGAAGGTGGCGTCCGTGGACACGGACTTGCGATACAGCAGCCAGCCCGGATTGACGTGCTGGTTGAAGTTGTTCACCGAGTCGTCGATGATGCGTTTCTTTTCTTCCTCGCTGAGTTCGGGCTTCATGATGTAGTCCAGCACCCGACTCGCCTGGTTGAGTACCTCTTTCTTGCTACTACTCATAGATCTCCTCCGTCAATTGAGTCGCGTAATGATGTGCTTGTCCACTTCCACAACGAGTTGTCCCAGGCTATGGAGACTCTTTTCATTTAGCTGCCCGGTAGTCTATTACAGAGTGTGAAAGGATCAAGCGTGGCACTGGCCGTGGATGATGCTGCCGCGACATCAACAGCACTCAGATCAAGGCAAGCAAGAACTGGTTCCAGACACGACAGGCCTACCCGAACCGAATTGGAGTGTGCTCAAAGAAAGTGGCGGATTCTCTATTCTTCCAGGGCTTCATCCGCTCTGCGCATGATGTCATCCAGTTTGCCGATGACCTCATCCGGCAGCGGGTCTTTTTGCGGCGACGCCAGGATCTCTTCAACCCGCTCTTTTGCCTTGTCGTACATGTCCGGACGGCCGATTTCATCCCACTTTTCATACGTGGACCGATCGCACAGGGTCGGGGCCATGAACTCCGCACTCCGGCAGGCCTTGGCCGTATTCATCTGCATCAAAAATTGCCCACCCGGTTTTACCTCCTTGATATCGTCGAAGTAATTCTTGGCTGCGGACACGTCGATGCCGTCCCGGATGCGCTTGCAGAAGCAGGCGATTTCATCATCGACCACGATCTGCTCGAGGGTCATCATGTTGCTGGTCTCCAGCGCGCCCGGACCCTGCACCAGATCCACGCCGTTCATCACCAGCGGCAGCGTTGTGGCCATCTTTTCCATGATGGCCTGCGGACCGTGTTCCTTGGCGTCGGTCAGGCAGCCAGCCTGTTCATTGGGCAGACCGTAAAAACGCGCCATTTCACCCCTGGCGGCGGTTTGCAGGACCATCTCAGGCGAGCCCTCGAGAAACCCGCCGGTGTAGAATTCGGTGCTGCCGCTGGCATCGCCGAAGATCAGCGGACAACCCGGCCTGGCCATCTGAAAAAGTACCAGCGATGAAAGCGCTTCTGCATTGCCCAGGGCTATGTTTGAAAACACACTGGCCGGGCCGGTGGAGCCGGCACAGGGCATTGGAAACAGGCAGATGGGTTGCTCGTATTCGATCAAATCCAGGTAGGCATCGCACATATGGCCTTCGTGGGCCAGCGGGGCCAGCGGGCAGTAGACGACGGAGAAAACTTTCCTCTCTTTTACGGCATCGGCGCTGCCGAGGATGGCTTCGAGCCCTTCGATGATGTAGGGGACTTCCGCCGGATGACCCAATTCATCCTGGATATGAAGAGAGGAATGCATATACGAAGTCAGGATTGTGCGTATGGTGTTGTAGAGGCTGGGTGTCTGAACGGATGTGCCCCACACCATGGATGCCAGCTTCATCTCATCAAAAACCCTGAGGAATTCATGATGGTCCTGTTCGTTGGCTTTGCGCCTTTCGCCGGTGTTGAAATCGCGGGTGAAAATGCCGCCGTTATCCAGCACATATCCGCTATAGGTTGACGGCAGGGCAAAATCTCTTTCCGGCGCCCGGGCACCGCAGACAAACGATTTGGGGGCCGTATGGAGGGCTTGGTTCAACATTTCCGCCGGAATTCTGGCGATGCCGCTTTCATGGTCCACCTTGGCGCCATTTTTGGCGAGGATACCGAGGGCCTTTTTGCTATGGAAAAGGGCGCCAACCTCCTCAAGGATGCGGATACTCTCATCATGAATGACCTGTTGCTCTTCTGATGATAAAAATTGAGCTTGTGTCAACATGTCCTTGACTCTCCTATGGGTGATTTGATCCGAGGTCAACGCAGTCAGGGATAGGCACTTGCCGTTCCACGCCGCGAGCGTATCACGGGGTCGAGCCTGGGGAGAGTCGCTCGATGGCCTCGACGAGGGGGGCCAAAGGAAGGGACCGCGGTGGAGACGATTCCGGGCGCGTCGCCGATCGCTCGAGCCCGCGACGATGGCCCCCGGGGCTGTTGACACGGCTGAACTTCCGAGCTTACCCTCGTGTGAAGATCGCTTTGCATTAGTTTGTCGGGCAGGTTCTTCGGACCAATGCACTGTCGGGAGGGTTGGATTGAGTCAACGAGATGACCATGAACTGGGAATGGACCGGCCGATCACGCGGCGCGCGTTCCTCGACGGCGTCCGCATTGCAGCCACGGGTTCGCTCCTTGGCACGGGCTGGCTCGCCGGGTGCAACTCGAGAGAGTCCGCTCCCGGCATGGATGTGGACTACTACCCGCCTGCTCTGACTGGATTGCGGGGGAGTCACGATGGCTCTTTCGAGGCGGCCCACGATCTCCGGGACGGCAGATTGAGGAGCCTCGGCGCCGCGACGGACACGGGGGAGGCCTACGACCTGGTTGTCGTGGGAGGGGGAATCAGCGGCCTGGCTGCGGCCTACTTCTTCCGTCAGGCGGAGGGCCCGGACTCCAAGATCTTGATCCTGGACAACCACGAAGACTTCGGAGGGCACGCCACCCGCAACGAGTTCAGCTCGGGGGGCCGGACCCTGCTGATGAACGGGGGAACGATCAATATCCAGGATTTCGACTGGTACGACGAGGCGTCGCAGGGGTTGATCCGGGAGCTGGGGATCGACGTGGAGCGCTACCCGGAGTTCGTGGACGAGGAGTTGTACGCGTCGCTTGGCCTGAGCCGGGGTGTCTTCTTCGACAAGGAGACGTTCGGAGTGGATCGACTGGTGACGGGGCAGCGTGAACTTGGGTGGCGGGAGTTCTTGGCCAAGACGCCGCTTTCGGAGCGGGCCCGCAACGATATCGCGCGGCTCTATGAGGAACGGGTTGATTACCTGCCGGGTCTCTCTCCGAAGGAAAAGGAGGTTGCCCTGCGGCGGATGAGCTATCGCGACTTCCTCACCGACGTCGTCGGGGTCCATGAGGACGCGATCCCCTATCTCCAGCCACTGTCAACGGGATACTGGGCGATCGGCATCGACGCGTTGCCCGCTTGGGCCGCCCTGGACTCTGAATATCCGGGCTTTCAGGGTATGGGTCTTACCGAGCAGACCGGCAGCGGGCCGTATTTTCGATTTCCGGACGGCAATGCCTCGATCGCGCGGCTACTGGTGCGCTCCATGATCCCGGGCGTGGCCCCAGGCAATAGCATGGAGGACATCGTCACGGCACGGTTCGATTACACACAGCTCGATCGAGAGGGGACGCCAGTGCGGATCCGTCTCAACAGCACGGCGGTTCGGGTGCGGAACGTGCCGGATGAGCGGCAGCCGGAGGCGGTGGAGATCACGTATTTGCGGGGTGGCAAGGCTCAGAGGGTGCGGGGGCGCTCTTGTGTGCTGGCCTGCTACAACATGATGATCCCGTATCTGTGCCCGGAGCTTCCGGAGCAGCAGCGGGAAGCCCTGTCATACGCCCTGAAGGCGCCGCTCGTGTACACGCAGGTGCTGATTCGCGATTGGAAGAGCTTCGAGCGGCTGGGACTCGAAGGAGCGTATTGTCCGGGGAGCTACCACAGCAGCGTGCGACTGAGCGCTCCGGTGAGCATGGGAGAGTATCGCTGTTCGCGTACACCGGACGAGCCCATGGTGCTACAGCTCTCCCGGGTTCCGTTGAAACCGGGGTTGCCGGCGCCGGAGCAGTGGAAGGCCGGGCGGAAGGAGCCGGCGACGTTCGAGATGTTCGAACGCAAGGTCCGCGACCAGCTGGGGCGCATGCTCTCCGCCGGTGGGTTCGATCCGGCCAGGGACATCGAGGCAATCACCGTCAACCGCTGGTCGCACGGCTACGCCTATGGGTACGATCCCGCCACGAGTGAGGTGGATTTCCTCTCCGATTGGCCGGAAGAGAAGCGCACCTGGCTTCGCGCCCGTCGCCCGTTCGGCCGCATCGCCATCGCCAACTCCGACGCGGCGGCCAACGCCATGACCGAAGCGGCCATCGGCGAGGCCCATCGCGCGGTCCGGGAGATCCTCGGCTAGCGCGATCTGACGCTTATTGCTTCCCTCCCTCGTAAGGGACCCAGATCTTGCGCGCGCCCTCGGGAACGGAGAAGGTGCCGGTCCAGCACCTGCGCACCGAGTCCGGCGGGCTCGCATAACCCCCTCCTGTCCACAGCCATCACCGCTCTCACATCGGATCGACGTGGCAATTCCAGCAGTAGGGGGTCACCCCGATGTAGTCGTGGCACCTGTCGCAGAACTCTTCCTTTTCGAAATGACAGCTCAGGCAGGTGCCGGAAAGGCTCTTGTCATGGCGGCGGCCGTCGCTCGCCGTGTAGATCCGGTCGTTGGCACGGACGGCCTCGTCCCGCCAGTCCTTCAACAGCCGCATGTGGTTCGCTCTCATGTAGGCCGTGTCCTCCACGCACTGACCGCCTTCGTGCGGATACCGCAGCTTGGGGGGAGCGGCATTCTCGCCGTTGACCAGGTTGTACCAAATGGGGAATGTCATCAGGACCACGAAGACGACGAGCCCGGCGCCGATCTTGCCCTTGTCACTCATCGGCCCGATCCTCCGTACCCGAAAAGACTTCGCCGCTCAGGTCCTTCAGCGTGTCGTGCAGATGCACCGCGGATTCCATCTAAAGGCCTCCGAAGGTCTCGACCCTGCAACCCAAGTGCCTATGCGGGTTGAAGTGTCGGGAACTCTATCACGCCTCTGGCCATCTGACCGGTGATGATCATTGATGACATAATGAAGGGAGTGGTGTGTCTTCTGCAGGGAAACTGGCCGGATCTTGATGAGAACGGTATCGATCACGGCGGGGCGGTCAATATACTCACGTCAACGGAACCATCCAGGCCCTCGATGGGTTCCAGGACCCACTCGGTGGCAGTGGAGGTCAACCCATCTGCAGTGCCGGACCGAATGAGGCTGACGACAGATAACACAGACAAATAGGATTATTATGGGAAATCAATATGACGCTATCATCGTCGGGGGTGGTCATAACGGCTTGACCGCGGCCGGCTATCTGGGCAAAGCCGGCTTCAAGACACTGGTGTTGGAACGTCGTCCCATGGTCGGTGGTGCGGTGGTTACCGAGGAGTTTCATCCGGGTTATAAAATCTCCACGATATCCTATGTGGTCAGCCTGTTGCAGAACAAGGTAATCGACGATCTCCAGCTCAAGGATCATGGGTTTGAAATGATCAGAATGGATGGCACTCTGTCGGTCTGTGGGGATGATTATCTCTTTTTTAATGATGACGAAGCGCACAACCGCAGGGAAGTTGAACGATTTTCGAAGACCGACTACGAGGCCATGGCAGCATTCGAGGAGATGTTTCAGGACGTCGGCGGCGTCATCCGCAACCAGATGCTGAAGGAACCGCCCACGCTGGAGGGTGGTTTTTCGGATCTGTTAAAGCTCGGTTCGATGGGGCTTGAACTTCGCAGGTTGAGTCCGGAATTGCGTCATCGCCTTCTGCAGATTTTGACCAGCAGTGCCTATGATCTTATCGATCGCTGGTTCGAAAGCTCCATGATCAAAAGCATGTACGGTGCCGCCTGTTTTTCCGGCAACTACGCGAGCCTTCGCCAGCCGGGCTCGGCTATTCCCCTGTTTCATACCACCATTGGCGAAATCGACGGTGAACGAGGGGCATGGAGAATGGTACGAGGAGGTATGGGCGGCCTTACCCAGGCAATGGCCACATTTGCCGAGTCAAGAGGAGCAGAGATAAGAACCTCTGCCGCCGTCGACGAAATAGTGGTCGAAAACGGGCGGGCGACCGGGGTACGCCTGGACACCGGAGAGACATTCAGCGGCCGGTGTGTGCTGGCCAATACCGACCCGAAATTAACCTTTTTAAAGCTGATAGACCCGGTCCATCTCGACCCGGAGTTCACGAAGGACATTGCCCAGATTCGTATGGGCCACAGCTCCTGTCGGGTTAACCTGGCACTCAAGGGACTTCCCGATATCCGCTTCTTCCCCTCGGGTGAAGGTTCGTGGCATCGGTCCGACATCTGCATTCATCCCGACATCGAAGGGCAGGAGGCAAACTATTTTGCTGCAGCGACAGGTCGTTTTCCGGAAGAACCGAGACTGGAGATTACCATTCCATCCACCCTGGATGACAGTCTCGCTCCCCCGGGTCACCATGTGATGAGTGTCCTCGCCAAATATTATCCCTACGAACTTGCCGATGGTCTGCACTGGGATGACGTCAAGGAGAAGGCAGCCGATCAGATCGTTGATTACATGGCCAGGGTGATGCCCAATCTCAAGGAGCTCATCATCGGGCGACAGATGATAAGTACACTCGATCTGGAAACCGAATACGGTCTTACCGAAGGCGATATTTTCCACGGTCGCCACGATCTCGACCAGATTTTCAGTATGAGGCCGCACCCCAAGGCCGCCCAGTACCGGACACCCATTGCTGATCTCTACCTGTGCGGTTCCGGCGCCCACCCCGGGGGTGGGGTGACCGGGGCGCCCGGACACAATGCGGCCAGAAGAGTAATCGCGGATCTCAAACGAAACTAACGAACTGAAGAGATTCAGAGAGATTTTGATCGGCCGTCACGCATATGTGTCCACCCAGTCAGCACATGGATTGCCATAAAAACTGACGGAGAGTTCTTTTAACTCTTGGTTAGTAAATGCCCTCGGCCATCAGGCGCTCCTGCTGCGACCTGATGTCCGAGGCGGACCCCGACGCGAAAGTGGCGACCGGCGCCAAAGGCCACTCGACGCGTCGCATTACCGTGAATTGGTCACCACGCGCACAGGTTGGCGGATTAGCGCATGGACTGGTCTTTCAGCGAATGGACGGGTGTCCTGCTGCGGGCCGCAATGCTCTTGACTGACGCCGTCACTTCAGCCACGATGAGTTGATCCCTCCACGCTGCAGCAGACCATCGGGGTTGCTGTGGCATCTGCCTGCTCTACCCAGTACCGGGGACGGAATCCGCGCGCCACGCCCCTCTAGCTCGGTGGGCTCGCGCGCGCGGGTTGGGAAATGGTGCTCGAGCTGATGGTCGCTGCGGTGGGCGACGCGACCTTTCGACCCGGGATGGTCGCCGTCGTACAGACGTCCGGGGATCTGGGCAATTGGCAGCCCCACCTTCACGCCCTGGTTTCGCGTGGGGGATGGACGGCGGGCGGTGAATGGGCGCCGGTCCCTTTCGTGGATGAGCACTCGGCAAACACCACCCGTCAGGCCGAAAACGCATCCTCTCTCGGCTGCTCGTGTTGAGGGCGGAAATGCAATACACTTTCCCTTGGCGGAGGAGGGCGTGCCGGGGCATGTCGTGGGGTATTGGTCGATGTTCGGCATTTCGTTCTCGGAGGAGGCTCCTCGCGAGTACCGCGACTCTGCGAATGGCAATGAGGACTTCTTCGGCGAGGTGATCATGGGAATGATCGGGCGAGGAGTGCTGCCCGTGGCCGATTCCGGCGAGCCGCGGTTCATCTCGGCGGCTCATTCTCGAAGCCTTCGGGGACTCATTGCAGGAGGGCAAGAAGTGATGGCGTTGGCCTAGGAGCAGTTGGCGACGGCGACGGCAGAGGCTCAAAAAGCTCCGCGCTAGTGTCGCACGCAAGCGGGTGCGAGGGGAAAATCCACGTCCAGCAAACGCCGCACTGCGGTAACAAAGGGGATGGTCAACGATGGTGGACGAGACCGACCGAAGCGATGTGACGTCATCGACGAGTTCAAGTAGCGGTGTTCCCGACCGGGCGCGGGTCGTCATCATCGGTGGTGGGGTGATCGGCACCAGCGTCGCCTATCACCTGGCCAAGTTGGGCTGGAACGACGTTGTCCTCCTGGAGCGTGACCAGCTCACAT
>Ga0255055_10000475_pt1 | contig 31139 bp, 29 predicted proteins | sample JV7_2_27_MG_FD_188633 | JGI IMG/M metagenome (GOLD analysis project Ga0255055, IMG submission 188633) | Seawater microbial communities from Jervis Inlet, British Columbia, Canada - JV7_2_27 | ecosystem: Environmental > Aquatic > Marine > Inlet | place: Canada: British Columbia | collected...
CCGGTTGCGGTTGCGGATGTGGTTGACGGCGAGCAGGTCCTCCACGCCGACTCCGAAGCGCTGGGCGATCTCGGTGACGCTGTCGCCGCGCTTGACCCGGTAGAGCCCGTCGGCGGGGACCGGCTCGGGGATCCGATCCGGATTCGCGGTGCGCGCCACTGCCCGCTGCGGGTACTTGACGGGCAGGTTGAGTGTCTGGCCGATGCGCAGGTGGTGGCGGTTGCGCAGACGGTTCAGCGCGATCAACTCCGACTGCTTCACATGGAAGCGTCGCGCGATGGTCGAGAGGGTGTCGCCCCGCTTCACCCGGTAGCGGCGATCGCGGACCTGCTCCGAGAAGCGCTCGCCGGCGGGAATCCGCGCCAGGATCACCCGGGCGCCGGCGCGCTGGGAATCCCGGGGCATGCGCAGGCCGTAGCCCTTGGGTGCGTATTTATGGCCGCTCCAGATCGGGCTGAGCAGCGCGGGGTTTGCGGCGCGGAGCGCGTCGGCGGTGATCCCGAAGGTGCTGGCCAGCGTCTTCGCCTTGTAGAAGTGGTCGAGGACGACGATCTCCGGGTCCTCCGGAAGGTTCTTGTGGACCAGCCCGAGGTATTTCTCGGGATTCTGTTCCACCTCGAGCGCCGCGAGGAACTCGGTGTAGAAGTTGCGCGAGGCAAAGCCGAAGCTGCGGCTCTCGTAGCGGTCCAGGATGGTGGCGATGTCGCGGGTCCCGAGCTTGCGGACTGCGCGTTCCACCCCCGCCGCGCCGTGGTTGTAGGCGGTGATGGCCAGGGGCCACGTCCCGGTGGTCTCGTGGTTCGCCTCGAGCAGGCGGGCCGCTGCGATGGTGGCGAGGAAGGGATCCCGGCGCTCATCGACGACGTGGTCGACGCGCAGGTAGCGGCGTCCGGTGGAGCGGGTGAACTGCCAGATCCCCGACGCTCCGGCGTGTGAGTGGGCCTCGGGGTTGTAGGAGGACTCCACGTGGGGGAGCGCAACGAGGCCGTCGGGCAGTCCGCGCGCGGCGAAGACCTGGCGGATGTAGTTCTCCCAGCGGCCCATCCGCACCAGCCCGTCCCGGAACTTGTCCGCCTGACCGAGCTGGAACCGGACCTGTTTGCTGGCCGTGCGCAGGGTGCGGTTGGAGACGCCCGCCGGGAACAGGGCGAGCACCCGCTTCTGCTCCGCGCTCAAATTGCTGCGCTTGCCGCTCGCCAGAGTGCCGAGGATCGACTTGTATCGGTTCTTCGCCTCCCGCGTCCTGCGCTCTTGGGATCGTCTGGAGAGGCCGGACGGAAACTGGATCACCTCGTACACGATGCGCAGGTTCCGCGCGTCGTGGACGAGGCCGCCGCCCGTGTCCACCTCGGTGTAGATCCGCTTCCAGAAATCGACCCGCGGTACCAGCTCGGGGGGCTTCGGAAAGGCCGGGTTTGCCGCCCACGAGGCTGTGGAGGAGACGGCGAGGAGGAATCCGATCAGCAGAGCGAGGAATCGGAACATCTTGGCTTCTTCAATCGGCACATCGACGCTGAACCTGACCGAAAGCGGACTCGGAACTCGGCCGCTCCGCTCGGATCCCTCGTATCGCTGCTCTCGGGGGGAGGTCCGGGGATTGTACGCGGATGCCGGGCCCCGGCCAGCCTTCCCGCGGGGTCTACTTCTTCCGGCCCTTGCGTCGGGACTTCCGCGCCTGCTTGCGCTTGCGCTTCTGCTGGCTCCTCTGCTTGGCCTGGCTGCTCCGGCGCATCCGGCGGTTTCCCGCGCCTGCGGCCAGCAGGGCATTCGGATCCAGGTCGCCGATCCCGGCCCCTCCGCTTCCCGCCAGCCGCCCCATGCCCGGGATCTTCGAGAGCAGGCCGCCTCCGCCGAGCGAGGCCATCATCTCCCGCATCTGGGAGAAGCGGTCGACCAGGTCCGTCACCTCCTTGGTCTTGTGGCCACTGCCCCGGGCGATCCTCGCCGCACGGCTCTTGTCGATCACGTCGGGCCGGGTGCGCTCTCCCGGCGTCATCGAGTGGATCATCGCCCCGACCTTGGTGAGCTCCCGTTCGTCGACCTGGTCGGCCAGCGAGCCGAACATGGGAAGCTTGCCCAGCACGTCGCTCAGCGGACCCATCTTCTGGAGGGTGCGAAGCTGTGTGAGCAGGTCGTCCATGCCGAACTGGCCCCTGAGCAGCCGCTCCGCGTCTTCTTCGGCCTGCTTCTCGTCGACCACGGCCTCGAAGTCCTGGACCAGGCCGACGATGTCGCCCATCCCGAGGATCCGGGACGCCAGGCCCTCGGGCCGGAATGCCTCCAGGCGATCCAACGCCTCGCCGGTGCCCAGGAACTTGATGGGTACACCCGTCACGGCCTTCACCGCGAGAGCGGCGCCGCCCCGGGCGTCGCCGTCGAGCTTGGTGAGCACCAGCCCGTCCAGCTCGAGCCGTTCGCTGAAGCCCCGGGCTACGTTTACCGCGTCGCGGCCCATCAGCGCGTCGCAGACCAGCAGTGTGTTGGCGGGGGAGCTGCCCTCGGAGATCTCCTCGAGCTCCCGCATCAGCTCGTCGTCGATGGCGAGGCGGCCGGCGGTATCGTAGACGAGGGCGTCGAAGCCCTCGCGCCGAGCCCGCTCCTCGGCCGCGGCGCAGATCGCGGCAGGCGACTCGCCCTCGACCCCCGCGTGGACCGGCACCTCGATGCTCGCGCCGAGCTGCTCCAGCTGGAGGACTGCAGCGGGGCGGTAGACGTCGGCGGCCACCAGGAGCGGACGGCGGCCCTCGCCGGCGAGGTGGCGTGCGAGCTTGGCCGCCACGGTGGTCTTGCCGACGCCCTGGAGGCCCAGCAGCATCACCGAGACCACGCCACTCTCACCGCGCTTGAGCTCCGTATCCACCGGACCCATCAAGGCGGTGAGTTCCTCCTCACAGATCTTGACGAAGTGCTGGCCCGGCGTGATCCGGTGCGAGCGGCCCTGGGCGTCCCTGACCCGGGTTTCCACGCGCTCCCCCAGGCCGCGCTCCTTCACACGCCCCAGGAAGTCCTTCACCACCTGGAAGTCGACGTCGGCCTCGAGCAGCGACATGCGGACGTCGCGCAGGGCCTCGTCGACGTTCTGCTCGGTGAGCTCCCGGACTCCCGAAAGCTTCTCGTGGGCGCTCTTGAAGCCCCTGGTGAGGATCTCGAGCATGCGTCCTCCGAGCGGCGGAAGATAAGGGAGGCGGCGCTCCCGGTCCAAGATCTCCCAGTATGGGCGCATCCGCTGTCAACGCTGTGGCGCCTGCCGTAGAATCCCCCGACAATTCTGGAGCAGATCCGTGAGAACGCTCTCACACGAAGAAGCGCGGCGAGTCTACGATCGCATCGGGGCGAGGCAGGATACGCAGGCCTTCTACGAATTCCTTCACCGTCTCGATCCGCGACTCGTCGCCGGGTGCCGGCCGATCGATCTGCTCGCCTTCCTCGAGGAAGGGCGCTGGAAGCTCCGCCACCACCAGCCCCTGGCCCCCTATGGACTGCCTTCAGAAGCGGTCGTGGCCGAACGTCTCGCCGCAGCCGTCTGACGGCGACCGCGATGCGGGCTCGGGGGGTGCCGCGAATCTCACCGGCTGGTCGCCTGCGGCCCATTGCCCTCATTCCGGACTCGAATCATTGCCGCCTCCAGCATGGTCGCGATATGTGGTATACCGCGGCGCTAACGGCGAGAGGCGGCGAGGGCGGAAGAGGGAGCGATGGCCACCGCGGTGGAGGCGCCGATCAGCGGAACCGTCTTCAGGATCGAGAAGCGCGAGGGGGATGTGCTTGCCGAGGGCGACGTCATCCTGATCCTGGAATCGATGAAGATGGAGATCCCCGTGGAAGCCCCCTGTGGTGGCACGCTGGCCGAGGTCCGGGTGGGAGAGGGGGAGAACGTCGAAGAGGGTGCGATTCTCGCGGTGATCGAATGAAGGGGGGGTGGCTGCGCCCGTGGCTCGTGATCTCAAAGTCCGACCTCTCAGGGTCCGCGACCGAGGGGCCGCCCTCCGCTACCTCGACCGCGCCGCTCGCCTCAACCTCCCGCTGATCGACCTGGCCCTCCGACTCGGGACGGCTTCCAGGCGCGGGGAAGGCCGCGCCGAGCTGCTGGCTGCCTACCGCGGCCGCGAGCTCGTGGGCGTGGCCGCGCTCCAGCCGACACTGACCCTCGACGCGGCCGTCGAGCGCGAGGCCCTCGAGGCGTTCTTTCCCTACCTGGCAGGCGTGGGGTCCGGCCTGGTCAAGAGCAGCGAGGAGGTGGTGGGTCCGCTCTGGGAGTGGCTTGGTTCGCACGGGCGCCGCGCCCTGCTGGACAGGATCGAGACGGGCTACGTACTGGAGGGTCACCACGCCCGGCTGGTTGATGCGGAGCGAGGAGTCCGCGTCAGGGAGGCGCGCGAGCGGGATCTGGATCTCCTGGTCGATGCGGCCCGAGCGAGCCTCCGGGAAGAGGGTCGCCCGGATCCGTTCGAGGGGGATCCGGTGGGGTTCGGGCGCTGGGTTCGCGGGCGGATGCCCAGGGCCACGGTGGTCGAGGTCGGCAAGGCGATCCGCTCCGTCGGCTATGCAGACGTCCAGTGCGAGCGGGGATGGCTGCTCCAGGGGATCTACACCTGGCCCCGGTATCGCCGGCGCGGCCTGGCGGCGGCGGGGGTTTCGGTGCAGTGCCGGCGCGCCTTCGCTGCGGCTGCAGATCACGTCCAGCTCTCCGTGGTCGAGGGCAACACCGCCGCGGAGGGGCTCTACGAACGGCTGGGCTTCCGGTCCTTTGCCCGGGTGCGGACCATCCTGTTCCGCTAACGGCAGGGTTTCAGGCTTGATCGGCGAGTCAACGGTCGGCTACGCTGGCCTCTCTCCCACGAAATCGAGAGGAGGACGGAATGGGACTGCTGGAAGGTAAGGTAGTCGTGATCACCGGTGCCGGAGGAGGAATCGGACGCGAGCACGCCCTCGACATGGCGAAGGAGGGCGCGAGGGTCGTCGTGAACGATCTCGGGGGTGCTCGCGACGGGACCGGCGGGGGAACCGCCATGTCCGACAAGGTCGTCGAGGAGATCAAGACCGCGGGTGGCGAGGCCGTCGCCAGCTACGACAGCGTCGCGACGGTCGAGGGCGCCAGCAACATCGTGAAGACTGCGGTCGATGCCTTCGGTCAGCTCGACGTCTGCGTCAACAACGCGGGGATTCTCCGCGACAAGACGCTCTCCAAGATGGACGAGCAGATGTGGGACGTCGTGGTCTCGGTGCACCTGAAGGGCACCTACTGCGTGTCCCGCGCTGCCTTCAACCACATGAAGGAGCGGGGCGGGGGGGGGGTGATCATCAACACCTCCTCCACCTCGGGTCTCAACGGCAACTTCGGCCAGAGCAACTACGGCGCGGCGAAGGCGGGCATCGCGGGGATGACCCGCTGCATGGCGCTGGAGGGGCAGAAGTACGGGATTCGCTGCTTCATCCTCGCGCCGGTCGCGCTCAGCCGCCTGACCGAGGATCTGCCCGGCTTCCAGGACGAGGGCTTCAAGGCGAAGATGGATCCGAAGCTGATCTCGCCTCTGGTGACCTACCTCGCCAGTGATCTCGCCAAGGACATGACCAACAAGACGTTCTTCGTGGGTGGAGGCCGCATCGCCGAGATGAAGATGGTGACGGCCACTGGCGTGACCAAGACCGAGAACAATGGTCTCTGGACGCCCCAAGAGATCTCCGAAAAGATGAGTGGGATCCTCCTGCCCGAGTGACCCTTGACTGCGCGGAGACGGCGGATCCCCCCGCCGTCTCCGTTGCCCAGGTTTTTTCCCCGTGGTAACTGTGGGGTCGAGATGCCGGACGACGCGACGTCCTCCGATCCCGTCCGCCTAGCCAGCCCCGAGGTCGCCGACCCGCGCTCGGCGATGACCCCGCGCTTCAACCTCTTCTTCCGCTGGTTCGCGAAGCGCTACTTCGGTCACTTCGACCTGGACGACGGGACCGTGCAGCGGCTCCGGGAGCTGGAATCCCGGGGTTCGGTCTTCTTCGTGATGCGCTATGCGAGCCGGCTCGACTACTTCCTGTTCAACACGCTCTTTGCCCGCGAGAGTCTCCGACTCTCGGCCTTTGCCAACGGCCTGAGCTTCTACTACTACCAGCCGCTTCTCGCCGCCATCCGCTTCTGGATCGAACGACGACGCATGCCCCGCAAGGCGCGCCGCGAGCGGGACCTGGAGCGCGCCAAGCGGAAGGTGCGGGAGGTCGCGCTGGCCGGTGAATCGGCCTTCCTCTTCTTCCGCACCGCGCGGCGCTCGAGCTGGATCCGCGGCCGGAAGGCCGCCGTCGAGCGGCGACGGCGGGAGCTCGATCTTCTCGGCGAGATCGTCGATTCGGTCTGGACCGAGGACAAGCCGGTCTACCTGGTGCCCCTGGCACTGTTCTGGCGGAAGGGGCCCCGCGCCGAGCGGCGCTTCCTGAACCTGGCCTACGGTGCGCCCACCCGGCCCAGCGACTTCGCCAAGGTCTCCTCCTTCCTGGTCACCTACAGGGGCCTCTCGATCAAAGTGGGAGATCCGATCGATCTGGGTGCATTCATCGACGATCGTCGCCAAGAGGGGCCGTCCTCCATCGTGCGCAAGATACGGCGCTCGATGCTGCTCTTCCTCTACCGCGAGGAGCGAGTCGTCGAGGGGCCCACGCTGCGGGCCCGCCACCGGGTGCAGGAGACCGTGCTGGGGGATCCCCGGGTGCGGGCGGCCATCGAGGAGCGCTCGCAAGAGCGCAAGTCGAGCCCCGAGGCGGCGCGCGCCGCAGCCGAGAAGATCTTCCGCGAGATCTCCGCGAACATGAACTCCACCTTTCTGGCGCTGCTCAACGTCGCGGTTACCTCCATCTTCAAGAGGATGTTCGCCTCCATCGAGGCCTCGGGACTGGGGAAGATGGCGGACTACGCGAAGCGGCATCCGGTGGTGCTGGTGCCGAGTCACCGCTCCTACTTCGACTTCCTGATCCTCTCCTGGCTCTTCTACGCCAACCACATGGTTCCGCCCCACATCGCGGCGCGGGAGAACATGGGGTTCGGTCCCTTCGGCTTTCTCTTCCGGCGGGCGGGAGCGTTCTTCCTGCGCCGCTCCTTCGAGGACCCGCTCTACAAGGAGGTGTTTCGACGCTACGTGGGACATCTGGTCAAGGAAGGGTTCACGCAGGAGTTCTTCATCGAGGGCGGGCGTTCCCGCACCGGAAAGAGCTTGGCCCCGCGGTTGGGGATGCTCTCCTGGAACATCGAGGCGTTCGTCGCCAGCGGCCGACGGGATCTCTTCTTCGTTCCCGTCGCCATCACCTACGAGCGACTCGTCGAGGAGAGCTCGATGGTGGACGAGCTCGAGGGAGGCGCCAAGCAGAAGGAGAGCGTGCTCGCTCTGGTCCGAGCCCGGAAGGTTCTCGAGCATCGCTTCGGCAGCGTGTTCGTGAATTTCGGCGAGCCGATCTCCCTGGCACAGACCCTCGGAGGGCATCGCGAGCTCTTCCTCCCCGACGAGAGCCCCGGCGTCGCCGCCGAGAGGCGCGCGCTCACCGAATCCCTCGGGAACGAGATCGTCGAGCGCATCAATTGGGCCATGGTGGCGAACGCCACCTCCGTCGCCGCGAGCGCGCTGCTCGGCGAGCCGCGCCGCGGCATGTTTCGAAGCGAGCTCACCCAGCGAATGCGCGAGGTGGTGGAGCTGCTCCGCCTCCAGGACGTGCCCATGACACCGGCCCTGGTCCGGGACGAAGGCGAGTTCAACGAGTCGATCGCCTTCCTGCTCCGGGCCGGCCTGATCAAGTCCGAGCGGGATCCGAGGGGGGAGATTCTCTACTACGACGAGTCGCGCCGACGGGCCCTGGACGTGTACCGCAACGTGCTCTTCCACTTCCTGGTGGCACCGAGCCTGCTCGCCCGCCGGCTCCAGCGGGGTGCGACGCTGAGCGCCCTGCGCGAGGACCTGGGCTTCTGGCTCGATCTCCTGTATCGCGAGTTCTTCGTATCCAAGGCGACTGTGCTCTCGCTCCAGCTCGAGGCCTTCCTCGATTACTTCGAGCGCATCGGCGCGCTGGAGCGTTCCGAGGATCACTTCCGGGTGACGGAGAGGGGACGGGGATACATCGCCTTCCTGGCGGAGCAGACCCGGAGCTTGATCGAGGCCTACTACGCCAGCTTCTCCGCCATCCTCGACCTGGAGGAGCCGCGCACCGCGAAGCAGCTGGAGAAGTCGGCCGAGGAGCAGTTCGCCAGGGCGCATCTGCTGGGCGAGATCCAGCGGACCGAGGGCTGGAATTCCGTCACCTTCCGCAATGCGCTCGATCTCCTGACCCGGCGGGGCATCCTGGAGAGCAGCGCCGGCGAGAAGGATCGGGATCCCTGCTACGGCCGCGGAGGGGCCTTCGAGGATCTCTCGGGCCTCCGGGGGCGGCTGGCGGCAGTTCTGGCGGCCCGGTAGAGTCGCCGATCCCATGGAACCCTCGGATGCACCGGACTTCGCCAAGCGCGGCGGTCTCATCACCGCGATCGCTCAGGATCACGCCAGCGGCGAGATCCTGATGGTGGCCCACATGAACGAGGAATCCTTTCGCCGGACTCTCGAGCTCGGCGAGGCGGTCTACTACAGCACCTCGCGCAAGGAGCTGTGGCACAAGGGCGAGTCGAGCGGAAACACCCAGGTGGTGAAGGAGATCTATCTCGACTGTGACGGCGATGCGCTGCTGCTCAAGGTGGAACAGCGCGGCGGTGCCGCCTGCCACACCGGAAGGCGGAGCTGCTTCTTCCGCAAGCGGGAAGGCGACGATTGGAAGGACGTCGGGGTTCAGGTATTCGATCCGAACGAGGTGTACGGCGAATGAGCGGGAAATCGAACAGGTGCCTTCGGCTGGGACTTCCCAAGGGAAGTCTCCAGGAGACGACCGCCCTGCTCTTCGCGAAAGCGGGCTACAACATCAGCTTCTCCTCCCGTTCCTACTACCCGGAGATCGACGATCCGGAGATCGAGTGCGTTCTGATCCGCGCCCAGGAGATGGCCCGGTACGTGGAGCAGGGCGTGCTCGACGCGGGCATCACGGGCATCGACTGGGTGCTGGAGACTCAGGCCAAGGTGAAGGAGCTGGCAGACCTGCAGGCGCCGTGGCCGAAGTACCGGACCGTGCGCTGGCTGCTGGCCGTCAAGGACGACTCGAAGCTGCGGAAGGTGAGCGATCTGCAGGGGAAGCGGATCGCCACCGAAGCGGTCGGGCTCACCAGGCGGTACCTGAAGGAGCACGGCGTCAAGGCCGAAATCGAGTTCTCCTACGGCGCCACCGAGGTGAAGCCCCCGCTGCTCGCCGATGCGATCGTCGACGTCTCCGAGACGGGTTCGAGCATACGCGCCCACAACCTGCGCGTCCTGGACACGGTGCTCGAGAGCACGCCTCGGCTGATCGCCAATCGCCAGGCGCACGTGGACCCCTGGAAGCGGCGGAAGATGGAGCGGATGCTCGTGATGCTGATGGGTGCGATCAAGGCAGCGGGACGCGTCGGGCTGATGATGAACGTGCCCAAGGGCAAGCTGGATCGCCTGCTGAAGGTCCTCCCGGCGCTGGGGAAGCCGACGGTCTCGGCCCTCTCCGACGAGTCCTGGGTGGCCCTCAACACCGTCGTCTCGGAAGCGGTGGTGCGGGAGCTGGTCCCCGAGCTCGTCGATCTCGGAGCCGAGGCGATCGTCGAGTACCCGCTCAACAAGATCGTGGGCTGAGGCCGGTGGCCGGGCTCGCGGGACGTCTCGCGAGGGCGCTCCCCGATTATCTGCGCACCGGCGCGTGGGCGATCTCACGGCGCTTCGGCTCGTCGTGCGCGCCCCTGGTGATCGTGCAGGGCGTCGTCCTCTCCGAGGCGGGCGTTCTGCTGGCGGTGCGCGTGGAGCCGCGAGGCTGGGAGCTCCCCGGCGGCAATCTCGAGGCCGGTGAGAACGAAGAGGCCGCCTTGCTGCGCGAGGTGCGGGAGGAGACCGGAATCGAGATCTCGGTGGGACCGCTGGTCGGCGAGTACCAACGCAGCGGGTTCCTTCCCCATATGGCGAGGGTCTACCGCTGCCGGCCCGTGGGTGGGGTGATTGCTCCCAGCTTGGAGACGCCCAGGGTCCGCTGGTGGAATCTCGAGGGCATCCCCGACACCCTGTTCCCCTGGTGTCGCCAGCCCCTGCGAGACGCGTTGGATCGCCTCGAGAAGCCGGTGGTGCGTCATCAGCACCAGGGAGTTTCGGATGTGATCGCCAGCGTGAGGATCGATCTCCGCATGCGCCTGAGCGACGACCGAGCCGCGTAACGGGGACGTTGTTGAATGTTCAACTTTTCGGACCCGCCGAAAAGTTGAACATTCAACAACGTCCCCGTTAGCGAAACCCCCGCCCAGGAACGCCGATTCCGGGCGGGGGCCTGCTTCACACGCTTCTTTCACTGAGCCCTCACTCGGGGAGGGCCCGAGGGAATCCTAGCGGGCGGTGTCGCGAAGTCCGCTCTGCTCCAGCTCCTTGCCGAGCTGGTGGACCTTGCGCTGGAACTCCTCGAAGGGGTCGTCGAAGGAGAGAATGATCTCCGTGGTGCGCGGGATCTCGTCTCCATTGAGCAGACCCCGATACCGGTTCAGGTTCGCGAGGATCGCCTCTGCAACCTTGAGGGCCCGCTTCTCGGTCTTGATGAGAGGCGACTGGAGGGTGTAGACGTTGTTGCGACCCCACAGACTCTCGTCTCGCACGATGGCGATCTCCCGGTAGACGCCGTTGATGGGGTCGAAGTTGTACTCGACACGCACCTCCTTGAAGATGTCCGAGTTGCCGGTGTAGAAGCCCCGCTCCTTCTCGACCTTCCCGAGCTGGCGGCAACGGGGGCAGTAGAAGGTGTCACCGTGGTTGAGCAGGAACACGCCCTTGGCGTAGTCCTCGCAATCCGTGTTCTCACAGTAACCGACACCGCGTTTCATGCTTGCCATTCTCTTCGATCCACCTCTGGGCCGAGGAAGACTCCGCGGTGTGTGAAGTCGATGACGATGCCTCCCGGGCCCTACGGGAGACCTGATAGGCAAGCCCCGTGCCATGCCGGCGGCTAGGGGGGTCACCGCGGTGCGAAGCCGAGTACCTGTGACTGCTTGTTGCCGCTCTCCTGCGTGTCCTCGGAGCCGCCGGTCTTCGACCCCGATGGAGTTGTTTATCTCAGATTAAGAACTGAATTACCCTCTGACCGCGATCCAGCCTCTCCTTGTGCAACTTCCGTCGTACCACAGACGCAACCCGCCCTGAGGGGTGGGTTGACTCTTCCGCGCGCCCGAAAAACCAACAACTTCCGCGAGCTGCGCGTCTGCATGCTTATACTTCCCCGGGCTATCCGTTGTCAACCAGGATTTGATTTCTCCCCCTGGGACAACGCCCTTCGAAGCGCCCGGCGCTCCCTGAGGATGTAAGCTGCGTATGCCAGAACCCCCACCACTCCGATGGCATAGGCGGCGATCAGGTATGCCATGGCGAGCTGCCTCCCCTTCCCAGGTCCTGCTCCGCCTCGCGCTGCGCGAGCTGCGCCCTGAGCTTGGCGATGTCGATCCGCCCCAGCAGCAGATGGGAAAACGCTACGATGGCGGTGACGATCCCCGCCGCGAAGGGCAACATCATTCCCGCTCCGAGGCTCCCGCCACCCAGGTTCTCGGGATGGATCGAGCGTCCCCCGGCGAGGTCGATCGCGAGGTAGTTGAGAGGAATCACCGCGACGCCGGCGATCCCGTAGACCGCCGCGAAGCGCGCCGTGCGCTCACTGCCCTCCGTGAAGCTGCGCAGCAGCAGGTACGAGAGGTAGACGAGGAAGAGCAGCAGGGTGAGCGTGAGGCGCAGGTCCCAGGACCACCAGTCGCCCCAGGTGCTCTTTCCCCAGATGGGGCCGGTGAGCAGTACCAGGGCGCAGAAGAAGACTCCCACCTCCGCCGCCGACGCGGCGAAGCGGTCGAAGCGCTCATCGCCCTTCCACAGGTAGAGCCCTCCTCCGATCGCCGTCAGCAGGAAGCCGAGATAGGCGGCCATGGCACAAGGGACGTGGAGGTAGAGAATCTTCTGGATCACTCCCTGGACGCTGTCCACCGGCGCGGTCACCACGAGAAAGCCGTAGGTGATCGCGCAGACGCCCAGGGCGAGGGCACTCGCGCGCTGCAGGGTCGGGGTCGCGCGGTCGTCGGGGGGAGAAGCGAGCGGCATGGCTCAATCGTCCAGTACGTATTCGAAGCTGATGAACGAAACTATCAGAAACACCGCGTCGGTCACGAGGAGCAGCCGAAGGGCCGACCCCGGGAGCGCCCCGTCGAGCAACAGCGCATTGGTGGCGCGCACGGATCCGAGAATCACCGGGACCATCAGCGGCAGGAGCAGCAGGGGAAGCATCACCTCCCGAAAGGTCGTGCGCACGGCGATCGCGGCGAAGAGGGTTCCGACCGAGCAGAGACCGAGGGCTCCGAGGAACGCGACCGCGGCGAAGGGGAGGGCGACCGGGGCGATCGCCACGTCGAAGGTCAGGGCGAACACGACGGCCGCTGCGGCCTGGACGATCAGCAGCAGGAGCAGGCTCGCCGCCGCTTTGCCGAGGAAGATCCAGCCCCTGTCCGCCGGTGTCAGCGCGAGACCCGAGAGCGCCTCGTTCTCGAGCTCCAGGGCGAAGGCCCGGTTCAGGCCCAGGACCGATGCGAATACGTAGGCGACCCAGAGCAGCCCCGGGACGTGCGCTCGGGCTTCACTTCCGATTCCGGGTGGGGCGGCGAAGTAGAGCACGATCACCACGAGCACGGCGAAGAGCCCCATCGCCACCAGGCGATCCCGGCTGCGCCACTCGGTGAGGAGGTCCTTCCAGAGCACGGCGAGGAAGACGTTCACTCCACCGCCTCGCGGTAGTGTCGCTCGAGGGCGGCTGCATCGCGGCCCGCCTGGGATGGCAGCGCCACCGACTCTCCGCGCACCAGCAGCAGGGTTTCGTCTGCGAGCTCGGCGGCGCGCGCCAGGTCATGGGTCACCAGCACCACGGTGCGGCGGGCGGTCCGGAGGGCCCCCACCCGCTCGGCGAGGCGCGACGCCGCCCGCGGGTCGAGGCCCGAGAAGGGCTCATCGAGCAGGACGATCTCCGGGTCGTGGACCAGGCCGCGGGCGATCGACAGCCGCTGGGCCATGCCCCGCGAGAAGCCTCCCGCTCGCCGCTCCGCCACCCCGGTGAGTTCCTGCTCCTCGAGCAGGGCGTTCGTTCGCTCGCTCGGGTTCGCGACGCCGTAGAGGCGCGCAGCCAGGATCAGGTTCTCGCGGGCGGTGAGGGCCGGGTAGAGGAAGGTGGCGTGCGCGATCAGGCCGACCTGGCCCCGGCGCGAGCGGCGATCGCCCCTGTTTCGGCCCACTCGCAGCACGCCGCCGCTCGGCCGCGTGAGACCGGAGAGCAGCCGAAGCAGCGTGGACTTGCCGGCGCCGTTGGGCCCGATCACTGCGAGGGTGGAGCCGGCGCGAACCTCGAGGTCGAGGGCTCGGAGCGCCTGCACCGGGCCGAAACGCTTCTCCAGGCCGCGAGCCACGATCAGCGCCTCGCTCACCCCTTCGCCTCGTCCACCTGGCTGCCGGCGACGGCCCGGCCGCAGCGGGAGCAGAAGCGGTCTGTGGCGCTGACCTCGGCTCCGCAGGCGGCACAGCAGGGGGGCGAACTGCGCTTCTCCGCGTCGACCGCGCCCTCCCGCTCCCGGCGAAGCAGGGCGACGGCACGGGCCATGAGCTCATCGCGCATATTGGTGTAGTCCGCCTCGGCGATCTTCCCCGTCTCGTGGTCGTGTTCGAGATCGCGGATCGCAGAGTAGATCGACTCGCGCTCGCGCACGCTGGGTAGCTCCTCGGCTTCTGCATCTTCCGGGCCGAGGTCGCTGCCGAGTAGCGGAGTGATGAGCAGCGCGCCGCTCAGCAGGCCCGCCAGCAGCACGAAGGCCATCACGCCGCCCGGGGAGCTTCCCCGAGAGGGAGGTCGGGTGGAAATGCGAAGCGCGACTTCTTCGCCGGGAGCGACGCTGAAGGCCTCGAGATGGATGTAGGTGAGGTCGCCGGTTCGCACCGGCCTTCGGCGGTGCAGGCGATCGGACTCCGGGATCAACCGCCCGGTGTCCGCGAGGTAGATCCCGAGGAGCGGAACCCTCTGCGCGAAGGAGCGGACCAGATCGACGGAGTTCCCGCTGACGGGGATCCGGTAATCGACCTTGACGGCGGACTCCCCCGGCGGCGCGACTCCCCCGACATCGAGTCCACCTTGGGGAAGCCGTTCCAGGGAGAGACCTGTCGCGCCGCTCGAGAAGCGGACGTTCTGGCTGGCCTCCGGCAGGGGGATCTGCAGCAGCGACTGCCCCGGGGCCGCCATCACTCCCCCATCTCCGTCGACGTTCAAGACGTGGGTCTCGCGGACCTCGAGGGCGGCGTCATCGAGGGTGAGAACGATTCGGGCCTCCGCCAGTTCGAGTGCGTCCGGATCGACCCTTACCTCTGCGACGCGAATCTCGATCTCGCGCTCGTTCTCTTCCGGCGGGAACAGGAGCCGCGCTCCGGCGTAGAAGACTCCCTGGTACTCGGTGCCGATGAGATAGGAAGTAGTCGGGTCGTTGGAGATGCCCTCGAAGGCGAAGTGCCCATCCTCGTCGCTCACGCCGTGTCGAATCCCGGGAAGCCCCGTCTTCGGCCGCGCGTAGAGAATCACGGTGACGCCGCCCATGGAACGCTCCGAGTCCTCATTGTGGATGACTCTTCCGTGAATCGTTCCCGGACCGGCCGGTACGTCGCGGATCGGCGGCGTCGCCTCCTGCGCCCGGGTGGGCTGCGCCGCCAGCAGCAGAGCGAGCAGGCAGAGCCGCGCCGCAGGTCTCATCTCGAGCGCCTCTCGGGATAGGGCCACATGCAGAACAGGGTTCCCAGCGCGAAGGTGTAGCCGCCGATCCAGAGCCAGTTCACCAGTGGGTTGCGGTAGATCTTGAGCGTGGCGGAGCCGTCGGACTCGATCGCGGTGAGGACCACGTAGAGGTCTTCGCGAAGCGTCGAGTACACCGACGGAATCGAGACCGGCTGCTCCTGCAGCCAGTACATGCGCTTCTCCGGTGTCATCGTCACCAACGGATGGCCGTCCTCGTAGAGGGCGATCCGCGCCACCGCACCGCCGTAGTGCTGCTTCGGGATGGGCGACGCAGTCCGGTACTCGAGACGGTAGCCGTCGATCTCGACGGAGCCACCGGGACGGACGTTTTCGAGTCGTTCCTCGTTGAAGGCCGCGCCGGCGATCCCGATCAGGATGAAGACGACGCCCAGGTGCACCACGTAGCCGCCGTAGCGGCGCTGGTTCTTGCGCATCAGCGTGCCGAAGGCCTGCAGCAGGTTCTCTCTACCTCCGCGCATGCGGGCGCGGATCGCGCGGAAGTACTCCTGGGAGATGGTTCCTATCACGAAGCTGCTGAGGCTCCAGGTGGCCAGGGGGAAGAAGCCGATTTCGGCGCGAAACCAGCTGAGCAGTGCCCCGGCGGTGAGCACGGCCGCGACGCTCGGCCACAGGAACTGCTTGCGGAGATTGGCGCGCGAGGCCCTTCGCCAGGCGATCAGGGGACCTGCGCCCGTCAGCAGCAGCAGCAAGAGGGCCAGAGGCGCGTTCAGCTTGTTGAACCAGAGCGGGCCTATCATCCTCTCCGTCCCGGTAAGCCAATCCGAGACCTTGGGGAACATCGTGCCCCACAGGACCACCGCCAGGATCACCATGAAGATCCAGTTGTTCAGCAGGAAGCCCGACTCGCGGGAAAGGATGGACTCGAGTCGGTTGCCGCTGCGCAGGGCCGGAGCGCGCCAGATGAGCACGCCGAAGAACACCGAGACCGTGAGCAGGACGTAGCCCAGAAAGAGCAGCCCGAAGAGCTTGGTCTGAGCGAAGGCGTGGACCGACTGCACCAGACCGCTCCGTGTCAGCATGGTGCCGAAAAGGCACAGCGAGTAGGTCAGCCCGATCAGGATCAGGTTCCAGATCTTCAGCATGTCCCGCTTTTCCTGGACCATCACCGAGTGGAGAAAGGCGGTGCCCGCCAGCCACGGCATCAGCGAGGCGTTTTCCACCGGATCCCAGGCCCAGTAGCCACCCCATCCCAGCACCTCGTATGCCCAACGCCCGCCCATCAAGATCCCGACCGAGAGGAAGAACCAGGCGAAGAGCGTCCAGCGGCGGGTAGTGCGCATCCACGCTGTGCCCAGTTGTCCGCTCAGCATCGCGGCCAGCCCGAAGGCAAACGGCACCACGAAGCCGACCATGCCGATGTAGAGCAGCAGCGGGTGAATCAGCATCGCCGGATGCTCGAGCAGGGGATTGAGCCCGCTGCCGTCGGAGAGGACCTCGCCGGGGGGCAACTTCTCGAAGGGATTGCTGACGAAGTTCAGCAGGACGAGGAAGAAGATGCAGTTGACCAGCAGGGTTGCGGAGACCCAGGGCATCAGTCCGGGGTGGCTGCGGCGATTCACCAGGATGGCGCCGCTCGAGTAGAGCGTCAGCAGCCACAGCCAGAGCAGCAGGGAGCCCGCCTGTCCTCCCCAGAGCGCTGCGATTCGGTACTCGAGGTCCATCGCCCGTGCCACGTGCCCGGCCACGTAGCTGAGCTGGAAGTCGAGTGTGGCGAAGGCGTAGAAGAGCGCGCCGATGGCCAAGGTGGCGAAGAACGTCAGCAGCAGCACCGCACGCTCCGCCACCCGGCGCCACTCGCGGCGCCGGCTCATGCCCGCGTACACGGCGGCGAAGCTTCCGACGGCCGAGACGACGAGGGCGAGGCGAAGCGCGTAGTCCCCTATCCCTGACATGTGAAAGGCCCTTCGCCCCGAAGCCCTGGGTGGCTAGAGAGCCGCCTGCCCGCCGGGCTTCGCCTCGAACTTGGAGGGGCACTTGGCCAGGATCCGGGTGGCCTCGAAGCTGCCGTCGCTGCTGCCCACCAGCCGACCCTCGACGACCACCTCGGCGCCATCCTTGAAGAGATCCGGTGTATCGAGGCTCGAGTACACCACGGGGAGAGCGTCCTCGCTGGATCCACCGGCGCTCTCTGGAGTGCTCCGGACGCGGAAGCGCACCACCTTGGCGGAGAGATCCCGCTCGATGGATCCCTCGACCACGAAGCCGTGGACCCGAGCGGCAGCATCCGTCTCGCCGGAGGCCCGCAGCTCCTCGAGGTTCTTGTAGTAGATGAGGGTCCCCTCCTCGACCTGGCTGCGGACCAGCCATCCGAGAAGAATCGCCACGAAGATCACTCCGACGGCGATCTGCATTCCCTTGGACATGGAGCCCCTCGTCTCTACCCGAAGCTACCAGTTCCTCTTCGAGCGTCAATCCAGGGAATCCCAGAACCTCACTAAAATCGGTAAGTTGCACGATGGTCTTCCTTGACGTCCGCGGCTTCCAGGGCTAACTCGATCCGGCATGCCGTTCCAGTTGGCCGATCGGCTTCGCGCGATCGAGCCCTTCCTCGCCATGGAGGTGATGGAGCGCGCCTTCGCCATGGAGCGGGAGGGTCGGAGGATCATCCACCTCGAGATCGGCGAGCCGGGCTTCCCGCCACCTCCGGCGGCGGTGGAGGCCTGCCGCGCGGCGCTCACCCGCGGTGAGACCCGCTACACCGACAGCCGGGGTCTGGCGGAGCTTCGGGAGGCCATCGCCATCGACAAGGGCCGCCGCAGCGGCGTTCCCGTCGACCCCGAGCGGGTGATCGTCACTTCGGGCACCTCCCCCGCCATGCTGCTGGTCTTCTCTCTCCTGATCGAAGCCGGCGACGAGGTGATCCTTCCGGCTCCGCACTACCCCTGCTACCCCAACTTCATCCGCTACTGCGGCGGCACACCCATCCCCTTGGTGTGCGACGCAGCCGACGGATACCGAATCCACTCCGACGCGGTTCGCCAGCTCTTGACGCAGCGGACCCGCGCCATCGTGGTGGCGTCTCCCTCGAATCCCACCGGAGCCGTGCAGGACGAGGCGACGCTCCGCGAGCTCGCCTCCCTCGGTGTTCCCCTGATCAGCGACGAGATCTACGACGGCCTCGTCTACGACGGGGCGCGGGTGATCTCGGCGCTGGAGGTGAGCGACGAGGCCTTCGTGCTGGATGGCTTCTCGAAGCGCTACGCGATGACCGGTTTTCGCCTGGGCTACGCGATCGCTCCCCCGGAGCACATCCGCACCCTTCAGATCCTGCAACAGAATCTGTTCATCTCCGCCAACCATTTCGTCCAGCGCGCCGGGATTGCCGCGCTGGAGGAAGGGGCCGAGACGGTGCGGGTCATGCGCGACGCCTACGACCGCCGCCGGCGCCTCCTGGTCGACGGGCTGCGTGAGCTCGGCTTCGGAGTTCCGCAGCTTCCGAGGGGAGCTTTCTACGTTCTCGCCGATGCCCGCGCCTTCGGAAACGACTCCCGCCGGCTCGCCTTCGATCTGCTCGAACGTTCGGGAGTCGCCGCCACGCCGGGTATCGATTTCGGGGAGGCCGGAGAGGGCTTTCTGCGCTTCTGCTACGCCGCAGCGGAGGAGCAGATCGCGGAGGCGCTCGAGTGGCTCGCACCGGTGCTGCGAGCGTCGGCTTGAAGATTCTCTCCGCCCGCATCGTGGCGACGGCAGCGGGCCCGGAGGGCTTCCCGGTGGGAAAGTTGCCCGAGGTGGCCTTCCTGGGGCGCTCGAACGTCGGTAAGTCCGCCCTGCTGAATCGCCTGGTGGGGCGCAAGCAGCTGGCTCGGACCAGCCGTACCCCCGGCAAGACCCGTCTGCTCCACTTCTATTGCGTGAAACGCCCCGGGTGCGAGCTCCTCCTGGTCGATCTTCCGGGCTACGGCTACGCGAAGACGGCAAAGAGCGAGCGCGAGCGCTGGAAGAAGCTCATCGAGGACTACCTCGAACGGCGCGAGGCCCTGTGCGCGGCGGTGCTTCTCCAGGATCTGCGACGGGACCCGAGCGAGGACGAGACCCTGCTGCTCCACTGGCTGGCCGAGCGCGAGATTCCGGGGCTCGTGGCCTTCACCAAGATCGACAAGCTGAAGCCGATGAAGCGGGCCCTGCGCCTCCGCGGCCTGGACTCCAGCCTCCCGGTGCAGGCGGACTGGGTCGTTCCGACCTCGTCTCGCACCGGCGAGGGGATCGACGAGCTCTGGCGGGTGATCGACACGCTGCTCTAGTCGCTAGCATCAGCGCTCCATGTCCGGATCGAGTCCCCAAACTGCGACCCGACGCTTTGGGGCCTTCTCCTACGCGCCGTATCGGCGCTTCTGGGTGGCGTCCCTCCTGCGGGTGTTTGGCCTGCAGTTCCGCTTCATCGGGGTCGGGTGGCTGGTGGTGAGTGAGGAGGGGCTCGACCTGTCGCCGATCTGGCTCGGGATCGTCGGCCTGGCGGCGGCACTTCCGACCATCGCATTCTCGGTGCCGGCGGGGATCGTCGCAGACCGCTACGAGCACCGCGGGATCCTGGCATGGACTCAGGGAGCGACCTCTGCGATGAGCCTTCTGCTCGCGCTCGGGATCCTCGAGGGTCTGGTGAACGTGTGGCTGCTGATCGCGTGGGCAGTCATGGTCGGATGTCTGACGGCGGTTTCGATGCCGACCCAGTCGGCGATCCTCCCGCGGCTGATCGAACCGGCCTCGATGCCGAGCGCGGTGGCGCTGATCAGCACCATCTGGAACACCATGCGCATCCTCGGGCCGGCCGCGGCGGGAGTGCTGATCGCCTGGATTGGCATCGGCCAGGCCTTCTTCGTGACCGCTGCGGGTTACGCGGCCTCGGCGCTCCTGATCGCCACGCTGCGTCTCGACCCGCTCGAGCGTGGGAAGGCGGAGACGTCCGGCGGCATGCTCGACGGCGTCCGCTACATCCTCCGCGACCGCCTCTTCTTCGCCACCATCGGGCTCTCCTTCTTCACCTCGATCTTCGGGATGGCCTATCACACCCTGCTTCCCGTCTTCGCCGAAGACGTCCTCGTCGTCGGCTCGACGGGCTTCGGCCTTCTGGAGGCTGCCGTGGGGGTCGGGGCCCTTCTCGGGACCCTCTCGATGATCAAGGTGGGCGGCCGGCCGAGCTCGGGAATCGTGATGCTCGGAGCGGCTGCGGTCTTCGGGCTCTTCATCGCCGGCTTCGCAGCGAGCCGGGACTTCGAGCGCTCGGCCGCTCTGCTCTTCTGCGCCGGCTTCTGCTCCTCGATGTACCTCAACATCGGGATGACCACACTGCAGGTGCTGGTTCCCGATCGGCTGCGTGGCCGCGTGATGGGCGTGTGGTCGATGACCTGGTTCCTGACCGCCGTCGGCGGACTCCCCGCGAGCGCACTCGCGGAGTGGATCGGTGCGCCGTGGACCGTGGCGCTGGGCGCCCTCTCGGTGACCGGCTTCGCCTCGCTCGTCTTCCTGCTCTCGGCGGAGCTGCGCCGGCTGCCGGTGATCGAGTCGGGAAGGCGGGAGGGCGCCGCCGCCTCCACCAGCTGATCAGCCGAGGAGGTCCGGGTCGAAGGCGCCGCTTCCCCGGCCTCGAAGCGGGTCCTTCAGGATCTTTCCAGCCGGGTTCCGCGGCAAGGGCGCGTCGGCAAACTCGATCAGCTCGGGGACCTTGAAGGCGGCCAGACTGGCCGCGGCGTGGCGGCGAACGCCGGCTTCGTCGATCGGCGCTCCCCGTCTCAGTCGAACGACGGCCTTCACCCGCTCGCCGAGATCCGGATCGGGCACGCCGATGATCGCCGCCTCGTCGATGTCGGGATGCGCGGCCAGGCAGTTCTCGATCTCGACGCAGTAGACGTTCTCTCCGCCGCGAATGATCATGTCCTTGGTGCGGTCGGCGATGTGATAGTCGCCGTCGGCGTCGCGGAAGGCGAGGTCCCCGGTGTGGAGCCATCCATCGCGGATGCTCTCCGCCGTGGCATCGGGTCGGTTCCAGTAGCCGGGCGTGACGGTCGGGCCGTAGAGGCAGAGCTCGCCGAGTTCACCCTCGCCGACCTCGTGCCCCTCCTCGTCCACCAGCTTCGCGTCGAAGAAGGCGACCGGCTTCCCCACCGAGGTGGGTTTCTCCGCCAGATCCCTCCCCCCATTCATCATCACGATGCCGTGGGTCTCGGTGATTCCGAAGCCGACGTGGATGCCGGGTGCGACCGGGAGGGCGCTCGCCGCCCGGGCCATGGTCTCGGGAGTGGTGGGCGCACCACCGACGGTGACTCGGGTCAGGCGCGAGAGGTCGTAGCGGCCGAGGTTCGGAGAGTGGACCAACCGGTGGAGCATGGTCGGGATGCCGCCCCACGTGGTCACCTTCTCGCGTTCGATCAAGCCGAGCACCTGGTCCGGGTCGAACCGGCCTTCGTTCATCACCACCTTCGCCCCGGCTGCCATCGCCGTACACAAACCCGTGTGGAGACCCGAGACGTGGAAGAGCGGCGACGTCAAGAGCGAGGTCGGCTGGCTCCCGTCGCTCGGAAGCGGACCGGCCTCTCCCAGCGCTCCCGCCAGCATTCCGTGGAGGATGACGCCCATGACCTGTGTGATGGTTCCGCGGTGGGTGGTGATGCAGCCCTTCGGTCGCCCCGTGGTTCCGGAGGTGTAGACGATGGCGAAGGGGTCGTCCTCGTGGGTCTCCTCGAGCGCTCTTGGCTCCGGGTGGGACTCAATCAGGTCCCGGAGCGGCACGGTGCCCTCCGGAGGAGAGGCTCCGCTGAAGAAGACCTTCTCCAGGCTCTCGATCTCGCCCACCAGACCGCGGACGCGCCGGTGGAGCCGCTCGTCGACCATCAGGAAGCGGCTTCCCGAGTCTCGCAGGGCGTGGTCGATCTCCTCTTCGACCCACCACCCGTTCAGGGGGACGGCGATGCTTCCCAGGGACGCCGCGGCGAAGACGCAGATCAGGTAGTCGATGCTGTTGTACGCGAAGATCGCCAGGCGGTCGCCCTTTTCGAGGCCGATTTCCCGGAGGTTCAGCGCGGTTCCCTGGACCAGCCGCGCGAACTCCGCGTAGGAGATGCGCCGGTCGCCCTGGACCAGGAACTCGCGCTCGCCGTGGCCGGCCGATCGCGCGACGACCTCGACCAGCGACTTCGGCCGGTTGGCGAAGTTCCGCATCGGTCTGCCCCGAACCTCCTCGATCCGGAGCTCGAAGGGCGAGCCCGGCCCCGTGAGTCGGGCAAGGGCCTCGTCGTAGGACTTCAGGTCGACACCCATGGGCTTCGTTCCCCTCGCGCTGGCAGCGGCGTGCGCGCGTCGTCGGGCGGCGGGGTCTCGCCCCGCCCGCGCGGCCGGCTCACTTCCGCTGATCGAAGCGTCGTCCCAGTACCGTGGAGGCGATGATGATCTTCTGCATCTGCAGGGTCCCCCCCGCCAGCGGCCATCCCCGGCTGTCGCGCAGCATTCGCTCGACGGGATACTCGGCGCTGTAGCCGTAGCCTCCCAGCACCTCCATCGCCATGTCGGTCACGGCCTTGGAGGTCTCATTGGCGAAGACCTTCGCCATGGAGGTCTCCTGCACCGACGGGAACCCGCCGCCGGCGTTCACCGCGGCGCGATAGACCAACAGGCGCGCCGCGTCGACCCGGGTCGCCATGTCGGCGATCAACAACTGGATGGCCTGACGCTCGGCGATCAGCTTGCCGAAGGTCTCGCGCTCGAGTGCGTGTTTACGAGCGACCTCGAGGGCTCCGGTCGCGATCCCGAGGGCCATGGTGGCGTTGCCGCAGCGCTCGATGTCGAAGCACTCCATGAGCGATCGAAAGCCACCCGCGGCCACCACGAGGTTCTCCTTCGGCACGATGCAGTCCTCGAAGACGAGATCCGAGCCGGGCAGACCACGCAGCCCCATGTATCGCTCCTGCTTCCCGAACGAGAAGCCCGGGGTGCCCTTCTCCACCAGGATGGCGCCGATGCCCTTGGCCCCGAAAGCGTCGCCGAAGCGGCAGTACACCATGTAGCCCTCGCTGTGACCGCCGCCCGTGCAGAAGACCTTGCGGCCGTTGATCCGCCAGCCTCGCTCGTCGGGCTCCGCCCTGGTCCGGAGATCGGTCAGCGCGCTGCCCGCCTCGGCCTCCGTCATGCCCACACTGATCTGCATCTTCCCCTGGCAGACCAGCGGGAGGAACCTCTGCCGCTGCTCCTCGGTGCCGAATTTCTCGATCACCCGTACCGGACCCACGTTGCTCTCGAAGACGCCCGCGGCGCAAAGGGGTGAGATCCGGGCGAGCTGCTCGATGCACAGGATCGCGGACAGAAGCTCCTGGCCGCCTCCTCCGTAGGCTTCCGGCAGGCACATGCCGAACAGGCCCATCTCGACCATCTGGTCCATGACCGCGTCGTCGGGAACCCTGGCCTCCCGGTCCCAGACGGCCGCCAGCGGCTGACACTCGCGGTCTGCGAACTCGCGGACCGTTTCCTGGAGCATTCGCTGCTCCTCGCTGAGCTGGAAATCCATGGGGTCTTGTCCTCCTAAGCTCCTAAGCGGCTGTGGCGCGAGACTCGGCGTTCGAGGATTGCAGTGCCCCCAGCGCGTGGAGCACCACCCGCTTTGCATCCTCGCCGAGCGAACCGAGAATCTCGTCGACGAGAGCGCGGTACCAGTCCATCTCGCGGGCGAAGGCCGCATTGCCCTTGCGGCTCAGCGCCAGAAGCGTGACGCGGCGATCCGACGCGTGGGGCCGACGCTTCACGTAACCCTGCTCCTCGAGTCGGTCCACGAGTCCGGTCATCGTCGACGGCGAGAGGCCGAGGCGCTGCCCGATTGCAGCGATGGGCTGGTTTCCCGCCAGACCCAGACACTGAAGGATCAGGCGCTGGCGGATGTTGAGCTCCATCGTGGCGCGTTCCGAGTTGGAGACACTCACCCGGTGGATGAGGCGCATCAGCGCTTCCGCGTGGCGACTCTCCGCCTTTGCCACCGCCCCTTCGCTTTCGCTCACCGTCCTCGAGGCCTCTTTCCGTCCCGCCGGACCGGTACGCCTGATTGACGTCGTGCGATTTTCAGACTATTCTCCAATCGAATATTCCGGGAGCGTAATACCTTCGGTGGCCCGAATCAAGGCCGGCGGCCGAAAAACCGCGGGCGAAAGAGGCCGGGAGGGCCCGAGATGGGTAGGACCATGCAGGTCGTAGTGATCACGGGGGTGGCGCAGGGGATGGGGCGCGAGGTGGCGCGGCAGCTCGCGAGTTCCGGCGTCTCCATCGCCGGCTTCGATATCGACGAGCCGGGTGTCGCATCCCTTCGGCGGGAGCTCGAAGAGGGGGGAGGCCAACACCTCCTGACCGAGCTGAATGTCACCGATCGCAAGGGGATCCTCGAGTTCAAGGACCGCGTGCTGGAGGCGTTCGGACACGTCGACCTCGTGCTCTCGAACGTCGGCGTGGGGTTCTTCGGACCCTTCGAGGAGGTCGACCTCGAGAAGGCCAACCGTTGCCTCGAGATCAACGTCACCGGCACGGCGGCCGTCCTCCAGGCCTTCCTTCCGAGCATGCGCGAGCGACGAAGCGGAAGGCTCATCGTGATGTCGTCCCTGGTCGGCCAGATCCCCTTCCCCTTCGAGTCGATCTACTGCGCCAGCAAGTTCGCGGTGGAGGGCCTGGTCCTCTCGCTTCGCTACGAGGTCGAGCCCTTCGGAATCGAGGTGGCGCTGATCCAGCCGGCCCAGGTTTCGACCCGCTTCGCAGCGAAGATCCACACGCTACCGCCGGAGGGGTCCCCCTACCGGGAGCGGGTGGCGCGCTTCATCCGGCGAGACGAAGAGCTGATCCTGGGGGCCCCGGATCCCGACACTGCTGCGGCGGAGATCGTGAAGGTGCTTCGCTCGCCGAGGCTGAAGCTTCACAACCAGGTCGACGCGAAGAGCCGTTTCTTCATGAGGCTGAACCGCATCCTGCCGGGCAAGCTCCGCGATGCCGTTCTGCTCCGGCAGATGGACATCAGGTGACGGTCGGCGGAAGAAGCCTCTTCTGACGAGAGCGGACGAGAAGCAGGGCGGGAACGTGGTCGCGATGCTGAAGCTCCTCCCGGTGGCACGGCGCGCCTTCGAGATGTTTCCGGTCGCTCTCCGGGAGCTTGGCTATGATCAACTCGTGCTCACCCGAGGTGGACGGTGATCGCGAACGCCGGCGGCCGCGAGCGGAGGAGAGGATCATGAGCGCGTCCGTGGCGGAGCCTGTGACGGGGCTGGAGTCGGGTCCCAGCGACCGGGTCTCGAGGCTCCGAGAGAGAATCGTCCACGCGCCGCGAGAGGCCTGCGTCGAGCGGGCGCGTTACCTCACCCAATCGATGTCGGCCCACTGGGAGGACCATCCCCTCACCCGCATGAGCGAGGCCCTCGGCCAGGTTCTCGACAACATCAGCGTCATCATCCGGGAGGACGAGCTGGTCGTCGGCTGCCGGACCAGCAAGCTCAAAGGCGCCCCCTTCTTTCCCGAGAACAAGTCCCGCTGGATCGAAGGAGACGTCGACAGCTTCGTGGATCGCGTCATCCAGAAGGTGTGTATCGAGGAGGCCGAGGCGCGGGAGCTCACGGAAGACATTCTGCCCTTCTGGCGCGGCCGCACCGTCGAGGAGAGATTCGAAGAGCTGCTGCCGGCTGACGTCGCCGAGGACATGGACAAGTACGTCTTCACCATGATCCTCGAAATCACCTACGGCATCGGCCACTTCACCATGAACCACACCCGGATCCTCGAGCGCGGCCTCTCCGGGGTCATCGCGGAGGCGCGCCAGAAGCGGGACGCGATGGGCGCCGAAGAGCGGGCCGGCGAGAGTGGTCTTCTCTACGACGCGATGATCCGATCGCTCAGCGGCGCCATCCGCTTTGCCCATCGCCACGCGGACATGGCCGAGTCGATGGCCGCGCGCTCCAGCGATCCAGAGAGGGCGGCGGAGCTCGGGGAGATCGCCCGGGTCTGCAGGAGAGTGCCCGAGCACCCGGCGAGGTCCTTCCACGAGGCCGTCCAGTGCGTCTACTTCATCCACCTGATCTCCCAGATCGAATCCGGTGGGAACTCCATCTCGTTGGGCCGCATCGATCAGACCCTGTCGCCCTACTACGAGGCCGATCTGCAGTCCGGGCGAATCACTCCGGACCAGGCGAGGGAGCTTCTCTCGCTGCTGTTTCTCAAGACCAACGAGATCTGGAACATCCTCGAAGAGGCGTTCATACCGGGCGGTGAGGGCACCGAGGGCAAGACGACCCAGAACGTCACAGTGGGGGGGATCGGGTCGGATGGAGCGGACGCCACCTGCGCGCTCGGCACCATCGGGATGGACGCCTTCGCGGACATCCGCACCGTCCAACCCAACTTCGGGGTGCGGATCGGCCCGGAAGCGCCCGAGGAGTTCTTCCTCCGGGCGATCCGCTACGCCCGCGACGGGGTCCCCCTGCATCTGTTCAATGACGAGGTGATCGTCGAATCCCTCGTCGACGGTGGCCACGCGATCGAGGATGCGCGCGACTACGGCGTGGTGGGCTGCCTCGAGCCGAACGCGCAGGGAAAGACCTTCGGCTCGACGTTCGCGGTGCAGATCAACGGCGTCAAGTGCCTGGAGCTGGCCCTCAGCAACGGGGTGGACAACGTCTTCGGCTATCGATCCGGCATCGAGACCGGGGACCCCGCGGACTTCGCTTCGTTCGAAGCGGTCTGGGACGCCTACTGTGCTCAGCTCTCGCACGTTCTGGGACAGGTGGAGAGGGGCATGGCCGCCCTCGACCAGGCCATCGCGGAGCTGCTGCCATCGCCTTTCGCCTCGGCCATGGTCGACGGGCCGATGGAAAAGGGGCTGGACCTCACCCGCGGAGGCGCCATCTACAATTCCACCGGCGTCCAGTTGATCGGCTTCGCGAACGTGGTGGACAGCCTGACGGCCATCGCCAAGGCGGTCTTCGAAGAGAAGCGCCTCTCCCTCGAGGAGCTGGCCGACTGCCTCGCGAACGACTGGGAGAGTGCGGAGGGCATGCGCTCCCACCTGCTCCGCGAGATCCCCAAGTACGGAAACGACGAGCCGGAAGCGGACGCCTTCGCAGCGAGGGTGCTGACGCAGTTCTGCGACGCGGTGCTGCGCCACCGGAACATCAGAGGCGGGTCGTTCTGGCCGGGGATCTTCTCGGTGGGCTTCCACGTCGCGATGGGCGCTTTCGCCGGCGCCAGCGCAGACGGGCGCCGCGCGGGCGAGGTGCTGGGCAACGGCATCACTCCGGGCAGCGGCTGCGCGACCAGCGGCGCGACCGCGCTCCTCAACTCGGTGACCCGGCTGCCGGTCGGCCGCGCGCACAACGGAACCAACCTGAACCTGCGTTTCAACCCGCGCTGGCTGCACCCCGAGGCCCTGGCCTCGCTGATGAAGACCTACTTCGAGCTGGGCGGGTCCCAGGTTCAGTTCAACATGATCGACACGGAGACCCTGCGCGACGCCCAGCGGCACCCCGAGGCCTATCGCGACCTGGTGATCCGGGTGAGCGGATACTCGGCGCTCTTCACGGAGCTGAGCGAGTTCGCTCAGGAGGAGATCATCAGTCGCATGGAGTACGAGGCCTGAGCGGGGACGTTGTTGAACGTTCAACTTCTCGGGGATCCCCGAGAAGTTGAACGTTCAACAACGTCCCCACTCGCGTTAGCGAAACAGATCCGTTTCGGGGTCGCGGAGGATGTCGCGGAGGGGGGCGTCGCCTTCGAGGGGGACGCCTTCGATCCAGACGGAGGGGACTGCCGAGTCCTTGCGCATGTGCAGACCGGCCGCGGCGGCCAACTGGTCGGCCGTCGCGGCGGTAGTGACCGCCAGCTCCCGCCCCATGAGATCCGGCGTGCCGCGCAGGTCGTCGATCGGCGCGATGCCGGCGCAGCCGATGGCGACGTCCACCAGCCCCTCTCTCCAGGGTCGCCCGAAGGTATCCGTCACGATCACCGCCAGGGGCCCGGCGCCCAGCGCGACCAGGCCCTCGCGCAGCCGCCCCGCGGAGGCGTCGGGATTCTCGGGCAAGAGCACCGCGACCTCTGCTCCAGGTGCGTTCGAGAGGTCGACGCCGGCGTTGGCGCACACGAAGCCGTGGTGGGTCTCGGCGATCAGGACGCCGTGGCCGCGTCGTACGATGCGCCTGGTCTGGCGCAGCACCAGCTCCACGTGGCGGGGGTCCTTGCCGTCCTCCGCGGCCATCGCGCGCGCCTCCGGCGAAGGCTCCACCTCCGCCAGTGGGACGATCCGTCCCTCGGCCTTGGAGACGATCTTCTGGCAGACGGCGAGGACTCCGTTGCGGAGCGAGACGCCGCACCGCAGGGCGGCCTGCTGATGCAGGGCGGCGAGGTCGTCGCCGGGCGCGACGGCGGGGATCCCCTCCATCGCGACGAGCCGGATCTCGCGGCTCACGAGCCGCTCCCGAAGCCGAGTTCGCGCAGCAGGGCGCGGGTGCGGTCGGCGCCGCGCTCGCTCCGGAGCAGGGCCTCCGCGTCCTCGACGCGATCCAGATCGATGGCCAGGGAGGGGAGTGGAAGCTCGCTGTAGGGGACCCCGGCCCCGCGCGCGAGATCGCGGTGCGCGGCGGCGCTGTCCTTGCCGAAGCGGTTGGGAATCACGGCGTGGGGTGCGCGCAAGAGCGCCGAAGTTCCGCCGTCGCGGGAAGGAGCCAGCGCCACGCCCCGGCCGCCCAGCCCATCGAGGGCGTCGAAGAGCGCTCCGAGATCCGCCGCGTGGGCACCGGCCACGTCTCCCAGCACCACCAGAAGACGCGTGACGCCGCGCTCTGCCAACTCCGCGCCGGCGGCATCGAGAGACGGGTTCAGGCCCGGGTCGGCCCGCACCAACGCCGTGGCTCCGGCCGCCTCGGCGGCCGTGCCCACCGTGCCGTCGGGTGTCACCACCGCGATCTGGTCGATGCGGGGAACGCGGTTTAGCGCCGCCAGGATGTCTTCCAGCATGGCGAGGGTGAGCCGCTCGATGGCATCGCGATCGAGGGAGCCCAGCAGCCGTGACTTTCCGGCTCCGAGCCGCTTGACGGGAACCAGAGCCGCGATCATCCGGATTGCCAGGCGAGGGCCAGCGCCGCTTCCGCCACTCGGGCGGCCACGTCGGCATCCCGCATCAGTGTGTCGAGCACGGCGGTCTTCATGCCCAGGGCCTCCACATCCGCCGCCTGCTCCGCGTCCCGCTCGTCGAGGACGTATCCGTCGCAGAGCTCGCGGTAGAGGCCGGCGACGCCGCGCGCGGAGACCTCGACCCCGATTCCCCGCAGCAGCCGGTCCGCGGGCCCCTTCACCGGTGCCCCACCGACGATCGGTGAGACTGCCACGACGAGCGCGCGGGAGGCGCAGAGCGCCTCCCGGATGCCGGGCACTGCGAGGATGGGTCCGATCGAGACCACCGGATTGCTCGGGCAGATCAGGATCGCCGAAGCCTCCTCCAGGGCTTCGAGCACTCCGGGCGCCGGCGCTGCTGCGGCCGCCGCGGAGAGGTCGACGGCGGTGACCTCGTCCGGGGCACCGTCCCTGGCGAGATACACCTCGAAGTGGACGCGCCGGTTCCCCGAGAGCTCGACGTAGGTCGGACAGGGATCCTCCGCCATCGGGAGAATGCGGGGCGCCACGCCGAGGCTTCGGCGGATGTCGTCGCTCACGGCGGCGAGCCCGACTCCCTCGCCGAGCCGGATGGTGCGGTGCAGGCAGGTCGCCAGGTCCCGGTCACCGAGCCGGAACCACGTCTCGTGGCCGTGGGCGGCCAGGGCGTCCACCACAGTGAAGGTGTCGCCCTCGAGGCCGTAGCCCTTCTCGCGGTCCACGCGACCCGCCAAGGTGTAGGTGACGATGTCGAGATCCGGTGACACGTGAACGCCGTAGAAGGTGCGGTCGTCGCCGGTGTTCACGATCGCCGTCACTTCGGCCGGGGGCACACTTCGCACCAGTCCGCGCAAAAAACGCGCGGCGCCCACGCCACCGGCGAGAGCGACGACAGGTCCCGAACCCCGATTCCCCCCGCTCACGGACGGACCGGCTCAGGGAGCTTCGAGCTGTGCACGCTCGTCTTCGAGGGCGCGGAGGTCGGCGAGAAGCTCGGGAAGGCGGTCGGCGATCTCGCGGAAATGCGGATCGTCCACCATCGCGAGCGATCCCCCGCCCTCCGCGACCGGAATGCTGATCAGCGCCTTGAGCGCCTCCTCATTGGCCGCGATGTCCGTCCGCACCGAGGCGATGCGCTGGTCGAGGTCCTCGAGCTGCCGTCTCTGCTCCTGCCGCCCGGAATCGCCCGCGAAGACGTCCTCCCCGCTGCGTTCCGGGTCGGGTGTGTGCCCGTAGGGGTCTCCTTCGTCCCAAGTGTCGCCCGGACGATCGAAGCTGCGGTCTTGCACGACCCAGCGCTCTCCGTCGTCGGCTCCTGCGACCGACGGGACGCGTCTCGCCGGGGCGCCTGCTTCGACCGGGGTGCGGGTCAAGGCCGCGTTTGGCGGACCGAGTGGTCCCGACCGCTTCCGCAGGCCCTCGGGGATCCGTTCGAAATCCGTCGTGTAGTGGGCGATCCCGTGCTCGTCGATCCATTTGTAGATCGTCGGCGCAGCGGGCTCGCCAGCTCCTGCCTCGCCCACCTCCGGTTCGGTGCCCTCGGCCGCGGTGGTCCAGATCGCCGGGACCGCGCCGAGAGCCAGAGCGACGGCGAAGGAGAGGTATAGGCACGGGGGGAGCGCCATCCCAGCAGCTCTCATGGCCGCGATTCTTCTGGAGGCGGTGCCTTCCGTCAAGCCGAAGGCGATCGTCTCCGCCCGTTCCGCCAGGGCGCGGCTCCGGCCGTTCACGAGCGACCCCGGCTCCCGGCCGCGCGCTTTCTCCATCTGCCCGAAGTCGCGCGGTTTCTCGCGATCGGCGAGGAAGTCCACCGGGCGGCACGGCTCTTGCTCTCTCCTGCCGCATGCAGAGTTCGCGCGCCTCCGTCCTCTTGCCGCTACTGATCGCACTCTCCGTCGAGAGCGCGAGTGCCGAGGCGACGCGTTTGAGCTGGCGGCGCTCCACGCTCTTCCCGGGTCTCGGCGAGGCGTCTGCTCTGGCCTTCGACCCGGGCACGGGTCGCCTCGCCGTGGGCGACGAGCAGGGAGTGTGGCTCTCGGGGGGAGCGCCCGCGTCAGCGAGGGTGCTGCGCAGGGGGCCGGTCCGCGATCTCGCTTTCTCTCGCGACGCCGGTCTGTACGCGGCGACGG
>Ga0255055_10000476_pt1 | contig 31105 bp, 31 predicted proteins | sample JV7_2_27_MG_FD_188633 | JGI IMG/M metagenome (GOLD analysis project Ga0255055, IMG submission 188633) | Seawater microbial communities from Jervis Inlet, British Columbia, Canada - JV7_2_27 | ecosystem: Environmental > Aquatic > Marine > Inlet | place: Canada: British Columbia | collected...
GAAAGGAAAGGGTGTTAATTTTACCCAACTAGATTTAAAATATTAAATCAAATAAGAATAGAAACTAATGAAATAACAATAATTACAACAATCACTATTCCAATTAAATAATATAATTTGTTTTTTTCTGACTCAGTAGGTCCCTTAACAGGTATATAATTCTTAGGACCATCAAATCTTGATTTTGGTAATTCAAAATTAAGACTTGGATCAACATCAATTGTTGCCTCTTTTTCAAATTCTCCATTACAATAATAACATTTTTTTGAATTAACGGGGATGTCTCTATTGCAAAAAGGACAAGGTGCAGTCACTGCTGCTTTAAGTGTACCCTCGGCAAGCATATAATAGGCCTCTCGATAACTCTTGAAAAATAAAATAAGGGCAATTATTCCAGTGATACTGAAGGTAAATGTACTTAATACAAGAAGACTAAAAGCAATCCATATTTTCTTTCTCTGCTCTTTAGAAACTAAGTCAATAATAAAACATAAAAGAGCTAGACCAAATAATATATGAGCTGCTGCGGAAAGAGTAATTGTGACAATAAATTGAATAAAAAAATCTGATGAAAACCCAGTTGAAAAAGTAGAAATAAAGACGGTTCCACCTGCAAAACCTTTAGAATATGACAAGGCTATTAAAAATATAATGAAATAAGCAATAACTAAAATTATACCAAAAACTACACTTGTTTCATGTTTCTTACCAAACTCATTTCTTCCATTAAATATATCAACAAGACCCCTAATAAGCCAAATATAAATTATTATAAATAAAAAGATTACAACTGCAACATATGCAGGTGAAGACTCAGAGAAATCTAATAAATTTCCATAATTGGTAAAAAGACCAACAGATAGTAGTAATAGTGCTAAGACTAGTAATAAATTAATTATCAAATAATGAGAAACATATTTTATACCTACTCCTGTTAAAGACTTAGATTCGCCGATTCCCATTGAGTTTCTCCAATTATCAAATATCGTTAATTTTTACTTATATTTTTCTACATATTAAATGAAAAACGGGACAGAATTTTTATATTCTTGATATTTTTTAATAGATGCTAATTCTTTTTCTTCAATTTTGCAAACTTTAACATATTTATAAATTAAAATGGAAGTAAATATTACAGTTAAAATAGTAGGCCAACCAACAAACCAGCCAAATATTATCAAAATAAAGCCAAAATACTGTGGGTGTCGAGAAATTGAATAAATCCCGCTTGTTACAATTTCTTCTTTGTTAATTTTCTTATAAAGTGTAATCCAAGCAACAATAATGATAATTGTACCAATCACCATTAGAATTGTTCCATAAAGCATGGCAAGAGTCATTGATATATATACTCCTAAAAATTCAAATTCATATACAATACCTGCTAATCCAACAACTGGACCTTGAATTGACTTAGAAGCAAATAAAACTGTTAAAGGAATGCCATACATCTCCACAAATAAAGATACGAAAAATGCTGTAACAAGTCCATATTCTTTCCAATCAATTTTTCTTCTAAATGATAAAGGTATCAAGAATGATATAAAAATTAAAATATTAATTAAAACAATATGCCATTGATGAGTTATTACTGACGTTAGAATTGTTCCAGTAAAATGAGAATAAATATGTTGATAGAAATCGTAATAAAAAATTAATGGAATAAGGATTAATAAAAAAACCATTAGTCTTAATGGTAAGTTCCTAAATTTAATTCTTCTAACACCCTTCTGAACCATTCTTTTAAACCTTTTATTTCTATAAAAATAAAATAGCGGGGAGTGGATTTGAACCACTGATCTACGGGTTATGGGCCCGTCGGGATTTCCTGGCTACCCCACCCCTATAGGCATTATCCAAAATTGGATATATACTCGCTATGATGGGAAGTCACCCCGCACTATATGCGACTTATTTTCTGGGAATAATGTTTCTCATACTTAAAGTTAGTACATGATATAGGCTGCTAAGAAAAACATTATAAGCTTATAATAAATTGAGATTTGGGGGTCATCTGAGAAATGGAAATTGAAACACGTTTAATTAAAAAAGTTGCGAAATTTCCAAAAGTTTGTACCAATTGTAGTAATGAAATTTTCGTTGGTGATGTATATCATTATGAGCAAGGAGTAAAAGAACATCTTCATTCATTAATTGCTAGACAATTTTGTTCGGAGTGTTATTCCAAATATGGTGAGAAGAAACTTCTTTTTGGAGTAAAAAAGTATTAGATTAGGACTATTCAAAAACATTTTTCAGTTACATGTATATTAGTAGGAGTCATATGCAGGGGTACCCGAGCGGTCAAAGGGGCAGGGCTTAGGACCCTGTGACGTAGGTCTTCGAGCGTTCAAATCGCTCCCCCTGCATCTTTTTATAAGATAAATATTTATATTAAGAAAGCTAAATATAAATAAATCAAGTAACGAGAGAATAATTTGGCATCTGTTACAAAAGCCGTACAAGAATGCATTAGTCAAAATTTATTTTTACAAGAAGCAATTAATCTTGGAATTGTATCATATAACAAACTTGCAGAGTATATTAAACCTGATATTGAAGAGGCGATTGGAGCTAAAACAAACAGATCATCAATTGCTATGGCTATAAGAAGACATATTGAAAAAAATAAAGTGAAACAAAGGAAATTCTCGTAAGGTTTTTTTAGAGAGACTTTATTGAAAACAGATATTTGTTATATTATTGTTGAAGAGTCCTCAGCTGCATTAAATAAAATACAAGATCTCTATAATAAGATGGATCTACGTCATGGATTAATGTTTCATATAGTTCATGCTAATTATGAAATCGGAATAATTACTAATCAAAGAGTAAAACAAATGATAATCGATGAGCTATCTGCTGAGAAAATAATAAGAGTTGTTGGCGATCTTGTTATTCTTTCATTGACTTTTTCAAAGGATTTTCTTACCACCCTTGGTATTATCTATTATGTCACTAGGTTTTTAACTTTTGAAAATATCAATATTTTTAGCATTTGGATTACTTCTCAAGAGCTTAATCTTCTTGTCTCCAGAAATGATATGATGAAAACTCATCATGTTCTCGATAAGTTGATTAAAACATCAAAATCTTAAACGATTATTACATTTGTAATACAATGGTGAGGTATTGAAAATAATCGCATTTGCAGGTATGCCTTTTTCAGGAAAAAGTGAAGGGGTAAACATTGCAAAAAATCTAAATATTCCAGTAATTCGAATGGGAGACATGATTTGGGATGAAACAAAAAACAGAGGAATAGAGCTTTCTGACGAAAATGTTGGGATGATTGCAAACGATATGAGAAAAGAGAAGGGGATGGATATTTGGGCAAAGAAAACTCTTGAAAAAATAAGATCAATAAAAGATGTTGATTTGCTTGTAATTGATGGTGTTAGAAATATAGAAGAAATAGAGACTTTTGAAAAGGAATTAGGTAAAAACTTCCTATTAATCGCCGTTCAGGTTTCTGATGAAGAGCGCTATAAAAGGGCGATGTCTAGAGGTCGAGAAGACGATAGTAAAGATATTAATTTAGTTAAAGAACGGGATAAACGAGAACTTTCATGGGGTCTTGGAAGCGTTATTGCATCCGCAGATATCGTAATTTCTAATGAGGGCCCTGTTAAAGAATTCAAACAAAAAATTAAGGAATTATTTAATAAAATATAATTTTTGAAAACGATAACCTTATCTATACATTCCCTTATTTTTGGCTGCGGATTTATCATGTTTGAAGCAAAGGTTACAATTGGACTTAAAAAAGGGGTTTCCGATCCTGAGGGCGCCAACACTCTAAAAGCTTTGAAGCTTTTAGGCTTTGAAAATGTAAAAGAGGCAAAGATGATAAGAACAGTTGATCTTGTTATTGATGGTAAGGATAAAAAAGAAGTTGAAAAAAACGTTGAACAGATGTGCCAACGTTTACTAACAAATCCAGTTATTCATACATATAAAATTGATATTACTGAAAAATAATCAATTCGGGGAGTGCATGTGGATATAGATAGATTATTTAAGAAAAAAAAAGTAGATTTTGAGTGTTATGAAATCGATCTTTTTTCTGCATCTGATGAAGAATTAATGGGAATCAGCAATAAATTAGGTATTGCTCTTGCACTAGAAGAAATGAAACATATCAGAGAATATTTTAGAAGTAAAAATAGAAATCCAAATGATATCGAGCTTGAAGCTTTTGGTCAGGCATGGTCTGAACATTGTTGCTATAAGTCTTCAAAGGTTCCTTTACAAAAATATGTTTTTGGAATTGAAGAAGATAAAATAGTAACTCGTGAAGATGCAGGCGTTATAGAGTTTGATAATGACCATTATTATTGTGCGGCTCTTGAATCGCACAATCATCCCTCTGCAGTTGAACCTTATGGTGGTGCAGCAACTGGTGTTGGAGGGATAGTAAGAGATATTGTTTGTATGGGCGCTCAGCCAATAGCATATATTGATCCATTGTTTTTTGGTCCACTTGATTTACCACAAAAAAAAGTCCCAAAAGGAACAAAACACCCAAGATATTTATTCAAAGGTGTTGTTGATGGAATTCGAGACTATGGTAATCGAATAGGTATTCCAACTTTATCAGGACAGGTCTATTTCCATAAAGGATACACTGGCAACTGTTTGGTAAACGTTGGCTGTATTGGTATAATGAAAAAAGAAGAAATGATTCATAGTCGTGCAAAATCACCTGGAAATATCTATATTTATGTTGGTGGAAAAACTGGCAGAGATGGAATACATGGTGTAACATTTGCATCAGCCGAGCTTACAGACGATAGTGAGGAAAGCAGTAGATCCGCAGTTCAAGTCGGTGATCCGATAACAAAAGAGCCAGTTATACACGTAACCTTAGAATGTAACAGGATAGGTTTACTTGAAGGTTTAAAGGATTTTGGTGGTGGCGGACTATCTTGTGTTTGTGGTGAACTTGCTTATGACGCAGGTTTTGGCGCGGAGATTCACTTGGATGATGTTCCATTAAAGGAAGAAGGACTTGCACCATGGGAAATTTGGGTATCTGAAAGTCAAGAACGTATGATGTTTCTAGTAGCACCTGAAAATGTTGACAAGGTTTTACACATTTGTAAACAATGGGATGTAAAAGCAGTTGTTGTTGGAAAAGTTATTGACAAAAAGATTACACGGGTTTTTTTTAAAGGAGAAAAAATCCTTGAACTTGATATGGGCTTTTACACAGGTGGACCTGTTTATGATACCTGTCAAAGACCGTTTATTTCGCCAAGTTCTAAGAATATAAAAGACAAGGATTTCAAAATGTCTGATTTAAATGACTGTTTAAAAAAATTACTACTCTTACCAAATATTGCTTCTAAAGAATGGGTAATCCGCCAATATGATCATGAGGTACGTGGAAATACTGTCATAAAACCATTGCAAGGAAAAATAAATTATGAATCACATGGTGATTCTACTGTTTTGAAGCCATTAGAAAATTCATTTAAAGGTCTTGCAACAACTGCTAATATCAATCCTCGATTTATGGAAAGAGATCCATATTGGGGTGCTTTTTCTGCTATTGATGAAACCTGTCGAAATCTTGTAGCAGTTGGAGCAATTCCAGATTCTGTTTGTGATTGCCTTAACTTTGGGAATCCAGAGAAACCAAATAAAATGGGAGAGTTCTATGAAGCTTGTAGAGGACTTGGTGATGCTGCTCGAAAACTAAAGCTTCCATTTATCTCAGGTAATGTTAGTTTCTATAACGAATCAGTTGAGTCATCTGTTCCCCCAACTCCGGAAATTATGGGAATTGGAATTGTTCCTGATATCAGAAAATGTGTTACTTCTGATTTTAAATCAGAAGGAAATCTAATTTATCTTGTCGGAAAAGAATCTGAAAAAGAAATGGGCGGATCTGAGTATTATAATATTATGAATATTGATGGTGGAACCGTTCCGAAAAGTGATGTAACAATTTTGCAGAATTGTATGAAGGGAATAGTATCTACAATTGAAAAAGTAACAATTGCCTCTTGTCATGACATCAGTGAGGGAGGGCTAGGTGTTTGTATATCTGAGATGTGCATAGGTGGTAATCTAGGTTGTGAAATAGATATAACTAAAATTGGAAAAGGTCTCAGATCTGATATTAAATTATTTTCCGAGTCAAATACAAGGTGGATTATTGAGGTTAAAAAAGATAAAATAAAAGAGTTTGAAAAAACAATGGGTAGTTCAAAAACTCCCTTTGTAAAAATTGGTCAGATTGAAAAAAATCGATTAATAATAAATGATAATAATATTAAAATAATTGATCAAAAAATAGATGTTCTCCAGGATATTTGGAAGAATGCTATTTGGAATTTTATGGGTTGAAAGAGTATTGGGGAGAAGATGCAGAAAAAAAATTTACAAAAAAGTATTGTAATTCTGTTTGTATTTTTTATTCCGATATTTTCTTATTCTTATGTTTCTGCAGAAGAGTATTATGCTGATATTGAAATAACTGTTGATGAAAATGGCGTGGTTGATATTAATGGGATATCTAATCATCCAAATCTGTTAGTTGAAAATTCTAATCTTTTTACTTATAAAAAAAAAAGTTATTGGCTAATTAATATCACAAAAGAGGAGATTTTTACTGATTATATTTTTGTTTTAACTTTACCTAAGGGAGCAAAAGTTAATCATATAAAAACATCTGGATTTGGAGGAATTGAAGAAGAATCTGGTAAATTGGTTATTTCAGGTGGAGGTCAAAATGAGGAATTGTCAATTGTTGTTCAGTATCAGATAAATCCTATAGTAGATGAACAGAGTTCATTTGATCTCATTATATTAGTTATTCTTGTTATGTTAATCATAATTTTAACAATTTTACTAATCTATTTTGTTTTTAAAAATAAACAAAAAGAGTCAATTGAATCTAACGTACAAATTATTGATAACGGTGAATATAGTTTAAAGGGTCTTACCGATAGGCAGAAAGATATTGTTCAGCTTTTAATTAATGTAAAAAGACCTCTGACTCAGGTTGATATTCAGAAAGAATTGCAAATGCCAAAAGCTGCTGTTTCAAGAAATGTTCATTCTTTGGAAATTAAAGGTCTTATTGAAATAGAAAAAGTTGGCATGTCAAATCTTGTGCATTTGAAAAAACCATGAACGTTTTTTGTGATTAAATTTCGGCTTGTTCCGGTATGTTCCGGTTAAAGTATATATGCTGTTCCATCCAATGTATAATTATTAGTCGGGAAAATCCCGAGGAGATAGATTATATGAGAAAAATGTTGAGTACAATAATGATGTGTATGCTGATGGTTTCAATTTCTTCATTAGCAATAGCAGATGACCCAGAAGAAGATTGTTACTGGTATTTTGATGAGGGAAATCCTGAAAATGAATGTGAATTATATTGTAATAATTCTACATTTGAAAATATGAGCATGGCTTTTAACTCATCTGAAGAATGTGAAGAATGCAGGTTAGAATTTTTAGATAATCAAACTGAGGGAAATGAAACAGAGGATCCTGTTGATAATGAAACAGAAAAAGAAATTGAAAAAATGAAATATTCATTTGGAGCAGAAATAAGACTATTACAGCTTGAAAAAACAATAGTAAAAAATCTTTTAAAAGGCGAAATGGCTGTTAGCGTCCTACAAGGATTAGGATACAATACAACTGATCTTGAAGCAATTCTAGCTGAGATGCATCTTGTTTTAGAAGAAGTTCAAGCTGCAGACCCGCAGGAAAACAACTCTGTTGAAGTATTTATTGATTTGAAAAATGATTCGAAGAATCTTACTACCCAGTTTAGAACAACAATAAGAGAATTGCTTGACGGTGTAAAATATAAAGAAATTAAGGAACAAATTAGGAATGCTACAAGCGATGAATTACAAAATTATAGCAGACGAGTAAGAAATCTAATTAAACAATTCAACGTAAATCAAATCTATAGATTATATGGTATAATTGGTAATCAAACCAGTACTTTTGTTAATGATTACCTAAACGGAACTGTTAATCTTACACAAGTAAAATTACAACTAATGAAAATAATTAATATGAAAACCAAAGAAAAAAGAAATCAAATATTTTCAGAGATGAAAAAGGAAAAAATCCAAAATAAAAATTATGCATATGGAAAAGCAGGAGATGCAAAAGGAAATTTTTCAGAAAGGCATTTAGAAAGACTTCGAAACAGATTAGATAAAGCAAACAACTCGGGAAATGAAAAACTAATAGAAAAAATCCAAAATAGAATCAAAAATTATGAAAATAGTTCAAAAGACAAAGGGAACGGTTCAAACAATGGAAACAATGGGAATGGCAAAGGTAAAGGTAAAAAATAATGGAGGAAATGATAGACATGGATAAAAAAATATTATCTATTTTTATAATTCTTGTAATCGTTGTTTCTACAACAGTGTTATATGTCACCTTAAAGGAACCAATTTCTAAAGAAGATCAGCAGGATTTCGCCCTAGGTGAATATCCCACTAACGAAGATATTTCTAACGAAATAGATGATACATTTCTTCCAGAAAACGATGAAATAGACATTGGAGATATGATTTAATTTTAGATTCATCTTCCCATCCCTTCTCTTTTTTTTATTAAAAAACTTAAATTAACATTCGTTAATTTTATGTATTAAACTAAATATTACCTTGCCTAATGAAAAAAATACAAAAGAGTATTGTAATATTGTCAACGATCTTTTTTTTCCTAGCATTTTTTAGCTTTAATGCAATAGCCTGGGAAGACTGTCCGTTTGGATATGAAGATGAACCATATCCAGGTACCTGTTGGAGATACGTTGATGAAAATAATGATGGCATATGTGACTTATCACAAGAAGAACCAATTGGGGAAGTGCAAAACAAAAATACACAATCCAATAATTCTTTTCAGCAACAAAACTCGACAAGATTTCCATTAATGTTGATAATTTCTTTCTTTTTAATTATTATACTAATAATTATTCTAAAATTTCTTGTAAGCAAAAAAAAATTGACAAACACAAAAGTAAAAATCATATTGAATATCTTATTATTAATCTTCTTTATCCCATCAGCAATAACTGGAGTAGTACTACTTCTTATGACAAATATTGGAATTTTTAAAGAGATTGGGCAAAATTTTACTCAAATTCATAATATTAGCTCCTTATTTTTAATGTGGATTTCAGGATATCATATAATCTGGCATATTAAATACTATAAAAAAGGGATTAAAGATTTATTTAAAACAAAATAGCATAACTATTAAATCATCTTAATTATATTGTTAAATAGTGATGAACGAACCCTTTCTGAGACCTTTTGGTCAGTGATGAAGATCTTGAGTACTGAAATTGTTAGATATGCGTACCAAGCATATCTGCAATTTTTTCTAAAAAAAATGCATCTATTTCAGTAAATGCATCTTTTTTATCTGAATCGATATCGATTTCTCCCAAAATCTTATCATCTTTTTTAATTGGAACAACAATCTCAGACTTTGTAGACACAAAACAAGCAAGATACCTATCATCAGCATTCACATCATCAATTATCTCTGTTTTACCAGTAGCAGCAGCCGAGCCACAGATACCTTTTCCAATAGGAATTTTAGTATGCTCAGTTGCATGTGGTCCTCTCCAAAGACCTAAAACAAGATCATCTCCTTCCACAAGATATATTCCTACCCAACTATAATGGTTAAAATTTTCATAAAGAAAACAAACAACATTTTCAAGAACATTTGATTTTTTAGAAATAATATCTCTAATTTGCTCCTTAGCAAGAGTATAGTCCAAAAAATATCACCTAGAATACTCTAGTAAACTAGTTTGTTTATCCTTTGGTCCAAGATTCATTGATGTTAAATACTCTCCATCTTGAGTTGGAAGTTCAATCATGCCATATTGGCCTCCTCCACCTGGTCTGATTATTACCCTTTTTTCCCGAAACATTTGTATCGCTTCAGTAATTGCAGGAGCAGTAACTCTTGCAATATCATCGATTTTTGCATCAATTAATACTTTTATTTCGCTATCAAAAGCAGAGACTAATTCATTCCATCTTTTACCTACAGTTTGGCTAAATGGACTACGTAAACCTATTGCTTTTGTAATAATTTCAGAAAGTGGAATCAGATGAATATAGGGAGGTCTATGACTAGGATGCTGTGGTTCCCCAAAATCAGCTTTTTCATTAATTCTATCTTTAACACCTTTTTTTATGCGTTTACCACAGCTACACTTCCAACGTCTCCGTTGAGCTTCTTTAAGAGTGTAATGAGTGAAACATGAAATACATGCTGACTCATGATACTTACCTTCTTGTGGAGGCAATCCAACATTAAGAATAGGTTTATTTCCATTAACTCTTAAAATTGCTTTTTTAATTTCCTTGAACGTAGCTGATTTTACTTCAAATCTATTAAACTCTCTTGCAAGTCTAACAGGATGCGGACTATGACAATCAGAGTTAGTTAAAAAGGTAAGTCTATGTAATTCTTTTATTTTATCAGCAAAATTCGTATCAGCTGATAGGCCAAGCTCAACAAAAGAGATATAATCTGCCAAATCTCCATAACAATCTTCAAGGGAATTAAAATATGCATACATTGCTGTCCAAGGAGTAAAAGCATGAGCAGGGCCAATAAGAATATCTAAATCTTTAGCAATAGATGCGAGTTCCTCACCATTCATGTTTACATTTGGTCGGCCATCACTTTCAAGATTTTTTGATTTTGATTTAATTCTTTTTTTAAAATCATGAACGGAGGGTATATTTGGAAAATAAAACAAATGATGGACACGTTTTTTATCTTCGATTTCAGTGCTTAAAATAAAACGAGTGCCATTTAGTTCAAAGGTGCCTTCATCAATAACATTACACTGACGTATTTCCTTCATCCAGCCACTGTGAAGACAATCACCTGTTGCTACAATATCAACTCCTTTACGTGGAGCTTCTCTTGAGATAATTTCAATATTCATTCTTTGGCTAGTTGCACCAGAAAAACGTGAGTGAATATGTAAATCAGCGTTAATAATCATAAGGGCCCATTATAGAAATACAAAAGCACGTTTTAGTATTTACTAAATTAGAAAGATTGATTATTTTATCTTTTTTCCACATTCCGGACAAAATTCAGCATTTGCATCAATTTTACCACCACATTCAGGACAGAAATTTGCTTTAGGTTTAGTAGGATCTGCTTTTTCTTCAGGTTGTAATGGTTTTTGCGGAGCGACAATTGGCGCCATGGATGCTGGAAGTGGTTGGGGTTGTCCTGGAAATGGAGTTTTTGTTTGATAAAAAGTAGTTTTAGAAATAATCTCTAGAATTCCTGAAATAATTAAAATAATCCCAGCGAATAGCAATAACCAAATACCAATTAAAAATCCCCAACTTATCTCAATTTGAACATTTCCGGTTTCTGTTGGAAGAGTCGTGGATGTTTCTCCCCCTAAGGGTGATTCAGCAATTGGTCCAAGAATATCTTCAACATAAGTTGTATCAATACTATCTGATGTTTCAGGTGTAGCAATACTACCGATAGCCATGGCCATTACTAGGAGTATAATAAATGGAATAATTAGCCTAATTCCCCTAAAAATATATTTCTTCCCTAGTTTCCTACTTAAAGAAATCCCTATAGTTGCTATAATTAAAAATACAAGACCAATAGCAATAAACAGAGAAAATGGAATTCCAATCGTAGTCATAGGAATAGGACCAGTAGTTCCCGGTCTTGTCACCTGAAGACCATTAGTTCCATCAAGTTTAATTAATTCTACAACACCATCTGTTTGAAGACTACCTGCTGTTTCCCCAGTTACATTATAGGATATATGATACCAGGGACCAAACAATCCAATAAATGCAATAACAATTCCTATAATACAAAGAATATTTCCAATACTATGTAGATTAATTCCATTTATATAAAACAAAGATACAATTCTTGGCCCAAGACCATATTTTTTATGACGACGATATATGAAAAACAACATTAATGCAATTATTGCAAGTGTAATAATAATAAAAATTGTAACAAGATTATAAACAAACCACTCAAGAATAAACATAAGGTCACTAACCGGTGATAACCTTTGATTCCAAGCAACAGGACCATCCCACATTGTACCCTCTTCTCGATATTTTGGACCTTGTGGACCTGCCTGACCAAGAGCAAAATCCTCAGCACTACTAATCTCACCCCATAAACCTGGAAATTCAAGCCATTCCTGATCATTTAGTTCTTCAAGTTCATTTATACCAATATTGATTACTCTTCCATTATCTCCGACTCTATCACTCGCAATTCCAAGCTTTCCAGAATAAGATCTTAGATAATTAGCATGACTTCCACGCGCTACATAGACTTTAATATGATTTCCCTCACGTTCAACCTGATCCCATGTCGCACTCTGTCCACCATGATGCTGGCTAAATCCAACAGAGGAAGGTTTATCATTATTAAAAACAATTTGAACCATCTCCCAGTCACCTTCATGCTGGTTTAAATCTCCTTTATTAAACGCATAAAACATCCAATATTGGATAGCTGTCGGATTTGTATCATCTGGATAGTAACGATAGTAAACTTTTACATTGCGTGATTGACTTTTATAATGATCAATGACTCCATTATCATTAACAGTTCCTTGGTAATTATTATAAAAATTTATATTAGTTCCCTCAATATCAATTGATTCTAAATTGGAATTAGTTATATGATACTCTGCTTCAACAGGGTAACAGGTTTCTTCACCCTCATAATATAAAATTGGAGCGTAATCTTCTGCATTTATTTGAGCTGAACAAATAATTCCAAAAAAAGGTAGTAAAATTAGTAATGATATAATAAAAAAGGTTTTTCGTCTATTTATGATATTTCTACTAATTCTTGATTTTTCCATATTTTCCGCCCCATTTAAACTGATTGTAATATATTTGTTCATTTTTAACATTTTATTAAAAAATAAAAAAAAGTGGATTTTTAGGTCAATTTCATAGTAACATTTATTAGCTTCTACTCCATATGATAACCCATAAAATTAAGCCCAAGAGATGGGATGAAAAAATTCATACAAAAACCAACTGAATTAGTGTAAAATTTATATATGAAGTGAAAGAGCATGAACGAAGAAAAAACCAATGAAAATGGAGGCTATGATACTGACTCAATTCAAGTTTTAGAAGGACTTGCGGCTGTAAAGAAAAACCCAGCAATGTATATCGGAAGTACTGAAGAAAGAGGACTTCACCATCTTGTTTACGAAGTTGTTGATAACTCAATTGATGAAGCAATGGCAGGATACTGTACAATAATTCAAGTTTTTTTGAACAAAAATGGTTCAATAACTGTCATTGATGACGGAAGAGGTATTCCTGTTTCAATGCATAATAAATACAATAAATCAGGTGTAGAGTTGGTTATGACTACACTTCATGCAGGTGGTAAATTTGACAGCAAGGCGTACAAAGTTTCTGGCGGTCTTCATGGTGTTGGTGTTTCAGTTGTTAATGCACTTTCCGAATGGCTTGAAGTAAAGGTCAGAAGAAATGGAGATGAATATTATCAAAAATACAATCATGGAGCTGCAATATCTCCTTTAGAAAAAATTGGTAATTCAGAAAAAAATGGTACAAGTATTACCTTTTTACCTGATCCAGAAATTTTTGAAACAGTTGACATAAATTATGAGACTATTTCAAATAGACTCAAAGAACTCGCATTTTTGAATGCTGGTCTAAAAATCGAAATTATTGATGAACGAGATGGATTAAATGAAGCTTTTAAATTCGATGGAGGAATCAGCGAGTTTGTTCAGCATATAAATCGAAATAAAACACCACTTCATCCTAATCCAATTTATTTAACAGCAGAAAAAGAAGACGTTGAAGTAGAGATTTCTATTCAATACACAGATGGTTACACTGTAAATATTCATACATTTGCAAATAATATTAATACTCATGAAGGTGGAACTCATCTTTCTGGTTTTAAAGGTGCACTCACACGTGTTTTAAATGAATATGGCAGAAGGAATAATTTATTTGAAGGTATTGATTTTAGTCTTAGTGGTGAAGATTGTCGCGAGGGTATAACCACAGTTATTTCCTGTAAAATCAGAAGTCCACAGTTTGAAGGACAAACAAAAACAAAGCTTGGTAATTCTGAGGTAAGAGGTATTGTTGAAAGTCTTACAAATGAAAAACTTAGTGAGTTTTTTGAAGAAAATCCTTCTGTTGCAAAAATTATATTAGAAAAAACAATAACTGCGAGTCGTGCTCGTGAAGCCGCAAGAAAGGCACGTGAACTTACACGCAGAAAAGGACTTTTGGAATCCTCAGCTCTACCTGGTAAACTTGCCGATTGTGCAAGTACAGATCCAAGTAAAACAGAGCTGTATATTGTTGAGGGAGATTCTGCAGGTGGCTCTGCAAAACAAGGTAGAGATAGAGGATTTCAGGCAATTTTACCTTTGCGTGGAAAAATTCTTAATGTTGAAAAAGCTCGTATGGATAAAATTCTTAAAAATAATGAGATTCTTACATTAATCACTGCAATTGGGGTAGGAATTGATGAGGAATTTAACATTGAAGGCGCTAGATATCATAAGATTATTATTATGACTGATGCTGATGTTGATGGAGAACACATTAGAACCCTACTTCTTACGTTTTTCTTCCGTTATATGAGACCACTGATTGAAGAAGGATATTTATATATTGCTCAACCTCCTCTTTATAAACTCGCCAGAGGGAAACAAATAGAATATGCCTATACCGAAAGAGAGAAATCAGAGAAGTTAAAGCAAATGGGCGATACTGGTATTAGTATTCAGCGTTACAAAGGTCTTGGTGAGATGAATCCAAATCAACTTTGGGAAACCACCATGGACCCAGATAATCGTATGACTGTAAAAGTTACAGTTGATGATGCAGTTGAAGCAGATCAACTTTTTACAATTCTGATGGGTGAAAATGTTGAACCTAGAAGAGAATTTATAGAAACACATGCAAAGGATGTTGTTAATCTTGATATTTAGGTGATTTTATGCCTGAGGAATCTGAGCAAAAAGATTATATTCGTGCCATCGAGTCTGAGATGAAGCGTGCATTTATCGATTATTCTATGAGTGTAATTATGAGCAGAGCTCTTCCTGATGTAAGAGATGGGCTTAAACCGGTTCATAGACGTATTTTGTATGCAATGAATGATATGGGACTTACTTCTGAAAAATCCTATAAAAAATCAGCAAGAGTGGTTGGAGAGGTTCTTGGTAAGTACCATCCACATGGGGATCAAGCTGTATATGACTCGATGGTAAGAATGGCTCAAAACTTTTCACTTCGTTATCCACTTATTGATGGGCAGGGTAATTTTGGTTCAGTCGATGGTGATTCAGCTGCAGCCATGCGTTATACAGAGGCGAGAATGTCAAAGATGGCGAGACTAATGCTTCAAGATATCGGTAAGGAAACTGTTGAGTGGTCTGATAATTTTGATGGTTCCTTAAAAGAACCTGTCATGCTTCCTGCAAAATTACCTAATCTCTTGATTAATGGTGCATCTGGAATCGCAGTTGGAATGGCCACTAATATGGCACCACATAATATCTCTGAGGTAATTGATGGAACTATTAGATTAATTGATAATCCAGAAATATCAACAGCTGATCTGATGGGTATTATTCAGGGCCCTGATTTTCCTACTGGAGGAATTATTTATGGCAAAGGTGGAATCCTGAATGCTTATTCTGCAGGAAAAGGCCTTGTTCGTGTTCGTGCTCAGACACATTTTGAAAAAAAAGATAGAAATAGGATTATTGTTACAGAGCTTCCTTATCAAGTAAATAAGTCAAAACTTTTGAAAAACATTGCTGAGCTTGTTAAAGATAAAAAAATCGAGGGGATTTCTGATCTTCGTGACGAGAGCGACCGTAAAGGTATGCGAATTGTTATTGTATTAAAACGTGATGCAATCGAGGAAGTTGTTTTAAACCAATTATTTGGACATACTGATATGCAGTCAACATTTGGAGTTACTAATCTTGCAATTGTTGATGGTGAACCTAAGATTCTCACTTTAAAGGAAATTATCCAGCATTATATCGAGTATCGCGTTGTGGTAATCATTCGTCGTACTGAATATGATTTGAATAAGGCTAAAGAAAAACTGCACATCCTTGATGGTCTTATGATTGCACTAAGAAATATTGATGTAGTAATCAATATAATTCGTGCAAGTAAACAAGTGGAAGAAGCTAAAAATAACTTGATTGAGCGTTTTAAGTTCTCAGAAATCCAGGCAAAAGCAATCCTTGACATGAGACTTCAAAAACTCACTGGAATGGAAATTGAAGGTGTTGAAAAAGACTATAATGAAACAATGGGTCTTATTGAAAAATTGGAATTTTTACTTAGCGATAAACAAAACATTTTAAACGAGATTAAAAAAGAGCTATTAGAAATAAAAGAAAAATTTGGTGATGAACGACGTACAGAAATCATCGAGGGTGAAATAGATATTGAATTAGAGGACCTCATTCCTGTTCAAGACGTAGTAATTACAATTACTGATAGTGGATACATTAAACGTATTCCTTGTGAAACATATAAAACTCAGCGTCGTGGAGGAAAAGGTCTTGTTGGTATGAAAACAAAAGAAGAAGACATTGTTGTAGACTCTTTCATCACTTCAACACATGATTATATTATGTTTTTTACAAATCATGGTAAAGCATTTTGGCTTAAAGGTTATAGGATACCAGAGGGTACTAGACACTCCAAGGGTAAGGCAATTATTAATCTTTTACCAAGGCTTGAAGAAGGTGAGTATGTTGAAACAGCAATTCCTATTCATGAATTTGATGATGAACACCACCTTGTTTTTTCCACAAAAAAAGGAATAATTAAAAAGACAGTGTTATCTGCATATAGTAATGTAAGAGTTAACGGAATAAGAGCAATTAACTTAGATGAGGATGACGAGCTAATCGAAACAAAACTATCTGATGGTAAACAAACAATTATGATTGCAACAGCAAAAGGTCAGGCTTGTCGATTTAATGAAGAAGAATCTCGTCCGATGGGAAGAGTAACAAGAGGAGTGATCGGAATTAGACTTGGAAAAGATGATAAAGTTGTTTCAATGGCCGTAGTTGGAGATGAGGGAAATCTAATAACAATTACTGAAAATGGTTACGGTAAACGTTCACCGATACAAGATTACAGAAAAACACATCGTGGCAGTAAAGGTGTCAGAACAATTGTTACAAATGAGAGAAATGGAAAAGTTATCTGGGTAAAAGAAGTAATTGAAGAAGAGGAGCTAATGCTTACAAGTAAGGATGGTATGATGGTTAGAATTCCAGTAAGAGACATTAGAATTCAAGGAAGAAACACAATGGGTGTAACAATCATGAGGCTCAACAAAGGTGACAAGGTTGTCTCAGTTGCAAAAATAGTTGAGGATGAAGAACAAGTTGAAGAGATAAATTAAAAAAAAAGAAAAGAGAGATATTTGTTTTACTTTTTTTATTCAGCAGGTATGTATAGGTTTAATGCTGGATCACCGAATAATATATATTCCTGGTAAGCTGTCCACTTGTTTTTTAACATTAATCTATCATTTCCTGCTTCCTGTTTCATCTTCTCAGAGTACTCCTCTCGCAGTCTCATATCTTCCTGATAATCTCCTGTGTAGACTAAAGGTGGTGACCACCAAATTGGCCAGTCATATTCATATGGAAGATATTGGTTTTTAGCATTTCTAAGAGCCATACCAATAGTAGAATCTTCATCTTTCATGTCATTACACATGTCAGTATATATTTTGAAACCAAAGTGAGGATCCGGAAATATTCCTTTGTCTGCATTTTTCTTGTTGATTCTGTATGCTTTCCAAACTGATAATGGAGTATCCTTCTGTTTTGTTTTAGGTTCAAGATATCCACCAGGTATACTTGTTCCAGTACCTGCCGCAACTAATGAAGTGGCACCAGCATGCAAGAAAGCTTGAGCAACACTATTCTTTGGGTATCTTCCATCAAACCTACCAGTTATACAACTCTCAAGCCATAAAAACGAGGGGCCTTCTAACTCCATATTTGCAACTTCCCTTGTATTATAAGAACCGTGATTACCAAGACCTGCTCCTATACTTGCTCCACCTGTAACCTCAAATATTCTCTTTACAATATTATGTGCAATTGGACCTCCTATCCCTGCAGTCTCTAAATCAACACCATGCATTACAAGTATATTCTTATTACCATGGCCATTCAGTAATACAAAGTTACTACCTTTTACGTAATCGCCTCCATAAACAGCTCCATCACCACATATTTTTTTAATATAATTTGGCCAGAAAAACCATTTGGTTAAACGAGCTGTTTGGGTTTTTATTTTCTGTAAATCCTCGTCACTATATCCCTGTAACATGCCTTCTTCTTTATATGCAGAATTTATTGTAGTAAATCCTAATGATGGAGCTAGACCTTCAACTACCGATCTTAATGCAATTTCTGCAAAACCAGTCCACATTTTCATTGGTCCTCCTCCACCACCAACATGTCCAAATATTTGTGCAAGTTTATACTTGATTATCGGTTGCTGGAAATCCATACCCTCTCCAATTAAAACTGCGAAAGTATCTTTCCACTCATCTAAGTCTTCTATTATTTCCTGGTAAAAAACACTTCGAGCAATTAACGCACTTGTATCCTGAACATCAAATCCAGTAATTCTACCTACAATATTTTCCTGAAATGGATAATCTGAATACATATCCTCTGCTAAGTTAGACCAGTCATATTTAACTGGATCTATGTTACCATAAATCACATCACTTGGAGTTCCAACACCCCAACTATATTGTCCATTCATGTAATCAACAGGTTCCATGTAGTTCTGGTAAATATAAATCGGTAGACCTTCTGCACCACCAACCAATGCAATATGAACAGGATTATCCGCATAATAATCCCGTAGTGTTTTTATATCCCTGTCATCAACTAGTTCAATATTTGCAAGATCTGCTAGAATTTCATTTAAAGGATCAACTATTACATCTGTTATGTGTCTATTAGAATTATCAACAATTCTAGGATTCCTACGCGGCATCCAAAATCCAGGAGCATTTGTTCCCTCTTTAATTATAATATGATCATCAGCAGTAAAAGCAAACTCAGGTTTACCAAATATAATTCCCTTATGATAAGCAGTGAGATACGGAGCCAGTGACGAGAGTTGTGGCATCGTTGAATAAATCGGATTCTCAAGTTTTTCTACAGTTACCGTTCCCATAGCTTTACCTTGTGGTTTTAACATCCAGGAACCACTAGTCGTAATAGCATATTCTGTTCCACCACGATCATATACAACTGCTTCAACATACACCTTATCTTTCACTAAGTTACCATTTGCATCCCTTTCTGCAGCTGAACCTGCAGTACCTGCACCAACTATTTCAAGGCTCTTTAGAGCTTTAGGAATATCATCTAGCTTTGCCCCAATACTAAATCCTACACCATCTCCAAAATCATCTACGTTTTCTGAATCTAGGTTAATCCCCTCAAACTTTACTAGTGCATATTTATAATCCTCAGGTATTGTAAAAGTTCCCAAAGTTTTTTTGCCCTTAGTAGCCTGCATTGCCCATGAACTACCACCAGAACTAATGGTTACTGGCCCAAAGGTCTCGGTAAAACTATCTAAAACCTTAGGTTGCCAAGCATCAATTGGATTAGTTAAGGTAATGTAATCAACCATTCCAAATTTTTCTTCAACCAATTCAATCTGTGCGTCAACAATTTCTTCAACACTATTAAATTTTAGATAATTACCATATCCCTCAATATTTTCTCCACATATAATTGTATGAGTAACTCCAAGGTCACCTAAAACTCGTGTTACCTCTCCATCCAATTCATCTGTAACAATTACAGGTATACATAAATATGATGCAATTGGAGTTGCAATCGTACCAAGACAATACCCCTCCTGACTATATTCAATTATTAGAGCAGCTTCGCTACTTTTCCAATATTCTTTAGCCAAATCAAGAGAAACATCCTTTGGAGAGTCAGATGAATCGATACTAAGGTCTGGTGTAACATCTATCATTGATTTTGTGTGCCGTACAGATTTTGACAAATCAGTAAAATTTTCAACAAATAAAGGCACAATATTTTGATAGCCGTCATCATCATAATTAACTGCAATAGGAGTTGCAATCAATGGATAAAACGGACAACTATCTGGTACAATTATTGCCATAGGTATGTCAGACATTTCACCTGAAACACTAAAAAATTCATTAATTTCTCCTATACTTTTTTCTTCATCAGCTGGAACCCAATAATAAATCCCAATTGCCGCTAAAATTAAAATTACTACTCCAGCTATTACTATTATTTTATCGTTTTTTTTCATTTTGTTCCCCCATTATATGATAAAGCATCAAGAAGCAATAAAAAACTTATATTTAGTTTTTATCTGCTTCTAAATATTATCATACATTTATTATTTAAAATTTTTGAATTATTTTCATATTTATTTTTTTTATATTTATATTTTATATCAACTGTATTTATTTATATTGCACGTTAAATATTTAATACTTTCCATTATTTTTAATATTTAATTTACTGTTTTTGAATGTTTTATATCAATATTAACAAAAGTTTGTTTATTTGTTAGATTAAATACATTTATATGCACTTTTTCAATTAACCACAAAACTATTCAATATCTTTAATATGTGAATAGCTAATTACTAAAAAAAGGAGAATAAAAAAATGGCTGAGGAAGAAATGTCAAAACAACTTCAAGACCAAATAACAAGATTACAACAAATGAGAATGCAACTTCAAATGATAATGCAACAACGTCAACAAGTTGAATTAAGATTAAAAGAAATAGAAGAAGCTTTAGATGAATTAGAAAAAACTGATGAAAAAACATCTATTTACAAAAGTGTTGGAGCGATTCTGATAAAAACTAAAGGTAAAGGTGAAATAACAAAGGAATTAAAATCAAATAAAGAATCATTAGAGTTAAGAAAAAATACGCTTGAAAAACAAGAAGGGAGAACAAAAGAAAAACTAAGTGAATTGCAAAGCAAAGTTCAAAATGCATTAAATATGCCAACAAATCCTGCTTAATAAAAATAAATCGATTGATATGTTTAAAAAAAGATATTTTTCAGCACATAATGATTTCAAAACTGGATTTTTATGTAAATTCACATTATTTTTTGGAATTTTTCTGCTGATAATTTTCATTTTTTTTAAAGCTAGTTTTTTTATTATTGGAGCGGGAAGCTCAGGTTTTATAGGACAGATATATGATTTTTCACAAACCACATATCCTAACTCAATTCTTGCTTTTTCAATGATATTTATATTTGTTGGAATAGTTCTATATTTTTTTAACTGTCAGTTTGCAAAATTAGCAAAAATTGCAGATGAAATTGAAAACGGAGAATTTGAAGATATAAAATAATTATCTTCCAAATCGTCTTTTTCTCTGTTGACAAGTTTTAATAGCTCTTAAAAAATCTCTTTTTTGAAAGGCAGGCCAATAAACATCTGAAAAGTATAACTCTGAATAGGCAAGCTGCCATAAAAGAAAATTCGAAATTCTTTCTTCCCCTGATGTTCTTAAAATTATATCTGGATCGGGGAGTCCATTTGTATATAAATAGTTTGAAACCATAGATTCTTTTATATCGTTGATTTCAAGCTTACCATCCTTGACATCTCCTGCAATTTTTTGAATGGCGTGAATTATCTCTTCCCTTCCCCCATAAGCAACTGCAATGTTAAAGGAATAATTATCATAATGTTTTGTTTGATCCACAACATATTGAGCAGATTCTGAAAGATCTTTAGGTAAAGAATCCAATTTCCCTATTACTCTAATTCTTACCTTGTTTTTATGAATGCGTGAGTCCTTTGAGGCTTTATTCAATTCATCTTTACATAGATTCATTAATATTTGAACCTCATTACTATCTCTTTGGAAATTTTCTGTTGAAAAAGCATAAACCGTTAGATTCTTAATACCCGCATCAAAGCACCATTCTAAGACTTGTTCTAATTTATCTCTTCCAAAAACATGACCTATATTTGGATTTAAGCCAAGTTCTTCTGCAAAACGTCTGTTTCCATCCATAATAATTGCGACATGCTCTGGAACAGGATTTTCTCTTATTTGTTCAAGGAGCTTGTTATCCCTAAGTTTATCCATCTTTTTTGAGATGTAACTATAAGGGCTAGAATAATAAATCATTGCTCCAAGCTTTCTACCGATATCACTCCTTAGAGCATATTCTTCTAAATCGTCAATTTTTTTATCTGCAAGGGATTTTAATGATGGTTTTTTTCTAGTAATTGAAACTTCCCTCCAAGTTGGATCATGTATTTTCTATTATTTATATGTGTTGAGAGGTTTTAATATATTTAAAAATAACAAAAGTATGAGTAGACTTTGTAAAAGTAATATTTTTTAACCATTATTTTGAATTTGTTTTGACAAATTTTTTAATATCCTCGATGTGTTCAATAATTAATTGTGCTTTTCTAACACCAAATCTAAAAGGATAATTATCATTATCTGTTCTCTTAAGAGTAATCACAGGGTTTCCATTATATTCACTAATTTCTACGGTCATTATCTTTTCCTCCTCAAATTATATATCAATTGCATATACAAAACTGTTTTTCTTTTTTTAAATAATTATTATGTTATTTCTTTTTAAATAACTTGCCAAAGTGTTTAAATAACAAAAAGATATTCAGACTCCTTACATCTTAAGGGTGATTCTCTGGGAAATATAAGACAAACATTCATTAAAAACATCGCAATAGATCTTGCAAAAAAATATCCTGATCAATTTAAACACGATGATTTCCAACATAATAAAGCAAAAGTCGCAGAATTAAGTGATGTGGGTAGTATTCTATTGAGAAATCGTATAGCTGGATATATAACCCGTTATCTAGCATCACAAAACAAAGGAAGAGTAAGTCCACCAATTTCTGAGTAGTAACCCAAAATTTATTTTAAGGGTGGTGATTTTACATTTGGGTGAATTTATAGAAAAAATACAACATGCAATAAAAGATTTGCAAAAGGGAAAGTTTATCTTGATTTTTGATGATGATCGTCGCGAAGGTGAAACAGATTTAGTAATATCATCTGAATTTACTACTCCTGAATCCATAAAAACAATGAGAAAAGATGGAGGTGGGCTTATTTTTCTTATGACTTCTAAAGATGTTGCAAATAAGTTAAAACTTCCATTTCTTGCAGATATGTATTCAAATATTGATGATAAATATCCAGTTCTTAAAGCCCTAATTCCAAATGATATTCCATATGATGCAAAATCATCCTTTTCACTTCTAATAAATCATAGAGAAACCTTTACAGGAATTACTGATATCGATCGTAGTCTAACAATGAAAAAATTTGCTGAACTTACAAAAAAATTAGATAATACTAACGATGGTCATGCAACTATTATGTTTGGAAAAGAGTTTCGTTCTCCAGGTCATGTTCCAATTTGTGTAGCTGCAGAAAAACTTCTTGATGAAAGAAAAGGTCATACTGAACTTGTTATTTCAGTGATGAAAATGGCAGGACTCTCCCATGTTGGTAGCGGTTGTGAAATAATGGGAGATGAAGGTAGAGCACTTCCAAAAGAAAAAGCAATGCAGTATGCAAAAAAACATAATCTTGTATTTTTAGAAGGAAAGGAAATAATTGAAGCGTGGAAAAAATGGTCAAAGTAATGGCAACAGGAACTTTTGATCTTCTTCATTTAGGACATATTTATTACTTAAAAGAAGCAAAGAAACTCGGGGACACGTTAGCAGTTGTTGTAGCAACTGACTCAACAGTTCGAAGACTTAAACACGAACCAGTAAATCCTGAAGAGATTCGTCTAAATTTAATTAAGGAATTAAAAATAGTTAACGAGGCTTATCTTGGTCATGAAGATGACATGTATGAAATTGTCGAAGAGATAAATCCAGATATTATTGCTCTAGGTTTTGACCAGATACAGGATGAAAATAAAATAAAAGCTGCCCTAAAAAAACGAAAGATTAATGCTAAAGTTGTACGTCTCCCAGAATACAAAGGTGGCAGTGATCTGGAAGGTACTCGAAGAATCATCGGTAAAATCATATCTGCTTACGAATTTCAAAAAAATATGGAGAAAATCGAGGGAGAATGAAAATAATTGGTATTGCTGACACAACATTCGCAAGATTCGATATGGGTGCATCAGCAATAGATGAATTGAAATCAAATCAAACTGGTTTCAAAATTGTTCGTTACACTGTTCCAGGAATCAAGGATTTACCTGTAGCATGTAAAAAACTAATGGAAGAACAAAATTGTGATATTGTAATGGCTCTTGGCATGCCTGGTTCAAAACCAATTGATAAACAATGTGCACATGAGGCAAGTTCCGCACTTATCCAAACTCAACTTATTTGTAACAAACACATCCTAGAAGTTTTTGTTCACGAGGATGAAGGAAAAGATGACAATGAATTAGCTTGGCTTGCTGATAGACGAGCCCGAGAGCATGCATTAAATGCATTAGATTTACTTTTCAAACCTGAAAACCTTGTAAAGAAAGCAGGTATGGGTTTACGTGAGGGATTTGAGGATGCAGGACCTTTAAAAAGTTAGGGGGAAACAAAATGGAAGAAAAAATAAGAATTGGAGCTGTTGTATCAGAGTTTAACTATGATATAACAATGGTAATGCTCGAGCGAGCAAAAGAGCATGCAAAATTTTTAGGAGCAGAAATAACCGAGACTATTAAAGTACCTGGTGTTTTTGATATAGGACTTGCAATTAAAAAAATACTTGAGAAAAAAAACATCGATGGTGCTGTAGCTCTTGGTGCAGTAATAGAAGGTGAAACCGAACATGACGATATTGTTATTCAGCATGCTGCAAGAAAAATTGCAGATCTTGCTATTGACTATAACAAACCAGTTGGACTTGGTATTACAGGTCCAGGAATGACTAGGCTCCAAGCTGAAAAAAGAATTGAAAGAGCAAAAAATGCAGTTGAAGCTGTAGTAAAAATGCATAAGAGATTAAAGCTATAGATCAATAATTTGCTTTAATCCTTTTTATCTTTATCAAGCATTTTAAAAATAGATGGCAAGTGAATTGTATACGAGCCGTCTTTTTGAATAATTATTGGTTCCTCTTCTAAAAGTCCTTTAATATCTATTTTGTATCTACCTGGTTTTTCAATATCAATTGTTTCAGGAGTATTAGTTTTTTCAACCTCTGCTTCCACTTTTTCAATAGCAGCTTGTCTATAATTCTCATCAGTAATTATATCGATACTTTCTTTATCATGAGGATCAATTTTCTCTTGTTTTGAAATATGTTTTTCCATTGCTTTACGAACGTCTTTTGGTTTAACTTTTACCCAACTTCCTGATTTCCCAACAATTTTGTCTCCTTGGTCACCAATTAGTTCCATTATTGCAGTATTTATATCTTTTCCAGCTTTTTCTGTAATAGCACTCCTTTCTTCTTCATTCAAAGGTTCTTTTGTAAAAAAGAAACGGTTTCCTCCGCAATCTGGGCAACCTCTAAGTAGTTGAGCTGAACCTTCCTCAAAAATTTTCCCACATTTTAGGCATTGGTGCGGCATTTTTATTTTGCCCCCTTGCCAGGTATAATTTTCGTTTGAATCATGTTATTGTCTTTTTTAATTGTTTTTAATAAATCTGCAGGTCCGATTAGGGTTATACGAGGTCTTTTTGAGATTCTTAAAAGTCTCTGGATGAAGCTAGGGCTATCTTGACTATAGCCTTCCAGCTCGACTCCAATAAAAGTATCTTGTTCAATTTCTTTCATTGTATTTTCAATCAGATTTGTTTTTTCTAAAGGGGTAAGACCATGCTCAAGGACTAATATTTTACCTTTTTTAACCTCACTTAATATGAATTTTAATTTTTGTTCTGAGGAAAGTTCATCTAATTTATGTCGCGAAACAAGATTAAAAGTGATTCCTTCGTCTTTCTTAGCCATAATATCTATCTCCTTTTTTTCCGTCGTTTTTTACCAAAATGTTTGACCATTGTTGAATATAGGTTATCTGAATTATAGCCAGTCAAAGCACTTATTGGAACAACTGGATGCTGAGGAAAAGCAGATTTTAGAGTTGCAGGGCTAGATTCCTCTACATCAATTTTATTTGCAGCAATCAATACAGGGAGATTTCTTGCCTCAAGATTTCCAAGAATCGTAACATTAACCTGAGTGAATGGATCCTGAGTTGAATCCATTACTAGTAGAACACCATCAATATCCTCAAGCCATTTGATTGATTCAATTACACCTTCAGTTGCCTCTTTTGCTCTTCTCCTTGCTTCTTCACGGCTAAGACCCCATGTCTTCATAAACTCTTTAAAATCTACTTTGGTAGAAATACCAGGGGTGTCAACGATATCCATAAAAAGAGAAGATCCATTGTTTTCTACTTTTACATTTCTTTTCCATTTTGCTCTTCGTGTTTCATGTGGTATTTCAGAAACACTTCCCATAATATCTCCAGTCCAATCACGTAAAATACGATTAGCTAGAGTTGTTTTTCCAACATTTGGGGGGCCATAAATTCCAATTTTTGCTTGTTTTTTACCAAAAATCTTCTGCAAAATTGATGATAGAGTTCCTTTTCTAAATAAGCCCATCCACTCACTCCTCCTAGTAATTAGGTAAGTTATTGAATTAGGTATAATTATTATAGTTTATTAGTTTAGTGGTATATTTTTTTCTTTAATAAAATATAATTAATTATTAGTAATGATATTACGTTAATTTTATGAAAATCCTTAAATAGCAACAAGGTTATTCTTATTGCATAGATTTGAGTTCGGGAGGAATGATTATTATGGCTGAAGAGAATAAAATAGTTGGAAATGTTGAAAATATTGATTCACTTAAAGAAAAATTACATACTGTTTCAAATGAAATAGATGCCATTAAAAATTCTTTTACAAAAAGTGCAGAAAACTTATCAAGAATCCAAAATATGTTAAGCGTTGGAAACCTTGAGGATCTCACTGGAATGATTGAAAAATTTGAAAGCAGAGTCGCTGATGTTGAAAAACAACGAGTAGAGGCTTCAGACGGTGCTAGAAAATATAGTGAGGAGTTGGAAAAGGAAAAGGAGCGACTCATCAAATTATGGGATGCTTATAAAAATCAAGAGGAAGAACTATCAACAGCAGAAAAGAAAGCTTCAGAATATGAAGAAAGAGTAAGAACAGCCGAATTAGAGAAAAAGCAAATCGAAGATGATCTAACAGCAAGAATTAATACTCTTAATGAAAAATTACAACAATACGAAGGAAATGCAAGTGAATTCGAAAATTACAAACAAAAATGCGAAGAATTTGATGGAATTCGCAATCAATTAGAACGGGAATTACATGATTTAAGAGATGCAAATACCAAAAAAGACAATATGGTCAATGATCTCAGCAGACAAGTTAGTGAACTTAGTGCAAAAGATAATTATGAGGAATATAAAAATAAATTTGAAGAAGTCCAAGCTGAATATGATAAAGAAAAAGAGAGACTTACAAAACTTTATCAGCTTTATGAGGAAACAGAATCTGATTGCAAAACACTAAGATCTGCAAATGAAAAGTGGGAAAGTTGGTATAGCACTAACAAAGAAATATTTGGTAGATTATTTTCAGGTGGTCCTCCGGGAGCCGAACAACCAAAAGAAGAAGTTCCACTACCTGAACCTGAACCATCGGAAAAAATGGAAAAATCGATAGACAATCCAACAAAAAATCCACCAACTAACAAATTAAAAAAATCAAAAAATAAAAGGTTTAAGCTTAAAAAATAAAACCCTTACTTTTTTTATTTTCATTAGACTTTTATCTTTATTAACAACATTTTTACCATAACATTTAATTATCAAAGCTTTATTATTGTTATATATATAATAAAAAAGGGGAGTATTATGAAAAAAATATTAACAGTAGTAATAATAGGATTTTTTATCCTTAGTGGATTTGGAGCTGTAACTGGATCCGATAGTGAAAATGAAATAACTGAAAAAATTTATTTTTCTGAACCAATTTTGGAGCAGAAAGATGATTTTATTAATGTGGATGTAACCGGAGTTACAACTTATACGATTGGAAATGGAGAACCTTATTTGCCATTTGCAAAAACACAGGAATTGCAATTAATAAAAAAGATTGCTCCTGCACCTACCATACATATTTATTCTTCAGAATATCAAAATAGCATTGAAAAACCAGATTATGTTGCTCTTTATACTGATATAGAAGTTTATCCTGAAGAGCGATATGGATATAGAGTTGGTGCAGGATTAAATGGAAAAGACCATGTAATATATCTCACTGTTACTTTATATCCTGTCCAATATAATCCAAGTAAAAGCAACATTTATTATTCAACTGATGCAACCATTAATGTAAAATACACTTTACCTGAGAAACCTGTTATATTCCCAGATGAATATGATTATTTGATTATTGCACCTGAACAATTTCAATCAGCTTTACAGCCACTAGTTGATCATAAAAATAATTTAGTTCCACCAGTGAGAACAGTACTTACAAATCTAGAAGACATTCCTGATTATCCAGAAGGAGTTGACGCTCAAGAGGATATAAAATACTATATCAAAGAGTCAATTGAAACTTGGGGTATTACTCATGTTCTTTTAGTTGGAGCTGGTGTTATTGGTGAAGAATTATTACCTGTAAGATATGCCTGGATTCCTTCTCAACCCCTTGAGGATAATTTTCCAAGCGATCTCTATTTTGCAGATATCTATAATGGAACAATGGGCTTTTCAGATTGGGATGTCGATGAAGATGGAAAATATGCGGAGTATCCTAGCGACATGGCAGAAGTAGATGTTCATCCAGATGTCTATCTTGGAAAATTCCCGGCGAATAATGCTGATGAAATTACTACCGTAGTAAATAAAATCATCAAATTCAAAGAACACAACATGATGACAGAAAAAATCTTATCAGTTGGTGGTGACTCACTACCGGGTAGTGATGTGTATACTGGAGAATATGCAAACGAGAAAGTTTTGGAAAAACTTCCAGGTTATACTTCTACACGCTTATGGGGAACCAATGGTCAAATGACAAAAAATAACATTGGTAAAGGTTTCAAAAGTTGCATAGATTTTGCTGATTTTTCAGGACATGGGAGCGTTCTCAGCTGGGCAACTCATCCACCAGATAATGAAAGAAAATGGATTCCACCTGGCACACTTATTCCATTTTCACCTAGTAGTGGCTGGGTATCTTCGGATTATGACACATTTAAGGTTGATAATGATTATAAATATCCTGTTGTCGTTTTTACTGCTTGTTCTAACAATAAATATACCAAACAACCAAATTGTTTAGGTTGGACCACAGTAATGAAAGACGGTGGCGGTGGTATTGCGTGTTTTGCCGAATCAGGAATCGGTCACGGGCCTGGTGGGTCTGCCTTTACAACATGTTGTATTGGCTGGATGGAAGTTCGTATTTTCGAAGAATTATATAACACTAAAGAACTAGGTGAGTCATGGGGCAACTGTATCTCGGATTATTATAATACCTTCGAAGCTACAGGATTGGACAGCAGTGATTGGAAGACAATGTTAGAATTTTCAATGTTCGGAGATCCAACATTAGTCATAGAGGACGGAGATGATCCTAAAAGCGTACAGTTTAATAGACCAATACTAACTGGAATAATTGAGAGACTTAGGGACTATTTTCCAGCTCTAAGATTATTACTAGAACGGTTAGGTCTATAAATTAAAAATCTCCCTTTTTTTCTTTTTTATTCTATTTTTATTGAACTTATTTCGTCCTCATTTTCTGTAACAAATATAATGTTTTCCATATCATCTTTAACATCTTCAACATGAGTAATCAAAAAGATTTGTCTAAATTTAGATGAAAGACCATTAAGTGCTTTCATAATGTTTTGTCGTCTATACGTGTCTTGTGAGCCAAAGATTTCATCAAGAATAATAAAATTAAAAACACCACCAGCACGCTCTGTAATCACTTCAGAAATTGCAAGACGTAAACATAAGTTTGCTAAATCTTCTTCACCACCAGAAAACCGCTCAATACCATAGGCATTACCATTGTCATAAATTAAAAGATTATAATTTTCATCAAGCTCAAGTTCGTTATATTTTCCATCAGTAAGTCTTTCAAAAAAATCAGATGAATACGAAGAAAGAGTGGGGCGAATTCTAGAAATCAAGTGAGTTCTGAAATCAGACATAACCTCTGCAAGCATACCAAGGTGTTGAACAATTATTTTATCCTCTTTTATTTTCTTTTTATATTCTTCCAGCTCAGAAATCTTTTCCTTGAAGTTCTCAATTTTTTGTAAAATGAGTTTCTTATCACTTTCCTTTCTTTCAAGCTCGAGTTTCAGAGAATTTAATTCATCTTTTTTCCCATCTCGCAAGTTAAGAGTATCTTGATAAATTTTGTAAAAATTATCAACCTGTTTTGAAACATTTTCAAATTCTTTAAGGTTAAATCTTATATCAGATAATTCCTTAAACTTCTCTTCCTTATTTTTTAATTCAATTTTTTCTTTATCAATTTCACTTTGAACGTTTTTAATTGTTGTATCGATTCTTTCTCTTTCACGGAGTTGAATTTGTAAATAATTTTTCTTTTTGTGAAAAGCTTGTTCTTCACGGGAAATTTTATCTCTATCTTCATCATGCTTTTTTATTTCCTTTGTTAATGTGAAAATTTCTTTATCTTTTTTAGTAATATCTTCATCATATTTTTTTAAGAGAGTTTTATATTGATCTGATAGAACTCTTTCGCAAGTCGGACATTTTGCATTAGGCCCAATTTCCTCAATTTTTTTCTTTTTCAATTCAATATCTTTAATATCCTGTTTGGATCTATTTACAAGAGTTTTTTTCTGTTCAATTTTTTTTACAAAATCTTCAACCTTTTTACTGATTTCATCAAGTCTCTTTTCTGAAGATTTAATATCAGTATCTATTTTTGAAAAGTTTACAAGTT
>Ga0255055_10000477_pt1 | contig 31104 bp, 27 predicted proteins | sample JV7_2_27_MG_FD_188633 | JGI IMG/M metagenome (GOLD analysis project Ga0255055, IMG submission 188633) | Seawater microbial communities from Jervis Inlet, British Columbia, Canada - JV7_2_27 | ecosystem: Environmental > Aquatic > Marine > Inlet | place: Canada: British Columbia | collected...
CCTGGGAACGGTGAAGAGCCGGCTCAACCGGGCTCGCAACCGCTTCGCCCAGATCGTCGGGCCACTGATCGACTGAGGCCAGGGCGGACCCAGGGGGAGCAGCACAACAGGCCGGGCTGGGTGCCCGGCCTGTTGCGTTCCGGTTCGCCAGGGTCGGGAACTTCAGTCGCCAAGGCTGGTAGTAATCGATGACCCCTGAGGTTTCTCACGATGCAATGCAATGAATTCCTCGAGCTCTACTCGGAATACCGGGACGGGCTGATCGCCGGCAGCGTTCTCGAGCGCCGCATGCTTCGACACGCGGCCACGTGCCAGGCGTGCATGTGCTACGACGCCCGCGTATCGCGAGGTGTGACGGCGATGAAGGTCTTTTCCGACCTCGAACCGTCGGCCGGCTTCCGGGGTGAGCTGGACGGGCGCTTGGCCAGGGCTGCGCTCGTGGAAGAGGAACCCGTGATGCCGGGGCCTGCGGGCCTGATGGTCGGGCTCATGGTTGCCGCGGCGCTTTCCCTCGTGGTCTGGGGTGGTTGGGGTGGGACCAACAGCCTGCAGAGCCTTGCCGTTGAGCGGGTTGTGCCAACTCCGCCTCCGCTCCCGGCCGTGTTCGCCAACCCACGACCACCGTTCGTGAGTTTCGCGGATCTCAGCATCCCGGCTTTCGACCCGGAAACTCGCACACCGGGCGCAAGTGAGGGCGCGTTTGTCACGCTGACCGCAAGAACCGAGTAGCGGTCTCACAGGCTTTCTAAGCGTTCCGCCAATCGGTAACTTCCGCCTCTATGGCGGCATCACTCTCCTTCGACTCCGCATACCGCCAGATCCGACGTGGTGAGCTCGCTCCGGTCTACTACCTGACTGGCCCCGAGGAAGTGCTCAAGGATGAGCTCATCAGCCTCGTTCTGGAAAGCGCGGTCGATCCCTCGACCAGGGATTTCAACCTCGACATCCGTACGGCGGGCGAGGTCGACACGGAAGGGTTCACGGCACTCGTCGACACACCTCCAATGCTGGCCGACCGTCGCGTTGTCGTCATCAAGAACATCGAGCAATGGCGCAAGAACAGCAAAGTCTGGCAGGCGGTGGACCTGTACGTATCGAACCCGTCTCCCATGACCGTTCTTCTCTTGACGCATGGTGCCAGCCAGAAGAAGCCCGCGGCCAATATCGCCGGGAAGTCGAGCCACGTGAACGTGGACGCACTGAGTCCTGACCGCCTCGAGCGGTGGGTAACCATGCGGGCCGAACGCGCGGGCGTTGCCGTATCGCCCGACGCCGTTCAACATCTCGTGGGTGCAGTCGGGGCCGACCTGGCTCAGATCGGAATGGAGTTGGACAAACTCGCCGCTGCAACGGATGGGAGCACCGTCGACGCAACGCGGATTGCAGATTTCGTCGGCGTTCGTCGAGGAGAAACGTCGAACGACTGGGTCGGGGCCGTCGTGGCGCGTGATGTCACGCGAGCCGTCGGCATACTCCCGACTGTGCTGGGAGCATCTGGCAACACAGGTGTGCGCCTGGTAGGGTACCTCGGAACAGTGCTCGTCGTGTTGAAGCTGGCAAGGTCGTTGCTCGACGCGGAGGCTTCGGCGGGACAAGTCGAGAGGGCGGTGTTTGGTCAATTTCGCCCGGCGCGCCTGTACGCAATTCAGAACTGGAAGAAGGCGGCAGCCGAATTCACCAAGGCTGCACGGTGGTGGAGCGCCCAAGAGCTGGATTTCGCGATCCAGTCGACACTGGATGCCGATCGCGCACTCAAGTCGACGACCATCACTGACGAAACAGGCATTCTGACCGAAATGGTGCTCCGCATGGGCACCCGAAAGGCAGCTGCATGAAGCGCTTGCTCTTGATGGTGGGACTCGTGGTCGCCACACCTCTTGCCGCGCAAGAGGACTCGCTCCTGGCCGCTGCCGTGCAATTGTCCACCGAGGGCCAGGGCGATTCAGCCCGTTCACTCGTTCAACAACGCCTCGCCGGGCTCTCCTCGGCCGACCCACTCTATCCCGAAGCCCTGTTTGCTGCCGGCGTCGTGTCCACAGACGTGAACGAGGCCCTCAATTACTTCCGTCGCGTCAGCATCGAATATTCCCGATCTCCATGGGCCGACCGGGCCCTCTTGCGTCTCGCGCAGCTGGCTTTCGCGGCAGGTGATGCGCAGGGCGCCCTTCGGTCCAGCCAACGCATCCTGACCGACTACCCTCTGAGCGAGGTGCGCGCTGAAGCGCGTTTCTGGGCAGGGCGTGCCTACCTCGAACTCGGTAGCGCCGAAGAAGGCTGCCAACTGCTGAGTGAAGCCGAGCGTGAAGCCAACGTAGTCCCGGACACACCGGACACCACGGTTACCGCCGACGTTGAACTGGCCTACCGAGCTGCGTACCACCTTCAGCGGTGCGCGTCCATCTTCGCGGCCGCGGACTCCGCTGCCGCTGACACCGCCGACGCACAAGCACAGCCTGTTGAGGGACCGGTCGTATTCAGTGTGCAGGTGGCTGCTGTCGGGACGGCAGCCGCTGCGGATCAAGCGATGCGCTCGCTCCATGCCGCCGGCTACGACCCGCACGTCGTGCGGGATACCGATGGACTCTTCAAGGTGCGCGTCGGTCGCTATGCCGCCCGACAGCAGGCACAGCAACTGTCTCAGGACATTCGCCGCAAACTTGGAGGCAGCCCCTTTGTGGTCGAGGAGCGGTGAAGAGGAGACGTAGCCCCGGAGGATCTGCCGAAACCCCGTTGATGCAGCAGTACCGGGAGATCAAGGCGCGCCACACCGACGCGGTGCTGTTCTTCCGCATGGGTGACTTCTACGAGATGTTCAACGAGGACGCGAAGTTGGCGGCGCGCGAACTCGGCATCACACTCACCACGCGCGGCAGTGGGGGGGCGGCGTACGTGCCGCTCGCCGGTGTTCCCGTCAAGGCTGCCGGTGAGTACCTGCGCCGCCTGGTGGAGCGCGGACATCGCGTAGCGATCTGCGAGCAAGTTGAGGATCCGAAGCTCGCAAAAGGCGTCGTGAAGCGAGAAGTCGTCGAGATCGTGAGTCCTGGGGCCGTCCTCGCTCACGAGTGGCTGGACGGCACCCGCAACAACTTCCTCGTTGCCTTGGTGTCCGGGGACCCGTTGGGTGTTGCGGCACTCGACCTCTCGACAGGCGAGTTCCTCCTCGAGACCACCGACGCCGCGGACTTACCCGCCGTGCTCGCCCGCTATGATCCCCGTGAGATCGTGGTCAGGGAGGGTGACGGCATCGAACTCCCGGTCAGCGGATGCGTCGTTACCCCCAGAGATTCCTGGGATTTCGATCCGGAGCAGGCTGCACAAGACCTGGCACGCCATTTCCGGCTCCGCGCGCTGGATGGACTCGGGATCACCGACGAAGATCGATCCGCCGTCGGGGCAGCTGGCGCTCTGTTCCGGTACGCGAGCGACCTTCAGCCCTCGGGCTTACCTCAATTGGCTCATCCCGTTGTTCGGCGCGGCGGAACGACCATGCCGATCGACGAGATGACACGGCGGAACCTGGAACTCGTCGAGCCACTCCGTCCAGGAGAGCAGGGCGTGACGCTGCTGGAGGTTGTCGACCGCACGGTGACCTCCATGGGGGCCCGACTTCTCCGTCAGTGGCTTCTTGCTCCGCTGCGTGAAGTCGATCCAATCCGTGAGCGCCACGATGCCGTGCAGGTGCTCGTCGAGGACGGTCGAGGACGGGAGCGCCTTCGGGAGGCCCTTGACGGCGTGCGAGACATCGAGCGCCTGGCCAGCCGTGCCGTTGCCCGCCGAGCAACCCCTCGGGACCTCGGCGGGCTGTCCGATTCGATCTCACGCCTCCCAGATGTCAAAGGGGCACTCGACGGTCTGGGGTCGCGCGAGACGAGTGCCGCGCTCGAGCGCACGGCTGAAGAATTCGACCTCCTCGCCGATCTTGGAGAGATCTTCACACGAATGCTGGTCGAGCGACCCCCAACGACGCTCGGCGATGGTGACACGATCCGGCCTGGTGCCGATGCTGAATTGGACGAGGCGCGACAGCTGCGTGACGGCGGCAAACAGTACATAGCTGGACTTCAGGCCACTGAGCGTGAAGCCACGGGTATCCCATCTCTCAAGGTGGGATTCAACAAGGTGTTCGGGTATTACATCGAGGTCACCAAAGCCCACCGGGCGACGGTTCCCGACCACTATGAGCGTCGTCAGACCCTCACCAACGCCGAGCGCTACGTCACCCCCGAACTCAAGGACTACGAGGCCCGAGTGTTGGGCGCTGAGGAACAGGTGCTCCAGCGCGAACGGGACCTCGTGAACACGCTCTGCGACGCGGTGACCCAGCGTCTCATGCGCCTGCAACATGTGGCGAGAGCGGTGGCGGTGCTCGATGTGTTCGCCGCGTTTGCCGAAACGGCTGTGCGCGAGCGGTACGCGAGGCCGATCATCACCGAGGGAATGCAGCTCGAACTGAAGGGTTGTCGGCACCCGGTCGTCGAACGGATGCTCCCGCAGGGCAAGTTCATCCCCAACGACATCGTTCTCGACGACACCGCCCGAGTCATTCTCCTCACTGGCCCCAACATGGCTGGCAAGTCCACCGTGTTGCGACAGACCGGCCACGCCGTGATCCTGGCGCAGATAGGCGGCTTCGTGCCTGCCGACACGGCAACCATTGGTGTTGTCGATCGCGTGTTCACTCGCGTCGGTGCTAGCGACAGCCTTGGACGTGGCCAATCAACGTTCATGGTCGAAATGAACGAAACGAGTTCCATTCTCCACGGCGCGACAGACCGAAGTCTCGTACTGCTCGACGAAATCGGGAGGGGAACCGCAACGTTTGACGGAGTGGCCATCGCCTGGGCAGTAACCGAGCACCTGCACGACCGTGTCGGGTGCAAGACGATCTTTGCTACCCACTATCACGAGCTCACACAGCTCACCGAGGAGCTGCAGCACGCCCGTAATTTCAACGTTGCCGTCAGAGAATCGGGCGATGATATCGTCTTCCTGCACCGTCTCGAACCCGGTGGGTCCGATCGTTCCTACGGCATTCACGTCGGCCGCCTGGCGGGGCTGCCGGCGGAGGTCGTACGACGCGCGTGGGAGATTCTCTCTCTGCTCGAGGCCGGGCACCACGTGGCAGGGGAGGCCCCGCCAACCTTCCCTGATGCACAGCAATTGGCCCTTTTCCAGCCAGGCGAGCACCCAGTACTCGATGCACTGCGCAGCCTGGAACCCGACACGATGACGCCGCTAGAAGCATTGATGCGGCTGACGGAACTCAAACGCCGAGCGGACAACGACTGATGCGCTTTCTAGCACTTGTGACAGTATTTCTGGTAGCGTGCGCCGCCGAAGACGACGGCCCCCCGGGCGAAGCTTCCGATATCCCACAGCCAGGTTTTGAACCGCCGGTGATCACGAATCCCGAGTCGCCGGTCTCCTACCCGCCCACGCTATATGACGACGGGGTCGAAGGATCGGTCGTCCTCCAGCTCTATGTGAGTGAGGACGGCCAGATCGTACCGGACTCGAGTCAGATAGCCGAGGGCAGTGGATATGCGGAACTCGACTCCGCCGCGTTGGCTGGTATCCCGGCGATGCAGTTCGCACCGGCGCGCCGCAACGGCTCGCCGGTCGCCACCTCGTTTCTCCAACCGGTCCACTTCCGTCTCCCCGAGGGAAGTACTGGCGGAGGATGATCATGGCCGAACGTCATCGTCATCCGTACTCAGACGTACTCGAGACCGTCGGGTGGACTCCGCTCATCCGCCTCAACAGCGTGACGGAAGGGATCCATACTCCAGTGTTCGGCAAGGCCGAGTTCTTCAATCCCGGTGGGTCGGTGAAGGACCGGATTGGCATCACCATCATCGAGGACGCCGAGCGAACCGGCGCCCTGAAACCGGGTGGCGTCATCGTCGAGGGAACGTCGGGGAACACCGGCGTCGGACTAGCTCTTGCCGCAGCGCTCAAGGGCTACCAGTGCATCTTCACGATGCCGGACAAAATGTCTCAGGAGAAGGTGCGCCTGCTTCAAGCGTTTGGCGCGGAGGTCGTGATCACACCCACCGATGTCCCTCCCGACCACCCGGACAACTACATCGTGAGGGCCGCGTCCATCGCGGCAGAAACCCCGAACGCCGTCCTAGCCAATCAGTTCTTCAACCAAGTGAACCCCGAAACACACTACCGATCCACCGGACCCGAGCTCTGGGAGCAGACAAACGGTGCGATCACCCACGTTGTGGGCGGTGCCGGCACCGGCGGGACACTGAGTGGTATCGGTCGCTATCTCAAGGAGCAGAACTCCGAAGTCGCCGTGATTCTGGCGGAGCCTGATGGCTCTGTGTTCGCCGACTACGCCGAGACCGGAGAGGTCGGGGATGGTCACCCCTATTTGGTCGAGGGTATCGGTGGCGACAAAGTACCGGGGACGCTCCACTTCGACTGTGTGGATGAATTCCTCACGGTCAGCGACCGCGATGCATTCCAGATGACCCGCCGTCTCACCCGCGAGGAGGGGCTCTTTGTTGGTGGATCGACCGGTCTCATCGTGTGCGCAGCGCTCGAGATTGCCCGCCGCATCGACAACCCTGGAGCCCTTGTGGTCGCAATCCTGTGCGATACAGGTGAGCGCTATCTGTCGAAGATTTTCAACGACGAGTGGATGGAAGAGCGCGGCATGTTGTCGGAGCGCTGACAGCTTCCATGCATATCGCGGTGCTGACGGGTGGCTCGAGTCCCGAGCGAGACGTGGCCTTTGCCGGCGCGGCACAGGTCGTAGCGGCGTTGCGTGGACAGGGCTTCGAGGTCTCCGTCGTGGACACCGCCTTCGGAGTGCTGTCCACCAAACAGGAACGTGAGCACTTGGTTTCCACCGTGGGCAAGCAACCGCCCACCGACGAGTTCCTTGCACAGCTCGCCAAGCGTGAACTCGGCGCTGCACTCGCCGACCTCCCGGCCGTTCGTAGCGCCGACCTGGTCTTTCCCGTGCTTCACGGGCGGCAGGGTGAAGGTGGTGAAGTCCAAGGCGTTCTCGAGGGTGCGGAGATTCCCTACGCCGGAAGCGACCGCGTAGGAAGCGAACAAGCGATGGACAAAGACCTGGCGAAGCGCCTCTTCCAGAAGGCGGGGATTCCGACGGGCGCCTGGTACGTGTGGCCTGCAGAGGAAAGTGAAATCGAACAGCTGGGCTTCCCGCTCATCATCAAACCGTCCAAGGTGGGATCTACCGTCGGTCTGTCGGTGGTTCACGCGCTCGACGACGTTGGGCCGGCGGTGTCACTGGCGCAGCGCTACGACGACCAAGTCGTGCTCGAGGAATACCTCCCTGGAAGAGAGTTCACCGTTGGAGTCCTTGGGAACGCAGCGCTCGCCGTTGGCGAGATCATCCCGGTGCACGAGCTGTTCGACTACGAGTGCAAGTACACGCCCGGTATGACGCAGGACATCTTTCCCGCGGACATTCCCGATCACCTCGATCACACGATGCGAGACCTGGCGTTGCGGGCTCACGAAGCCTTGGGTTTGCGCGATTTCTCCCGCGTTGATTTCCGCCTCGGGTCTGATGACCAGCCGTATTGCCTCGAGGCGAACACCCTCCCGGGACTCACGTCCATGAGCCTTCTGCCGCAATCGGCGGCGGCTGTCGGGGTATCGTTCGATGACCTGTGCGGCACCATTTGCCAGCTCGCGCTCGACCGGGGTGCACCCCCCCGGAACAAAGGCGAGATTTAGGGTTTGTAGATCTAGATGAGGATGCGCACGCAGTCACCCTTCTCCCTGACGCCGTGGGTCAAGGGACTCATAATCGCGAATGCGGTGAGCTACTTCTTGACGATCACCGTATTCACGGGTCCGTGGCTATTCGGGTTCTTCGCGTTCCAGCCCCTCGAGATCGTCAGCCGCTGGTGGACGCCGGTCACATACATGTTCCTGCATGACAGCTTTCTGCACTTGGCCTTCAACATGCTGATGTTGTTCTTCTTCGGGCCGGCCGTAGAGGAGCGCATGGGTGGGCAGAGGTTCGCCACCTACTATCTCGTGGCCGGGCTCGGCGGCGCGATTCTCTCCTTTGGTCTCATGTTGACGACGCCGGTGGCGATGGTATATGGCGCCTCCGGCGCCGTGTTCGGCGTGGCCCTGGCCTTCGCCATGTACTGGCCGGACGCCCCCATCTACGTCTTCCCGATCCCGATGCCGATCAAGGCGAAGTGGCTGGTCATCTTTCTCGCCACGCTCAGCCTCGTCTCTGCCATTCTCGGGGCACGTGACAGCGTCGGTCACCTCGCGCACCTCGGCGGTTTCCTGTTCGGCTTCTTGTTCTTGCGCGGAGAGACGCTCGTGCGGGAGCGAACACAGGAGATCCAGAACCGTCCCCGCCTGGCGCATGTCGTGTCACCCCGGCAGGCGCGGGCTCAATACACCGACGACGTGCAGCTGCAGGGATCGACACACGGGCGGCCCGCGGAACGCTACGACAAGCTCGATCGTGTGCTCGACAAGATCTCGGAGCGTGGCTTGGACAGCCTGACACCCGACGAGCGTCGGCTGCTCGACGACATGAGCAAGCAATTCCGAGACAACTGATGCGCTGATGGCTATGCAAATCCTGGTTCGCGAAGGTGATATCACCACATACGACGGTGACGCGATCGTCAACGCCGCCAATAACCACCTCGTGCTCGGTGCTGGCGTGGCTGGCGCTATCCGGAAAAGGGGCGGGGCCTCTATCCAGGAGCAGTGCTACCGTCACGGGCCAATTCGGGTTGGCCAGGCAGCAATCACCGGTGGTGGCGATCTCCCGACACGCTGGGTGATTCACGCCGCTGCCATGGGCGACGAGCCGGTCTCCGAGCGCTCAATTCGCGATAGTACAGAGGCGAGTCTCGTGTTGGCCCAACAGCACGGCATCAAGCGCATCGCGTTCCCTGTGTTGGGCAGCGGTATCGGAGGCTTCGCGTTCAACGACGCGGCAACCATCATGCGCGACGCCGTACGGGGATCACCCCAAGGCGAGGGGCTAGACGAAGTCATCTTCTTTGGCTTCACGCCGGAACACGTTGCGGAGCTCGAGTCGGTCATGGGGTAACTACCGCAGTCCTCGCGTGCCTTGCGCTCGCTAGTCCACCTCAGGCTGGCGTCCCACAGGACACTTCGATCTACGCGAGGACCGAGGCGTTGATCGAGCGTGGGGAGTTGAAGGTTGCTCGCGCGCTGCTCGAAGACCACCTCTCTTCCAACCGCGGCGATTCCCAAGCGCTAACCCTGTTGGGTCGGGTCTATCTCAACTGGCCGGTGGTGGGCCGGTGGGAATCTCTCCGCCTGCTGCGGACCGCCATGGATGCGGCGCCAGGTGATCCCGAGCCATGGTACTGGAAGATGCGAGTCGGGAAGTTCCTCGGCAGCGCTGACGGCGAGGCTCTGATGCGCAGTGGGATCCGCGGGGTGCTCGAGCGGGACCCATCCCATCGAGACGTCTGGACGTACTGGAACGACGTCTATCACAACCCCGGCCATCTCCGGAGGGTCGCGGAAATCCTCACGGAACACGCCGGGAACCCCCACGCGGACCTGCGGCGAGCAATCCTGCTCACTGAAGCCGAGGAGTACGCTTCTGCCGACACCGTCCTGAATCGACTGGTTGCTGAAGGCCGGGACGACGGCACCGTGTGGGCTATCCGCGCTCAGTCCGCTCTGGAGGCCGGAGACACCCTCAACGGCCTTAACTACTACGACAAAGCCCTTAGTCGAGCAGACACCGATTCGCTTCAAATCCTGTGGCAACAGGTTGCGCCGATAGCCTGGGACGAGGAGGAAAGCCTGTGGGCGACCACACCAGCTGAAGATCGTGAGGCCTTCCTCCGAGGAATGTGGGCGCGAAGAGAACCCGATGTCACGACACGCTACAACGAGCGCATTGTCGAGCATTTCGAGCGTCTACGACACGCCCGGGAGAACTATCGGCTGCTGAACCCACTCTCTCGATTCCACTACTCACCGGAGCGCCGAGCCTACGTGGGGCTTGGTCAGGAGCGCTGGGTGACCGAGGAGGTGCTCCGGCTCGGTCCACGTGCCGGGCGTTCCTTCCTTGAGGACGATATTCAGCTCCGTAATTTCGGCGTCGGTCTGTTGAGCGTACCGGAGCCAGATTCCATTACTCGATACCGTAAGTTCGGAATGGATGGTCGCGGGCTGATCTACCTGCGGTTCGGGGAGCCAGATCGACGGCTCACGAGCAATGTTGGCGTTGAAGCGTGGGACTACGAGTTCGGAGATGGGTACGCTCGCATCACCATCGCCCGAGCGACGACCGTGCGTGGCGGGGATATGGTCTTGTTCCCAACCAACCGGGCAGAGCTTGCCAACACGGTCACAATGCTCGGCAGTGACGGCACCTCACTCGACGCCGATCTCGTGGTCGAGGCGTGGGTCGCGTTCTTCCGGGGAGTGCTCGAAGGAGAGCAACTCGTGTACGTCGGGGTGAACGGGGATACGAGTGGCGTCGCAGTGTGGGACGATCAGTGGGTAGAGATGCAGCGAGTGCGGGGTGCTTCACCCCACGTGCTGCCCCTCAGGCGAGGGTACTACGCACTGGGCGTTGACCGACGTGAAGGAGACCAGCTCGGACGGCTACGAACCGAGATCAACGTTCCGACCCTCTGGCGCGGAAGCCTTGCCCTCTCCAGTCTCTTGATCGGCGCCGCCGACGACTCAGCCTTTGGGCGAGACGACATTGCCCGAACCATGCCGGCCAACCGTCGGTATTCGGCCGGGATGTCCCTGGCGCTCTACACGGAGATTTACGGGCTTTCCGCCAACGCAGACGGCATGAGCTACTACGGAGTGACGTACGCGTTCGAGCCTGACCGTGGGGGCCGCCTATTCAGTCTCTCTTTCGATCGTGTCGTCGAGGCCTCCGACATTGTCCCCGAACGGGTGATGGTACAGCCAGAGGAACTCCCGCCCGGCCGGTACCGCGTCCGATTGACCATCGAAGACCAAGTGCGCCGACGCTTCTTGGAATCGACCTACACGACGTTCACCGTGCGGTGACCACGCAGTAACCGCCGACCTGCCCTTGTCAGCGTCGGGGCCTTATCGCAAATTGTGTTCGCCTCCATGCTGATCAACCTCGTTCCCGAGTTCCTCGCTGCGGCGAAGGCATCAGACCCACTGGAGGCGTATCGTCGCTACCTCGACGATCATCTGCCCGTTCTCTCCTCGTACTGGCACAACTACATCCTGGACCTCGACAGTCCGCACGCAGCAGACGTGATGCAACGCGCCTTATCTGCAGACCGGCGAGACTTGCGCGCGTTGTTGAACTCTCATGACCTCGCGTCGATTGCCGACGATACCATACACCGCTGCAACGACGTGTTCGAAATCGACCAACCGTACGACGTGTACCTCATGGTCGGCGTCGGCGGCGCCAATGCAGGAGAACTCGTGGTGGGTGGTCGAGGTATTGCGTTCGTCTGCCTGGAACACTTCACGGGACGGCCCAACCACGAGTCCCTAGGCCTCGGCCTACGTCCGGAACTCATCCCGCTGTGGATCGCGCACGAGATCGCGCACACCGTGCGGTACACGGCACCGGACAGTCAGAGCGAATTGGCGCAGGTCATCCACGAGATGAAAGGCACCTACGACTACTGGGAAGCCGGCAGTCGCGCATCGCTTCGGGAACTCATAGTGAGTGAAGGGTTGGCTGTCGCAGCCTCGCGCGTTGGTGCTCCAGGGTTCGAGCCCTGGGACTACCTCGGCTACGCCAGGCGGCAGTACCGGCGGCTGCGCCAGCTCGAAGCGTTCCTGATGAGTGCCGTGGCCCCAGATCTGGGCAGCAGTGGGCTTGGGTATAGACTGCGCTATCTGTCCGGTGGTGTCTCCGCGGCGCAGCGACTCGTTGGCGGCAAGGTGATTCCCGAGCGCGCTGGGTATTACCTAGGCCACCGCATGGTTGAGGCTTTTGCTGCGGATCGTGGCGTCGCCCACGCCCTGCGGGCCGATGCGAGAGAGATCGCGGACTACGAGGAGCAATCGAGGGGGATACAGACAGCGTAGTTAATAAGCAGCCCTACTTCCCTACGCAGAAGCTCGCGAAGACCCTATCCAACACATCTTCCGTCGACACTAGGCCCACAATGTCCTCGAGCGCAGTGACAGCCGCTCGCAGGTGAGTTGCAGCCACGGCAACTTCCAGCCCTTCCTGGCGGGCTTGCCGGAACTCCCGAATCTCGCCGAGCGCGCGATCGAGGGCGACGCGGTGTCGCTCTCTTGACACCACCGGCTCAACGTTGCCCCGTGTCGAGAGGTTGGTGAACGCAAGTTCGGCAAGGCGCTGACGCACCACCCCAACACCCTCGCCGGTTAGGGCGGAAACCGAAACATCACCTTCGAGCGTGCCCCGTCGCCCTCCACCACCCTGGAGATCCATCTTCGTCCGCACGACAAGCACCGGCGCTGACGACTCCTGAACGAAGTCGTGCTCTTCGTCCGTCAGCTCTTCTCCCGCTTCGGCACAATACACCACGACGTCGGCAGACTCGAGATACCGATGGCTCACTTCGACCCCCATCCGCTCCACCACACCATCGCTCGACCGGAGGCCAGCGGTGTCAATGAGCCGGAAGGGAAACCCACAACAGGTGGCGTGGGCCTCAATGGCATCTCGGGTCGTCCCAGGGATCTCGGTCACGATGGCTCGCTGGGTCCCCAGGAGCGCGTTGAATAGCGAGGACTTCCCGACGTTGGGACGTCCCGCAACAACGGCGACCGCCCCCTCCCTGAGCCTTTCCCCCTCGCCGGCGCTGCTCAGGAGCTCCGTGAGACGATGCTCGAGTGCCTCACCGGCCTGCTCAACCTCCCCGGGTGGAATAGGTCCACTGTCCTCTTCCGGGAAGTCGATCTCGTAACAGACCAGCGCGTCAAGCTGCAGGATTTGCTCGCGGAGATCTCCGATCCTGTGCGACAGTCCCCGGTCGAGCTGCCCGAGGGCGGCGCGACGTTGCTCGGGTGCCGTGGCGTCCACGAGATCGGACACCGCTTCAGCCTGGAGAAGGTCGAGTTTGCCGGATTCCAACGCCCGTCGAGTAAACTCACCCGGAATCGCCTGGCGTGCACCAGCGGCGATCAGCGCTCCAAGCACCTCCGCAGGAACGAGAAGTCCGCCGTGAGTCGACAGTTCGACAACGTCTTCTCCTGTGTAGGACGACGGTGCGCAGTAGGTGACGTACAGACCGCGATCGAGCAGTTCTCCGGACGTGGGATGGACGACCTCGGCCAACCTCGCCGTACGTCGTGGCTCGAGCTGGAATCCCTTGAGAACGGACGCCGCAATATCGTGGGCTCCTGTTCCCGACACCCGGATGAGCGCAACACCGGCGCGGCCGGGGGCGGTGGCGATGGCGGCGATCGGGTCGGAGAGCATTGGAATGTTAAATATTGAATGTTGAATATCGAATAATGAAGTGGGTCGAATCGCGAGCCTCGAAGTCGGGTAGCCCGCACTTCGACATTCAGGATTCGATATTCGGCATTCTACTCCCTCTTCCCCAACCTCTTCAGCCGCTGCTTGGCAATCAGCCACTGTTGGGGGATGCTCGCGATGTTACTCACTGCGTAGTACAGATTGAGGCCGGAGGACAGCCTCAGGAAAATGAAGGTGAGGAACGCCGGCATCATGTACAGCATCATCTTCGTCTGCGGATTCGGTGGCACACCGATCTGGCCGATCTTCGAAACTCCAAACATCGACAATCCCATGAGGATCGGGATGATGTAGTACGGATCCGGTCGGGACAGGTCGGGTAGCCACAGAAACGACACGCCGCGGAATTCGATCGTCTCTCGGAACACGAAGAACAAGGCAAACAGCACCGGCATGGGGATGAGCATGGGCCAACAGCCGCCCAGCGGATTCACCTGGTGCACCTTGTAGAGCTTCATGACCTCTTGCTGCATGCGCTGCGGGTCTTGCTTGTAGCGCTCCTGGACGGCCTTGAGCTCCGGCTGGATGGCCTGCATCGCAACGCCCGACTTCATCGCCTTCTGGTTGAGCGGCCAGAGAACCACACGAACGGCAAGCCCGAAGAGGATCAAGACCCAACCGTACTCCAGATTCAGGTTCTCGTGCATCCAGAGGAGAATGACGACAATGATGTTGGCAAACGGCCGGATAATGGGTCGGAGAATCCAGCCATATGGATTCACATCTCCGAACTCATGCCCTATTCGTGATAGGCGCTTGTATTCTTGCGGTCCGATGTAAACAGAGAATGCGAAACCGCCACCGGGGGCCGGAAGTGACATGGCCACATCGGTGTTGGTGGAATGCCGGCCAGGCTTGGGACCACCAATGGCAATCGCCCCACCGAGTTGCGGCTGTCCCTCGTCGAGCGTCATGACGGCGGTGACGAAATACTTGGACTTGATGGCTACCCACTCGAAGGGCCCGGGCAACGCTCGCGCCTCCCCTGGGTCCAGAGAGCGGAAGTTCAGTCGCTCGGTCTTGCCGGCCTTGGTGACAACCGCGTAGCTGCGGAAGTTGTCAGCGCTGTCAGCCTCGATCTGCCGCATTCGGGGGCTAAGCCCGATCACGGCGATGCCACTGCCTTCGATCCCCGAAACTCGACCTGTTACGTCGAAGAGGTAGTGGTCGGGATCAAAGGTGTAGGTCAGCTCGACTGCTACCACGCCCCGCTCGGCCACGAGCGTGAGCGGGGTACCGGGGGCGTTGACGGTCAGGGTCGAGGCTGACGGCACGAAATCCCAGTCAGCCAAGTGTATGGTGTCGCTCCCGACCACGAGTCCGTACTCCAGGAACCGTCCTCCGTCTGGGACGAGGTGCGCGTTGCCCGAATCTCCGGGTGCGAACGTCCGGTACTCCATGAGCTCCGCCCCTGTCAGGCGAGCTCCTCGAGTCGAGAACGTGAACCGATAGAGAGGCGACTCGACGACCACCGGATCCCCTTCCACCAGCGCAGGTACTGGTGGCGGCGTCACTCCTTCCACAGCCTGGAGTGCTGCGGCTGGTTGCTGGACGAACACGGTCTCCGGTGGCGTCGCTTGGGCTTCCACGCTGTCCAGTGATGCCACGGCGCTGTCCAGCCCTGTGGCCAGGCTGTCGGCTACTGCTTGAGGATCTGGACGTCGTGGATTGAGCAGTGTCGGCAGCACCGCGATGATCAACATCAGCCCAATGGCGAGAAGAGTTCGACGATCCATCAGGTCTCCCTCACGGGACCGGGTCGTATCCGCCCGGGCGGAAGGGGTGGCAGCGCACGATGCGGCGCATACCCAGCCAGCAACCCTTGACCACTCCGTAGCGCTGCACGGCTTCCAGCGTGTACATGGAGCAGGTCGGGTGATACCGGCACGGAGATGGGAACGGTGACGCCGCGACCTGATAGACGCGAATCAGGACGGCCACCACGGCCCGCGGCCAAGCGATCAATCGGTAAGCGAATGTGCCCATGTGTCGATGTCCGCCGCCAAATCCTGGAACCCGGCCCGGTAGGCGGTGGCGTGGGTCCGGACGACCAGGTCGAGCGGGTCGAGCGACGGGAGGATCCGACGCCTGAGGATTTCGCGTAGCCTTCGGCGGAGGCGGTTGCGCGCCACGGCGGATTGACCGTGACGTGGCACCACCACTCCGAACCGCGGGTGACCTAACTCGTTGCCGCACCAGAATATGTCCAGTCTTGGCGAGCGGCGGCGACGGCCTCTGCGCTGAACCGCCGCGATATCCGACGTGCGCGTCAAGCGCCAGCTCCGAGGAATGCCTCGGACCTCAACGCCCTCCGTGCTTGGAAGGCACCTGTACGGCGAGGCGTTTGCGCCCCTTCTTCCGGCGTCGGCTGAGGACGGCACGGCCCCAACGGGTGCCCATGCGAGTCCGGAAACCATGCTTGCTAGTTCGCCGCCGATTGTGGGGCTGATATGTTCTCTTCATTTCAATAGACCCTTCGTTGCGGCCCGTAAGCTAAAGGCGTACAGTATTCGGGGTCAAGGTTGACTTTTCCACATCCGCGGGATAGCATCGGTAGCCCTTTTCTAACCCCCACCGTCGTTCGCATATAGTCAATGGAGCTGACAGCACAACAAGCGTGGGCCCGACTGCTCGATGCAGCGCGCTCAGAGCTTCCCGACCCTACCGTGCGGACTTGGTTAGAGCCGCTGGAGCCCATCGCGTTCGACGAGGGGCGGCTCATGCTGGGCGCCCCGGATCAGTTTGCCGTCGAGTGGAACGAGTCCAAGCACACCGAGCTGCTCACTCGCCTTGCTGCGGAGCACTTAGACTCTGACCCGGACATCGTGTTCCAGGTGCTCGAGGAGCGGACTCGCCGACCCCAGATGGACTTCTTCGTGGCACCCACCGGTGACAGCGACCAGCAGCCTCGGACCACGCGCCCGCTCAACGAGCGCTATTCGTTCCGGACTTTCGTAATCGGGAAGTCCAACGAACTGGCAGGTGCTGCCGCCCACGCCGTGGCTGAAGCGCCCGGAAAGACATACAACCCGCTGTTCATCTACGGGGCGACCGGGTTGGGCAAGACCCACCTCATGCAGGCGATCGCACACGCTGTCGTGGAGCGGGGACCTGACAGCCGCGTGATGTACATGGGGGCTGAGCAGTTCATCAACGAGGTCATCGAGAGCATCCACAGCCGGACGATGGGTGAGTTCCGGCGACAGTACCGAGAAGAGATAGACATTTTCCTGGTTGACGATGTGCATTTCCTCGAAGGCAAGGAGATGACCCAGGAGGAGTTCTTCCACACCTTCAATGCGCTGCACGAAGCGCAGAAGCAGATCGTTCTGACATCTGACCGGCCCCCGAAGGAGATTCCTGGCCTCGAGTCGCGGCTCGTTAGCCGGTTCGAGTGGGGGATGGTAGCCGATATTGGCCAGCCCGATCTAGAGCACCGGATCGCCATCCTGCGAAAGAAGGCAGAGCAGGATCACCTCGAACTCACCATTCCCGACGATGTGCTGCGGTTCATCGCGGAGCACGTCCGAAGTTCGGTCCGCGAGCTGGAGGGGTGCATCATCAAACTCCTGCTCTTCGCTTCCTTGAAGCACAGGGAAGTCTCGATTGAACTGGCTCGGGATGCGCTCGCTGACAAGATCCGCCAGTCGACCGGAGAGTCTGCAGATGAGCCTGAGGCTCTGCCAAGCGTCGATCGTGTGCAAGAGGTCGTGGCACGCCGCTGGGGGGTCACGCCGGAAGGCCTCCGATCAAAGGCACGGACCAAGAGCCTCACGATCCCACGCCAAGTAGCCATGTTCCTCGCCCGCGAACTCCTCGGCATGCAGTTAGTGGAAATAGGGCAGGCCTTCGGCGGCCGCGATCACTCCACGGTGATCCACAGCTTGGGCAAGGTTCAACGCTCCATGGCAAGTGATGACAGATTCCGTGACCGAGTGGAGCACGCACGGCGCGAACTCGCGGTCACGCGCTAAGGGGATATGTGGATTCGCGGTGTTGGAACGTGTGGCCGTTGGGGATATTGGCTGGATGCTCCACCTCCAGTCCACAGCAATCCCCAAGAGCCAACACGAGGCTGCAGAGGGAAGTTGCACGGATGATGACACTTGGGAGATTTATCAAGGTTTCCAGAGACACTACTACTACTACTAGATAGTAGTTTAATAGAGTATTCGTAGGTACTTCTTTCCACCTTCGTAGGGAAGAGCATGAAGTTCACGATCACACGCGAGCGTTTGCACGAAGGCCTGGTTGCCGTAGCAGCCAGCGTACCTTCCAAAACGACGCTCCCAGTACTGTCGAACATCTTGGTTGAGGCAACAGCCGCTGGTGTCCGGCTTTCGGGAACGGATCTGGACATTGCGGTGAGCACGATGGTGCCTGCAGAAGTCGATGAGGAAGGTGCTGTCACTATACCTGCCAAAAAGCTCCTCGAAATCGTCCGTGAGCTCCCGAGCGCAGCAATCCGGATCGCGGGAACTGGTGAGCAGCGGGTCAACCTGGAGTGTGGGCGCTCCAAGTTCAAACTGCTGGGCATTCCGCGGGAAGAATTTCCGAATTTCCCTCCGGTGGACTTCGGCGACAGCTGGACCATCACGTCCAGCGATCTTCAAAAGCTCATCAACCATGTGAGCTTTGCTGCGTCCACAGAGGAGAGCAGGCCGATCTTGAACGGCGTCCTCTGGGAGCTTCGTGGAGACATGATGAGGATGGTTGCCACGAATGGGCATCGTCTGGCGAGGATGGACATTCAGGTCTCCGGGAGCGAAGCATCAGCTGACCTGATCGTTCCACCCAAGGCCTTGGAACAGGTACGGCGGCTGTTCGGCCCGTCCGACGAAGTCGAGGTGGCAAAGAGCGATAACCACCTGGGATTCCGGACCGGCAGCACCGTCGTGTTTACGCGGCTCATCGAGGGACCCTACCCGAACTATGACCAGGTGATTCCTCGCGAAAACGACCGAGCGTGCACTGTCGAGAAGGACGCGCTGGCGAGTGCGCTCCGGCGAGTCGGTGTTGTCGCCAGCGACCAGACGCACCGAGTTCGTCTGCAGTTCACGGGTGGCGCCCTGAAGCTGAGTGTCAACACGCCGGATCTTGGAGAGGCTCAGGACGAGATATCCGTCACCTACGATGGGGACGTTCTCGAGATCGGCTTCAACGCCAACTACGTACTGGAGGTGTTGAAGTTCATGCCAACGGATGAAGTGCGGATGACATTCAAAGCGCCGGAGCGGGCCGCGACAATAGAGCCCGTCGGGTGGGATGATCCTGCTTCATACCTAGCCCTTGTGATGCCGCTGCGATTGGTGGACTAGGCGACTGAGGGAAAGCGATGGGAAGGATTCAATGGGCGGTGTCCGACTAGCGGGCGCCGCCCATTGGTCTGCTAGCGACTCCCGTCAGGCTAATGCGTTCGAGTCGGTTCCTCGGGGAGTGAAAGCCACCCGATCCAATGGCAAGGCCCTGGTCGCGGCCTCCCACCGCTAGGCCAACGACCCACTGCTGTAACTGGAAGTTGCTACCGAGGTCGATACTCGAAACCAAAGAGAACGGCAACGAGCCACCCGTAGACAACCACAGCCCAGCCCTGTAGCTCATCTCGTAGCCAGAGCCAGCTAGGCGCTCGCTGGCTAGTACCTCTCCCGCCAACCATATCGGGGTGGGAAGTGGCTGGAGAGCGACACTGAGGGCACCGACAAGCGGTGCGACCGAATCGCGCAGCACGGGACGACCGATGTTTCGCAGCACGAGCCCGGCGTCCACGATCCCGGCAAAACGATAACGCAGGCCGAGGTCCACACCCTGCTCCCAAGTGTTCGTCGTGTCGATCGCATTGCCTCGATAGAATGTGAACGTTCCCCCCACGGCGCCATTTCGAAACGGCACACCGACGCCAAACCGGAACGCGCCCGTGCTTGGATGCTCAGCGAACTGATCGCGTTGGTAGCCGAACGAAAACCCGCGGGAGTTGAAGGCTAAGGTCCATTGTGCCAACCGGATGGCACCGTCGATGGGACTTTCGAGCGCCACCTCACCGAGGATGGATGCTTCCCTCCTCACGGCGAGGCCGGCGGGATTGAGCCACAGCGCGCGGACGTCCTGTACCGTGGAGCCGAAGAGGTAGTCCGCTGACCGAGCGCGGACCGCCTGCCCTGCTGCGGAGTGGGCTATCAGGCACGTGGCCACAAAGGCGAGCGCCGCGGTTCGGGACAAGGGACTACCGAGCAACGGCTACGGTATCGTGTCGCGTCTGGAAGATCGGGATGATTGCGCCCATAGCAGCGACATTAGCGGTGATATTGGCGGTATCGGTGGAGATCCCTCCCAGATACCGGCCGTCCTCTCCAAGATACATCGTGCTATGACGGATACCGATTCCATCGAGGTCGATTTCCGCCCCCATCTGGGTGCCCCCTCCACTCATCGAGTAATCTGTAGTCGTGGAAACCAGGAGCGCTCGCGATCCCTCGTGCTCAATCCAGGAATCGGCCTGGGCCCGGGTGATCAGCTGCAGCTGGATGTCCAGTCCACCAGACCCCGTATTGGCTTCGAGTGTGTCGATCCAGGACTGCCCTGGGGCCGCTCCCCCTTCCGGGACGCGTGGCAGAAACCGCTCGATGGACTGCGCGAGCTGCCCAATGAAGTCGCTGGAGCCATCACCCCCCGTGAAAGCCGAGACGTGTCCCTCAGGTGTAATCGTTCCCGTGAATACCATCCCGCGCGCCTGCTCCAGGTCACCCTGCGATACCCCTTGTGCTACTCCGGTGATCTTGGGGGCCGAGTCGATGGTCAAAGTCAACGTGGACTGGGCGTTGACGGCCGACAAATACCAGTGCATGGCGAAACCGGACGAGTTCACCTGCCCGCCGAAGTCCTGCTCCTGGTGGGTGTGTGAGGCAATACGATAGGTCACGTCAAACGGTTCGTAGCTGAAGCGTGCTGGTACCTCGGGGACGGCGTCGGCCCCGGCACTGCCAGATCCTGTGGTGCCACATCCAACTGCCGCGAGTGACGTACAGACGATGAATGCAATAGTGGCGGTCCTGGAGGAGCTAGTCAGAATCATGACGTAGTCTCGCCTTTCTTGAGCAACTGGTCCTTCGTGCGCCCGAAGACCGCGACCATGTCACTGCCGTCGGCGTTCACGCGCAAGAGTTTCCAGCCTTTGCGGCCCATTTCCGCCCGCCAGCCAATGAGGCGCTGCCACCGCTGCTCGGAAGTGCGGAACACCCGCAGTTCGGCAACCGCTTCCCAATCTTCGGGATAGGGCCGTGAATTGGTGCCGGCAGAGTCAGGAATCGTATCGGGCATCGCGTCAGAGAGTCTTTTGGCTGGGCAATGATAGCCAGGGAACGAAAGGGGAACCAGGGGTGGTGGAGCTGTAAGCCGAGTTCTGTTCAGCACGTGATGCCGTACGGTCATCTATCTGGGATGACGGTCACCCGTCACCTCGAGCGGCCTACCCGCGACTCAAACGGCTCGGGCCGAGCCTCGCCGCCTATTTGGCCTTGCTCCGACTGGGGGTTACCAAGCCATGACTGTTGCCAGCCATGCGGTGGGCTCTTACCCCACCTTTTCACCCTTACCTGCCCATGAGGGGCTGGCGGTTTGTTTTCTGTGGCCCTGTCCATCGCCTTACGGCGCCCAGGCGTTACCTGGCAGTCTGCCCTGTGGAGCTCGGACTTTCCTCAACCCGTCACTGACGGGCTGCGACCGTCTCACTCTACCACCCCTGTGATCGAAAGATACCCCGAGCTGGCCGTACGCCAAGCCGCCCAGGTGTTGAAGCAAGCGAGGAATCCGTTGATCTCGCGTTGAGAGTGGGGTGCCATCTTCGCGGCAACCCCTAGCTAGGAGGGCCCGTGGCCCCGGCACGAAGCGATCTCCTCGTTGCGACCGTGTTGGATCCTCAGGAACGACCCCGGCTGGATGCCGCCGTGCAGGGCCGGTTTCAATCCGTGCACACTGAGACCGTTGGCGAAGTCATTCGGGCGGTACGCGAGCGACCGGTCAACGCAGTCCTGCTGTCACCGAGGCGGGTTGGTTCAACACAGATGGCTGGTGTCGCGTCTCTCGTTCGGGGCTTTCCTGGTGTGCCGACCGTAGCCGTGCTCTCCCACCATGATGGCGAGTCGAGTGAGCGGCTTCTCGAATTCGGTGCGTGCGGAGTTCGCCGGGCGGTGGACCTGTCGCGCCGCAATGGGTGGGGGGAACTTCGGTCGCTGGTGGAGGACCCGGCCTCTCCGACGGGGTCGAGGATCCTTGCGCGAACCATCCCGGCACTCGGTACACCAAGCCCAGACTGCCAGTACTTCTTCGAGAGCCTGATCCGACTGGCACCTGGTGTCACCACAGTCCGCGAGCTGGCCCGGCGCCTGTGTGTCACGCCCAGCACGCTGAGCTCGCGGTTCTTCCGTGCCAAGATGCCATCGCCGAAGCGCCACTTGGTTGCTGTGCGGCTCGTCTATTCGGCGGGGTTGCTCGAGACACCAGGACTGTCGATCGCTGATGTCTCGTACCGGTTGGAGTACTCGTCCCCCCAGAGCTTCGGTCGACACCTCAAGACCGGGCTTGGCGTTACCGCGGCAGAATTTCGCAAGCGCTTTTCGTTTGAGACTGCGCTGGACGACTTCGTCGCGCGTCTAATCGTTCCGTATCGTCAGTGCTTCCACCAGTTTCGTCCCCTCGAACACGGGGTGACGGACCTCGGACACAGCTGGTAGGAGCCGCAGGAGATTGGGCGCGCGACCGTCCGGGCTACGACTCAGCCGGCGGGAGGCCCAAATCAGAGAGGGAGAGGAGAGAAAGAAGTGGAAGACCGGTACCTTCGACCAGCTCTCTTCCACCTTCTTCGCGATCAACAACTGCTAGTACGGCCAAAATGACACCACCTGCATCCGAAACAGCCTCTACAGCCTTGATGGCGGATTGACCGGTGGTTACAACGTCCTCGACGACGACCACTTTGGACCCAGATTCGAAGCACCCTTCAATCTGCCGCTTGGCCCCGTGACCCTTTGGCTCCTTTCTGACCGTAAACGCATCCACAATGGGCGGGGACTCGCGGCTCGCCCTGGCAACCGCATAGGCTACGGGGTCGGCACCCAAAGTGAGTCCGCCGACGAGCGAGGGCTCCCATCCCGCCTCCCGGATGGAGGTGAGCCCGAGGTCGCCGATCAAGTCCAGCCCCTCTGCGGACATTGTGGTCCGGCGGGCGTCGATGTAGTAGCTCGATTGCCGCCCAGAGGCCAACGTGAAGGTCCCCACTTGGACGGAACGCTCCCGCACGATCTTCGCAAGGACGGTTCTAGTGCTCTCTTTTGTTGTCATTTGTTAGTAGTAGTGTGTGCAACTACTCGACATGATCAGTCGCGCTTGCCCCGGAACATCGATTTCATCCTACCGAGTAGGCCTCCGCCAGGTTGCTCGCCCGATTCAGCTACAGCTGAATCGGGTTCAGGCGACATAACGGCATTGGTGAGGCCTTCGGAGAACGCTTCGACGCTTGCGGGTCTGTCCTTTGGATCCCGGGCGAGCCCAGCCATGACGGCGGCCTGGAGACTCGCGGTGAAGCTTCGGTTCTTGTCGGCTTCGTTGAGGGGGACGGGATCCTGGGTCAGTAGCTGCTGAAACAGCTCCCTGGGGGATTTCCCCGCATAGGGATGCTGGGTTGTGAGGAGGTAGTAGGCGATCGTGGCCAAGCTGTAGATGTCTGCCGCTTCGTCGACCAACTCGCCGGAAAGCGCTTCCGGAGCAACATAGTTCAAGGTGCCGACGAAGAATCCCGTCCTCGTCAGCCGCTCGGTAGCGTCCATTTGAGCGTCCCGCGCAATCCCAAAATCCAGCAACTTCACGTCGCGAGACTCGGGATTGTAGACGATATTCTCCGGCTTGAGGTCGCGATGGATGATGCCTGCTGCGTGGGCTATCGCCAAGCCGCCGGCGAGCAGCGAGATCACATGGGCCGTGAGTTCCGGAGCGAGAGGGCCTGAGCGGTGTAGAAAGTCAGAGAGAGGCTCCCCGTCGGCCCATTCCAGCGCGAGGTAGTCGAGGCCGTCTTCCTCGCCGAAGTCATACGTTCGGACGACACCAGGGTGCTGCACACGGGCGCCGTACCCGGCCTCACGGAGGAACCGCTTGACGGCGGTCGGGTCTTTGCGCATGCGTTCCCTGAGGATTTTCACGGCACAGGTGCCGTGTTCCGCGTGCTCAGCGCGGTAGACCGTCGCAGTGCCACCCTCGCCAACTCTCTTGAGAAGGCGGTAGCCTGCAATGGTGCGGCCAGAAAGGTTCTCTTGTGGCATGGCGGTGCGCGAAAGTAAGTCAGGTACTGGAAGGTCGGCAAGTCGGGCCACGGCTAGAATGAAGCTCGCTAGACACCTCAGCCCTCTCGTTCTCGTCGCCATTGGTGTGGCGCTTGCGTCGTGCGGCAAGTGGCAACGTGTCGGAACGGAAGAGGCGCCGGACCCCGGCCAGTCCTTGGCGCGGGTGTTCGACGAGTCCGAAGTGTACAAGGAGATGGACCTCATCTCAGCCGACGGTTCGATCCCTTTTGTGGGAGGGATTCGGTTCCTCGCAGGTGCGACCTCTGACTCGACCTTGGGGGTCGTCGCGCTATCAATCACGGCCAACGTGCTCTCGTTCGAGCGGGTCGGTGATGTGTTTGAAGCCCGATATCGAGTGGAGTTGGCGTTTCGCGCTGCATCCGGGCTCGTTTCCCGTTCGACGCACGACGAAGCCGTGAGGGTCGCGACCTTTGACGAGACTCAACGCATAGGAGAGAGCCTTGTCTTTCAGCACTTCGTGCACCTACCGCCCGGGTCGATGCAACTTGCCGTGACGGTGCGCGACCGTAGTTCCACCACGTTCAGCGAAGCGGAGGTCCCCATAACCATTCCGGGGTACAGTCAGGGCCGTCGGCTGTCGTCGTTGGTTCCGGTGCACGAAGCGGCCGCGCGACTTGACCGCGGTTCCATCCCCGAGTTGGTGGTCAACCCGGAGGCTACGGCACCCTATGGAATGGACACGCTGCGGTTGTACATCGAAGCCTACGGTCTTTCGGAAGGTGGAACCATCGTTTTTCGAGCCACACCTCGCGAGGCTCGTCGGGATGAAGCGTGGCGAGACAGCGTCTCCTTGGAACCTGGTGGTGTCCTCAGAGGCCTCGTCATGCTCGTCGAGACCGAGAGACTTCCCGTTGGTGAACTCTTCGTAGAAGCCTTTATTCCCGGAACAGGGGATACGGTCAGGACTACTGCGCTAGTGACGTTTTCCGAGCAGTGGGCCATGGCGCATTTCGACGAGACCCTCTCTATCCTCCGCTACCTTGGTGCCGAGGAGGCTATCCATGAAATGCGCGAAGCAGCACCCGGCGATCGGCTAACACTCTGGAGAGCCTTCTGGCGTGCGACCGACCCCGATCCGGTGACCCCTTCCAATGAGGCACTAGATCTGTACTTCCAGCGGGTGCAGGAGGCAAACGAACGGTTTAGAGAGAGAGACACACCAGGCTGGCTAACCGATCGCGGCGAGGTCTTCATCACCATCGGTGCACCAGACGAAGTCTGGGACTCGAGTTCAGATTTGGAAGGAGGGGGGAGGTACATCCGCTGGACGTACACGTCGGCTCGGACAGCGCTCGAGTTCGTAGACGAGACCGGGTACGGGCAGTTCCGCCTCACCTCTTTGTCCCGCTCTGATTTCATGAGAGTCGTCAACCGCATGCGCCGGAGCGGGTAGCTCTGCGAGTCCTGACGTTCTTTCTGGCCATAGCCGCTGCGCTGGGGTATCCCGCAACGAGCGAGGCCCAAGTCCTCGAGCAGATGGGAGTCGACTCTGCGGGAGCTTGGCACACCGCCGAGCGGGTTCGGGCAGCCATTGCAGCCAAGGAAGCTTCGCGGAGCGATTCCCTTCAGCTCGCGGTGGCTGAGCTTGCCCTGGGGCGCCCGGACAGGGCCCGTGAGCTCGCCGGTCCGATGGCAGAACCAGGCAGCGCCAGCACCCCGGCCGTCCTTGCCATCTTGGGACATGCCGAGTTTGGGGTGGGGAATTTTCGCCGAGCGGGCCAGCTGTTTGCGCTCGTTGCCGATGCCGTCGATGGGGCGGAGCGGGGAGTGTTCAGCGCTCGTGCAGGGGTCGCTTTGGAGCAGGCCGGGCTGCAGTCGCAAGCCACTCAGTACTATCGGCGGGCAGCGATCCTGGTGCCACGGATTAGTGGATGGCTAGCGATCCGCGAGGCGCGTGGTACCGAGGAGACCATCCGAGCGCTGAGCCTCCTTCGCCGTGCGCCGCCGGAGGCCGGAGTGCCGGCGTCTGAGGTACGAGGTGCTCTGTACTTGAGCGTGGGTGATACCGTTCGAGGTCTTGCGGCGTACTCAACGGCCGGAAACTGGGCAGCTGCAACGGAACTGGCGTTCTCGCTCGGGGATACGGCGACAGGGCGGTTGCATGCATTCCGAGCGCTCGAGTCCGACGACACGTCAGCCGTCCGCATCGGACTGCTCCATACACTCAACGGACTTCCCCGTCCAACCGGGCACGACGCCTACGTCGTCGCCTCTGCGCACCGCAGGCTTGGCGAGCTGGATGAGGCGATCAGTCTTCTGGAGGCTCTGACTGCAGCGGGCGACACTTCGGCCGCTACGCTTCGCAGACTCGGTGATCTGCTGTCCTCGAGAGGGCAGCGCCGAGACGCTCTGCGGGTTTTTGAGCGCGCGCTCAGTGCGGAAGCGGAAGGTTCCGCTGACGACGACTTCGCGCTTGCGGAATATCGGCGTGCGAGACTGCTTACGCAGGTTGGGCGCGCGTCCGATGGGTACAAGGCGCTTGAGTCGTTTGCAGAGGGGCGTGCTTGGCACGGCAGTGCGCCTTATGCGTTGTATCTCGTTGCCGACTGGCACCGTCGGGGCAGGCGCCAATCGGTTGCCGACTCGTTGTTCGCTCGAGTAGCCGCGAAGTGGCCACGCTCGACCTATGCCGGGCGAGCCCGGATGACGCTTGCAGGGTCCGCACTGGCTCGCCGGGACACCGTAGAGGCCATGGGATGGTACCTCGCCGAGGCCCGTTCCAACACAGCCGACCGCCGAGCGGCCCAGTACTTCCACGCCGACCTGCTCAACCGAACTGGAGACTCGCTCGCTGCTGACGGAGAGTGGCACCGACTTGCTCGGGAAGACTCCCTAGGGTACTACGGGCTCGTTGCCAGGCGCGCACTGGAACTCGACGAGCCCGTCTATGCACCTGGTGCAACGCACCCCCCGAACGGAGAGGTCTCCCAGACACTCGAGCGCCTGGACCTCCTGCACCTCACCTTCTTGGACGATGAGGCACAGGAGGCACTGCGGTATCAGCTGGCTCGGGAGGATCTCTCGGGGGATGAGACGCTCGCGCTAGCCGAAGGGTTGATCGAGCGCGGCTGGGTCCAGGAGGGCGTCAATCTCGGCTGGCGCGTGGCGCGAGAACGAACCCTGAACGATCCCCGGGTCCTGCGGGTGATCTTCCCCTGGCCACTGAGATCGTTGATCGAGCAGGAAGCCGCCGAGCACGGGGTGGACGCGTACTTACTTGCGGGACTGATTCGTCAGGAATCGAATTTCAGGCCAGCCGTGATTTCGAGAGCTGGAGCGCGCGGCCTGACGCAGCTGATGCCGTCTACCGCGTCTGGGTTGGCGCGGCGGCATGGCATCCCCTGGGATCGGCGGTATCTCACTTCCGCCGAATTGAATCTCCATCTGGGGACCTCTCACCTTGCGGCGCTCTTGAGAACGTATGACGGTGACGTCATCCCAGCGCTTGCGGCGTACAATGCAGGGGGTCGGCCAGTGGCGCGGTGGCTTCGCTATCCGGAGGCCAAGGACCCGATTCGGTTCGTGGAGCGAATTCCATACGTGGAGACGCGGGGCTATCTGCGGACTGTCTTGCGCAACCGGTCCCTGTACCGTGGTCTGTACCCAGCAACCTCTTCATCTTCAGGTGCACCGTGACCGGTGCAACGCTGAGGCGGACGCTGCACGTCACCTCCGCCGCGTGTCTCTTGCTCATTCCTGCAACATCGTGGGCTTTCTTTCGGACCGCAGCGGTGGCAACGGCGGTTCTTGTTGTTGGGTTGGAGATTGTGCGATTGCGATCCTCTTGGGTAGGAGGCTGGCTTGGCGGCTTGGTGCCGGTGTTTCGGCCCGCGGAATCCAGGCGGCCCAGCGGCGCAATGTGGCTGGCGGTCGGGTACGCGATTGCTTCGATGTTTCCTCCGCCTGCCCCCGTGGCTGGCATCCTTGTCGGGGCGCTTGCCGACCCCGCGGCAGCGTGGATCGGAGAGGCAAGCGGGAAGACGAACGCCAAGACCTGGAGGGGAAGCATGGGTCACCTCTTGGTGGCCGCAGCGGTTCTCCTGGTCGCAGGCTTCTCCTGGACGAGTTCTATCATCGCCGCGGCTCTCGGGACCACCCTCGAGCGGTGGCCAGGGCCACTCAACGACAACCTGATTGTCCCCCCTGTCGTCGCTGCGTCAGTGAGTCTGCTCGCGTAGATCAGCTATCTTCTCCACCATGACACCCGATCCGCTGCCACGCCTCTTCCTCGTAGACGGATACGCGCTGATCTACCGGGCGTTCTTCGCCATGATCGGGCGACCGCTCAGGACGAGTCGTGGCGAAAACACTTCGGCAGTGTGGGGCGTTGCCAACTTCCTCCACCGGCTCTTCGCGGAACACCATCCCGAGCACGTCGCTTGGGTGCATGACGCAGGCACATCGTTTCGGGAGGATGTTTTCCCTGAATACAAGGCAACCCGTGAGAAGCTGGATGACGAACTGCAAGAGGACTTCGACCGCTCAGTAGACCGGATCGAGAATCTGCTGCACCATTTTGGCGTTCCCCTCGTGGTGGTTGACGGCTACGAAGCAGACGACGTCATCGGGACGCTCGCAACGGTGGGTGCCGAGGCCGGTTTCCAGGTAGTGATCATCTCGGGCGACAAGGACTTCTATCAGCTCATCGACACCAGAATCGCACTTCTCAATCCGGGCCGCGGAGGCCCGGCAGCGGTGGACGAACAGTGGGTGGATCTCACCAACGCGCACGAGCGATTAGGGGTTGCACCGGAGCGGGTAGTCGACTTTCTCGCCATGGTCGGTGATGCGTCAGACAACATCCCAGGGGTACGAGGAATCGGAGCGAAGACAGCTCGCTCACTCATCGAGTCATATGGAGACCTCGATACCATTCTCGCCCACGCGAGTGAAATCAAGGCGAAGCGTGCACGCGAAGGACTCACCCAACAAGCGGACAATGCGGTGCTGAGCCGGGAGCTCGTGACGATCCGCCGTGACGTTCCGGTGGGTGTGGGCGTCGACGATCTCAGACTCGAGCCGCGTGATGATGCGAGTCTTGGCCAGTTGTACACCGAGCTCGAATTCCACTCCTTGCTGCAGAAGCTCGAGACCACGACGTCCGCCCCAAGGCAAACGGTCGCTCCGTTCACGGTGGTCCGCCGAGTAGAGGATGTTGGTACCGTCGTCGATCAGGTGCGATCGGCCGGTATCGTCTCCGTCGATACGACGGCGACTTCGTCCGAGGCCATGAGCGCTGGGCTCGTCGGGTTGACACTCGCAATTGACGGTGGTCGGGCGTGGTACTTCCCCTTGCGGCACGAGCTTGGCGATGGGGTGCTGATCGGGGCTGAGACACCGGAGAACTTGCCGTCACTCGAGACGCATGAGATGCAGCCCTTGCGCGACTTGTTGGAAGATCCGGACGTACCGAAGGCTGGTCACGACATCAAGTTCGACTGGTTGGTTCTCCGACGTGCAGGCGTTGAGCTCCATGGCGTGGCATACGATACCACCCTGGCGAGCTTCCTTCTCGACCCGGGTCGCCGTACCCATGAGCTCGGAGCGCTTGCGGCAGAGCACCTCGACGTAGCGCTCACACCTCATGTCGACCTTGTAGGTCGGGGAAGGACGGAGCGACCGTTCGCCGAGGTCCCCGTTGAGCGGGCGGCAGCCTACAGCTGCGGTGAGGCCGGCACGGTGCTTCAGCTCCGTCAGTTCTTCGATCCGCAGCTCGAGGCACTACAGCTGTCATCGCTGCTGACCGACCTCGACATCCCGTTGATCGGCGTGCTCGTCGACATCGAATCTTGCGGGATTGCGGTGAACAGTGACCGATTGGATGCGCTGTCGGCGCAGTTCTCGGAGGAGTTGAGCGCGCTCGAGTCTTCCATTCACTGCGAGGCAGGTACGGACTTCAACATCAACAGCACGCCACAACTCAGACATGTGCTGTTCGAGAAGCTCAACCTACCGGTCCTCAAGAAGACCAAGACCGGCGCGTCGACAGATGCTGACGTGCTGGAGGGGCTTGCGTCGATGGGTCACGACCTGCCGCGCATGCTGCTCGAATATCGCGAGCTGAGCAAGCTACAGTCGACGTACGTGGACGTCCTGCCCCAGCGCGTGAATCCCTCGACGCGACGCATCCACACGAGCTTCAGTCAGACGGGCGCAGCGACGGGACGGCTCTCGTCTGCTGAGCCAAACCTCCAGAACATCCCGGTGCGGACGCCGCGAGGTGAGGAGATTCGACGCTGCTTCGTACCCGCGCCGGGTCATCGGTTTGTGGTTGCGGACTACTCGCAAATTGAGTTGCGGCTGCTGGCACACCTTTCGCGTGATCCACAGTTCATCGAGGCGTTTGGCCGGGGTGGGGACATTCACTGTGAGACAGCATCCGTGATCTTCGATGTACCTGTCGACGCGGTGAAACCGGAGATGCGTGCCCAAGCGAAGACGATCAACTTCGCGACGATCTACGGACAGGGCCCTTTTAGTCTGGCCCGGCAGCTGGGCATCTCGAAGGAGGAAGCCCGAGCGTTCATCGATCTGTATTTCGAGCGGTTCGCCGGAGTGCGAGACTTCCTCGACCGCAGCATTTCCATGGCGAAGGACCTTGGGTATGCTGAGACGCTGTTCGGGCGCCGGCGGTACATCCCCGAGCTGAAAGACCGGAACTTCAACGTGCGCGCTTTCGGGGAACGGGTCGCCATGAACTCGCCGCTTCAGGGGTCTGCGGCCGATCTGATCAAGCGAGCCATGATCGGCGTGAGAAGCGCACTGGCAGCCCGAAGGCTCGAAAGCTCGGTGCTGCTGCAAGTGCACGACGAGTTGGTCGTGGAGTCACCTAATGGAGAAGCTGCGGACGTGGCACAACTCGTGAAGTCGGAGATGGAAGGTGCGGCAGAACTCTCGGTTCCCCTCGTCGTCGACGCTGGTGTTGGAGACAACTGGCTGGACGCGAAAGCCTGACCGCTTGTCTGGACGGGTGGTCGCTGTGCAGTTTTCAAACGTGACGGTGCCCTGGACGAAGAACTCTGCGCCATGAAGCGAGCACACTCTCTGCAATCGGGCTATACGCTCGTCGAGCTACTGATGTCGATGGCGATCGTCGCCCTGCTCGCGGCGTTCGCTGTTCCACGCTGGGCTCGGCTGACCGAACGCGGTCTGATTGCGGCCATGCGGACAGATGTGAGGAACCTCGCCGTTCTCGAGGAATCGCACTTCTACGACGGTGCCGTCTACACCTCTGATCTGTCCGTGCTCGGTAGTCGTGGTTTCGTGATGACGGCCGGT